>Ga0210409_10004015_pt1 | contig 16054 bp, 7 predicted proteins | sample IncBWH17MmetaG_FD_161649 | JGI IMG/M metagenome (GOLD analysis project Ga0210409, IMG submission 161649) | Forest soil microbial communities from Barre Woods Harvard Forest LTER site, Petersham, Massachusetts, United States - Inc-BW-H-17-M | ecosystem: Environmental > Terrestrial > Soil >...
CGAAGTGAAATTGGATGCCAATGGCGAAATCCTGGTGCGCGGAGAAAATATCTCGGTGGGATACTGGGAAGACGGCGCGACTCTGGCCGTCGCCAGGAAGGGCGAGGACGCGGGGTGGTTTCGCACCGGCGACCTCGGAGCGCTGGACGCCGAAGGGAATTTGTATTTCAAGGGGCGCAAGAAAAACGTCATCGTCACGGCAGCGGGAATGAACGTTTTTCCCGAAGACCTGGAAGTTTTATTGCGGCGCGAACCGGAAGTGAAGGATTGCGTGGTGGTGGGACTTGAACGCGGAGGAAACGCCGAGCCCTGCGGCGTTTTGCTTTTGCGCGACGAGAAGAGGGTGAAGCAGCCGCGCCACGCCGCCGGGATTGTCGCGCGCGTGAACGAATCCCTGGCGGAATATCAGAGGATGCGCTCGTGGTTTCTGTGGCCCGAGGCGGATTTTCCTCGGACGTCCACCGGAAAACCCAAGCTCGCCGAGATTCGCGCGTCTGTTGAAGCGCAATGGGGCAACAGGGATTTCGCCGGGAATTGGCCGGCTTCCACGGGCGGAATTGGAGAACTGATCGCGCGGTTGCAAGGCGGGGATGGCGAAATCGACCCGAGCGCAAATCTTGAGAACGATCTGCACTTGAGTTCTCTCGATCGCGTCGAGCTGATGAGCGCGCTTGAAGATCGTTACCAAGTCGATCTCAATGAAACGCGCTTCGCCTCGGCCAGGACCGTCGGCGATCTCGAGGGCCTGGTACGCGGGTCGTCGCCCGTCCGATCCGAATTTGTGTTTCCCCGCTGGGCGCAGCGCTGGCCGGCGACCTGGATTCGCGCATTCTTTTATTACCTTCTGACCTGGCCTGCGACGCACTTGATGGCTCACCCGCGCGTGTTCGGGCGCGAAAATCTTCGCGGCGTGAAGGGTCCTGTGCTCGTGATTTCAAATCACGTGATCTATCTGGACGTGGGTTTTGTTCTGGCGGCGCTGCCGGTGCGGTTGCGCCATCGCCTGGCGGTAGCGATGGGCGGCGAGCGCCTCGCGGAAATGCGGCGGCCGCCGAGCGAAATGTTTTTCCTGCGGCGCTGGCTAGAGCGCATGAATTATTTTTTGGTCGTCTCGCTGTTCAACGTTTTCCCGTTGCCGAAAAAATCCGGTTTCCGCGAAAGCTTCCGCTTTGCCGGCGATTTGGCCGATCGCGGCTGGAACATTCTCATATTTCCCGAAGGCGATCTGACGCCGGATGGAAAATTGCAGCCCTTCCGCGCCGGCATCGGCCTGCTGGCGAGCAATCTGAAAATTCCTGTCCTGCCGATGAGCATTGACGGCGCGTATGAAATCCGCGAAGCGCACAGCATGTTCAACCGCCCCGGCCGCATTCGCGTGCACATCGGCAAACCTGTGGAATTTCCGGAGGGATCGGACGCGCAGGAGATCGCGCGAGTGCTTGAGCGGAGCGTCGCGGAATTGGGCGAGTAAATCAGGACTGCCGGCGTTCGTTACGCGCACGGCGACGGGGCAAGTGGCGCATGCTTCAGCTTGCGGGTTTTAGTCCTCGCGATGTCCCACCCCCGCAAGCTGAAGCATGCGCCACTTTATTGCGAAGCTTCGGCGTTGGCGCGGATTAGCTGCCAGCGCTTGGGGCGCTTCTTGGTGTCGAGAATTTTCTTGCGCAGGCGGATGGATTTCGGCGTGACTTCGACGAGTTCATCGTCGGCGATGAATTCGATGGCCTGTTCGAGGCTCAACTGGCGGTGCGGGATCAGGCGGATGGCCTCGTCGGCGCTGGACGCGCGCATGTTCGTTTGCTTTTTTTCCTTGGTGACGTTGACGTCCATGTCGGCGTCGCGAGAGTTCTCGCCGACCACCATGCCTTCGTAAACTTCCTCGCCCGGGCCGACGAACAATTCGCCGCGCTCCTGCAAATTCCACAACGCGAAGGCGGTGGTGTGGCCCGCGCGGTCGGCCGCGAGCGCGCCGGTCGGGCGCGAGGCCATTTCGCCGCCGTATTCGGTCCAGCCTTCAAAAAGGGTGTGAAGCTGCGCGGTGCCGCGCGTGTCCGTGAGCAACTGGCCGCGCAGGCCGATCAGCCCGCGCGAGGGAATCGTAAACTCCATGCGCACCCAGCCCGAGCCGTGATTCACCATTTTTCCAAGCTCGCCGCGGCGCCTGCCGAGCGATTCCATCACCACGCCGACGAACGATTCCGGGCAGTCGACCACCAGGCGTTCGAGCGGCTCGAGTTTCTTCCCGTTTTCCTCGCGCACCACGATTTCCGGCTTGCCGACCATCAGTTCGTAGCCTTCGCGGCGCATCGTTTCGATCAGGATAGCCAGCTGCAATTCGCCGCGCGCAAAGACCCGAAACACGTCGGTGGTTTCCGAATCGGTGATGCGCAGCGAAACGTTGGTGAGCAATTCCTTCTGCAGGCGCTCGCGCAGGTCGCGCGACGTGACCCACTGGCCTTCGCGCCCGGCGAGCGGCCCGGTATTCACAGTGAAATTCATTGCCAGCGTCGGCTCGTCCACCACCAGTGGTTCGAGCGGCGCTGGATTTTCCAGATCCGTCAGGCTTTCGCCAATTTGAATCCCCTCCACACCGGCAACGGCGACGAGGTCGCCGCAAGGAACTTCCTCCGTCTCGATGCGCTCGAGCCCGAAGAATGTGTAAAGCTTGGTAAGGCGCGTGGTGACCATTTCACCTGAACGCTTGGCGATGCCTACGTCGGCGCCGCGGCGCAGCGTGCCGTTGAAGACGCGCCCAATGGCGATGCGCCCGAGAAAATCGCTGTAGTCCAGATTCATAACCTGCGCCTGCAGGATGCCGTTGGGATCGCCCTTCGGCTCGGGAATCGCGGAAACGATGGTTTCAAAAAGCGGCTGAAGATTCGTCGAGCCATCGTCGAGCTTTCGGTGCGCGACTCCCGTCTTGGCGTTCGTGTAGAGCACCGGGAAATCCAGCTGGTCTTCGGTGGCTTCGAGGTCGATGAAGAGATCGTAGATTTCGTCGAGCACAACCGCGGTGCGCGCGTCGCTGCGGTCTATCTTGTTGAGCACGATGATGGGAAGCAGCTTGGCCTGGAGCGCCTTTTGCAGTACGTAGCGCGTCTGTGGCAACGGTCCTTCGCTCGCGTCCACCAGCAGGAGGACGCCGTCCACCATTTTCAGGGCGCGCTCGACTTCTCCGCCGAAATCGCTGTGGCCGGGAGTATCCACGATGTTGATTTTCGTGTCGTGATAGAAGAGCGCCGTGTTTTTTGCCAGGATGGTGATGCCGCGCTCGCGCTCCAGGTCGTTCGAGTCCATCACGCGCTTCATCACGACCTGATTGTCGCGGAACACGCCGCTCTGATGGAGCATGGCGTCCACCAGCGTGGTTTTTCCGTGGTCCACGTGAGCGATAATGGCGATATTGCGAATCTGCGGCATAAGTGAGAATCGGGCGCTGCTCTTCTCGACGTTCTTTCTTCGATTGTAATTTCTTCAGCGCAGCCGGAAAAACGAAAAGGGCTGCAAGTGCGAACTTGCAGCCCTCGTCTTTCATTCCGAGAGGATTTACAAGTGCAGCCGACTACTACAGAATAGCACAGCGATAGCCCCCGTGTGCCGGGGACCCTGACACGCGACGGCCGAGCGGTACTGTCAATTTGCCGGACTGACTTGAACGGCGACTTGCTCGACCCAGGCGGAGGAGTCGCTCGCTGTCTCTTTGACCGCCTCCATTCGCGGAACCTTGAAATCGAAGTGATAGCCCGGCAGGTCCAGCGAAGTGACGATCCGGCTGTCACCCTGCACGGCCATTCGCAGCGCTTCGGTCTTGCACGAATCGCACGTGTTTTGGGAAAACACGAGCACATTGAGGGTCTGCTTTTCACCAGTAATCACTAGCATATTGGCGTCCGTCTGGGTCCGCGTCATCTTGAATTGATACTTCCCGGCGGGCAGCGTGGCGCCACTCCACTGCGTGGGGTGGCTCAGCGTAAACGTGCCTACCAGCAAGCTATTTGCAAAGACGGACAAAGAGAGAACACCAACGGAGAACAATCCAACCGCAACGATGAGGGCCCTGGAAATGGTTCGCATGGCTTCTTGGCTCCTTTAACCTTGAAAAGTTGTTGCCCGGGGCCGAACTAATGGAATCGTCTTTCTGTTTTCGATCCGAGACGATTCTGGCAAGTGCCAACGCCGCCCGCGATGGTACGCGCGTACCGGAGAGTTCCAAAAGATGCACCTGTACCGACGAACATCGGATTGAGAGCGCGTCACAGTTCTTCGAAGTTACGGAAAACAATGAGTTTGCTCCATGAGGGCCCACGGGACGCGAGGGACAAAGCATCCCCGCCGGCATTGCCTGATTCGATACAGCGCCACGGTCAGGCGAATCAGGAAGGCGCGCAAAATCGTTTCGGAGCCCACGATGGGGGAGTGAATGAACGCCGCATGGGGAGCTTCTCAGGGTAGAATTTGGGCCGGTATGAAGAGCCCTAGGATTCGCGTGAAGCTTGGAATTTTGGCCGCCATAGCGCTGATCGCTGCTCTCTCCTGGAGCACCACCGCGCAGACGGACTGGCTCGCACCCGACCCTTCCGTCATCAGCAAATTTCAAGATGAAGAGTCCCAGCATTCGCACATCATGGAGGTGATGGGCTATCTCACGGATGTGTACGGGCCGCGGCTGACCAATTCGCCGAATATCCGGGAGGCCGGCGAGTATGCCCTCAAAACGCTCAGCGCCTGGGGCCTGGCGAATGTGCACGAGGAAATGTGGGGGCCGTTCGGGCGCGGCTGGTCCAACGAACTTTTTGAAGCCAATGAAATTGCGCCGCGGCATTTTCCGCTGATCGCGTATCCCAAAGCGTGGACGCCGGGAACGAACGGGCCCATCATCGCCGATGCGATCTACGCGAAAATCGAAAAGGAAGAGGATTTCGCATTTTACCGCGGGAGGCTCAGAGGCATGTTTGTGTTGACCGCGCCGATGCGCGTGATTGAAGCGCAGTTCGAGGCGCCCGCGCATCGCTTTACCGACCAGGAGCTGGCCGACCTCGCGCAGCCGCGCCCGCCCCAGCCTCCCCCCGACAAAGCCGCGCTCGACCGGCAACGCAAGCAGCAGGAATTCAACAACAAGCTCGTCAAATTTCTGACGGACGAAGGCGCTATGGCGTGGCTGGAACCCGCGCCCCACGACGGCGGCACGATGACCGTCATGGGCGGAGGCTCGCGCGATCCCAAGGACGCGCCCGTGCTCCCGCGCCTGGCCGTGGACATTGAACATTACGGGCGCATCCTGCGCACGCTCGAGAAAAATATTCCGGTGACCCTGCGCATCAACATCGCGAACAAGTTTTACGATGACAATCTGGATTCGTTCGACATCCTCGCGGAATTTCCGGGTACGGATAAACCCGATGAGGTGGTCATGCTCGGCGCGCATTTCGATTCCTGGGCGAGCGGCACCGGCGCCACGGACAATGCCGCGGGTTCCGCCGTGATGATGGAGGCGATGCGCATTCTGAAAGCGAGCAATGTGAAGATGCGGCGCACGGTGCGTCTCGCGCTGTGGACCGGCGAGGAAGAGGGATTGCTCGGGTCGCGCGCGTATGTCAAGGAACATTTCGCCGATCGAAATTCCGGAGACCTCAAGCCCGACCATGCGAAGCTTTCGGCCTATTTCAATGTGGATAACGGCACGGGAAAAATTCGCGGGATTTATTTGCAGGGCAATGAAGCCGTACGGCCCATTTTCGAGAAGTGGATGGAACCGTTCAAGTCCGAAGGCATGACCACGCTTTCGGCCCGCGGGACCGGAGGCACCGATCACGTTTCCTTCGACGAGGCCGGCCTGCCCGGCTTTCAATTCATTCAAGACCCGGTTGAATACGAGACGCGCACGCACCACACGAACATGGACGTGTACGAACGAATCCAGGCGGCGGATCTGAAACAGATGGCCGCGATCGTCGCTTCATTCGTGTATATGACCGCGAACGCCGAGCAGCTTCTTCCGCGAAAACCTCCGGCGAAACATTAGGTCCCGGTTGCCGCAGCTGGAAAAGGCTTAATACAGAGAACACGGAGAAAACCGAGAGAAACAGAGAAGAACATTTCCCGCACGGTGGGTTTGCTTTCTCTTGTTTTTCTCTGCGAACTCTGTGCTGAAAGCTTTGGATTTGCGCCGTTGCAGTGAAAGAAATTTTAGAAGAAGCTCACTACTTGTTGTTCTTACTCAGGCGGCGGTAATACTCAGCGACGGGTTCCTCGTAGCCCTGCGGCACCGATTTCGTGTCGCCGCTGCGCACCTGGCCGGCATCCTTGTCGTCGAGCTGGCGGCGCAACTGCAGTTCCAGCTTGTCCACGTCGGCCAGCACCTGGGAATGCAGCTGCTCGACGAGCGCGGGATTGCCGGGGAAGCGGCTCGGATCGAGGCGTTCCATTTCTTGAATGAGTTCCTGAACTTGCTTGGCCATCTCCGGGTCTTCGCGCACGGCCTGGCGGAGCTGGTTCAAATCGCGCAGGCTGTCGTCGTAGGCGCGCTGCGGGGGAACCGGGGAATTGTCAGGCTGAACCGGCGGCCCTCCGCGCGGCGTATTGTTTCCCGTATCCAGATTGCCGTACACCGTGCCATAGCCTCCGCCGCCTGCGTTCGTATTGCCGTTGGGTCCGCCGTTGTCGCCGCCGAGTCTCGCGCCCGGGCCGCCGTTGGGGCTCCAGGCGCCCTGATTGCCGCGGCCATACTGCTGACCGCCGTTCTGGCCTTGCCCGCCCTGCTGTCCCTGACCTTGCCCTTGCTGGCGCCCCTGGCCGTCGCGCGATAGGCCGCCGAGTTGGTTGCGCAGCCGCTCCACGCGGTTCAGCGCGGTTTCAATGCCCTGCTGCGAATCGTTCCCTTGCTGCGGGGCCGCGCCCATGGCCTGCTGCGCGTCACGCATGCCTTTTTCGAGACGCTGCATTCCGGCGGCGATTTCCGGCTCCATGCCATTCGCGTTGGGATCGATGCCGCGGCGCATCCAGTCCGCGCCGCGCTGAACGCGCGCGCGCAGATCGGACTGCTGCATGTCGCCAAGGGCTTCCCGCAGCTTGGTGGAGGCGGCGTTCTGATTATTGCTGGCCAGCTCGCGGGCGGTTTCCTGTAGATTTTTTTCCAGGCCGCCTAGATCGTTGGCGAGTTTCTCGCGGTCGTCGGCAAGCTTCCTGCGTTCCGCCGTACCGGCCTGCGATCCCATGCCTTGTCCGAAGGCTTGCTGAATCTTGCCGGCCTGATCGCGCTCTTCCTGGGTGAGGCGGCTGGCCTCTTCGGCGAGCGAATCGACCTTCGTCGCCGATTGCTGCTGGCGCATGCTGCCGAGCAGGCCGGTGGCTTCCTTCAAACGATCGGCGGCGCGGCGCGCTTCGGCTTCGCTTTGTTGCGGAGTAGTTGCGCGGCGCATATCGTCGGTGGCCTGGCGCAGACGGTCAAGCGCCTGCTGGACACGCGGGTCGCCCGATTTTCCTCCCGCGCCAGACTGGCCGGACGAACCCGATTGTCCCGAAGATCCCGAGGACGAATTGCCTTGCGCATTGCCCTGCTGCGAACTGGATTGCGAGCCTGAGCCGCTCTGGCCGTTGTTGCGCGTCATCTGCTCCATCTGGCGCTGCAGTTCTTCCGCCTGGCGGCGCAGCATTTCCTGCTGCCAGCGCTGTTCGGAGCTTTGCTGGTTGTTGCGCTGCTGCGCTGCCAGCTCTTCCTGGCGGCGCGCAAGTTGATCGAGCTTTTGCAGCGCTTCGTCGATTTCCTTTTGCTGCTGGCTGGCCGAGCCGCCCGCAGTCTGCGCCGTCTCGTACTGGTTCTTTTCGGTGTCCAATTCCAGATCGAAGAGACTCGCGAGGTCGCGCCCGGCCCCGCCGCCCGCTCCGCCTCCGCCGCCCGAACTGCCGAACGCCACTTGAATCTTGCGGAAGGTGGCCTCGGCGCGCAGCAAATTCTGAAGGGCTTTCTGTTCGCTGGGCAGGGCGTCCTTCCATTTCTGCTGCTGCAATTGCTCCGCAGCCGGGCCCATGGCCGCCGCGGCTGCGTTCATATCCTTCACGAAACTATTGAATTCCTCGTTTTCCTGCGACAACTCGCGGCTCTGCATGCGTCCGGCGAGGGATCTGGCCTGCTCGCCCAGCTTGGCCTGCACGCCCGAAAGGAATTTGGCGGCGTCGGCCGCTTCCTGCTGCGTTGCTTTTTTGTCGCCCTGATGCTTCCAGGTCTCAGCGATGATTTCCTTTTCGCGCTGGGAGATGTCGTTCTGATCGCCCATGCCGCCGCCACCGCCCCCACCTCCGCCGCCCGCCGCCTGCGCTTGGGAGAACTCGCGCTCGAAGGGATCGGCTTGGATGAAGGAAATGTCGGTGCGCGATTCAGTGTGCGTGTCCTTGGCCACCGCATAGAGGCTGACGACGTCGCCAGGCACGGCCTTGAAATCTTCCAGGGAAAGAATTGTGGAACCGTCGGCCTGCTTCACACCTTTCTGCTTGAGCAAGTCCACCGTCTGTTCAGGCCCGCCATTCACCGAATAATGCAGCGTCATTTCGGAGACGCCGAATTCATCGTCAGCCTTCACTGCGACGGTGACTTCCTCGATGGGGCTGGCGCGGTAATCATGCCCGGGACGCGCGATGATCACGTTCGGCGGCTCCGCCTTGCGCGCTTCGATGAAGAAGTCGTTGGAGAGGCGCACGGGCTGTCCCTGATCGAGAGCGGCGACGTGGTACACGCCGTCCTTTTCCAAGTGCACCGTGCCCTTGTACACATTTCCTTCGCCGGCCGTCAGTCGAATCTGTTTCTCATCATCGAGCACCAGGAGGCCGTCGCGCATGGGCTTGTCAGTTTCGATTTCAAGATCGGCGTCCGTGCCTTCGACCGCGCGCAAATCGCCGCCGCGCTCCTCGGTCACATTTTGCAAATGGGTCCACGAAGGATAGTGGTACGTCACGCGGACGTTTTTCACGTTGGGCAGATCGAGCACGCGGATGTTGAAGTGTTTCGAGTCCAGCGGCCCCGCCTCGACGTAATACTCCACGCTCTCCGGCAGCCCCCCGAAAACGAATTGAAAGCCCGAGCCCCCGGCCTGCGGTTTCATGGGCACCTGATCCCATTTGGAGGCGCTCTGGTAGCGCGCGTACAAGCGCACGTTCTGCGTTTGCAGGCCGATGAGCTGCGCCGTCACCATCAGGTCGGAATTGCGCCGCACGGAGATATCGCCGGGCACCACTTGAATGTCGTAGAAGGGAGCCGATCCGCCGTGCGGCGTCGCCGCCCAAAGCAGAGCAGCTCCTTCGCCCAGGTATCCCGGCCCAGCCAGGATCAGCCACACGAGCACGCATAGCGACGCGGCGCCGACGCCGAGAAAAGTCGCTAGCTTCTTATCGGGAACCAGGGACTTTGGCTCGGCGGCGCGGGCCACGTTCAGCGTATCGAGGGCCAGCAAGTCGAGGAAAGGCTCGCGCTTTTGAGCGTCGCGCTCGGCAAAGGTTACGAGGCGCTGCTTGAATTCGGGGTACATGTCCTCGGCCTGGCGGGCGGCGCGGCGGCGATTGAGCGCAACGAGAGGCAGGGCAATTCCGAACGTCACGGCCAGCACCAGCGCGAACAGCAGCGCTACGCGCGCGCTGGTAATGCTCCACCGCGAGAACGCCAGGGCGTTGGTGATCAGAACGAGGACTACAGTGGCGGCCAAGGCCACAGAAGTGAGGATAGCGGCCCCGCGAAACATCGCGCCAAGGCGCAGCCGTCTTTCTAGTTGGTGAATATAGGAGTTGAGCTGGTCCCGAAAGCTCATAAGTCCTCCTGCTGCTGGGCCCCCAAGTATCGGTCCGCCAGCAGGGATTCGGCGATGGCTGCGGCGAATACTAGAAGCATAATATACCACCATAAACGGTAGGGCTGGGTTTGTTCCTGCGCGGAACTTCCGGCCCCGGCCTGCGCGGTTCCCGTGCCCGAATCCCCCCGCCACAGCGCCAAAACATCGTCTGGGATGACTTCGAGATTGGATTCCCGGCGGTCGGGATTGACGCCGATCACATCGTGCCGGCCGTTCGCGAGTTTCAGCTCATAAAATCCGGCGCTCGTTAATTGGTAGGTCTGCGCGGACGTCGATTCCTTCAATGAGAGAGGCCGGTGGCCCTGGGGATCGATTACCTCGACGCCTACGGACTGCTCCTTCGAGCTGCGCAGTTCGAGGAAGGAATCGACCACGCGGGCGCCGCTGCGGCGCTCGGTGCCGGACAAATACAAGGCGGTCTGCTCGACGAAGGGCACGAAGACCGGATGAAGCGGAAAATCGTTGGTGAGATTGTCGAGGCCGGAGGCGAAGAGCAACACATTGCCCTCGCCGATTTTCTTTTCCAGCAACAAGGGCGTCCCGTCCGTCAGGTGAGCGATCACGCGAGCTTTGCCCGGATCGACGCGGACCGCGAAATAAAATTTCACGCCCGACCAGTGGTCGGCCTTCTCCACGGACGCGTGCGAGGGATCAGCATCGGCTACGTTCAGATAGCGATCGCTCGTGCGGGAATAGTCGTGCGAATCCAGAACGTTGCCGCCAAACACGGGCACGCGCGTCGAGTGCGCCGCCGAGGTTCCTTCGGCGATCCAAACGCTGCCGCCGTCCTGAACGTATCGTAAGAGCCCACTTTCAAACGGCGCGGGGACGGAGATCAAATCCGAAAGGACAACGAACGCGTACTTTGAGAGCTGCTGGTTGGCCGCCTCGCCCGCGCTGACCATGTCGAGCGTGAAGGCGGACTCCGCAGCCGAGCCGAGGGCCGAGCGAAAATAAAATGGCGAGCGCGAGTCTCCAGCGTCGGAAACGAAGAGCGCGTGGCGCGGGTCCGATCGCTCCACGGCGAACAGGCTCACGTCATCCGCGGGAAAAGAGTCGGCCGAATCGATGCGCACTTCGCAGCGCGTGAAGCCATAGGGCACGTCGAGCGTTTGGAATTCCACTGTAGCGCGGCCATTCGCTGGCACATTCACAGGTTTGGTGGCGGCGGTCTTGCCGTTCACGATGAGAGAAACAGTGCGCGTAGCGGCCGGAGTGCCAAATCCCGCGATCACGGCCTGCACGCGCGCCTTCTTCGGATCCCAAACTTGTCCCGGCGCGTTGACGCTTTCCACCGTCCAATTCGGCACGGTTTCTTTGGCCACCGCGTGCAGTACGAGGGACACGTTGGCAGGCAGGGCCAGTTCCGAAAAACTTCCGGGCATCGCGGATTTTTGCAAGTCGCTGAAAAAGTGCAGCTCGATGGGCGTCTGCACCGACTCCGCAAGTGAACGCACCGCGCGCGCGAGTTCACCATAGCTGGCGCGTGAATCGCTCGGCTGAATATTGTCGACGGCGGCGCGCAACGCGCCCGCATCGAGCGACGGCTGCGTCAGAACTTGAATCTGCGAACCGAGCGCCATGACCTGCGCCTTGTCGGTTGGCCTGCGCGAAGTGAGCACGGAGAGCGCTTCGCGCTTCGCATCGGCCAGGCGCGTTCCGGCGCGCATGCTGAAGGAATTGTCGATCACCAAGAGCTGAAGTTTTTCGCTGTTCATGTTCGCGGCGGTGCGGTTGATGAACGGATTGGCGAACGCCAGCACCAGCAGCAGAAAAAGCAGCGTGCGAAGCGAGAGCAGAAGCAGGTAACGCAAGCGCCGGTGCTTGATGGAGCTCTGCGTGCGCCGCTCGAAAAACATCAGCGAGCTGAACGGGCGCGGCGTGGTGGTGTGGCGCCGCAACAGGTGCACGTAGAACGGCAAGACCACCGCAGCGATGCCCGCCAGAAACCAGGGAGCAAGGAGGCCCATCTAATTCCTCCCCTGGCGGATCGAGAGATATTCGCGGAGGGCGTCGTCGAGCGGCCGGTCGGTCACAAGCAAGTGGTAATCCATCCCCGCGCCGCGTGTCTTGTCCCGCAAGGCTTCGACGTGCGCGTCAAATTTCTTGCGGTATTCGTCGCGTACATATTCCGGCGTGATCTCGATGCGGTCCTGCGTTTCGAGATCGATCAGAGTCGAAGGCTCGCCGATTTCCGGCCGGATTTCCTTGGGGTCGAGAATGTGAAAGAGCACGACTTCGTTGCCGTGGAAGCGCAACGGCTCGATGGTCCGCACGATATTTTCCGGCGAATCGTAAAAATCGGAGATGAAGACGACGATTCCGCGGCGGCGCAAAAACTGCTGAAAATGATGCAGCGGCTTGGCGAAATCGGTGCGGGCGTGGGGCTCGGCTTGCTCGAGGCCGCTCAAGAGGCGATGCAGCTGTCCCTGCCGCGTGGACGGCCGGATGTACGTGCGGATTTCATCGTCAAAGACGATCAGGCCCGCGGCATCGCGCTGATTTTGAATCGCGAGATAGAAGAGCGACGCCGCCGTGAAGCGCGCGTAGTCCATCTTGTTCACGGAGTGCGATGAAAATTTCATCGAGTTGCTGGCGTCCAGCAGCACAGTGAGGATGCTGTTGGTTTCGCCGCGGTAGCGTTTGAGGTAGGCGCGCTCGGTGCGGGCGAAGACGTTCCAGTCCACATGGCGCAGATCGTCGCCCGGCGAGTAGGCGCGGTATTCGGCGAACTCCTGGCTGAAGCCGAAATCCGGCGAGCGGTGCAGCCCGTTGACGAAGCCGTCGACCACAGTCTTCGCCACCAAATCCAGACCGGAAATTCCGGCCAGCACCGCGGGATCGAGAAAGCGCTGCAGCATTTACGACATTCTCCTCAGCACGTTTCGCATTCGTTGTCATTCCGAGCGGAGCGAGGAATCTGTTTTCTGCCCCTACAATGGAAAAGCAGATTCCTCGCTTCGCTCGGAATGACACTTACTTTCCACTTTTCCTTCGACGGCGGCGGCGTTCTAGTAGCACAGACTCTAGTCTGTGGGGTTCCACCTGATCTTTGCTAACGCGCGCAGCCCGGAAGGCCCACCGGAAACCCACAGACTGAAGTCTGTGCCACTCAGGCCTTGGACGGCGGCGGCATGAATTGCAGCAATTGCCGCAAAATTTCATCCGAATCGATGCGGTCCGATTCGGCGTGGAAGTTCAATAGGATGCGGTGGCGCAGCACCGGGATTGCCAGCGCGAGAATATCTTCGTACGCGACGTGGTACCGGCGATGCGCCAGCGCCCGCGCCTTGGAGGCCAGCACGATGAATTGCGCCGCGCGCACGCTGGCGCCGTAGTTGACGTATTTCTTCACGAAATCCGGCGCGGCGCCGCTGTTGTGCCGCGTCGCGCGAACCAGATTCACCACGTACTGCGCAAGAGAGTCTCCTATCGGCACCATGCGCACGAGTTGCTGGAAATCGAGAATCTCTTCGGCGGAAGTGACGGCTTCCACTTGCGCCACGCGCGTCGTGGTGGTCAAGTCCACCACCTTCACTTCATCGGCCGCGCTCAGATAATCGAGAATGGTGTTGAAGAGGAAGCGGTCCAGTTGCGCCTCGGGCAGCGGATACGTGCCTTCGAGTTCGATCGGATTTTGCGTGGCGAGCACGAAGAAGGGAGCGGGCAATTTGTAGTGATTGCCGCGCACGGTGACGGAGAGTTCCTGCATGGCTTCGAGCATGGCCGATTGTGTTTTCGGCGGCGTGCGGTTTATTTCGTCGGCCAGCACGACGTTGGCGAAAATCGGCCCCGGCACGAACGTCCAGCGCCGGTGGCCTGTCGTCGGATCTTCCTCGATGATGTCCGTTCCGGTGATGTCCGAGGGCATCAGGTCGGGCGTGAACTGAATGCGCTTGAAGGCCAGGCCCAGCGTCTGCGCAATGGTGCGGACCATCAGCGTCTTCGCCGTGCCCGGCAAGCCGGTAATCAGGCAATGGCCGCCGACGAAGAGCGAAATGAGAATCTGGTCCAGCACTTCCTCTTGCCCGACGATCACCTGGCGGACCTGGCCGAGAATGTTGTCGCGCACGGCCTGAAAGCGTTCAATGCGTTTTTTCAATTCCGCGGAATCCGAGTCGAGCTGTGCGATGGAGGCCATTTTTTATTTCCCTTCGTTGGAATCCTTCAGCTGCAAGAGCAACTTCTGCGCCGGACGGTAGTTGGGCGCGACTTCGAGCGACGCAAGTACGTGATCCTCGGCCTTGTCCTTCTCGCCCGCGGCGAAATACGCGCGGGCGGCGTTGTATTGCGCGGACGCCTTGTCCACCGGCCCCAGGGCGATCACGGCATTGTATTCGCGAATCGCCCCCGTGAAATTATTTTGCGCGAACCACAAATCCCCGAGACGCCGGTGCAGATCTTCGTCCACAGGATAGATGTAGTTGAGGCGGTCAAGTGTTGCGGCCGCGGCGGCGGGCTTCCCTTGTTCCTCCTCGAGTGAGGCGAGTTGCTTCAAAGCCGGAGGATTGTGCCCGCCGATTTTTTCGTACGCCGTGAGAATCGCGGCGGCGGCGGCCTTGTCGTTTTTGGCAAGATCGGCTTCGGCCATAAATTCGTACGGGTTCGCGGGATAAATGTAGTCCGGATACAAACGCCGCGCTTCCTCGCCTTCCTTGAGAACCTGATCGTAGTTCTTGTTCTTGGCTTGCCCCGCCAGATCCTTCAACTTCGCGCGCCACGCGTCGAAGTTGGCCACCGTTTTGCCCACGTCCTTGTCCAGCCAATCGAGAAATTGCTTGTCGAAATCCTCGGGAGCCATTCCCAGGTCCCCGCGAATCACGTCCGGCGTGTTCTTGTGCGCGGCGAAAGAGTGCACCATGTCCAACAGCTTGTCCGCTCCCCAGCGTTCCTTGATGTAATCGCAGATGCGGCCCGCCTGATAATAGGACACGATCACCTGATTTGGATATTCGGGACGAATAAATCCGCGGTCCAGCTCCGCGACAGGCAGAAGTTTCTTTTCACGGATGGCGACAAGCACGTCAGGCGTGATGCGGTCGCCCCACTCGGGCGAAACTTCCGTTTCTTCGTGGACCGCCAGCCCTTCGGTAAACCAGCGCGGCACTCGAAAATTTGTCGCGGTAAGAATGTACACGTGGCTCATCTCATGCCACAGCGTGCTGGCCCAGTGAAATTCGCCCGGCGGCCGGCCCGACGGGCTGTCCATGGCGATGACCAGGCCAAACGTGACCCCTAACGCGCCAAGCCCCGGCATGCCCATGGTGCGCACGGCGAAATCCTCGTGGTCCGGATAAACTTCCACCTGCACCGGCCCCGGCAGCTTCATTTTGTATTTTTTGTCGTAGGTGGCAATAATCCGCTTCATCTCCGCTTCAAAGTAAGGATGCAGGAGCTCCGCTTCTTTCTTGTTGAGCCTGAGGATGGTGTCACCGTCCTTGAAGGTGACGAAATTTCTATAGCTGTCGAGCAGGCGCAGGCTGTTGACCGTCTCTTCGTTGCGGTACCCGTTCTCGTAACACATTTCGAGCTGCTTGCGCGGTTCGTCCTCCTGCCCGAGGCGCATCAGGTTGATGCCGAGCTGCGAATGGGCGGACCAGAGCCGCGGGTCCGCTTCAATCGCCTTGCGGTAATAGGCGATGCCGTCTTCGTAGCGGCGGTTCAGAACCAAGTGATACGCGACGAGCGCGTACCCTTCGCCGTAAGAGGGATTGACTTGCCGAATTTTGTCGAGCCAGGCATTGGGCGGGCGGTCGGCGAGCGCTTCGATCGCCGCGTGGATCGCCATCGCGTCCAGCGCCTCGGGAGAAAGTTTCAGTGCGGCGTCCGCTTCGTCGAAGGCTTTCGCCTGGTCGGAATCCTCGAGCTGCAGATTGGCCATCAGTTCGCGCGCCTCGTACATCTTCGGATCGAGCTCAATCGCCTTGCTCGTATACTCGATCGCCTTGCTGTCGAAGCCGTCCGCGCTGACGAGCGCGAGTCCGTAATAGGCCTGCGCATTTTTCGGATCGCGCTGCAGCGCCTCATTGAAGAGGTTATCCGCCTCCGTGTTGTTGAAGCGTTCGTGCATCAGCCGACCCCAGCGCACCCGAATCATCGCGTTCGCGGGCGAGGCGTCCGTCGCAATGCGAAACTCGTTGTTCGCCTCCTGATACATTTCCATGCCCCAGAGGCCTTCGGCGCGCAGATACGGATCGCGCGCGGTGGTTAGCGATTCG
>Ga0210409_10004016_pt1 | contig 16049 bp, 5 predicted proteins | sample IncBWH17MmetaG_FD_161649 | JGI IMG/M metagenome (GOLD analysis project Ga0210409, IMG submission 161649) | Forest soil microbial communities from Barre Woods Harvard Forest LTER site, Petersham, Massachusetts, United States - Inc-BW-H-17-M | ecosystem: Environmental > Terrestrial > Soil >...
CCCGCTCAGGAAGAGCAAATTACCCGTGTCCGAAGACTCGACGTAGGCCCCCAAAGGTGTTGGAGGCGCGGGCAGCACGAGGCCGAGCTGGCTGAGGCGGGCACTCGGGGCGCCGGCAAAAGGCTTATCACCACTTGGCGCCGGCATGTGCTCCTCCATCAACTCGAATGTTTTCGCCGTTCACCATAGGCGCTGACTGCAAATAGAACAAGGCATCCACGATTTCCGAGATTTGAACCAATCGCGGAATAGGGTGCAGCTTCTTCAGGAACTTATGATCATCGTTGGCGTGCATCGGCGTGTCAACCACGCCCGGCGAGATCGTATTGACCCGAATCCCGTCGGCCACGTATTCCATCGCCAAGGCCCGGCTGAACGCGGGAATGGTGGACTTGGTGATGACCGGCAGAGAGATGGGCGCGCCGGCCAACGGCTGATCGGTCAAGACCGTCGAGATGCTCACAATGTGGCCGGACTTCTGTTTGCGCATCTGCGCAACCGCCTGCTGCGTCACGAAAAAGTATCCGGCGACGTTCGTGCTGATCATCGTTTCAAAATCCTCCGGTGTGTACTCCGTGAACGGCTTCGGGATGTAGATACCTGCATTGTTGAAAAGAAGATCGATGCGGCCGAAGCGTTTCACCGCCGCATCAACCACTTTAATGGCCGTCGCCTTTTTACCGATGTCACCGTCCACCAGGACGAGGTCCGTGGAGGATTTTAATTCCTTTGACTGGCTGATCGTGCGCGAATTTGCGACGACGCGATAACCGTGTTCGAGGAGCGCTCGGGTTATGCCCAATCCAATGCCGCTCGATGCGCCAGTGACTATGGCCACTTGCTTTTTGCTGGTGTTCTCATTCATAGCTTTCTTTCCGACACAGGTAACAGCGAGAATTTCGCCCGGAAGGGCCAAAAAATCTCCTCGACCACCACCGGCTGTGTTCGGCCCGCGTTTTGATGATAGAACTTGATTGCCATAACAGAAATCGATATTCTTATCGTGGTTCCCTTATGCGCCGCGACAGATCAGACCGGAATCCTGCGGGAGGTGAGCGTCTCTAGCGAGAGAGGGACCTTATCGCGCCGTGTCTGATTGTGACGATCGAACCGAGCCATTATCAGCTGAGCTTTCCGAAATCACCTATGCCCCCCAGCAAAACCAACATTTCTCGCTGCAAATTCCTTCTCTGCTTCCTAAACCCGCGGGCGACACAACGGCCTGAGAAATTCGGGCTAACCTGCCTGGCTTTTTTGTGTGTGTGCGTGAGCGCAGGGCGCGCGGCCACCAACATGACACCGGTCGCCTTGAGTGGTTTTAACCGCGACGTGGTCATCGAGAACACAGCCTCGGGTCCCCCCTACGGCAACTACGCTCTCGAGTTTAACCCGGGCGAAGGCACCGGATTTTACCAAAGCGGTTTGCCGGGAACTTCCTATGGCTTGCCCATCTCCGGCTCATTTACCAGCGCGTTGGGGGACGGTACGGTATTCCAGTTTCAGCCTTACACCAACAACAATGCCTTGGTGTTGAGCAGTGAAACCGGGCTTACCTCCGGTACCCTCACGCTGCTGGCGCCGAACACCTTCAGCAGCATCGCCATCATCGCCAACTCCGCCAGCGCCACCCCCACCAGCGCCGGCACCGTAACCCTCCATTTCAGTGACGGCAGCACCTTCGTCACGAACTACAACGCTCAAGATTGGTTTTTCAACCCGGGCTTCGCGTTGCAGGGTGTGGACCGCATCAATCTCAGCAGCGGCGGCACCGACGGCGGACCGAACGGCGATCCGCGCTTTTACCAGACCACGATTAATCTGGCGGCCGCGCTCGGTGCGACCAACAAGCCCCTGGCCAGTCTCACCTTCGGCCAAGCCTCCTCCGCGAACGCCACCGCGGTTTATGCCGTGAGCGGGTTGCCGGCCAGTGCGGTGGGGTTACCTGCAGTCACCAACCTTCCCGCATCCGCCATCCAGGCAACTAGTGCGACACTCAACGGCCAAGTGACTTCCACCGGCGGCGAAGCTCCCACGATCACCCTATTTTATGGCCCAACTAACGGTGCGGCGAATCCCAGCGCCTGGGCCCAGAATGTGTCCTTGGGAAACAAAGGCGGTTCCTTCGCGCAGACCGTTTCCGGCCTCACCAGCGGCAGGACTTATTATTTCACCGCCAGAGCCCAGAATAGCGCGGGGACTTTTTGGGCATCGCCTTCGCTGAGCTTCACCACGGCAGTTTTGACGGTAGCCACCGTAACGAACCTTCCCGCCACCGGGGTCCAGGCCACGTTCGCTACTTTGAACGGGCAGGTCCTGTCTTCGGGCGGTGAGACCCCGTCGATTACTGCCTATTATGGCCTCACCGATGGCGGCCGGAACGCTTCTGCCTGGGCGAATAGCGTTGTGCTCGGCCCCCAAACGGGCGCCTTTGCGCAAACGATCTCCGGGTTGTCCTCCAATCAAACCTACTTCTTTACCTGCAGTGCAACCAACGCCGCCGGCACCGGGTGGGCGACGCCATCAGGGACCTTCACGACTCTGGCCACCAACCCGCCTGTGCCGCCGGGCGTCGCTGTGCTGACGTATCACAACGACAACACACGGCAGGGAGTAAACGCCAACGAAAAGATCCTCACACTGGCCAATGTGAACACCAACAGTTTTGGAAGATTATACTCCTTCTCTGTGGATGGTTTTGTGTATGCGCAGCCGCTGATCATGACCAACGTGAGCATCCCCGGCAAGGGAACTCACAACGTGGTGTATGTCGCTACCGAGCATAACAGCGTCTACGCGTTCGACGCCGATGACAACTCGGGCGCAAACGCCTCTCCGCTTTGGCAGATCAGTTTTCTTGGCCCGGGTGTCACGACTGTTCCCAACGGCGACGTCGGCACAACCGATATCACGCCTGAAGTCGGCGTCACGAGCACCCCGGTCATTGATCCGGTCACCGGGACGATCTACTTTGAAGTCAAGACCAAGGAAGGAACCGTGTATGTCCACCGTTTGCACGCGCTGGACATCGCGACGGGACTGGAGCGAACCAATTTCAACAGCCCGGGCGTAATCTCGTGCTCAAATTATCCCGGCGTGGGCACCGGCGACAATGATGGCCAAAACCCACCACATGTGCTTTGGAACCCGTTGCGCGAGCACAGCCGGCCTGCGCTTACCCTGCTCAACGGCGCGGTTTATATGTCGTTTGCGTCGCACGGCGACAACCAGCCTTATCATGGTTGGATGTTTGCCTACAACGCCACCAATGTCTCCCAGCAGGTTGGGGTTTATAATGCCACCCCCAACGGCGGGCTTGGCGGATTCTGGGACGGAGGAGGCGGCCCTTCCGTGGATGCCCAAGGCAACCTGTACTTTCAAACCGGTAATGGCACGTTCGATGGCGGGACGACGATCACGACGACGAACAACTATGCCATGAGTTTGCTGAAGCTGGCCACCACCAACGGAATTAAGCTGGTGGATTATTTCGCCCCTGCCAATGCCGTTGCCTTGAGCGGCGGGGATCAGGACCTCGGCTCGAGCGCGCCGATTATTTTGCCAGATTCGGCAGGCAGCGTGGCGCATCCTCATTTAGTGGTGGGTGGAGGCAAGACCGCACCGATCTATCTTGTGGACCGGGACAAGATGGGCCGCTTCAATGGCACTGCCGGCCCCAACAACATCGTTCAGCAATTTAACGGCGGACCGGGTGGAGATCGGGATGTGGCGCCGGCATTCTTTAATAACACGCTGTATATTATCGATTCGAACTCAAAAATTGGCGCCTACACAATCAGCAATGCGTTATTCAACACGACACCGGTTGAAACTCCCGATGTTTACAATAACAAAGGAGGCGCCACCGTCAGCATTTCGGCGAACGGCACCAGCAATGCCATTGTCTGGGCGATTTACAACTCAGGCGGCCAAAGCCCAAGCACACCGTGTGTTTTGCGCGCTTACAATGCGACGAACCTGACGCAAAAGCTTTACTCCAGCGACCAGGTCGCAGCCCGGGACGCCGCGGGCGACGCAGTCAAGTTTATCCTACCTACTATCGCCAATGGCAAAGTCTACGTTGGGGCCCAATACACTCTGACGGTGTATGGCTTGGCGGCGGCGTTTTTGAGCACTCCGCTGATCAGCCCCAACGGAGGCATCTTTACCAACTCCGTGGTCGTGAGGGTTAGTGATGCCAGCCCAGGAACAACGATTTACTACACCGTAGATGGAACCGCTCCGACCACGAATTCGCTGCTCTATGCCGGTCCGTTTACCTTAACCAATAGCGCCGTGGTTCAGGCCTTCGCGGTCAAAGCCGGGGCGGTCAACAGTGGCATCGCCAGTGCGGAATTCCTCAACAGCTCGTCCATCGGCTCCGGCACTGGTTTGTTGGGCCAGTATTTTGCCAACCAATTGATGACCTTTGTGCCTCCCCCTACGCTGGTCAGAACCGATGCGGTTGTGAATTTCAACTGGAACACCGTTTCGCCTGACCCGACCATCCCTACGACCGATTACACGGTCCGGTGGACGGGAATGGTGCAACCTCAGTTCAACGAGACCTACACCTTTTCCACCACGACCGATGATGGCGTGCGTCTGTGGGTCAATGGCCAGTTGATTATCGACAAGTGGGTGGACCAGGCGCCTACTACCTGGACTGGCACCATCGCCCTGAAAGCGCAGCAATATTACAACCTGCAAATGGACTATTACCAGAATCAGGGTGGCGCGGTGGCTTCCCTTTCCTGGTCCAGTCCTTCGACGCCCCTCGCGATCATTCCGGCGACGCAGCTTTATTCCGTCACCAACCCGCCGCCGGTAGCCGCACTGACCGGCCCGGCCAACGGCGCGACTTATGCCGCCAGTGCCAGCGTCACTATCAGCGCCAACGCCGCGGCGCAGTTCAACGCGGTTCAGGAGGTGGACTTCTACGTCAACAACCTTTTCCTCGGGGCGGTGTCCAACGCCCCATACGCCCTGACCACAACAGGTCTTACTCAGGGGAGTTATAGCTTAGTCGCCGTCGCCCGGGACACGACCGGCCTGGCTGGAACTTCTGCGCCAGTGAACATTACCGTAACTGCCGGGACCGGCCTGCCCTACGGCTTGAGCTCGCGCCCAGCCGCCCCAGCTTTCTTTAACCTGCCCCCCATTGACAACGGCTCATTTCCGGCGACGCTCTCCCAGGCGGGTCTCTTCAGCAACACCACCAACCTCATGCCAGTGGCTGCTCTCTTGCCGTATACGCCCAATGCGCCGTTCTGGTGGGACAATTCTAGCGAAGATCTCTGGTTCTCAGTTCCAAACGGCGGCTCGCCGTATACTCCTAATCAACAAATCGGTTTTGCCCCCACCGGCGAGTGGACCTTTCCGGCCGGCAGTGTCTTCGTGCAGAATCTCGAGCTGGTCACCGATGAGACTCAGCCGAACCTCAAGCACCGCCTGGAAACTCGCGTGCTGGTGGCCGATTCCAATGGCGGCGCCTACGGCGTGAGTTACAAGTGGCGTTCCGACAATAGTGATGCGGACCTCATCACCTCGGCCTTGAGCGAGAACCTCATTATCACAAATGCCAGCGGTGTTCGCACCCAAACGTGGTCGTATCCGGGCCCGGCCGACTGCGCCGGGTGTCATCAGCAGGCTGCCGGCTACGTTCTGGGACTCAAGACGCGCCAACTCAACGGCGGCTTCACCTACCCGTCGAGCGGCGTTGCAGATAACCAGCTGCGGACCTTCAACCGCCTTGGCCTTTTCTATCCGGCCTTTAACGAGACCAATATCGCTACCTATACCCATCTTTCCGGGCTTACCAATCTCAGTGCCTCACTGGAGGAGCGCGCTCGATCCTATGTGGATGCCAACTGCGCGCAATGCCACCGGCCGGGAGGCAGTGGACCTACCGTCGACGCGCGCTATGACACGCCGTTGACCAATCAGAACATCATCAATGCCCTGGTGCAAAAGGGCGATCTCGGCTTTGACAACGCCAGGGTCGTGGTGCCCCAGGATATCTGGCGATCCATCCTCTATGAGCGCATGAACACCCTGGCCATGAATGTCCGGATGCCCGATATGGCGGGCAACCTGATCCAGACCAACGCGGTGCAGGTTATCGTTGCTTGGATCAACAGTCTGCCAGGTATTCCCGCCCTGGCGCCTCCCAGCATCACTCCGGCGGGCGGCAGTTTCAACGGCTCGGTTGTGGTCACCTTGCAGCATACCAATCCCCAGGCCGTTCTTTACTTTACGTTGGATGGCACATTGCCAACCACCAATTCGTCCCTTTACTCGGCGCCATTGCTTCTCACCAATACTGTGATCGTAAAGGCCAACGCGTTCGCGACGGGGTTTATCAATAGCGTTGCCGCGAGCGATCTCTTCACGATCCTCCCGGGCCTTCTGTTCACTGGGTCCGGTCAGTTGACCAACGGCGTGTTTACAGTGCAACTGTCAGGAAACACGAACAACACTTACGTCCTGCAGGGCTCAACGAATTTTATGAATTGGGTCCCGGTCAGCACCAATGTGCCGGTATCCACTCCATTTACGGTGAGCGATCCGCAGGCCGGGGTTTTCCGGTATCGGTTCTACCGGGTTTTGCAGCAACCCTAACCCCCATGGTTTGTAAGTTAGCGATACTGTTGACTTCGGCCGTCTTTACCGTTTGGGCCGAACCTGGCTTGGTAACCTCGAGCAATGTTCCCGCTTCCGCGGCGTCGCTTTCTCCTGATTTTGTGGCCAAGTCGTTAAACGCAGAGCAGCGTGCCGAACAAATCAGAAACAAGTGCATCGAAGGTCGCCGCTTCATTGCTGGCCGCGTCGTGCAAGTGACTCCCGAGGGGCTGGTTGTGGACAGCGGTTACAGTCAATTGCTCTCTCCGCCATTCAATCATTCCTGGGTTGTTAGCGGCACGGCTTCCGTCGCTCGCGATGCTCATGCTGTTGAGTCGAAAAGGCCCGATGCCGTGTGTGTCGGACTTGTCTTTCTGAGCAACATTCCCAAACGTCCCCCGGTAAAGACCTATGACTACGTAGTCATCCATGGTTATCCCGCGGGCGATCATGTGTATGTGCCCGTTCCGGGCGTCGAAAAAACCGTACGCCGTTTCTCGGCCAGTCTCGAACGGGCGGTCGAACTCAACCTCGGCCCGCCTGAATACGAAATCTGCGTTTCGAATGAGAGATCCGGCGATATCACGGTTTTGGACGGCGCCACCTGGAAGGTGGTGGCAACTATCCCGGTCGGCAAACGGCCCCGTGGGATAACAGCCAGCCCGGATGGCAAGACAGTTTACGTGGCCCTCAGCGGAACGCCAATTTCAGGTCCGCCGCAGTTGGATGCTCAAGGCAACCCGATTCTCCATAAAGGCGGGGACGATGACGACGATGATGACAAGAAGGCCGACAAATCTGCCGACGGAATCGCCGTGGTCGACCTCTTCTCAAGGAAGTTTCAAAGGAAGCTGCACGTGGGTTCCGACCCCGAACAGTTCGCGCTCAGCAAAGACGGCACGCGACTTTATGTCTCCAACGAAGATGTTGCCACCGCGAGCATTTTGAATGTCGGGACCGGCAAGGTGGAACAGATTGTCCCGGTGCATCGCGAACCGGAGGGCGTGGGAACGAGTCCCGACGGCAGGTTTTTTTATGTTACTTGCGAGAACGATGGCGAGATATTTGCCGTGGATGCCCAGCGTTACGAGATGGTGGCCCACTTTAATGTTGGGGGTAGGCCGAGATCGATAGATTTCCTGCCCGATGGGACCCGAGCCTTTATTCCGTCGGAATCGGCTGGGGAAGTGCACCTGATTGATACGGCAAAGAATACCGTTCTCAAGACCGTAACTCTCCCAAAAGGATACCGGCCGATGTGCCTGAAAGTGGCGCCCAATGGTCAGAGGGTTTACGTCAGCACCGGGAGGGCGGGCTCAATTTGTGTTCTCGATCCGGCCAACCTTGCGATTTTAAATACGATCAAAGTGGGCCAACGCCCATGGGGGATCGCCTTCTCGCCCGACGCCAAATGCCTGTTCTCCGCCAACGGTCCTTCTGACGATGTGTCCGTCGTGGATCTCGAAAGTCAGAAAGAAGTCGCCCGGGTGAAAGCAGGCCAGAGCCCGTGGGGTCTGGTGGTTGTGCCGAAACACCGATCCGAGTGAGGCACTAGCGCTTAGCCGCATGCCTCACGCAAAGGACGCGAAGGACGCAAAGGGATTCCCACCGATTCAGGGCGACCGTAGATGAAAAGAATCTGTAACAAGGTCGCGGAAGCGCGGGATCAGCGGTTGTCTTTATCTGTGGTCGCCCTGAATCTGCGGGGCTCTAACCGGCAACCGACTCTCTGAATCCGTGTTTATCTGTGTGTCCATCCGTGGTCGGAGGTTTGTGCTGATTCGTGTAATTCGTGTCTCGCCAGAGCGCCGGCGCCAATCACGGTTTCCGTGGGAAAACAAAAGTCTCCTGGACAGTTATGCTTTTGTTAAATCCGGGTTTGAAGGCTCTCGCCCTGACGGTGGTCGACTCGGACAGCTTGATCGGGCCCTCGTAGGTCGGATCGGTGCCCGTGGGGACGCTTCCATCCAGCGTATACCGTATCGTGGCTCCAGGCTCGATGTGGGCCAGGCGGATCTCCACGGGTTTGTCCTGCTTTCCACCCTTTGTGGAAAAGGTTGGCGGCGACAACACTTTCGGCCCCGGCAGACTTTCGATCCACGTTCTTAGCAGGGCGGTTCCTTGCTGATCCAAGGTCTCATGAGCAAGAGGCGGCATCTTGAGGCCTTCGAGACTGCTGATACGCACCAGGGCTATCGAGCGCCAAACGTCGTTGGGAACGACCACCCGCGCTCGGTCGAGGCCCTCGTCAATGAGCACGGCTCCGTTAATGAGCCCTTGTCGTTCCAGCAGCGTGTCATAGCGCGCGTCAAAATAAGCCACCGTTCCACCCGGCCGATGGCAGTAGGCGCAATTGACGTCAAGGTACGACCGAGCCCGATCCTCCATGCTGCGTTCAGGATCGTCGGCCCGTGCTAGTTTGGTGTAGCCTGGCAGTTCCGCTTCGTTCAGGGCGGGCTCGAACAGCCCGATATGGTTCCAGGCACGCAACTGGTTGTCCACAATCCCACAGGGAAATGAAAAATCGCGATTGATTTGGCGAGTCTTTAGCCCGAGGACCCCCCCTGCATTAGCCGCGTGACACGTTTGGCAATCCTGCCGGCTTGGGTAGTACCACATTTGGGTTCGAATGCCGGTCGGGGTACGGATCTGGAGCGTCTCGATCAGGTTCGTGGCCAACAATTCGGCGTCGGTATTGTCCGGCTTCCATTTGTATGTCAGGCCATAAACCCCGCCGTTGGCATCGCGCACCAATATTCTCGTTTCCAATCGGCGCTTGCGGTCGGGTAGCGTCTCGTCGGTCGCAAACTCGAAATGCTTTACGAAGACGGTTCCGCTGGGAAACCGCCAATCCCCAGTTGGGGTAAACTGGATCCTGGACGAAGTTGACGAATCTTGCTGCGGCACCGAGAGCCATCGTGACTTGGTCGCTCCATCCGAGTAAAAGGCAACATTAATATCGTAGGGGATTAAGCCGTCGGCAGGCGCCAAGTCCGCGGTATTCTTGAACGCGCCGGTTTGAGAAAGCAGCTGGGGAAACGGCCCTCGGTCCGTTTGTGGCAATTCTAGATAAGCCTTTGACGGCGGGCGCGAACTGAGCCCGTAATTCGATGTCGGATTGCTTTGGCCTGTTTGATAAGCGGCGAGGTAACAGGCGAGCGCAACCAGGACCGGGAAAGCATGAATCCACCGTGCGCCCGGACTCCGGGCAAAAACAATTGGTTCCTTATCGAACAAAGTACCTTCGCTGAGGCCTCGCGGGCATCTCAGCCGCTGGGTTCGGGAGGATCCCCCGGAAACGCCGGGCCGTCTCTTGAACCCTGTTAATGGGCCAATAAACATACGCACCTGGAATATAACCAGGCATCTCAGCCAAATCATAATGGAAAGGAAGATATTCCGCCAGGCATGGTAGGGACATCGCGCTGCGGTGTCCCCGCCCGCGTTCAGCGGGCGGAACGAATGCTCGAAGGAGTGCGAGCCAAGGTGCGTATTGCGCCGCTGAACGCGGCGCGGACAGCGCAGCGCGCCATCCCTACCAGCCCAGCGCCCGACACATTTAATCACACCCTCACCACCCGCCCGACCTTGCGAGAGGCGCGAGCGTGCGTTAGTTTCCCCTCTAATGCTCAGCCTAGTCTTGCCCTTTCGACATGGGTTCGGTTTAGTTCGATCTTCTCTTCCTCACTTTCCGCCGATAGTGGGCGCGATCACGGCAACTTTTGCGGTTGCTCTTCTGACCCAGGGAGCGCGAGCCGGCCTGCCTTCCGGGTGGGCGGACGCGGATATCGGTTCGCCCGCCCAAGCCGGTTCCGCCTCATATAATTCCGGCAGCTGGACCGTGGCTGGGGGCGGCTCTGATATTTGGAATAATTCAGATCAGTTCAACTTCGCGAACCAGGCAGTCATTGGTGACGGAACAATTATCGCCGAGGTGCTGACTCTTCAAAACACCGATCCCGGGAGTGGGTGGTCGAAGGCGGGCGTGATGTTCAGAGCCGACAGTTCCTCCGGAGCCCAGAATGTCGCGATCGTCGCCACCGCCGGCCAAGGCGTAAGTTTTCAATGGCGAAGCACCGCCGGAGGGGGCTGCAACTTTGCCAACATCACCGGCCTGGTGGCTCCAGTTTGGGTGAAGTTGGTGCGCGCCGGCTCGAACTTCAGTGGTTACTATAGCAGTAACGGGCAGAGCTGGACCCAGGTAGGAACCACGCAGGCTGTCTCGATGACCAGTAGCCTCCTGGCCGGGCTCGCGGTGACCGCGCACAACAACGCAGCCCTTAACACAGCCACGTTTACAAACGTGACCCTTAGCTACGTGCCGCCGGTAATCTCATTGCCCAGGCTTGCCAATTCTGCCGCCGCAAACGTCCTATCCACGATGGCCACCCTGGTGGGCCAGGTGTTGGCCACCGGCAACGAGGCCCCTGGCATCACTGTTTTTTACGGAACTACAGATGGCGGGACCAATTCATCGGCTTGGGCGTACGATGCGTTTCTTGGCGCGCAATCCGGCAATTTTGCGGTCACCGTTAACGGGCTGGCCACGAACACCCTTTACTACTTCACCGCGATGGGGACAAATTCGGCGGGAACCGTCTGGGCGACACCTTCGCTCAGCTTTACAACTCTGTCCACTGCGCCGAGCTCCGTGCCGGTTCTAATGTATCACTACGACAACACGCGCGCCGGGGCCAATACCAACGAAATCGCTCTTACACTGGCTAACGTCAATGCAAACAATTTCGGAAAGCTTTTTTCTTATACTGTGGACGGGTACGTGTACGCGCAGGCTCTCATCGCTACGAATGTGTCCATTCCCGGGAAAGGGGTTCACAACGTGCTCTACGTCGCGACCGAGCATGACACGGTCTATGCGTTCGACGCTGATACCTATGTTCCCACGCCTTACTGGACAAACAGTTTCATCAATCCTGCCGCCGGCGTGATCCCGGTGCCGGGAGCCGACGCGCAGGGGAACATCGTGCCCGAGGCCGGCATCACCGCGACGCCCGTTATTGACCCGACCACCGGAACCCTTTACGTCGAAGCGAGAACCAAGGAAACTTCCGGGACGGTGGTCAGCTATGTGCATCGACTTCATGCGCTGGATCTGAGCACGGGTTTGGAGCGCGCGAATTTCAATAGCCCGGTCATGGTCACCTCCACCAATTATCCGGGCACCGGCACGCCCGGATTCAACGACACCGACGGCGCGGGTCACGTGCTCTGGAACGGCTTGCGCGAACATTGCCGTCCAGGCCTGTTGCTTGCCTATGGGCAGGTTTACCTGGCGTACGCATCGCCCGGCGATCACCCTCCTTACTACGGTTGGGTTTTCGCGTACGACGCACACACGTTGGCACAGTCCGGAGTTTTTAACGTCAGTCCCAACGCCGGCTATGGGGGCATCTGGATGACAGGCAATGGGCCCGCCTCTGATAACAACGGCTACATCTATCTTAATACCGGCAACGGGAACTATGATACCAACAATGATTACGGGGACAGTTACCTCAAACTGAATGCCACCAACGCCTTGAAATTGGCCGATTACTTTACCCCATATAACCAGGCCAGCCTGAATAGCGGAGACGTGGATGTCAGTTCAGCGGGTCTGTTGCTGTTGCCGGATTCCGTTGGCTCGGCTGCTCACCCGCATTTGCTGCTCGGCGGAAGCAAAGCCAATACGATTTACCTGCTCGACCGCGATCAAATGGGCGGTTTCAACAGCGGGGCTGATTCGCAAATCGTTCAAAGCCTGCCAAACGCGGTAGGCGGCATGTGGAGCTCGCCCGCTTATTTCAATGGATCGTTTTATATTATCGGCAATGGAGACTCGCTCAAAGCCTTTTCCATTGCCGGCGCGCACATGGGAACAACGCCGACTGCTCGCGGGCCGACCAGTTACGGCTATCCGGGTGCGACTCCGACGATTTCGGCAAACGGGACCAACGATGCGATCGTCTGGGCGATCGAATCCGCCGCGTACGGCAGCAGCGGGCCGGCTGTTCTGCACGCCTATAATGCCACCAACGTTGCGCAGGAACTCTATAACAGTAACCAGAACCTGGGGCGTGACAATCCAGGCGCGGCAGTCGAGTTTACTCTTCCGACCGTTGCCAATGGAAAGGTCTATGTTGGCGCCGAATACTCCATGGCCGTTTTTGGCAACGCCAGTTTCCTGCCGTTGCCCACGCTCTCGCCCAACGGCGGCGAATTCACCGGCTCTGTTACGGTCACGATGGCCGATGCGATAACCGGAACGACCTTGTACTACACCCTCGATGGCAGTGTCCCTTCCACTAATTCATTGCGCTACAACGGCCCATTGACCTTGACTAATTCCACGGCTGTGCACGTCATCGCGGTCAAACCGGGATACGCTGACAGCGCCGTGGCCGTGGCAGGGTTTCTTAACAGCGCGACATTGGGCACCGGGACGGGTTTGTCTGGCGCTTACTACGCCAATCAGATCGGGACCTTCACCAATCCGCCCACGCTAACGCGCGTGGATGCAACCATCAATTTCAATTGGAATAGTGTCGGACCCGACCCGAGCGTTGGGCAGACCGACTTCAGCGTGCGCTGGACTGGATCGGTGCAGCCCGTTTTCAGCGAACCATATACCTTTTACGCCACCTCGGATGACGGGGTGCGAGTATGGCTGAACGGCAAATTGTTGATCAATGGTTGGGCGGATCAACCTCCTACTACTTACCAGGCGACCGTTGCGCTGCGCGCGCAGCAGCGGTACACCATCCAGGTCGATTACTACCAGCACCTGGGTGGAGCGGTCGCGCAACTGGCCTGGAGCAGCCTATCGACGGTCCAAGCAATTATTCCGCCGACCCAACTCTATCCTTACACCAATCCTCCCCCGGCCGTGGCTTTGCTGAGCCCGGTCACCAACGCTTCCTTTACCGCCACAGCCAGCGTGACGCTTAACGCTGCAGCCGCGGCACAGTATAACGCCGTCGACAGCGTTGCCTTTTTCGCCAACGGCTTGCCGCTCGGAGTTATCACTAACGGTCCCTACATATTCACAGCGACCGGATTAGCGGCGGGGAGTTACGCTCTTACAGCAGTAGCGACCGACGGCAGCGGCTTGATGACCACCTCCTTTCCTGTGAGAATCACAGTGAATGCGGGCAGCGGGCTGCCCTATGGCCTCTCCACACGGCTTCCCGTAACGCCCTTCCTGAACATGCCTCCAACTGCCACCGGCGCCTTGCCTGCTTTGCTTTCGCAGACAGGTGTTTTCGCAAACACAACGAACTTGATTCCCACAGGTGGGTTGATTCCCTATGGTCCGATTGTGCCGCAATGGTCGGATGGTGCGGTAGCCAGCCGATGGTTGGCCCTTCCTTTTACAGGAGGACTGGCCACGCCGGACCAGCAGGTTGGATTTGCCACGAATGGGGAGTGGAGTTTTCCCAGCGGGACCATTTTCATTGAAAACCTCTCTCTGGCGACTGACGAAACGAACGCCAACATCCCGATGCGCCGGCTGGAAACGCGATTGCTGGTGCGTGACCCCAATAGCTCAATCTATGGAGTCGCTTATAAATGGCGCCCGGACAATAGCGACGCGGACCGGGTGGATAATAGTTTCGCCGAAGACATCCTCGTTACCAACCTTACAGGGATTCAAACTCAGGCATGGTATTATCCCAGCCCCAGTGATTGTCTGCAGTGCCACACGCCGGTGGCCAATTACGTGCTGGGGGTCAAGACCAGGCAGTTGAATGGCAATTTTACCTATCCTTCATCCGGGACGACCGACAATCAGCTGCGTGTGTTCAATCGTTTGGGGTTGCTGAATCCGGCCATTGATGAGGCAAGCATTGCCGGCTATGCGCAGTTAACAGCTCTAGCCGATCAAAGCGGCTCCCTGACCAACCGTGTACGTTCCTACCTTGATGCCAACTGCGCGCAATGCCACCGGCCGGGCGGGACCGGGCCCGGCTTCGACGCGCGATATGATACGCCGTTGTCCGCCCAGAACATCATCAACGGGGCGGTGCTGGACAATCTGGGGTTTGATAATGCGCATGTCGTCACACCACGCGACATCTGGCGGTCCATCCTGTACCAACGAGCCAACAGCACCAATGATCTCATTGCGATGCCGCCACTGGCCCGAAACCTGGTGGATACCAACGCCATGGCCGTTGTCGCAGCATTCATCAACAGCCTGCCCGGCACACCGGCATTGGCGCCACCCAGCCTGGCCCCGTCTGCAGGCACATTTAACGGCTCGGTTAAAATCACCGCATCGCCTCCCGACACCAATGCCGTGATTTACTACACTCTGGACGGTTCCTTGCCGTCCACTAACTCGCTGGTTTATTCCGGTCCGATCGTGCTGACCAACAGCGCCACGGTAAGCGCAAATGCGTTTGAACCGGGCTTTAACAATAGCGTGGCGGCCACGGGAGTGTTCACGATTCTGCCGCCGCTTTTCTTCACTTCGCCTGGCACCTTGAGCAACGGGGTGTTCCAAGTTCAATTGTCAGTTACCCCAAATCGGACATACATTCTGCAAGGTTCGACCAACCTGGAGACCTGGACTTCGCTCGCCACCAATACGCCTCTATCGACACCCTTTTATCTGACGGACCCGGGTGCCGGGCGGCTGGATCACCGCTTCTACCGCATCCTTCTATCCCCGTGATGATAGTTTAGTTCTTTCCTGGAGTTATCTCACTCGCCAGGGATGGACTCGAGGAGCTTGAGGGTCGTCTTGCTCCCGTCCTTCCCACCGCGTGCGCCTCTGCAGCCGGTTCTCAGCAGCATTGGCGAGCAAAGCACAAGCCGAGGCCAACCTCGAGATAGGCATTCCCTATTCAGCGCGCAGTGCCACCATTGGATTGACTCTCGCGGCCCGCCTCGCGGGTAGCCAGCATGCGCCGAACGCCACCGCCAGCAGCAGCACCACGCTCGACACAAACGCTATTGGGTCCGTCGGGCTCACTTCGAAAAGCAAGCCCTGGATGACTCGCGTCAGAATCCAACCGGCAATCAATCCGATACCGCAACCCACGATGGTCAAGCGCATCCCCTCCCAAATCACGAGTCCCAACAGCGCATCGCGTGGCGCTCCGAGCGCCAGCCGGATGCCTATCTCGCGCGTGCGTTGGCTGACCGAGTAGGCGATGACTCCGTAAATGCCGATCGAGGCCAGGAGCAAAGCCAGCAGTGAAAATGCACCGAGCAGCAAAGCGACAAGTCGTTTTGGGGAGAGCATACTTTCGACCACTTTTTCAAGCGGCTTGAGTTCATCCACGGCCATGCTGGGGTTGAAAGCTCGCAGAGTCGCGCGCACGGCCGGTCCGGCCGCCGCCAACGTACTGCGGGTTCGCACGATCAGCTCACGGCCGCCCCATGTGAGCATATACATTTCCGGCGCAACCGCCTTTTCCAGCGCG
>Ga0210409_10004018_pt1 | contig 16046 bp, 16 predicted proteins | sample IncBWH17MmetaG_FD_161649 | JGI IMG/M metagenome (GOLD analysis project Ga0210409, IMG submission 161649) | Forest soil microbial communities from Barre Woods Harvard Forest LTER site, Petersham, Massachusetts, United States - Inc-BW-H-17-M | ecosystem: Environmental > Terrestrial > Soil >...
AAGTCTCCATGATAACGTGGGCTCTTACGGTCCGGTTACAGCGGTTCGGATCGGAGCCGCGGCCCCGCTGACCGGCCCCCGATGTCTCTAGTTGACGGGCAGCTAGTTCACCGGACGCTGGCGTTCATACTTCTGTTGGATGCCTTTGCCGGCTTCCTCCTGCGCTCCCTGGGTGTTGTCCTTGGTGCGCACCGCCAGCCGGTATTCGTTCACCGCGCGCTCACGCTGGTCGGTGATGTCGTAGATCCACCCCAGGTGGATATGCGACCACACTTCGGTCCACTTGGGATCCAGATCGCCATCGAGCGCCTGGCGGAATTCATTCGCCGCCGACTGATTGTTGCCCTGCAGGAAGAACACGTCGGCAATGCGGTAATGCGCCAGCGAGCTGTTGCGGGTGACTTCGAGCGCCTTCTGATATTCCTTGAGTGCGTCGTTGTATTCGGCCACTTCCATGAACTGCTCCCCGCGCCGGATAGCAACGGCCACGCGCATGGGGTTGTCGAACCGCAGCACTTGCGTTTTGGGGTCCAGAATCACGTTCTTGGGCTTGCCAAAGGTTTCAATCGAGAATTCCGACGAAGTGCCAACCACTTCCACTTGCTGGTCCTCCGGATTGCCCTCCGTCTCCACGCGCACCAGAACCGGCATGCGGAACGTGTCCAGATCCTGGGAGATCTTGCCCACCACGCGGAATCCCTTGCCCTTCGGCACCTTGAAAATGGTGAACTGCATCTTAAACTCGGGCGCGCCGCTCGATTCGATCCACTGCAGGAAGAAATAATTGAGGCCCTGTCCGTAGATCTCCTCGGTCAGCTTGCGAAAATCGTCCGTGCTGATCGACTTCCACGAATACCGCTCCGGAATGGCCTTCAACAGCTTGAAGAAATTATCGTCGCCGATGATGCCGCGCAACATGTTCAGCACCGCCGCGCCCTTGCCCGCGGTGGCGGCCCAAAACTCGGGCGAATAATCCTCCAGCCGGCCGGACTGAATCAACGGCGGCTGGTCCACCGTCAGCGCCTCCACGTAGGTATCGTGTACCGCTGTGTCCAGCGCTCCCGCTCCGTTCAGATGTTCGGTGTACAAAAGCTCGGCATAGCGCGCCATGCCGTTTTCGATCCACATGTGATTGCGTGTCGCCGGCGATATCAGCGTGTCCCACCATTGCCGCGACACCTGGTTGGCGACCAGTTTGAAATTCACGTCCTTGGTGATGGATCGCGGGGAGAGAAATAGCAGTCCCGGTGCCGAGTAGCCGTTGGGCGCCCCCGCTTCGGTCTCAATTACCGCCAGGCTCGATTTCCACGGGAGCCCGTAAACACTGGTGAAGTATCCCATGGCGCGGGCGATTTCCTGGCCCCATACGGTGGCGTTATCGGTGGCCTGTCGCGCGTAGAACGTGGCCGTGACTCCGGAATCGGTAACCACCTTCGGGTCTCCGCGCACCACGGCGAAGCTTCCCGGAAACGACGCCTGGGTGAAGCTGAAGTGCGTCGTGGTCATACCGGCGGGCGCGGCTTCGTTCGAATCGAGACCGCTGCCGATCACCTTGTAGCCCTGCGGCACCGTGACCTTCAAATCCATCGCGAACCGGTCGGTGGTGTAGTCGTTGACGGGGAACCAGCGCGCCGGGTACATCAAGAAGGCGTAGTCCGGATGAATCGCGGCGAACTTGATGCCGAACACGGGCGACTCTTCACTGCCCGACAGCTTGCCGTCATATTCGAACTTCAACGCCGCGGGCTTGCCCTTGGCCAGCGGCTGCGGAAGGCTGACGTGTACCGTCATGTCCTGCGCCACGCGCGAGGCGGGGACCTGCCGCCCGTCTTCATCCACCACGCGATCCAGGTTCAACGCATTGTTGAGATCGAACGAGAGAGTGGTGGCGTCGTCCAGCGGCAGGAACCGCACCGTGGCCGTGGCGCGGATCGTTTGCGCGCCCGGATCCACCTGCGCGACGATCGCGTAGCTTTCGACGTCGATGCGCTGCCGGCCTGCTTGTCCTTGGCCCAGCGCCGCACCGGCCAGCGCCAGTGTCACGACGGCCGTCTTACTCAACATCCACTGTTTGCCCCACTGTTTAACCATGATTCCGTTGTCCTACTCGTTCCACCCACTCCGCGGCGATCTCCATCGGATCCCGCTCGCTCGAAAGCTTGCCGGCGACCTCGCTCAAATCTGCACGCATCCGTTCCCGTTCCGCCGGATCGCGCAGCAACCGCATCGCTTCCGCCGCGATCGCTTCCGGCGTCATATCGTGCTGGATCAGTTCCGGGACAATCTTCCGTCCGGCGACCAGATTCACCATGGACAGAAAAGGAGCCCGCACCATCCAGCGTCCCACTAACCAACTTAACGCGTTTACGCGGTAAAAGGTCACCATGGGTACCCCGAGCATGGCCGCCTCGATCGTTACGGTACCGCTCGCCGCCAGCGCGACCTCTGCCTGTGCCAGTGCGTCCCAGGTGTGACCCTCAATCACGTGGCCACTAATGCGTTGGATGGATGGCGCGCCAACGCGTTGCCAAAAACTTGTGTTTTCTATGTGAAATCCGGCCGGGAGAGCCAGCACGAACCGGATGTCCCCAGACCCGTGACGGCCCTGTCGGATTCGCTCGGCCGCCTCGAACAGTTGCGGTACGTGCCGCTCTACCTCCCCATGCCGGCTGCCCGGCAGCAGGACCACGATCCGGGCGTCCTCCGGGACCTGGACTTTGACGCAGAATTCAGCCCGCGAAAGCGCCGGCTTCACGATCCTCGCCAGCGGATGTCCTATATAGGTTGCGGGGACGCCCCGGGAACCGAAAAATTCCTCTTCAAAAGGGAAGATACAGAGAAGACGCTTCACCGTATCCCGAAGGGTCCGCACCCGGCCTTCGCGCCAGGCCCAAGCCTGCGGAGCGATCAAGTACACCACCGGAACGCCCGCCCCCTTCAGCTTCTTGGCCAGGCGAAGGTGAAAATCGGGCGCGTCGGTCAGCACGGCCACGTCGGGACGCTCGGCGGGAATCGACCGAGCCAAGGTCCGAAACTGGCGCCAGATGCGGGGAATGTGCGCGACTACTTCCACCAGCCCCACTACCGCAATCGAGCGCTGGTCGATAATCGGACGCACCCCAGCCGCCTGCATCCGCGGGCCCGCACAGCCGAAAAAAACCGCATCGGGCTGTCTGGCCTTCAGCGCCTCGACAACGCGTGAGGCGTAGAGATCCCCCGAGGCTTCGCCGGCTGAGATGAGGATGCGCAAGGCTGCTCCGCAGGTGTCAGAGGGTTGGCGAATCGTCGCCCAACAGCGCCCGCCGCACGATCTTGATCGGAGGATAGCCCTGCTTCATGAAGCTGTCGTGAAACTCCTGCAAAGAAAACGACGCGCCCTTGAGCTTGCGATAATCCTCGCGCAGTTTCAGGATTTGCAGCTTGCCTAACGTGTAGTACAGATACGTCGGGTCCGATGTGCCGCGCTTGGTCTCACGCACCGAATTCTCGTGCGTCTGATAGCCTTCTTTCTCAAAGAACTCGATACCCTGGTCAAACGTCCGCTTGCCGGCGTGCATCTCGATTCCCACGATGAAGCGCGCATTGCGCAGCAAGGCGTCCTGCAACTGCCCCAGCCGCATCCGAAGATCGTTCGCGGCGAATCCTTCGTCGAGCATCATTTGCTCCGAGTAGTGCGCCCAACCCTCGGAGTTCGAACTTGCGCCCAGCAGCTTGCGCACTCGCGAATCGACATGCTGCATCCACAGGAACTGCACGTAGTGGCCGGGATAAGCTTCGTGGATCGCGGTGCTCAGGATGACGCCGCGATGAAAGCTGCGCATGTAGTCTTCGACGCGGTCCGCGGGCCAACCCTTCTCCGGAAGAGTTACGTTGAAAAAAGCCTCCTTCGCGACGGTTTCGTAGGGCCCGGGCGTGTCCATCGACGCCGAAGTCAGGGCCCGCATGAACGGCGGAGTCTCTTCGAGAATCGGCGGAACCTCGGAAGGAATCGTGACGATCTTATGCGCCTCGATGAAATCCTTGAGCCCGCCCAGAGTGTCGCGAAACGCCGCCAGCAATCCATCGCCCGCGGGATGATCCTTTTCGATCTCGCTAAGAATCTGGCGTGGCGTTTTCGCGGGATCGATGCGCGCGGCTGTCTCCGCAAACCGTTTCTGATTCGCGCGCAGATCCTGATAGCCGATCTCCAGCAGCCGCGCGAGCGGGATGTCCACCATCTCTTCGAGCTGCAGCTTCTTCGAGAAATTCGCCGCCCCCAGCCGGAAATCTCCCTGGGAGTGAGGAAGCAGATCGGACTTGAGCCACGTCCCGTACTCCCGCAGCGCGGCGATCACCGCGTTGTTGGCGGCGTGAAAGTCGGCCAGAAGCTTAGGATCGGTGACCGCCTTGAACGCCAGGGGTACGTCGTTTTCAAACAGCGAAATGTTGCCAGGAAGCTGCTCGATGGCGACTTCGGTGTAAATGCGCGGCGGGTTCTTCAGGTTGGCGCGGGAGTCAGCCAGCACCTGCGGCATCAGCCGCTCGCGCTCCGTCAGGGCCTTGATCCGCTCCTCAGGCGAGGCGAACGTGCGGCTCATGATCACGAAAGCGCTATTGGTGATGCCGCTCGAATATCCATCCGGGTTGCGCTGCCACATACGAATGGTTTCCAGCTCCAGCAGTCCGTCGCGGATGGAATTGAGCACTAGGTCGCGGTCCGGCGAGGCGGGCAACTTCGCGAACTCGGATTCCCATTTCTTCAGCGCGGCCGTTCGCTTGGTAACACCGGCTTTCGAATAATCCTCAAGCTGGCTGTCGTACTTGTGGATGCCGGAGGCCGTAGCGGTGGGCGGGTTGAACGGAAAGTAGTATTCGTCGAAAAACCGGTCCGCCGTTTTCAAGAAACCGTCGGTTTGCGCCGAAGCGAGGGTGGTAATCAGGCTCATGAGCAACAGGGTCCGCACGTTCCCACTGTAACCGAAACCGGTCAGGTTTCTCGGCGCAGTGGGGCAGGGCCATGCCTTGCCATTGTGCCCTGCTAACGCGGCTTATAAGCCACGCAGTCGATCTCCACCAACATCGCAGCCTGATGAAACTTAGCCTCAACAGTAGTCCGCGCAGGCCGCGTCTCGCCGAAAAACTCCGCGTACACCTTGTTCATGCGCGGAAACAGACTGATATCGCTCAAAAACACCGAGCACTTGACCACATCGGCAGGCCCCGCCCCACAGGTCCCTAGAATGTTGCGGATGTTGGCGAGCGTCACTTCTGTCTGCCGCTCGATCTCGCCCTCCACCAGCTTGTCGGTAACCGGGTCGATGGGCCCCTGCCCGCTCACGAAAATGAAGTCACCCGCGCGCACCGCCGGAGAATAAGGCCCGCGCGGCGTGGGCGCGTGATGAGGAAACACCCGCTCTATGCTCATACCCTGGCGCTCATGCCCCGTTGCTCATTCAATGCCGCTCGTGCGAATAACGCTCAGTTCCCCGGAGTCTTCTTGCGGCGTGGCCGGCGCGCAGCCCCTCCGCCCCCTTGCGTTTTCACAGGACGCTTGCGAGTAGGCGTCTTCTTGGCCTTGGCAGGCGGCGGATTCGGCTCGAAGATCGTGGGTTGGCCTTCCACATAAGGCTGAGGCTCGTCTTCTTCGACTTCTTCCTCGGCTGCGGCCTGAGGCTCGGGAGCGGGCGGCACGGCGGGCGGATAGAATTCCGCGCCCAGACTCACCAGCACCATGCCCTGATCCTCATGCGGCTCCAGGCGAACCACGGTCTTATCCTGCGCGTAGTTCAGAAACTCCACGAACTGCTGGAACCCGTAAGCCGTCGGATCGAAATTGGGCTGCTCCGTCTTGAACCAGCCCGCGAGATCCTCCACCGGGCAGCCGTTCTCCAGCTCTAGCCGATGGTTTTCGAGCACGTCGCGCAGCGCCGGCAACAGATCCTCGGGCTTGAGCGCGGAGCGCTCCGGTTGCGCCGACCCCTTGCGCTCGATGATGTACCGGCCTCCCGACCCGCTGACGTGAACCATATCGGCGCGCTTCAACTTCTCCACGAAGTCGGAGAAACTCGAGGCTCCGTAGGCCCGCTCATTGAAAGCCGAATCCAGTTGCAGCATGGTGGACTTCAGCAGGCCCAGTTGCGGCTGCACCGCGCGCCGCTCCAGCACTTGCAGAGCGCGCTCCACCAGCGGCATGGCCTGCTCCAGTTCGAGCGGAGCCGGACGCTGGCGGCGGTCCCCTCTGTCCCCGCGGTCTCCTCTGTCGCCGCGATCGCCCCGATCGCCTCCACGTTCGCCTCCGCGATCTCCCCCGCGGTCGCCCCCACGGTCACTGCGGGGCCGCAGCTGGGGCTGCTGTTGCAGCACTTGCCGCGTCTCCCCAGGCAGCGTCACCGACGCCGGCAGGTCCGAAAGCAACGATTCAAAGCTGATGAACTCGTGGCAGTTCTGTTGCAGAATCGTGGACGTGAAGGCTTTGCCGCCCACCACGAACACCGTCTTGCCATATTCCTTCAGCTTGTTGACCAGCGGAATGAAGTCGCTGTCGCCGCTGACAATGGCGAAAGCGTTCACATGCGTGTGCGTGAACGCCATCTCCAGCGCATCCAGCGCCAGATTGATGTCCGCGCCGTTCTTATCCCCCCGCGGCGAAGGAATCCGCTGCACCATCTGCACGGCGTTCTCGGCCATCTGCCGGGTCGCGCCATCCTGGCGGCCCCAGTTGGCGTAAGCGAACTTGGCCACGATATCTCCGCGCTCCTTGAGCGCCTCCAGCGCCAGCGACACGTCAAATTCGCGCCGCAGCGTGGACTTCAATCCAATCTCGATGTTGTCGTAATCGACGAACACCGCGATGTTCAATTTCTCTTGCATCACTCTGTTCTCCATTCTCACCACGCCTGTCGTCGATTCTCGAGTCATGGGGTGGGAGGGCCCGTTTCACGCTGTCTGCGGAACCGAGCCATATTCATTCGCGCACAACGGATTCCCGCCTGTGCGCGTGGCGGCGGATGAAGTCCACAATCTCCTGGAGGGAAGCGCCGGGCTGGAACACCGCCGCCACTCCCAACCGTTTCAATTGCGCGGCATCTTCATCCGGTACGATGCCGCCGACCAGGACGAGCACTTCGCTCATCCCTTTTTCTTTGAGTAGGTCCATCACGCGAGGCACGATGGCATTGTGAGCCCCCGACAAAATCGACAGCCCGATGGCGTCGACGTCTTCCTGCAGGGCGGCGTTTACGATCATTTCCGGGGTTTGGCGCAAACCGGTATAAATGACCTCCATACCGGCATCCCGCAGCGCGCGAGCAATCACCTTCGCGCCACGGTCGTGTCCGTCGAGGCCGGGTTTTGCTACCAATACCCGGATCTTATGATCCATATTCAGCGAGCTATCGAAAGTGGAATACGCCCCAGCTCCGTGGGAGTCGCGGTGCAGTCCACTTCAAAGTATATCCGCCGGCGGCGTTTCACTTTACTCGCCGGCGGCATGGGAAAAAAGCCTAAGCAGCCTTCTGGACTTTGCCGGTCTTCAGGCAGGAAGTGCACACCCGAATGCGTTTCGGGGCGCCCTTTACCACTGCATGAACCGTTTGAAGGTTTATGTTCCAGCGCCGCTTGGTTACATTATGAGCATGGCTCACGCGGTTTCCGAATTGCGGTCCGCGGCCACAGACATCACACACTTTCGCCATTGCCGAAGCACACTCCTGATACTATTTCCTAAAACCCAAGTCTAGCACATCCGCCTAAGGCCCGGATATAATCGGTTCACGGCATCCCCCGGTGACCGCCTCATGGATCACGCCTTCATCGACAACTACGCAGTCGCCGACCGCTACGTCAAACGTACCCTCCCGCCGGCCGAGCGCGCGACCTTCGAGGCGCATCTGGTCGATTGCCAGGAGTGCGCCGACCGCGTCCTGCTCGCCGAAATGCTGCGCAATGGGGTGATCAAACCCATCCCCGTCGAGACCCCGGCGCGGCCCGTGCAGCCCCGACTCGTGAGAGAGCCCAACATAACGTCCGCCAGACTCTGGAAGCTCGCGCTTTTCTTCGCCGCCGCAGCCGCCGCACTACTCGCGGTGCCGACGGCGGTGTTTCTCTGGCAGTTACACCGTTTGCGTTGAGCGGGGCGCCAGGACGCGATAGAAAGCTACGGTGAAAGGGAGGGCAAGAACATGGCTAAGCTCGAAACGGTTTCGGATATCGACTGGACGGCTTGCGAACTAATCGAACAAGTCCCCTGCAAGGTCTCGGGCCGCCCCGTCGTGCGCGGAACGCGCATCATGCCCGGCTCCATCGTGAACAGCTACGATCTCGACGACAGCTTCGAAGATATTCATGAAGGCTTCCCCACCCTTTCCATGGCCCAGATCAAACGGCTGATCGAGTTTGCCCACGCACAACGCCAACAGCACAATCCGTGAAGGAGTTGCTGGACGAAAACCTGGACCGTAACTACCTCTTCGGGTGAACGATAGCGACCGGTGCGGAGTTGCGCCTCGACGAGATGCTCGCCGTGAGGGCCGAGTGTCAAAGTTAAGGGCATAATTCAGTGTGGCATGGAGCGCTGCCCGGGGTAGGATCAGCTAAACTGAGTTTGTCGATACTCGGACGACGCGCCCAGCAAGCCTGCCCTTCCTGCGTTGACAGAAACGAGGAAGCATGACTCCTGGCGAGCGGTGTAACGTTAAGTCTTCCCTCCTTTTTGACTTGTCCACAACCTCCCGGGAAAATGCGAGACAGACAGCTCTGTTGACTGGGCTGGCGGCTACTAGCGACCATGCTGGTTTCGCCGAAATGATGGACCGCTGCGCTGAAACTCAGGGTCGTTATGAAACGGCAAGGGCGGCTCTCGAAGCGCATCGGAACGAACACGGTTGTTGAGCCAATGCACCTTTCAGGCAGTACCCGCTGCCTGTTAGTGGGGTCTTAGCGGGGAGATGCCTCTATCGCCACGGCCAGCTCGAACCAAGCTGTCGTAGACAAAATCGAATTCGCTGGGCCACAGACATCCCGAACGTCTGGGAAAAATCGTAGACAGCAACGCACAGCGCAACCATGATTGCTAGAACCCCAATGCCGGTGACGACTACCGCAATCATTTGATAATCTCCTCCAACCACCCAGGATAGTTCAGTAATTTCCCCATCTCCCCGCTAAGACTCCACTACCCGCTGCCTTGCATCGCCCTGCAAACGTCGCTATCATTCAGAGTGGCCTGCTTCACCCCGCTGGAGCATCCCCCGCTAGGATCACGACAACCGTATGGCCATCTTAGAGTTCTGCCAGTGGCTCCAGGAGACCCACGTGGGTACTTCCATCCGCGAATCCACGCTCCTGTTCCCCGTCCTGGAGGGCTCGCATCTCCTTGGCCTGGGAGTTTCCGCCGGCACCATCGCCATCTCCGACATGCGCATGATGGGCTTGATCTTTAAGAAGCAGAAGGCCACCGACGTCATGGGCGGCCTGTTGCCGTTCACCATCGCCGGCTTCGTTTTCATGATGATCACCGGCGCGCTGTTGTTCTGGTCGGAGCCTATCAAGTGTTATGAAAGCATCTGGTTCCGCCTGAAAGTCTTGTTCCTGATCCTGGCAGGCGCGAACGCGGCTATTTTCCACCTCACCATCTGGCGCACCATGGATCGCTGGGCCGATCAACTGCCGCCTCCCGCGGGAGCGCGCTGGGCCGGCTTCATGTCGCTGCTCCTGTGGGGCCTGGTGATTGCCGCGGGCCGCACCACCGCCTACAATATCTAAAACGGCGTCTGAATCACGGGGGGCGAGGAGAGAACGTCAGTCATGGTGGAATTCCTTCTGGGGCTTGCTTACCGTTTCATATGGCACCCCATGTTGCCGTTTTTCGAGTGGAGCGATAACTCCTTCGTTGGGTCCTATATCCGCAGCAAAACCTGGGTGTTTCCCGTCATCGAGACCATTCATATTCTGGCCTTGACCGTGTTGCTCGCCGGCACCATCGTGATCAACCTGCGCATGATGCGGCTGATGATGCGCACCCAAACCATCTCCGGATTGAGCGGCGAGTTGAACCCCTTCATCAACTGGAGCGTCGGGATCATGCTGACCACCGGCGCCGCGCTGTACAGTTCCGAGGCGCTCAAGTGTTTTGATAACCCCGCGTTTCAGTTCAAGATGTTCTTTCTGTTCCTGGCGCTGGTCTTTCACTACACCTGGTACCGTTCCACCATCAAGGTGAATCAGACCACCTTGAGCAAAGGCTGGACCGTGGGAGTGCTCTCGCTCATCCTGTGGTTCGCCGTGGGTTGGGGCGGACGCGGTATCGGATTTATTTAGCTTTAACGTCCAGACTCTGTATCCCAACATGATTTTTGGACTTGTCGGAGCCTGCCGGCCGAAACATCCTCGGCAGTTTCTGCAGAAGTGTCCTTCGAGATCGAACCGGGCTTGCCTGCCTAAACAATCGCCGGCTTCCCGGCAGAAGAGAACTTCGCCTTTCCGCTGCACAGTAACGGGACTTGGCTATGAAATCTGCACTATAATGAACAGGGTTCCCCGCCAGTCCGGCGGTGTTGAGCTCAAGAAAGAGGCTGGTGTTTATGGCGATAGGGATTTACTTCTCTCCGGCCGCGATGTCGGCGGCGGCATACGATGAATGCATCAAATTATTGAAAAAGGCTGGGGCGGGCAATCCGGCTGGACGTTCGTACCATGCGGCGTTTGGCCCGAAAGACAAACTGATGGTGTTCGATGTCTGGACATCGCAGGCGGCGTTCGACAAGTTCGGGAAGACGCTGATGCCAATCCTTCAACAACTCGGGCTCGATCCGGGACAGCCGACTGTGATGCCGATCCACAAGGTGATGGTGCCGAAGGCGAAGGTCACCTCGTCCAAGAAGCAGGCGAAACCCTCTGCTCGCCGGAAGAAGCGCTGACAACCACAGGACCGTCCGGCCCAAGGATGCGAGAGCCGCTCCTCGACCGCTGGATCTACTCGCCCGTCCGGGCTCCCGGTTCTTGCTCCTTCGAAAAAGACGGGTCGAAAAGCCCTCAATACTTTAAGCGTTTCGCCCTGGGGCCGATTCATGTCCATTCACGTCCATTAACGGCTAAAAAAGCTGCGTTCCGCCACACCCCAGGGAACGTTTTTCATGCCCGGTTGTGACTAGGCCGAACGACGTTGTGATCGATCCCTCGGTAGACTGTTCTCAATATGGACGCTGCCCGTGCTGCGTACGACGAGGTGTACGTTTACACGATGGGTCGACCCGGGTTTATCCTGCAGCACGTCGTGGACGCGTTCGCCGTGCAAACCGCGTCCAGCGACAGCAAGCCGATTAGCGTTGTGTTCGGTTTGGTCGGTCTTTATCTCCATGTTGAAAAACAGTTCTCGGGCCGCGAGGTCCAAAAGGCTCACATGGATCTCGGCCGCAAGAAACGAGAGTGGCCAGGCGTGTACTTGCCCGAGGATCGGGGCAGCATGACTGTTGCCCACGTGCTGGAAGCCTGTGCTGGGCCTGAGCGCGACGTGGCGATTGACGATTGGTGTAGATCCGTGTGGACTGCTTTCAGCGACAATCGGCAGACGATCATCGCCCTCTTGCGGGAATTCCACGTCATTTAGCCGGAGCTTCTGCCGAGCCGGAGCTTCTGCCAAATGGAAAGCTGCGAGTCCAACTCGCGATTGGTCCGGCACCCTGAGGCTGCCAGCGCCGCGAAAGTTGCAGTAACGTGGGCCAACTTGAGCATGGCCGCACCTCCTGCGCGTTATGATCTTAGCTTACTCAAGTGCAACTCACCTTCGCCGACTGGACCGTCGTCGCTCTCTACTTCCTGTTCAACCTCGCCGTGGGGTTTTATTACAAGTCCCGCGCCGGTTCCAGCGTCGACGAGTACTTCCTCTCCGGACGCAACGCGCCTTGGTGGCTGGCCGGGACGTCCATGGTCGCGACCACGTTCGCGGCCGACACTCCCCTCGCGGTCACGGGCATGGTGGCGATGGGCGGGATCGCCGGGAACTGGCTGTGGTGGTGCTTCGTCGCCAGCGGGATGCTGACCGTGTTTTTCTACGCCCGCTTGTGGCGTCGCAGCGGAGTGATGACCGACATCGAATTCTCCGAGATCCGCTATTCGGGCCGCCCAGCCGCGTTCCTGCGAGGTTTCCGGGCGCTGTACCTGGCCGTCCCCATCAACTGCATCATCCTCGGATGGGTCAACAAAGCCATGGTCGACATCCTGACCCTGGTCTTAGGAGTGACAGAGGTTCAGGCCTTGCTGATTGTCGTAGGGATGATCGCGCTGACTTCGTTCATTTCGACGCTCTCCGGATTATGGGGCGTCCTGGTCACCGACGCTTTCCAGTTCGTAATCAAAATGGGCATGGTCATTACCCTGGCCGTCTTTGCCGTGCGGGCGGTCGGTGGCATGGAGGCCATGAAACAAAAGCTGGTGCTGATCGACGCAGCACGAGCCGGAGCCGGTGGACGCGGCTCTGTTCTGGATTTCGTGCCGGACATCCATTCGGCCTGGATGCCGCTTATAGCGTTCCTCGTCTACATCTCGCTCAACTGGTGGGCGACCTGGTATCCCGGCGCGGAGCCTGGCGGCGGAGGCTACATCGCGCAACGAATGCTTTCGGCCCGCGATGAAAAACACTCGCTGCTGGCCACATTGTGGTTCAACGTGGCGCACTACGCGATACGCCCGTGGCCGTGGATTCTGGTAGCGCTGACCAGCCTGATTTTATTTCCGGGCCTGGCAAAACCGGAGACCGGCTACATCCGGGTGATGATTCTCACCTTGCCGCCGTCGTTGCGCGGCCTGATGGTAGCGGCTTTCGCGGCGGCGTTCATGTCCACGATTGCGACGCAGCTCAACTGGGGCGCGAGCTACCTGGTCAACGATTTCTACCGCCGCTTCATGCGGCCGCGCGAGAGCCAGCGCCACTACGTCGCCGCCTCGCAAGTCGCGACCGTGATTCTGACTCTGATCTCCGCCGTGGTCACGCTGTACCTGGATTCCATCGCCGGCGCATGGAAATTGCTGCTGGTCACCGGCGCTGGAACCGGCGGCGTGCTGCTTCTCCGCTGGTATTGGTGGCGGATCAACGCCTGGAGCGAAGTCTCGGCCATGATCTCGGCGTTCGTTGTGTCGCTCACGCTACAACTAGGGTTCAAAATGGACACAGATAAACCAGTAGATTTCGCGATCTTGATGATTGTCACGGTTTCGATCACCACGATCGTTTGGGTGACTGTTACGTTTTCCACTTTAGCTGAGCCTATCGATCGGCTTATCGCCTTTTATTCGCTCACAAAACCGTCGCGGATGGGCTGGGGGCCGATCGCCAAGCTCGCGCCCGAAATCCAGCCGGCGGGCGACGGTTTGTCCAATTTAGCCTGCTGGGCGGCGGGATGTATGCTGATTTATGGCGTGCTGTTCGGCGTTGGAAAATTGCTGCTGGGGGAGACCGGATCCGGGCTGGCTCTCCTCGGCCTGGGTGGAATCGGAATGCTTGTGATTTATTTGAGTCTTTCGCGGAGGGGCTGGAATGTCGTGGTGGAGTAAGCTCGCGCCGGTTCTGCTGGCGGCCACAGTCTGGGCCGCATCGGGCCCGGTGGAATTTGGCTTCGCCGAGTTTCAGGCGGCGAACGCTACCCGCAAGTGGCCGGTCAAGGTGAAAACGGAACTCAGCCTGGACCAGCCCGAAACGTTCCGCATCGAGCCGTACACGAACGGCGGCGGGCGAGTCACCGGCGGCGACCTGCGGGGGCTGATGTATGGATTGATCGAGGCTGCCGGACAGATGCGTTCCCTCGGCCGGCTGAAACCGACCCACGGAGTTCCCGCAACGCCGCTGCGCGCGGTGCGACTCAAACTGGCTCCCGGTGAGACGGATCAACCTTGGTTTTCGTCCGAGGGGTTCTGGCGCCCGTACTTTCAAACCCTGGCGCGGAGCCGCTTCAACCGCTTCAACCTCGCCGTGCCGCGCCTTCCCGAGCAGCCGACGCGTTTCTGTTCGCTCGCGCAACTGGCGGCCTCTTATGGAATCGATTTCACGGTGGGGCTGCCCGAACCAACCGGAGACCCGGTGCTGGTGCGCTCACGGCTGGATTCCATGCTGGGCGCGTGCCCGTTGATTCGGGGAATTGAAATGGACGCCGGAAGCGCGCCGCTGGAATGGTACCGGCAGGGCGTGCTGCGGGCTGTGGAGACCGCCGGGCGGCGAGTGACTTTGGATCTGCACAACGCATCGGGCCGAATGGATTTGAGCTCAGTCCTGAGCCAAGCCGCGCTTGACGCCAACCTGCCGGTACGCGTGTCGTCGCCGTCGGGGTGTAAAGATGTCACCGGGTTGCCGGAGGGCGCTTGTTATTGGGCGCTCCATGAGCCGGTGACAGGCGATGCCGAAACGATCCGCGCGCGAGTGCCGGATTTGACGGCGGACGGGTCTTCGGGTTTTGAGATCGATGCGCCGCGCGACGAAAGCGATGTTCCGATCGCCGTCCATGGAGCGCAGGAGTCGTTCTATTGGATCTGGGGGCGGATGAGCTATGATCCCAAGTCGCCGGCCGCGCCTCCGGTGGAACCACCACCTCCGCCCAAGGCGCCCGCTCCGGCGCCCGGTCCAGTGAAGCCTGCGGTTTCGACTGGACAGGGGACAGCCAAGCAAGGTGCGTCCAAAGCACCGAGCGGAGCAGCGAACGGGCGGCAATAGGCGGCGATCGTCGTTTGGATCGCGTCCCCGCTCAATGCGGCGTTGCCGCCAGAGCCGCCTGCACGTCCGCGAGGTATGCGCTGGCCCTCGGGTACCTTCCCACTGTCGCCGCCAGATGCGCCGCCGTTTCCGGAGTGATCTTCTCCTGCATGGCCATCGCGACGCCAAGCAAGTAATGGGCCGCGATTGAGCTCGGGTCGAGTTGCACCGCCCGGCGCGCCGACGGTTCGGCTTCTTCAGGACGGTTCAGCGCTACCAGGGCGGCGGCCTTGTCGCTGTGAAACAGGGCGGAGTTGGGTTCGAGAACCGCGGCGCGGGTGAAGCAGTCCAAGGCCAGTGCCGGCTGGCCGGCGGCGCCATAGACGGCTCCGAGTTCTGCTAACGCCGCAGTGAAATCGGAATCCAGCCGAACAGCTTCCTTTAGGTGACTTACGGCCAGTTCCGTTTGGCCCCTTCGCCAGGCCTGAACGCCGCGATCGAATTCCTTGGCGGCGGCTCGGGAGGGTTTGTGGGCCAAGGCGCGGGCGGAGACTACGCCAGCGACGGCGGGTCGGGAAGTTTCCGGGTCGCACTGGTTTTGGTCCTCGAGCGGCTGCGGATGTTCAGCCCTAAAGGATGGAACGACGCCGCAAGTCGGGTCCCGATCCTGCGCCCAGAGCGGCGGGCAAAGTAAACCAGCAGTGAAACAGATTCGGACCGTCCACCTTTCCATAGTTTTCCTGATATCTCCTGAGATCTCCTGAAACGAGTAGCGAGCGTCGGCGTGCTAAGCCGCCTCAGGATAGCCGCGCGATTGGCCTTAAGGTCCTCAAACTTTTGTGAGTCTTTTCTCAAAAGCGTCTTAAATCTGTTAGTTGCGTCCTCATCCCCTTGCGGGAAATGTTATGTGACTATAAAATGCCGCCATGGCTTCCGCGGCCCTGCGCGATCCAGAGCGCTACCGGTTCGGCCCCTACGTGCTCGAAGTCAACGAGCGGGAACTGCGCCGTGGCGAATCGGTGGTGCCATTGACCGGGAAAGCGTTCGACCTTCTTGTAACTTTGGTTCGCCGAGCCGGAAAGACCGTTACCAAGGCCGAATTAATGGCCGTGCTGTGGCCGGATGCGACTGTCGAGCAAAGCAGCCTCACCCAAGCCGTATTCGTTCTCCGCAAGGCCCTTGGCGAGGACACGGAGGAGGGCGGCTGTATCCGGACCGTGCCCCGCCTCGGGTACAAATTGGCCGTCCCGGTGACAACGGGTGAGGCCGCTCCGGACTTTCGCGATGGGGTTACGACGCACGTCATCCCGGGCCGCCGGAGGCGATGGGCTTTTGCTGCCGCGATTCTGGCCGGGTTGGCCGCTGGATCGGTCTTCATTTGGTCAAGGAT
>Ga0210409_10004020_pt1 | contig 16039 bp, 15 predicted proteins | sample IncBWH17MmetaG_FD_161649 | JGI IMG/M metagenome (GOLD analysis project Ga0210409, IMG submission 161649) | Forest soil microbial communities from Barre Woods Harvard Forest LTER site, Petersham, Massachusetts, United States - Inc-BW-H-17-M | ecosystem: Environmental > Terrestrial > Soil >...
AAAACTGACGTATAGATCCACATCGCTGTTGAGGACCAGGCGGTCGTAACTGATGACCTTGATGTTGGCCGATTTTGCTGCGGCCACCATGCGTGTGGCCATGGTGCCATCATGCGGCAGCAGGACCAGCACTTTGATGCCGGCCTTGATCATGTCCTGCACCTGCTGGAACTGACGATTATCGTCGCCGTCGGCGTCGGCGGAGAGCACCTCCGCGCCTAGCTGCTTCGCGCGGGCCTCAAAGGAATCCAGGTCCGTCTGCCAACGCTCGCCCTTCATCGCTTCGATGGAAAAACCTATTTTGGGTTTGTTGCCGTCTTGCGCTCGCACGAGTTGGCTGGGGAAGACGATAAGGAATGCTGCGGACAGAACCGTTATGGTGCGAAGGGCCCTGATCAAGTCGATTCCTCCTTATTCATTTTGACCATAGCATGGCAGGCTCAAGTTCAGAGGCGCTGAGCAAAATATTGTGCTCAACGAAGAACCGAGCAACGCCGGTCTTAGTCGTCCAGAACAAAGGTCAGCAATGACTTGTTGATCTTGATTTTGCGGTTGTGGTATTCGATAAAGCCGAGTTTTCTAAATTTGTTCATGAAGAAATTTACGCGAGAGCGCGTAGTGCCGACGATCTCCGACAAAGTCTCCTGGGAAACCGTCGGCAGTTCGTCGTCCGGCTGGTGCTGCGCTTTTCCATAACGGCCGAGCACGAGTAGCGCTCGGGCGAGCCGCCTCTCGGACGAATTGAAAAGTTGATCGATCAGAGCTTCTTCGACTCGATTTTTATGACTGAGTATATATTCGACAAAACAGTCCGATAGTTTGTCTTGGGTACGGAGCATGCCAAGCAATTCGTTTTTGTCGATGGCCAGAAGGGTGGTCGGGGTAATGGCAGTAGCCGTGCCCATGCGGATCGATTGACCGGCCATGCAACCCTCGCCAAAAAAGTCGCTCGGACCAAGCATGGCGACCACAGCCACCTTTCCCGTCGAGCTAACCACGGAGAATTTTACGTTGCCTTTTTGGATGTACATGACGCTCTTGGCCGCGTCGCCTTGAATGTAGATCTCCTCGTCTTTGCGAAATTCAGCAACCTTTCTGGCCATTCCCGAAGTATCGAGAAAGGTTTGCGGGTCGAGCGTTAGCGTCTTGGATTTCTTCATTTTCATCCGGGCACGGGAAGTGGCCCAACTGGGACTAGATTCAGTTCTTAGTACTTACTCCCGGTGTCTCGGCGGACAGGAAGCAGAGGATCTGCTGCTTTAGTTGTGCATCTACTTCGTCCGCGATGGTCACGACGTCTGGAAGCAACTTGCTGAATGTCACACGACGCTCGTTTCTGTGCAGCGTCGAAAAGATGCAGACCTGCAGGATCCGGGATTCATCCACGACCATTGCAGCGGTGTAGCCCTGCTTGAGCCGCAGCTCTCCGTGATGACTTGCAGCGACTGAAATCGGAGCTCTCGATCCTTTGTCGAGCCGCAGCCTGGCAATCACGTCATGGAGGAGTTTCGGAAGATGGCCCGTGCGTTCTTCGAAATTCAACGGGATGCGGATTAAGTCTGGCTCTTTCTCCACAAGCCCGAGCCACTCATGAATCGTAGGGTCGAGTTCCTTTTCGAGAATGTCGGCCACGGACTCTGTACCTCTCAAAGCGTGGGACCCGCTGCTGCCCCCCGGTGAAGCCGTAGTTCTAGTCACAGTACCCCCCTCTTATCCACACTGAGTATTCCACTTCGACTGCCGCAAGGCTGTTCTATAAGGGATACCTTCCCAATTGGGGAAAGGATCTTCGGGGAAGGCGATTCCGCGAAGAACGCCATCTGCATTCAAACGGGCGAATGCGAAATTCAATGGTCAGTTAATGAAACTGGTAAAGCTTCCCTCCCCAACTAAATGGAGTAAGTGTCTGGTAGCCAGAAGTAATCCACGCGTTTGTAAGACACGCTTATCGGAGAGCCGCAGAGGTGGTCGATCTTCTGCTAGCGCGAAGGTCTACCTCCAACAAGCAAGGTTGTACAAAAGTGAACAGCGCGCATGTTTGAAAGTGCTAAGAATGTGTTACTGCGTGTCGAGGAGAACGGATATTTGCCGGAAGACTACGCGATCTGGTCATTGAGTTAGGCAGACCAATTTGCCATCACCATTCGCCCTTGCAACACGATGGCTCCGGGGTGGTGATCGTACGTCTTCCAGAACGCGGGACTCCGCGAAAGTAGCGGGAACGCGGGCATAATTCGAGGGAATAAGAAAATGTCGAAATCTCCGGGATATGTCGGCATAGTGAAAGTCTTCGTCGCCGACAGCAGTCAACTGAGCTGCCAATTGATAGCTGCGGCGCTCCGGCGGGACCGCTATCGGACCAAGGTTGTCGGCTTCGCAACCGACGCGCTTGGAATTCGCGAAGGACTGGCCAAGGATGAAGCCGACGTCGCGGTGATCGGTGCTCGACTGGAAGATGAGGATGCGGCTGGTTTCAGCGTGACGCGAGAGCTACGGGCTTCGCACGCTAAGCCCAGTGTCATTCTGATACTCGATTCGAACAGACCGGCGATGGTCGTCAAAGCATTCCGAGCGGGAGCAAGCGGCATATTTTCAAGGGATCAATCCTCCGAGCTCCTGGGCAAATGCATCCATGCAGTTCATCGGGGACAAGTGTGGGCTAGTAGCAAGGAATTGCGCTTTGTGATCGAAGCGCTAGGGTCGCCTCTGGCTGCCAAGTCCATTTGTGTGCGCGGATCGGGATTGCTGACAAAGAGGGAAGAAGGCGTTGTCCAGTTGGTGGCAGAAGGGATGACCAATCGCGACATTTCCCAAGAGCTTCATTTGAGTGAGCACACGGTGCGCAACTATTTGTTCAGGATCTTCAACAAAGTGGGGACCTCAAATCGGCTGGAGCTGGCCCTTTACGCCATCGATCGCAGAGAGGGCGATCATCAGCAGAATTCAGCAGTTGCCACGCAGGGGCCCGTTGTAAGTCCGAATTAGCATTCATCCTCAAGGCTGGCCGTACATCTGAATTCACAGTCCGGGATTACTCGACTACACATCCACTGAAACGGCTGTGTTGGGATTTTGAATCGCAAGGAGGTTTATCGACTTCCCGCAGCTCGCCCATTTCTTTTCGCTTTAGTCAGGTCGGCAGCGCAAAACTTCCGGTCGATGTGTGGGTTATTCCGCGGGGTGCCCGTATTTAGCACGCAAGGTTTCCCGGCAGGGACACCACACGTGGGACAAGGAACGGAGAACTGGGGCGTCAGTTCTTTCTTTTTCATTCGTTCCGAACGAGATAACATCCAGCCGCCAACTCCTTCCATTTAGAACTTGCCGACATTCGCCGCTACCCGTTCATTGGTATCTAAGATCGCTCCTCGGTGTCGGTCCCCTAGCGTACATACGCCGCGTGAACAGAAAAGTTTTATAGAGGCGGAGCAGTTCGCAACGCAATGCGAGCTCTAAGAACTTGGGTCCACGAGCGCCGTGCTCCATCGCCGTCAATGTATTTCCTTACTTCAGAAGAGAATCCGGGGTACAATAAAGGTGTCTCACTAGCATCCCTCTGCCGTCCTTCGACGATGGGCAGTTCCTTGCGAAATCTGACAAATCGTTCGCAAAGGAACTGTCAATGGATCGTGACTCCGCTTCTCTTTTCAAGAAAACCTTCGCCAGTCCTGCAGGCAACGGCGTCAATGGGCGCGAGGTTCACAACAAGATCCTGCTCGCTCTCCCGGAGCAGGAGCGCACCGCACTCTTCTCTAAATTGGAGTTCGTTTCCTTGCCAACGTCCACGGTGTTGAACGAGGTAGGCGAGCCCATAAAGTTTGCCTTTTTTCTGAATGAGGGGTTGGCATCCATTCTGAGCATCACAAGCGATGGAAAGAGCGTGGAAGTTGGATTGTCCGGAAGAGAAGGTTTCGTTGGGATCCCTCTTACAGCAGGATTCAATAGCAGTCCTACGCGCGTAATTATGCAAGTAACGGGCAGTGGTTTCCGACTGGCTGCCAAAGATCTTACCGCTGCTCTGCGTGAATGTCCGAAACTAGCAACTGGACTGCAACGATTTGCTCAAGAAGTGGCTTTGCAAGCATCCCAAGTGGCTGCTTGCAACCGGCTGCATGAGGTTGACGAGCGGCTGGCGAGATGGCTTCTTATGTCTCAAGAGCGTTTGGGCGGCGACCTCATACCTCTGACGCAGGAATTTCTCGCCCACATGTTAGGCACACGCAGGGCCAGCGTCACGGTGGCTGCGGGGATGCTGCAAAAAGCGGGCCTCATTACCTACACGCGCGGAGCGGTTAAAATTAAGAGCCGAGCTCAGCTGGAGGACGCGGCCTGCGAGTGCTACGGAATATTGACGCAGCAAATTAAACAGTGGCGGGCCGAGGCGGACTAGCCAGCATTCCGATCCCTCGGTGAAGGTGTGCAAGCCACTCGCGAATTCTCAATGGGCAGTTTTCCCGCCAAACAACAACTACTTGCCATACACACGGAGCACACCGGAGGAGGCGCGAACATGCCGGCGCGGCCACCCGCCACGGCCAATTCGGTCGAATATTCGATTGCGCCTTCCTGTGCTGTTGTGAACTGCGCGACGCAATCACACTGGGAGAAAATCATGTCCGTCCAGGATCGTGCTTCTTGTCTCCCGGAATCTCCTCGGCGCGCTTTAATAGCTTACGCCGGGGAGATTCGCCAGTATCAGTTGCACTCCCACCTTACCCCTGAGGGGCGCGACGGACACCAAGTCCGTCGCGCTTCTGTCTTTTTCCCGCGGGTGGCGCACCAGGGTAGTACTAGCCCGTAGCCCGTCGTGAACCTTGCTTTGAGTCGCATTATTCTGCTAGCATCAGGGTCAAGCGGTGGTTTGCATGAGAACAATCGCGAGGCCGAGCACCATTAAACCCAACAAAAAACTCAAGCAGAAGCTTGCATTCGAAGCCCAAGCTTTTCTCGACTCGGCCGGTGTGGCGAAAAAGATCACAGAGTTTAAAGGAGCGGGGGTCGTCTACGCGCAAGGTGACGCCGCTAAGAGCGTACTGTACTTACAGAGCGGCGGTGTGAAGCTCACCGTCGTGAATGAAGTGGGCAAAGAGGCGGTCGTGGCGATTCTGGGACCGGGCGACTTCTTTGGGGAGGGCTGTCTGGCAGGTCAGCCTGTTCGCATGGGAACGGCTACCGCGATAACGCCTAGCACTGTACTCGTCATTGAGAAGAGTGAAATGTTCAAGGTGCTTCACGAGGAGCATGATCTCTCCGACCGGTTCATAAGGTTCATGCTGGCGCGGAATATTCGAATCGAAGAAGACTTGATCGATCAGCTTTTCAACTCCAGCGAGAAGCGGCTCGCGCGCACCCTGCTATTGCTTGCCCGTTACGGCAAAGAAGACCAACCCCACGGAGTTCTCCCCAAGATGTCGCAAGAAACGCTGGCGGAGATGATCGGGACGACGCGCTCACGCGTCAATTTTTTCATGAACAAATTCAGGAAGCTGGGTTTCATCCGGTACAATGGCGGTCTTCAGATCAATACTTCCCTCTTGAGCGTCGTGCTGCATGAATAGCCCCCGCCGCATCTTTTGCGCTTCATGACCAACGCGCAATTTGGCTCCAGGTATGCCGTTTTTCCCCATGCCCAAATACAGCTTTCACCCTATGGATGGACCTTCCAATTCTGAATAATCTGGTTACGCTGTCAGTTCCAGCAGAGGAGACTGAAAAACGTGAGGAAATCCATCGCTGCAACAATATTTTTCGCAATGCTCTGGATCGTTACGCCCGCATCTTTCGCTCAAGTTTCCGTCGGAATCCGAATCGGTGCCCCGCCGCCGCCTCGCGTCATGGCTATCCGTCCAGAAAGCCCAGGCCCCGACTTCATCTGGGTAGAAGGCTATTGGTATCCGGTAAACGGGCGCTATACGTGGCATAGAGGCTATTGGACTCGGCCGCCCTACGAGGGCGCTCGATGGGTAGGCCCTCATCACGACGGAGAGCGGTTCTTCGAAGGCTATTGGGAAGGGGACCACGGCCGCGTCGAACACGACCACCACTGGGATCGCGAACGTGAAAGAGATCACGGCCGGCCTCCCCGCGACCATTAGCTCGCTGCCGAAGCCTGCCATCAGCCCGCAGGCTTGCTCTTGCTTTGCTTTCCGCAGGGGAACCCAGGGACGGGCGAAACCGGGGACAAACCAGACGTTTTCGAATATTTAGTTGTTGTGTCCCATTTGCTTCGCAATTTTTCGTATTTTTAGAAAAAAGGGCAACTTCCCGTCCGTTCCCATCCTTCGCCCCATCCCTCCGCGAGTAATCGGATACGACCAAGCTCTCTCAGACGAGTTTTGAGGTGGATCTCCCCGCCCGCGCGACTTTTGTACAGTGTCCCAGCCAGGATTATTTATGCTTTGGCTTTGTTAGCTTTTGGGTGTTCAGAACAGATATGCATTGCAAATTCTTCATGGCGCGGCCGCTGTCAGTACTCCTTCGTTTCATGGAGCGGGTTGCCGGCGGGTGGCCCCGAAGGACTGAACGCCCACGCGCATTCTGAGCAGCCGAAGCCTTGAAACCCCGGCTCTTCAATCCATGCCAGCATGCGGAGCGCGTCCATCCGCGGACGCCTCGCGAGTGGTGAGTACGTTGCAGTCTCGGGCATTGCTTCTCCTTGCTGGCCGGTCTGCTTTAGGTTTGTGCCGAATCGACCAGTGGAAAAAACGAAAGTCGCATTCTTTGCACCGGTACGGTCGAATCAGTAGCTTGGCCAGGAAGGGCTCAGCAATTCCTCCTGTTCTTGCTCTGCGGACATGGTCGCTCTGACAGGCCGGGCACCAAATCGACTCCACAGCACTTTTCAAGGAAGGCAGGAATGACAACTCAACCTCTGGCTTTGATTTTTGTATCGATTCCATACCTTACTCTCCTCTCCGTTGCATACTCACTATTAGGACTGTCCTCGTCCATCGGGTGAGCCTGGTAAAAGCCCATCGGGTAAATGCCCTAAAGCCGGCGGCGCCAAACGCCTGACAAACGTTAGAGCCGGACATATGGTCAGGGCGAAATTCCACTTCTCCCGTAACAGCGTTATCTCTAGCGAGGCCGGCCGCATCCTATTCTCGACAACGGGAGGCACCGCATGAATCTGCCTGATGCACCGGTTGCACACGAGGGCTTCTTCGTCACGCACTTCCTCACCGTGAGGGATCAGGAAAAATCGAAGGACTTCTACGTCCGAATCCTTGGCGGGAAAGTGATCAAGCCTGAAAATCCCTGCTACATCAAGCTGGTGAACACCTGGATCATTCTCAATTCCGGTGGTGGTCCGACTCCGGACAAACCAGAGGTCCTCCTCGAAACCCCTTCGGATCTCAATCGAGTGAATAGCTTCCTGAACTTGCGCGTCGCCGACATCTGGGCCTGCTACAAAGAATGGCGCGCAAAAGGAGCGTTCTTCCTTACCGAGCCACTGGACAATCACGACTGGGAATGGCGCTGCTACATGCGTGATCCGGACGGCTATCTCATCGAGGTCGGCCAATATACTCAAATGTCGATCGACCGTTTCAAAAACTATGCCAGTTGAATTGCCAAGCAGCTTCACTCCCATCGGCAGTCCGATGGTTCCACTGCCGGCCCACGTAACTTGCACGCTTTCGGCTGCGCTTATTGGGACTTTGGATTTTTTGCCAGTTTCGCTGAATTAGTCGACAAAGCGGCAGGGGCGAACTACTTGCTGCAATACTGGTTCAGAAATCCGAAAACGTCTTCGGCCCAGACGTCGGATCCAAAGTAGCCAAAGCTATGGCCGTCCCGAGGGGAATCGCCGTAGGCGGGATAAATCTTCAGTTTGTACGTCTTGCTCACCGCGTTCATCGCTGCCGAGAGTGTCTTGCTTGGGGACAGATCAAAATCGTTAGCGGCCTGAAAAAAGAAGATTGGCGCTTTTGCATTTCGCACGGCACGAGTCATGCGCAACTGTAACTCAGGAGCCTGCGCCCAACTCTGCGCGCCTCCCGCGGAATCGATCCCCGCACAATATCCTCCTCGTTCTACCCCCAGCACAGTCTCGATGCCGCCAAACGAGTTTCCCGCCACTGCGATGCGACTCGGTTGAACGAAACTCTGTTTTCGCAACCACGCCAGGGCTGCGAACTGATCTTCCAAATGATCCGTCTCCAATAACCGCACCATCGTTGCGGCAGCCGCAGTGGCGCCTCCGGCTTTCTCGGCAGCCGCGATCTGGTCGCCAATATACGGACCGGCGGAGGCACTCAATCCCTGCCCCCGCCGGTAAGGTCCAAAGAATATCCATCCATGGCTTGCGAACACTGGACCGAGTGCGGCGAATGCCTGCTGGCTCATCATGCCCGGCGCGCTTCCGTGGTTGTAAACAACTGCGGGAAAGGGTCCAGTTCCTTCGGGTTTATAGAGCACTCCGTGCAGAGTAATCTCTCCACTTGGAAATGTGATGGTTTCTGCCACAGCCAGAACTGCGGGTAAAAGCAATAGTGCGAACAGGGCGGAAGAATAAGGTTTAGTCATTTTTGTATCAATCTAACTCAAATGTCGTCACCCTCAGAGAACACAAAGCACCGGTGAAGGATGGTTTGTGCGCGGGCCGTCCGCCGGGTGCCGCGAGCCTGCGGCCTTCAGGCGCGTTTTTTGCGCTCCGGATGATTTTGCGGAGGTGCGGTTCTCTGGGGCATGGATCGTTACATGTTTTTCGGCCCCGCGCCCGCCGCCACCGCCCGCGAGGCGGCGTTTTTGTTCGCTTCCTCCGGCGTGCCCCTATCGATTTCGATCGAACCTTTAAAGTCCGCGCCGTCTTCGATCATGATCTGTGCGGTAGTCAAATTGCCGATCACGGAACCATCCTTCTTGATTTCCACCCGCCCCTTCGCGCGCACGTTTCCTTTCACGTTGCCGTACACCACCACGTCGCGGGCGATGATGTCCGCCGTTACTTTGGCCGCGGCTCCGACCGTCAGCTTCCGCTCGTCCAACTGGATCAGTCCTTCGACCGAGCCGTCAATCAGCAGATCCTCGGTCCCGGTGATGTCGCCTTTCACGCGCAGGCTCGACCCCAGCCACCCGGTCGCGTGCTCCGCGGCCGCATCCAATGGACCCATGGCCTCGGTGCTCTTCTTATTCCACATCGGACCCTCCTAGAGACAGCACACCCCGCGTAGATTTTCCGGCAGAGTGCAGCAGGCTTACGTTGTGTCTCGGGGACGGGCTGGAGGGTTCCGGCGAGATTCAGCGTCGCTCAGCATCCTACTCCTGCGTCCCGCGCGCAGCAAGCCGCCCACGGCTTCTGTCGCCGCAAAATGAGAATGTCCGGTTTGTGCAAAGTAGAAATGTCCGCTTCCATGGGAGGCCGAGGGGCCCATGGAAACGGAGCGGATCGCTTTGAGCCAACGGGAACGGGACCGATTGAAAGTGCTGACCGAAGTAAATCAGAAGCATCTGACGCAGGTAGCTGCCGCCAAGCGGCTGAAAGTAACCGACCGCCAGGTGCGGCGGATGCTGCTCCGCCTTCGTGAGCGCGGAGACCGCTCCCTGGTTCACGGACTGCGCGGCCGGCTATCGAACCGCAAGCTGGCGGTCGGCTTCGAGCAGAAGATTCTGGCGCGCCTGCGGCAGCGTTATGCGGATTTCGGCCCCACGCTGGCCGCTGAACATCTGGCTCAGGAAGGTTTCGCGGTGAGTCGGGAGACGCTGCGGAAGTGGATGACCAAGGCGGCGTTGTGGCGTCCGCGCGCCCAGCGGGTGAAGGCCGTGCATGTGTGGCGCGAGCGCCGAGCCAGCTTCGGGGAGTTGGTGATGCAGGACAGCTCACCGTTCCGCTGGCTGGAGGATCGCGGTCCAGCTTGCCAGCTCATCGCCCTGATCGATGATGCCACCAGTCGCATCTGGGGACGGTTCACCGAGCACGACACCACGGAAGAGAACTTGCGAACCCTGGAGGGCTGGTTGCGGCGGTACGGGCGTCCTTTGGCCCATTACACCGATAAAGCCAGCATATTTCGAACGGCCGGGCCGCAGCCGCTTGCGGAACAACTGCGGGGAGATCCGCTGCGCACGCAGTTCGGGCGAGCCTTGCACGAACTGGGGATCGAATGGATCGCGGCCCACAGTCCACAAGCGAAAGGGCGGATCGAGAGGCTGTTTGAAACTCTTCAGGATCGCCTGGTGAAGGAGATGCGGCTGGCGGGAATCGACAGCATCGCGGCAGCCAATCATTTCCTAGAAATGCGCTTTGTTCCCGAGTGGGAGGAGCGTTTTACGGTGGCGGCACGAAATCCACGGAATGTGCATCGGCGGCTGGGGCAGGAGCATCGCTTGGAGGAAATTTTGAGTGTGCGGGTGGCCCGCAAAGTAGCTCAGGACCACACCGTCAGCTGGGATGGAAATCGGTGGGGAGTGGTGCGGGGAGAAGTTTGTGCCGGACTTCGGGGAGCGGCGGTAGAGATCGAACGGCGGTTAGACGGAAGCCACTGGCTGCGCTACCGGGGCCGCTATCTACGCCTGCGCCCCTGCCCAGAACCGGTGCGGCCGCCCGCAAGTCCTTCCGGCCTACGGCCTCCAGGACTTGCGGAACAAATCCCGAAACCCAAAAACAAAATCAAACCTAAATACCATGTGCCTGCAGAACACCCTTGGAGAAGACCATGGAAGCGGACATTTCTACCTGGCGAAAACCCGGACATTTCTACTTTGCGTTGACAACACCCGGCCACACCCGGCCACTTTGGTTCAGCTTTGATGAAACTTTTGAATAGCTTGCATCGGCCAATTCTTCTTGACGGCGCGCCCCCTTCATCCTACAGTCCCAAAGTTTAGGGATTCTTCGCCGACAATGAGCAACGAGCTTTCTCGCCGCACTTTTCTTTTGCGTGCAGGAACCGGAATCAGCGCCGTATGGGTTTCGGCCCACTGGCCTGCCCTGCTCTCCGCCGCAACTCACGCGCACCAGGCCGCAAAAGCGGCCACGCGGCCCAAATTCGAATTCTTCACTCCGGAACAAGCCATCGAGATTGACGCCATCACCGCGCGCATCATCCCCACCGACGAAACGCCCGGAGCTCGCGAGGCCGGAGTCGTCTATTTCATTGATCGCGGCTTGGCCACGTTTGCCGTTGACGATCAGAAAACGTACCGCGAGGGTTTGCCCGAATTGCAGGCAAGAGTGAGCGAGATCTTTCCTGGTGTCCTGAAGTTTTCAGCAGCTACCCCGGAACAGCAGGACGAAGTTCTCCACTCCTTCGATGGAGACGCCAAATCAGCCGGGCCTTTCCGCGCGCGTCCGGGCGCCCAAAATTTCTTTGAAACGCTGCGCCAGCACACTATCGCTGGATTCTTGATCGATCCGGACTATGGTGGCAACAACAGCGGTGCTGGCTGGAAGGTCATCGGCCGCGAGCGCGAGCATACGTTCCAGTCGCCGTTTGGATACTACGATAAGGACTACCTGGGCTGGCAGCCGGCGGCCAAGGATGCAAACAAGTCATGAGGGCCGACCTTCCCAAGTACAAAACTTCCGACGAAGTCGATTTCATCATCATCGGTTCCGGTGCGGCGGGAGGCATTCTTGCCAAGGAGCTTTCCACTAATGGTTTCCGCGTTGTCATCCTGGAACAAGGCCCTTATCTGACGGAGTCCGATTTTTCTCACAACGAAATCGAGATTCTGGCCCAGGACAAACTCACCAATCACCCCAAGCTTCAACCCAACACGTTTCGCAAGACGCCCGAAGAAAAAGCCAAGCCCCAGCGTGCGCTCGTCTATGGCCGCTGCGTGGGCGGCACCAGCGTGCACTTCACCGCGAATTTCTGGCGCTTCCATGAAATCGATTTCAATGAACGCAGCAAGATCGGCCCGATTCCCGGAACCACGTTCTCCGACTGGCCGATTACTTACGCGGACCTCGAGCCCTATTACACGAAAGTCGAATGGGAAATCGGCGTCTCTGGACTTGCTGGTGCCAGCCCCTTCGATCCTCCGCGTTCGAAACCGTATCCGATGCCTCCTCTGCCTGTGAAATCTTCCGGCGTCATTTTCGAGCGCGCCGCGAACAAGCTCGGCTGGCATCCCTTCCCGGCGCCCATGGCAATTCTCTCTCAACCGCGCCCCGGCCGTAGCGCTTGCATCAATTGCGGTTTCTGTCTCGCATTCGGCTGCGAAGTCGGCGCCAAATCCAGTTCGCTGGCCACCGCCATTCGCATGGCAGAAAAAACCGGCCGCTGCGAGATTCGCGCGAATTCCTACGTCCATCGCATCGAAACGGATGCCAATGGCCGCGCCGTCGGCGCCGTCTATTTCGATGAGCAGCGCAACACCCACCTCCAGAAAGCCAAAGCCGTCGTGGTCTGCGCCAACGGCGCCGAAACCCCGCGCCTGCTTCTGCTCTCCGCCAACAAGCAATTTCCGAATGGCCTCGCCAATTCCAGCGGTTTTGTTGGAAAGAATCTGATGCTGAATTCCGGCGCGATTTCTATGGGCGTCTTCGAGCATCCGCTCAATGATTACAAGGGATTCGCGGTCAGCCGCATTTTCCACGACTTCTACCAACTGGACGCGCAAAAAGTCGGCTTCTACGGCGGTGGCGGTATCGACGCCCGCTTCGACATGACCCCGATCGGCTTTGCCATGCGCGGCCTTCCGCCGGACACGCCGCGCTGGGGCAAGGGCTTCAAGGCGGCGCTGAGCCACAACTTCACCCGCACCATGCAGATTTACTGCCATGGCACGTCGCTGCCGCTCGAGAACAACAGTTTTTCGCTGGACTCCGATGTGAAAGACGCCTGGGGCCTGCCCGCTCTCCGCTTGACCTACAAGGATCACCCCGACGATCTCAAACTCGCGAATTGGCTGAACGTTCGCGCGCAGGAACTTCTCGACGCTGCGGGGGCGCAAAAGAAATGGAGCTATCCGGCGGAGGAGCAGCAGTTCGCCGTGCACCTTCTCGGGACCTGTCGCATGGGCAATGATCCGAAAACATCGGTGATCAACGCTGACCACCGCACTCACGACGTGAAGAATCTCTTCCTCTGCGACGGCAGCAGCCTCGTGACTTCCGGGCGCGGCCAGCCCACCATGACCATCGAAGCACTCGCCTTCCGCGCCGCCGATCGCATCACCGCACTTGCCAAGCGCGGCGAACTCAGCGCGTGAGCTTGCGCCGCTTGCACGAGCTCCAGTAAATTCTCTCCGGCCACAAGACAAGCACTTTCGTCACATCTGCTGAGAGGAGTGAATTCGTGAATGAATTCGTGAATGGCAATCGTCCGCGTTTTTGGTTTTCTCTGGCCGCAGCTGGGCTGGGCGTCCTATTAGCAAACGCCGGGGCACGGGCGCAATCCACGCCGCTGCAAGCGCCCACCTCTGGCGCGACTCACCCTAAGCTTGCTGAAGAAGAGTTCAAGAACATTCAGGCGCTAAAGGGAATCCCCGCCGATCATCTCATCCCCGCAATGCAATTCATCTCGGCCTCGTTGGGCGTCGAATGCGAGTACTGCCACGTCGCTCGCGCGTTTGACAAGGACGACAAAAAACCCAAAGTCACCGCGCGCAAGATGATCGCCATGATGATGGCCATCAATAAGGAAAACTTCGAAGGCCATCGCGAAGTGACCTGCTACACCTGCCACCGCGGCTTAGCAAAGCCTGTGGCGACACCAATCATCACCGATGAAGAACCAATGCCGGAAACCGCCGAGGGCAAGAAGCCCGGCGAGGAAAAAGCCGCTCTGCCCTCGGCAGGCCAGCTCCTCGACAAATATCTTTCCGCCGTCGGCGGCGCCGCCGCGCTCCAGAAAATTACGAGCCGCGTCGAGAAGGGCACACTCACAATGGCTGGCGACCGCCATGTCCCGGTCGAGGTCTTTGCTAAAGCGCCAGACAAACGCTATTCGGTCATGCACCTTCCCGACGGCGACAGCGTTACCGCCTTCAACGGAAAGGTCGGCTGGCAATCCATCCACTCGCGGCCTCCGCGCGTCCGCATGTCCACGGCGGCAGAGAACGCGGCCGCTAGCATTGACGCCGACTTCTATTTCCCCGCACATATCAAATCGCTCTACGAAAAATTCCAGGTGCAGCCCGGCGAGAAAATCTCCGGCCGGGATACCTACCTCGTCATCGGAGAACACGAAGGCCAGCCGCCCATCAAACTCTATCTCGACACCGAGGCCGGTTTGCTACTCCGCATGGTTCGTTACGCGGAAAGCCCGCTTGGCCAGCTGCCAACCCAAGTGGACTACGCCGACTACCGCGACGCCAATGGCGTGAAGATCCCCTTCCGCTGGACTCTCGCGCGCCCCGGCAATCGCTTCACCATCCAGGTGGACGATCTCCAGCAAAACGTCCCCGTGGACGACGCCAAATTTGTGCCGCCCCCACCCCCGCCCCCGCCGCCACAGGTAGCACCTCCGAAGCCGTAGCCTGTTGCGGTTTCGAGGCTGGCCAGGAATGGCGGAGCACTAAGTACAATCCCCGACCGGGCCGCTCAACTCCATGCCTTTGGAAGAGGCCAGCAGAGTTAGTTGCGAGTGTAGATGTCTGTCCACGGGTCAACTATGTTGATTGGCGACTGGGGAGAATCGATTTCGACATGAACACGCAGCGTTTTTAAGTCAGGCGATAATTCCCATTTCTCTTTAGTGTGTATCTGAACGAGCGGTCCTTTCGGATCTGGTCGAGTAGTGACAAATGACTCTAGGACGAGCTCCTTTTTTCGCAACTTTCCTCTGCAAGTCCCTTTTAACCCAGTGGGAGTCATGTAGACACCGTCCTGACCGTCGAGTGGATAGTGGGACGTAGTCGAGTGCCCGCTTTCCAATTTGGTGATTTCAATCGAGCTTTCGGTCTGGAGGACCGTGAGTGTCCTAACAGCTTCTTTTTCGGATTTATTGGAGGGCGTGAGCGTGTACGAACCAGAAAAACTGACTCCGTCCGCAGTATGAATAGTCGCAGTTGCGCAGAGGGCGACATACAGAAATGAACGAGCTTTCGATCTCATGTAGGGCAAGAATTATCACACTGAAATGGCGAGTTGCAATCTCGGGGGAGTAAATGCACAAGGTGAAAATGGCCGGGCCTGGGCCGACTCGCGAGCGATCCCGCCAGAAAAGTCTCCTGCCTTTCGGTCAGATCTGGGCTCTGCCGCCGTCAACGAACAGTTCGATACCCGTGACGAAACTGGAGTCATCCGAAGCCAGAAACAACGCCACCTTGGCAACTTCCTCGGGTTCCCCCATGCGTCCCATCGGGATAGTAGACACAATCCGCGCAATCACGTCAGCAGATTGCCGACTCACCAGCGGCGTATTGATCGGACCCGGACTAACAACGTTTGAGCGGATACGACGGTCCTTCAGATCTGTAGTCCAGGTTCGCACGAACGAGCGGATTGCCGCCTTACTCGCGGCGTAGACGCCGAAGGCGGCAGTGCCCTTAACACTCGCGACAGAGCCGTTGAGAATGATAGAGCCACCATCCCTCAGTAGCGGTAAGGCCTTTTGCACCGTGAACAGCGTTCCCCTCACATTGATGTTGAAAAGTTTGTCGAAATGCTCTTCGGTGACGGCCCCAAAGGGAACAAATTCGCCAACGCCGGCGTTGGCGAAGACAATATCGATTCGCCCCTTCACCCTAGAGATGGTCTCGTAGAGACGATCAAGGTCGGCGAGTTTGGCAACGTCTCCCTGAACTCCAGAAACGTCGGTACCGATTGCCTTCACGGCCTCATCAAGTTCCTTCTGGCGGCGGCCCGTGATGAAGACATAGGCACCCTCTTTGACGAAAAGTTTTGCCGCAGCCAACCCAATGCCTTCTGTGCCGCCGGTGATGACGGCGATCTTGCCTTCGAGCTTTTTAGACATCGTTTTTCCCTGCTCTTGTGGAGTTCTAACGAACTTTCCGGGCTCTGACACATTTGTACTAATGGGCGTCGAGCCACTTCCGAATATTCGAGACGGTATCCTCGTAGAACGTCTTGTAAAGACCATGCGATACGTAGCCGATATGCGGCGTTGCCAGTACGTTGTCGAGC
>Ga0210409_10004021_pt1 | contig 16034 bp, 12 predicted proteins | sample IncBWH17MmetaG_FD_161649 | JGI IMG/M metagenome (GOLD analysis project Ga0210409, IMG submission 161649) | Forest soil microbial communities from Barre Woods Harvard Forest LTER site, Petersham, Massachusetts, United States - Inc-BW-H-17-M | ecosystem: Environmental > Terrestrial > Soil >...
TGCCATCATCAAGGCGGTGGTCTTGGCGCGGTCGCGCCGGTAGCCATAGTTCACCGCCAGGGCCATGGTGCCGCTGCTCGTGATCAACACCATGGTCATGATCGCAATCAGCAGCAGCGGAACCTCGGTAGCGCCGAAATGCAGCGCGAACACCTTGCTCGGATTCGGCCAATTCGCCGTGGTGGATATGCGCACGTTCATGTAGGAGGTGAGAAAACACGTGAAGATGAACGTGTCGCTGAGCAGGAAGATCCACATCATCGCCTTGCCCCAGGGCACCGGGAACGCTTGCTTGTCGCCAGACCAGTCCGCGACGACGCCGTCCAGACCTTCAGCCGGCGCCGCTTGTGCCGCGATCGATGCGTCTTGAGCCATGCGATATCCTTGGATTCAGGTAAACAACAACAAAGCGAACATCACCAGCCACACTAGCAGGAGATAGTGCCAATAAACCGTGCACAGTTCGATACTCAAGCGCACGTCGATCAGTTCCACCGCGCGTGTGCGCATGCGGGCCACGGTCTTGAGCCATACGATGAGTCCGCCGAGCAAGTGCAGGCCGTGCACGCCCGTCAGTACATAGAAAAAGGCGCCCGCGGGCCCGCTGGTCAAACCGTACCCGGAATCGTACAGCTGCCGCCATGCGACCAGCTGGCCGGCGATGAACAATATGGCGAAGGCGCCTCCGGCCCATAAGTAGCCGCTGACGCGCGCGCGTTTATTCGATTTCAATGCACCGCGCGCCAGCTGCATGGCGACGCTGCTCAATACCAGCATCGCCGAATTGAACCACAGGATCGGCGGTTTGCTGACCGAATGCCAATCCGAGATCATTCCGTGATCGGATCCATGCCCATGGCCCATGCGAATGAAGTACGCCGAGAAGAACAAACCGAACAGCGAAGTGATCACCGCGAGGAATACCCACAGGGCGATGCGATGCGGCGGTACGTGCACCTCGCCGAGATCACCGCGCGTATGACGCACGTGCACGCTCGAGCCGTGCCGCTCCCACGTTCGCGTGTTCAGTTTTCGGATCAGCAGGATCCAAATGATGATGCCGACCGACAGCACGCCGAATGCAACCCAGATATTCATGAACGAGCTCTTGCTGGCCTAGGAATACTCAGACTTGGCTCCTAGTGCGCGTGTCCGTGCCCGATCGGCGTCAATTTGTCGGGCGGAACGTTTTGCGGGATGAAATCCTCTTTGGCGCCGGGCACGCTGTAGTCGTAGGCCCAGCGGTACACGACCGGCAGTCTCTCGCCCCAATTGCCGTGCCGGGGAGGCGTATCGGGCGTTTGCCATTCGAGCGTGGTGGCCCGCCAGGGGTTGCCGCCCGCGGGCTTGCCCTTGAAGAACGACCAAACCAGGTTGAACAAAAACACCAATTGCACGGCGGCGACGAACAGCGCGGAAACGGAGATCCACTCGTTCATGGTATGAACCGACGGCGGGATGAATTGGATGGCTTGGTCCCACGCGTAGTAGCGGCGCGGCAACCCTAGGATGCCGAGGTAGTACATCGGCAGGTAGATCATGTACGTGCCGATGAAGGTAATCCAGAAATGGATCCTGCCGAGGGTGTCGTTCAACATTTTTCCCGTCATTTTCGGGTACCAATTGTAGAGCGCGCCGAACACCACCAGGATGGGCGACACTCCCATGACGAGATGGAAGTGCGCCACTACGAAATAGGTGGCGGACAGCGGCACATCCACCGGCACGTTGCCTAGAAACAGGCCGGTCAAGCCGCCGTTAATGAAGGTGAAGATGAACGCGATGGCAAACAGCATCGGCACCGTCAGATGAATGTCGCCGCGCCACAGCGTGAGCACCCAGTTGTAGACCTTGAGCGCGGTGGGCACGGCGATGATGAGCGTGGTGGTGGCGAAGAAGAAGCCGAAGTACGGATTCATGCCGCTCACATACATATGGTGCGCCCACACCACGAAGCTCAAGCAGCCGATCGCCAGAATCGCCCACACCATCATGCGATAGCCGAATATATGCCGCCTTGCATGGGTACTGAGCAGATCGGAGACGATGCCGAATGCCGGCAGCGCGACGATGTAGACTTCCGGATGCCCAAAGAACCAGAACAAGTGCTGGAACAGCAGCGGGCTGCCGCCGTTGTACCCCAGCGGCTGACCCATCGAAGAGACCGCCGGCATGAAGAAGCTGGTGCCCAGCAGGCAGTCCAGAGTCATCATGATGGCCGATACGAACAACGCCGGAAAGGCCAGCAGGCCCAATACTGTCGCCATGAAAATGCCCCACACCGACAGCGGCATGCGCATCATGGTCATGCCGCGGCAACGGGCCTGCAGCACGGTGGTCACGTAATTCAGGCCGCCCATCGTGAACGCCACTATGAAGATCGCCAACGATGCCAGCATGCAGACGATTCCCCACTTGGCGCCGGGCGAGCCGGAGAGAATGGCTTGCGGCGGATATAGGGTCCAACCCGCGCCGGTGGCCCCGCCGGGCACGAAGAAGCCGGCCACCAGAACCAGCACGGCGAGCAGATATACCCAATAGCTGATCATGTTCAGGTACGGAAACACCATGTCGCGCGCACCGCACATCAAGGGAATGAGATAGTTGCCGAAGCCGCCGAGAAACAACGCGGTGAGCAGGTAGATGACCATGATCATCCCGTGCAGGGTGATGAACTGGTAGTAGTTCTGCGGCGCGATCAGCTTGAAGCTCTCCGGAAAGCCGAGCTGCAATCGCATCAGCACCGACAGGGTGAGCGCGACCAAGCCGATGGCGATCGCCGTGATCGTGTATTGAATCGCGATGACCTTGTGGTCCTGAGACCAGATGTACTTGGTGATAAAGCTCTGCGGATCGTGCAGTGCATGTGCGTTATCCCGATCGGCAATTGCTGCGTAGGCCATCGAAAGCTCCGAATGTTCAGTCAGTAGTCATGCGTGCGAGAAGGTCCCGCACCTCACATCGAATCGATATGTTTGAGTACATCATTGATCGCCTGGTCGTCCGCCAGCGTCTTCGCCATGGCGGCCATTTGCGCGCCGCTGAAGTCTTGCGGGTGACTCCCGCGCGTTCCCTGCTGGAAGTTTTGCAGCTGGCGCTTCATGTACCAGTCGTCCATGTGCGATAGCCGCGGCGCATTCGTCGACCAGACCCCTTGCCCGGTGCCGCCGTGACAATACGCGCAGGTTTCGTAGTGCTCCTTGCCTTTTACGGGATTCCCCGACACGGTCGCCGGCGGCTGCGCGTCGGGCAGCGAATTGATGTAGGCAACCACGTTCTTTATCGCGGTGTCGTCCAGCGTCGCGGCAAAAGCGTCCATTTGCGTTGCAAATTGTTCCTTGTCGCGAATTCCGAGCTTGAAGTTTTGCAATTGCCGCGCCAGGTACCAGCCGGCCTGACCGGCGAGCTTGGGTGCGTTCAACTGCGGATTGCCCTCCCCTTGCGGGCCGTGGCAGGCGCTGCACACGGCATAGGTCGCCTGGCCGGCCGCCACATCGCCGGCGGCCGCGGCGCGCGTTTGCGCATACGTCGGTTGCGTGGCGAGCCAGGCTTCGAAGTCCTTCTCCGTGTCGACAACCACGCGTCCGCGCATGGTGAAATGGGCGGTTCCGCATAACTGCTCGCACAGTGCATCGAAGCTGCCGACCCGCGTGGGGGTCAGCCAGAAATAGGTCACCATGCCCGGCACCATGTCCATCTTGACCCGAAACGGCGGCACCGCGAATTGGTGCAGCACATCCTTGGCGCGCAGTATGATCTTCACGGGTTTGCCGACGGGCAAATGCAATTCCGGACTCGACACCACGACATCGTCCTGGGAGTTGGGATCATTGGGCTCGATCGCGAACGGATTCTCGGGGCTCGCGAGACGAATATTCGTGGTGCCGAACACGCCATCCTTGCCGGGAAAGCGATAGCTGAAATTCCATTGCTGCCCGACGACCTCGACCACCGACGCGCCGTCCGGCACGGTGACGAACTTGGCCCACACCGCCAGGCCCGGGGCGAGCATGGCGGCAATGCCGACAGTGGTCACGATGGTGAGCCACCATTCGAGCTTCTTGTTCTCCGGCTCGTATTCCGCCTTGATTCCTTTGCGATGCCGGTAGCGCCAGATGCAATACGCCATGAAAAGATTGGTCGCGAGGAATACGATGCCCGTGACCCAGAAGGTGAGGTTGACGGTCTGGTCCATCGTGGTCCAATTGGACGCAATCGGCGTGAACCACCAGGGGCTCAAGAAGTGAAACAGGACGGTACCGACGGCCAAAACGATCACTGCATATGCAAGTAGCATTCGCGTCCTCTGCCTGAACTCAAGCGGTGAATCAAACCTCTGGTGTCGGAGTTCCAGAAACTCTCGTCACATTACTGAATGGATTAACGTAGTGCGAATCGATCGCCACCAATTCGGCGTCCGGATGCTTTTCGCGCATCATCTTGAGCACGACCTCTTCTCGATGCTTCCGGACATAGACCAATATCAGGTACTTGCCGGCCACCAGGTCGTCGTGAAACTTGGCGAGTTTCTTGTGTTCGCTGTCGATTCCCACCAAACCGCCCTCCCAGGCGCCGAACAGCGTGGCTGCGCCGACCAGAATTGCGTACACGAGAGCCGGCACCACGTGTTCGCCAAACGGCTTCGCATATATGAGCAATCCGACCCCCACCAGTCCGATCAGAAATCCGAGCGCTGCGCCGATGAACCCATCGCGCAGCACATCCAGGGTCTCAAAGTAGTTGCTGGAATGGATCTGATGCCGCTTGAGGCCCGCGTGGTCGCGGGAAATGACATGCAGGTAGAAATCCTTGACTCCGACGGCATGCAAATCGGCCGACACCTGATCGGTCGATGCCAAGGTGGGCGTTATAAAATAGATGCACTTCACGGTTTCCCCCGCGACGTATTTTACGGCGGCCTATGCACGAATTCACTTCACCAAGCACTCTTCAGGGCGCTGCGTTTTATTTGTTGCAGAGCCACAGCCGGCACGAGTGTCGCACAAGCACTGTCGCGTTGGAAGACGCTGGTGTGCAGCAATGCAGGCTCTGCGTGCGCCTGGGACGGCCTGCAACGCAACAAGGGACCAGCGTTTCCGTTTCGCGTAGTGCGACCGCTCAACCGCTACGCGACCGCCACATCATGCAGGCAGCGCGCCGCATTTTCGCGATACGGCCTACGAAACAGGGCGTGTTATTATTGGATGCGGCACTGGCAAAAAGGTTTCAGGGAGTCGAACAATGGACCTATTCGTCGTTGTCATCATTGCGGCGATGCTGCTCACGGTGGGCACGGTGCTGTTGGGCGTGTTGACGATGTCCGCTGGCGGTTCGACGGACAACCACTTCAGCACACCGCTCATGTGGGCGCGCGTTGGCTTTTCAGTGCTCACACTTTTGCTGCTGTTTATTGCCGCACGATTGCGCTGACCACGCTCGCGGCACTCGCCCTTTAAGTATCGCGCGTGCGCTTGTCCGCACGACCCGAAGCTCCCGCAATGGCTTCCGTGAAGCACGCGCGGGCGCTATACTAGCCTGAGCCTCTTTGAGGATTTCTCGTCGATTTTCAGTGAGTTAACGTGGCCAACCCCGAATCTTCAGACAGGCATTTCTTCAATGCATTCAGTTTGGTGCTCGGTGCCCTGATCGTCTTTGCCATCATCATGTTCGCGGTCGCCCGGGTGATCGGCGTGGATACTCAGACTAGGTACGAGCAGCTGGACCCGCTGCGCGTCAAGGAGATCGACGTGAACACGGCGCCGTTCGCGCACATCGCCGTTGCGGGTCACGACAATTCCGCGCTGTCAGTCCCGAGCGCTGCCAAGAGCAATGCAACGGCCGCGGACGTTCCCGCCACCGGCGAGCAGGCGTTCAGCAAAGTCTGTTCGGCGTGTCATGCGCTGGGGATCAATGGGGCGCCGAAGATGGGTGATCATGCGGCCTGGGGGCCGCGAATTGCGCAAGGCAAGGCAGCGCTGTATGCGCATGCCATCGACGGGAAAGGCAACATGCCGCCGCGCGGCGGTACGACCTGGCCTGACGCGGCGATTCGCACGGCTGTCGACTACATGGTGTCGCTCAACAAATAAGCCGGCCCCGCGGAGCGCCGCAAGTCGGTGATGGTACCCTTGCACGATGTCGACCATTCCCGACAATGCGGCCATCCCTGCCCACACTGCACAGTGGCGCGATTATCTGGAGCTCACCAAGCCCAAGGTAACGCTGCTGATCGTGTTCACGGCGATCGTCGGGATGTTACTGGCATCGCCGGGCTGGGTGCCGTGGACGGCGCTGCTTTTCGGTACCATCGGCATTGCAATGGCTTCCGGATCCGCGGCGGCGTTCAATCACATTCTGGATCGGCGCATCGACGCACAAATGAGACGCACGCGCGGCAGACCTTTGCCCACGGGGCATCTGCAGGAGCGCCACGCGATCGCATTCGCCGTGTTGCTCGGGCTCATGTCCATGTTGGTTCTGTGGACGGCGGTCAATGGCCTCACCGCCGCCCTGACGTTCTGTTCCTTGATCGGCTACGCCATGGTTTATACCCTGTGGTTGAAGCGCGCGACCCCGCAGAACATCGTCATCGGCGGCGCCGCGGGAGCCGCGCCGCCGGTGCTGGGTTGGGCCGCCGTCACGGGCACGATTGACCCGCAAGCGCTGCTGCTCTTCCTGATTGTATTCACCTGGACGCCACCGCATTTTTGGGCTCTGGCCATTGCGCGGCGCGACGATTACGCCAAGGTGGGGATTCCAATGTTGCCGGTGACTCACGGCATTCCCTACACCCGTCTGCAGATCGTGCTGTACACCATACTGTTGATTTTGACGACCCTGCTGCCGTTCCTCACCGGCATGAGCGGCCTGATTTACCTCGCTGCCGCCCTCATCCTCGACGGTCGATTTCTTTACTTCGTGCTGGCGCTCAACCGGGGACTAAGGCCCGATCTGCCGATGCGCACCTTCAGGTATTCCATTAATTACTTGATGCTGCTGTTCGCAGCGCTGATTCTCGATCACTATTTCTTTATCGCAGGCTAGACGGCAAGCAGCGCCCGCAGCAAGCCTATGAGCTCCTCTGCCTTGATGGGCTTGCTGGTAAAGCGCAGGTAGGGGTCGCGCGGCAGCTGTTTGATCGCGGACGAGGTGTCTCCGCTGGTCAGCAGAACCGGCATCGAATCGCCCAGAATCTCGCGCAGCGCGGCGACGACTTGGATGCCGGTTTCGCCGCCGCTCAAATGATAGTCGCAGATCAGCAGATCCACGCCGCCACCCGCATGGACGTATTGCAGCGCTTCCGACCGCGACGCGACCTGCGTGACGCTGAATCCCTCCAACGCCAGCAGCCTCGATATGGCGCGCCGCACCGAGGCATTGTCTTCCACCAGCAGAATGCGCGCGGCGCCGCTTTCGCGCGGGACGACCACGGGCGTTGTCACGGTCGCCGGCGGTGAGGCCACCCGCTGACCCTCGGCAGCGGGCAAGAGCAGCGAGAACGCCGAACCCCGGCCCACTTCGGAGCTCACCTCGAGCTTGACGGCAAGCAACTTGACCAGCCGTTGCACGATGCTGAGGCCGAGACCGTAGCCTTCGCGCGTACTGTTGGCCGCGACGCCGACTTGATAAAACGCGTCGTAGATGTGCGGCAGGTGTTCGGCGGCAATGCCGACTCCAGTATCCATCACCATGATGCGAACCAGACCCTCTTCATGCAGGCAGCGCACGCGCACCCAACCTTCATTGGTGTACTTGACCGCATTCGAGACCAAGTTCCTCAAGATCTGCTCCACCAACGCAGGATCGCTGTACACAGCTTCATCGCGCATGTCGATATCGAGCTGCAATCCCTTATCGGCGGCCATGCCCGTGAACTCCACGCGCAGCTCGTTGAAAATGGGGGCCACGGTAAAATGCGAGGGTTCGGGGTTGATCGCTCCGGACTCGAGCTTGCTGATGTCGAGCAAGGCATTGAGCAGTCTCGACATGGAGTCGATTGCTTGGTCTTGCTGCGACAGGACTTCGGTGGCATCGCGATCGGTGACGAGCCGGCGCAACGTTGCATTGAGCAATTCGATGGTCTGCAGCGGCTGCCGCAGATCGTGGCTCGCCGCAGCGAGGAATCGCGAACTGCGCTCCTTGGCTCGCAGCGCGGAATCGCGGGACTTTGCCAGCGCCGCGGCGGTGCGAGCCGCATCCTCGACCCGCTTGCGCTCGGTGATGTCGCGGGCACTTACCACGGCCCCGACGATCGCACCGGCATCGTCGCGGATGGGAGCGTAGCTGTAGCTCGCGACCCAGGATTCGCCGCTGTCTTTGCGCCGCAGGGTACGCTCGACGTTGGTGCCTATCTCACCGCGTAAAGCCAGCGGCGTCGACCACATGTCGGCGGGCACCAGCGAACCGTCTGGCGCATAGGACTCCAGTATTTCCGGAAGCTCCCCAAAGGTCTTTGCGCATTCGAATCTATCCTTGAACCCATGGAAGGCGGCGAATGCGTCGTTGAACTTGACGAGCCGTCCCGCGGCATCGGAGATGTACACCGCGTCGGTCATGCTGGACAGCGCCGCGTCCAGCATCAGTCGACTCGCGCGCAGCGCCTGTTCGGCGCGAACCCGATCGGTGACATCGCGCACCACCGACACCGATCCGACGATGTTGCCGGCGTCGTCGCGCACCGGCGAAGCGCTTGCTTGGCGATGCCGGAACTCGCCGGCGCGCGGCGACAGGACGATTTGATCCTCGTTGCGCACGATTTCGCCCGCCAGTGCCCGCATGATCGGAGCCTCCTCGAGCGGCCGGGGACTGCCATCGGGGCGCAATATCACCAAACTCCCAACGACTTCTTCAACCGCGATTCCCTCCACGGAAGCCAGTTGGAATTCGCGCAGCGCCGCAGGATTGGCCAATTTGTAGCGCTTTTGCGCGTCGGTAAACCAGACTTCGTCGGTAATGCTGTTGAGCACCAAAGACAGCCATTCTTTTTCGGTGCGAGCGGCCACCAACAATTGCTGAATGTCCTCTTGCGCGCGCCTTCGCTCGGTCACGTCCTGAAAGGAGACAAAAAGACCCTCTTCGGACGGATAACAATGGCATTCAAACCACCGCTCCGGAATGGGGCAGTACTCTTCGAAATGAACCGCTTCACCGGTGTCGACGGCGCGGTGAAAGCACTCGTGATATTTCGGTCCGGTTGCGCCGGGGAACAGGTCCCAGACACAGGCGCCCAGAAGTTTCTCCGGGCGCATGCCGAGCATTTTAGCGCCCTGTTCGTTGCAGTAGATGTAGCGCCAATTCCTATCCAACACCACGATGCCATCCGTGATGCTGCGCAACACCGTCACGAGCCGCTGTTCCGCGCGGCGCTGGGCCTCCGCGCCTTGGCGGACGCCGATGACTTCGTGAGTCCTGGTACTCAACGCGGCCCCGCGCGGAGAGGCGCGCGAATGCCGCTCGTCAGGGTCGACAGAGCAAATCTACCCGCCCGTGCAGAGTTGAGAGCAGACATCCGAATTATCCTAAGGCGTGGCGGCTGAACTAGCCTAAGTCTCACGCCGATTTGCGGCCTTGAACTGCATAAATGCAATGGCACGAATGCCAGCCCGTTTGCGTACTTTGTTAACATGTGCCTGCAATTTAAGCAAGCTTGGAGCAGTGCCCGGTCATGGATGCGCTTCGCTATCAAACCGTTGCAGCCAATGGCATAAATTTCAACGTCGCGGTGGCCGGGTCCGGCGACAGGCTGGCGTTATGTTTGCATGGGTTCCCGGAATCTTCGTTTTCATGGCGCTATCAGCTGCCGCTCTTGGCGCAGCTGGGATATCGGGCGTGGGCCCCCGATCTGCGTGGCTATGGGCGCAGCTCCCGGCCGATCGGCGTCAGGGCGTATTCACTGGAAAACCTCGAGGAGGATGTCGCTGCCCTCATCGAGTCATCGGGAGCCAAGGAGGTGCTGCTCATCGGCCACGATTGGGGTGCGCTCATCGCGTGGCACTACGCCATGTTTGGCAGACTGCCGATCTCAAGGCTCATCATCATGAATGTTCCGCATCCTAAGCTTGCCGAAGCGGGACTGAGGACGCGCCGGCAATTGGCAAAGTCCTGGTACATTTTTTTCTTTCAGCTGCCATGGATCCCAGAATGGCTGCTCGCCCGCGATCACTGTGCGGCAATCGGGCAAGCCTTTCGCGGCATGGCGGTCGATAAGACGAGATTTCCCGACGAGGTCCTGCGCGTCTATCAAGACGCGGCGGCCGAACCCGGCGCCCTCACGGCCATGGTGAACTACTATCGCGGCCTGTTGCGTGGCCTGCGCCGCACCCGGCAGCGCGGCACGCCGCGCATCGAGACGCCGACGCTCATGATCTGGGGCGAGGAGGATACCGCCCTTGGCAAAGAGCTGACCTTTGGCACGGATGAGTATGTGCGTGATCTGACGCTGCGCTACCTGCCCAACGTTTCGCACTGGGTGCAGCAGGAAGCGCCCGAGACGGTCAATGCGATGATGGAGGCGTGGCTTCTCGGCAAGAGCGTGCCGTATGCGCATGAAGCTGAGCCGGGCGCCGCTGCGCGGGGCGCGTTCTAAGCAGGACGCAGCAGGTTCTGCGGGCCTATCGGCAACCTGCGAATCCTCTTGCCAGTCGCCGTAAATATCGCGTTGCAGATCGCGGGCGCCACCAGCGCGACGGCGACTTCGCCGATGCCGCCGGGCGGTTCGCCGCTCTCCAACAGCTGCACGTCGATTTCCGGCATCTCATTGCCGCGCAGCACGCGATAATTATTGAAGTTGGTCTGCTGAACCTTGCCCGCCGCGATCGTCACCTCGCCCCACAAGGCGGCCGATAAACCGAAGATGATTCCGCTCTCGATTTGCGATTCCACGATGCGCGGATTGACCATCTGACCACAGTCGACGACGCAGGTGATTTTGTGCAGCTTGAGCGCTCCCTGCTCGATCGAGATTTCCGCGACTTGCGCCAGATGAGTGGTATATCCCACCATGAACGCGATGCCCTGGTGGCGACCGGCCGGCGCCTTGCCCCAACCGGCGCGCTCGGCGGTCAATTGCAGCACGCGCCGCTGCCGCGGCTGCCTTTGAAGCAGCTGCATGCGGAAATCGTAGGGGTCCTTCGCTGCAGCGGCGGCCATTTCATCCATGAAACTCTCAATGGCGAAGCAATTGGGCGCATGACTGACGGAGCGCATGTAGCCGACGTCGATGCCGATCTCCTGGCGCGAGTAGGTCACCGCCACATGCGGCACCTCGTAGGGATAATTGATGGCGTACTCGACCACGGAATCATCGACACCCTTGACCGGCGGAAACATGCGCGCGGTAATGGAGGGGCTGGTGATATGCAGTTTAAACGCAGCCAACCTTCCCGCCGAATCGAAGCCGCCGCTCATCTCTTCCAAGGCGGGCGGACGATAGGTGTCATGGGTCATGTCGTCTTCGCGGGTCCAGATCAACTTCACCGGCGCACGCACCGCCTTCGATGCCTCGACAGCCGCGGGTATGAAGTCGACATCCAGCCGCCGGCCGAAGCCGCCGCCGATCAGCGTGGTATGGACGCGCACCTGCGCCGGTTGCAAGCCGGCCGCTGCGGCGGCCGTGGCCTGCGCCACCTGCTGAACCTGGGTGCCGACGTACAAATCGCACCCGTCGGGCGTGACGTCTGCGGTGCAATTCATCGGCTCCATGGTCGCGTGCGCCAGCAGCGGCAACTCGTAGCCGGCGCTGTGGCGTTGCTGCGCGGATTGCAGTGCCTGCGCCACATCGCCGTCGGCGCGCGCCACCAGGCCGTCCCCCGCCGCCGCGGTCTTCTTCAGCAGCGCGGTGATGGCATGATTATCGAGCCGCGCATTGCTGCCAGGGTCCCAGGTAACCGCCAAGCTCTTGCGAGCCTGCAGTGCCTGCCAGAAATGATCGGCGACCACGACCGCGCCGCTATCGGTCTTTAGCACCTTGCGCACGCCCGGCATTTTCTCGGCGGCGCCGGAATCGAGCGTCTTGATCCTGCCGCCAAGCACCGGGCTCTGAGCGATCGCCGCGTACAACATCCCGGGCAATTTGACGTCCATCCCGAACTCTGCGCTGCCGTCGACCTTGCCGGGCGAATCGATGCGCGACGCCGACTTGCCGATGATTTTAAAGTCGGCTTTGGGCTTCAGCTTGACGTCCCGAGGGATGGGTTCCTTGGCAGCCGCGGCGGCAACCTCGCCGTAAGTGAGTACTTTGCCAGGCGCGCGGATTGTGCCGTTCACTGCGCGGCATTCGGCCGGATCGACTTGCCAATGCTTGGCCGCTGCATTGATCAGCATGATGCGGGCTTGCGCACCGGCCAGGCGCAGCTTGTCCCATGCGTCCTGCACGCTGTTGCTGGTTCCGGTTATCTGGCCGCCGTTGCCAGGATTGATGTAAGCATCGCCTACCGGGGCTGCCGCCACTAGAATCGCGCCGATATCGACATTCAACTCCTCGGCAATGAGCATCGGCAGCGCGGTATACACCCCTTGACCCATCTCCGAGCGGTCGACGATCACGGTGATGGAATTGTCGCCGGCAATCTTGAGCCAGGCATTGAGTTGCGCGACGCGCGGGGCGCTGGATTTCGCGCCGCCTGCAGCCGCACTCAGGGATTTGCCCGCAAACCCCGGCAACGTCAATCCCAGCAGCAACCCGCCGCCGGCCGCAGCGCCGGCGTTGAGGAAATCCCGCCGGCCGCGATTTGGAACGTCCGTCATTTTGCGGATGCCGCGAGCAGTTCCGCGGCCAGATGAATGGCTTTGCGGATTCGCGGATAGGTCCCGCAGCGGCAGATGTTGCCGGACATCGCCGCATCGATATCCGCGTCGCTGGGGTGCGGATTGGTATTGAGCAGCGCCGCGGCGGACATGATTTGCCCGGACTGGCAGTAGCCGCATTGTGGAACATCGATCTGCAGCCAGGCCTTTTGCACCGCGTGGCTGCGGCCTCTGGAAAGCCCCTCGATGGTGGTAATGGATTTGCCCGCTACCGCGCGCAACGGCAGCACGCAGGAGCGCATCGCCACTCCATCGATGTGCACGGTGCACGCGCCGCACAAGGCCATGCCGCAGCCATACTTGGTGCCGGTCATGGAGAGGTGGTCGCGCAATACCCAAAGCAATGGGGTATCGGCTGCCGCATCGACACTAAGCATTTGATTGTTGACGGTAATCGATATCACTGCAATGCCCCGTTGGCTGGTCACGCAGTTTTCGATGGTACGCGCTGCGGGATTGCGAGGAAACCAGCGGCGCGCCCGGTGGTAGGATGGCGGCATGCCAGGCCCATCGGGTTTTTATCAGCGCGTTTTCGCGCTGGCCGTCGCAGCAATCCTAGGCTATGCGCTGTTCCTGATATTCGCACCCCTGGCCCTGCCCCTGGCTTGGGCGGCCTTTCTCGCATTCATTCTGTATCCCTTGAATGTTCGATTGCGGCGGCGCTTGAAGCGCAAATCCATTGCCGCAGGCCTGTTGACGCTTCTGGCTCCGATCATCATCCTCCTGCCGCTGAGCGCAATATCGGTCGAATTCGTCGCGCAGATTTCGGTGTTGCTTCACCGGGTTCAGCAATATGCGGCGGAGCTCGATATAAAGAGTCTTTCCGATCTGCAGCAATTCCCGTTGATTGCCCGCGCCAACGCCTGGCTGCTGGCGCACGCCGGAATCTCGGCCGAGCAGGTGCAGACCTGGCTGGTCTCCGGCACGCGCGAAGTAATGCAGCGCGCCGCGAGCGTGAGCGGCTCGTTTTTTCTGGGAGCCTTGGGCTCGCTGCTGTCTTTCGTGATCATGCTGTCGCTGTTGTTTTTTTTGCTGCGCGATGGGGAATTGCTCGCGGCGCGTGCGCGCGGCTTGATCCCTCTCGGCGATGAGCGCAAGGAACGGCTCTTCAGCCAGCTGAGCGGCGTGACGCGCGCCATCGTTTTCGGCACGGCCATTACCGCCATCATGCAAGGCGTGCTGATCGCCATTGGCTTTGCGATCGTCGGCCTACCGTCGCCGATCGTGTTCGGCGTTCTGGCGGCGCTGTGCTCGCTGCTGCCGGTGGGCGGCGCGGCATTCGTGTGGATTCCTGCCGTGCTGTGGCTGTTTTTTACGAAGCACTGGGGTTCCGGCAGCTTCATGCTAGTGTGGGGATTGCTTCTCGGCGGTCTTGACAACGTATTGCGGCCGCTGCTCATTTCCGGCCGGGCAAGAATCTCTGCCTTTGTGGTGTTCCTCGGCGTCCTTGGCGGCATTCCGGCATTCGGCGCCATCGGCGTCATCGCCGGTCCGGTGCTGCTTTCCCTGGTGCTCGCCTTGATCGAATTTGCCGAGGAAAGCGCCCAACATTCTTCCTGAACGGCCGGCGTTGCGCGCGAACCTGCATAGTACAATCCGCGCCCTTATGGACGTATCTCATCTTCTCGACGGGCTCAACGACGCTCAACGGCAGGCGGTGGCTGCGCCGCTGGGAGCCGCCCTGGTGCTGGCCGGCGCCGGCAGCGGCAAGACCCGGGTATTGGTCCATCGAGTCGCCTGGCTGATCCAAGTCGAGGGCGCCTCGCCGCACAGCATCCTTGCCGTGACCTTTACCAACAAGGCCGCGGCGGAAATGCGCAGCCGCATCGAAACTTTATTGGGATTGCCGAGCGGCGCCATGTGGTTGGGGACCTTCCATGGATTGGCGCACCGGCTGCTGCGCATCCATTGGCGCGAGGCAGGGCTGCCGCAAAGTTTTCAAATTCTGGATTCCGAGGATCAGGCGCGGCTGTTGCGCAAGGTATTGAAGGCGCTCGATCTCGACGAGACGCGCTGGATTCCGCGCGAGATTCTCTGGTTCATCAACGCGCAAAAGGACGAGGGTCACCGCCCCAAACACATCAAGGACGATGGCGATCCGACCCGGCGCCAGTTGATCAGAATCTATCAGGCATACGAAGAAGCTTGTCAGCGGGCGGGGGTGGTGGATTTCGCGGAGCTGCTGCTTCGAGCGTACGAATTGTGGCGCGACAACCCGGGCCTTTTGCAGCACTATCGCGCGCGTTTCCGCCACGTGCTGGTGGACGAGTTTCAGGATACCAATGCCATCCAGTACCAGTGGCTGATGCTGCTGTGCGGTCCGGATGGCATGCCTTTCGTGGTCGGTGACGACGATCAGTGTCTCGCAGCCGGAACTCAGGTGACGATGGGCGACGGCGCGAAGCGTGCCATCGAGTCGATCGTCCCCGGCGATTCCGTACTGTCGGACTACGGCAGCGGTGATCTGCGCCCGGCCCGCGTGACCGAGTGCTTCACGAGGCGACGCCAGGGACAGCTCGTGTGCGTATATTTGCGCTCCGGCGCAGTTGTCAAAAGCACGCCCGAGCATGTGCACTTCGCCGGCTACGTACTCGGCGAAACACCCCAGACCCACTTCTTGTACCTCATGCACAAGGAAGGCGTGGGCTACCGGCTCGGCACCTCGCAGGTATACACCTACGCCGAAGCAAGACCCATGGTGGGCTTCAAGCAACGCTGCCTCCAAGAGCATGCCGACGCGCTGTGGATCGTCCGCACCCATACAAGCGAGAGCGAAGCGCGCATCGACGAGGTAGTAACGTCGTTGCGCTTCGGCCTGCCGACCTGTCCGTTCGTTCCACGCAAAGGCAAAGCCCGCAACGGTTTCGTACACGATGCAGCCCATCTGGGGCGGATATTCAGCTCGCTCGACACGCTAGTATCCGCCGAACGGCTGCTAGAGGAAGTGGGCCTGGACATCGACCGGCCGCACCACCAGCCACAGGGCCGCAATTCCAGCCGTCGCAACATCGTCATCACGCTGTGCGGCGACCGGCGCGGCGGTACACCGATGCATCGTATTTCCGTGGTAGGTGTTTCGCTTAACGATCGCGCCGTCCTTGAAGCCATGGGTCTTGAGTGTAGTGCAGCCAAGGCGCGTGGTCCGAGTTGGCGCTTCGAGACCGTGCGCGCCGACTTCGGCGAGCTGATGTCGATTGCACGCGCCATCCGCGAGCGGCTCGACGGCCGCT
>Ga0210409_10004022_pt1 | contig 16033 bp, 10 predicted proteins | sample IncBWH17MmetaG_FD_161649 | JGI IMG/M metagenome (GOLD analysis project Ga0210409, IMG submission 161649) | Forest soil microbial communities from Barre Woods Harvard Forest LTER site, Petersham, Massachusetts, United States - Inc-BW-H-17-M | ecosystem: Environmental > Terrestrial > Soil >...
CGTCATACATAAGTGACCACCCTAACCAAAGCGGGCCGCTACGATCTGCGTGAAGAATTGGGCCGCGGCGCCATGGGCGTCGTGTTTCACGGGTTCGATCCCGTGATCGGCCGGGACGTTGCGGTGAAAACTTTGCGGCTGTCCGAAGCCGGGACGGGATTGTCGCGCGAAGAATTGATCGGCCGGTTCCAGACCGAAGCGCGCGCGGCGGGCCTGCTGACCCACCCGAATATCGTCGTGGTCTTCGACGCCGGCGAGGAAGACGGGCTGTTCTACATCACGATGGAGTTCGTGGAGGGGCGGAGTCTGCAGACGCTCATCGATACGCGCCAGCCCTTCCCGGTGTCCCGTGTCTTGAAGCTGATGGAGCAGGTCTGCTCGGCGCTGGATTTCGCGCACCAGCACAATGTCGTGCACCGCGACATCAAACCCGCGAATCTCATGCTGACTTCGGACGACGTGGTCAAGATCACCGACTTCGGAACCGCCAAGATACTTCAATTCGGCACGGCGCAGACGGCGCACGTCATGGGGACGCCCTCTTACATGTCGCCGGAACAGGTGAAGGGCAAGCCCGTCGACGGCCGCTCCGATATTTTTTCCCTGGGCGTAATCCTGTACGAATTGATGACCGGGGAGAAACCGTTTCCCGGGCAGAACATCACCACAGTCATTTACAAAATTATCAATGAAGAGCCCATCCCGCCGAGGTCGCTCGACTCTTCCATTCACCCGGGTCTCTCGGCGGTGATTACTCGGGCCCTAGCCAAGGAGCCCGCCGCGCGGTTCCAGAGTTGCCATGAATTCTTTAACGCTTTGAAGAATTTCCACGAAATGGGGGACCCCGACGCAACCTTGAGAATGGCGCCGGTCACTTCGCAGTCCGCGCCGGGAAGGAGCCGCCCTGCCGCTCTGCTGCCGCGGATCGCTACTGTTCCGGCGACGTCAATCTCCACTGCGCCGGACCCGTCGGCCCAAGTCATGTTGCCCGTGATGGTAGAAGAGAAAGCCGAGAAAAGGCCCGGAGGCCTGCTGCTCACGCTAATTTTGCTAGGAATTATTGGCTATTCGGGATATCGCGTCTACCCGCCGCTGTTGGATTTGTGGCAGCGCGCGCGCGAACCTGTGGATGCGCCGGCGACTCCGCCAAAAGCGTCCTCCGCGGCGCAGCCGTCAACCGTCGAGAACACCATTCCGAAGCCGGAAGCCAAATCCGAAGACACGCCCCAGATTACCGCGCCGGCGCCGACAACCGTTGCCCCGCCCGTTGAAAAATCCGCTCAGCGGGATGCGCCGCAACCGGTGGCCGCGCCGCCAGCCGCTGATACCTCCGTGAAGCCGTCCGAGCCTGCTCCCGCGACCGCCGGCAGCGCCGATAAATCCATAGCGCCGCAAAAGCAAGCTCCTCCCGCGGCACCTTCCCCGGCGCATGTGCTGGAATCGAAATTGCGCGCTGAATTAGCTGGCCAGTCACTTACTGAAAAAGTTACAATCCAGGTTACCGCAAACGCTCTCACACTTTCCGGCTCGCTGACCCTCGCCGAACACCGCGCCCTTATGCAGCACCTTCGTACGGTTCCATCCGGGGTTCGGGTGATCGACGACACCGGATATGCCGAGGACCCGAAAGCGACTCCCGCGCCTGCTTCGGCGGGTTGGATTTGGGTGCGATCATCTCCACCAGGCGCCCGAATTCTTGTGGACGGTGCGGAAACCGGCCTGCGCACTCCGGCGCGATTGGAATTGCAGGTGGGAGAACATGACGTGAGCTTGGTGCGCGGAGGTTTTGGGACCACCCACAGGAAGGTACTTGTGAATCAGGGCCAAACTATGCAAATGACAGAAACTCTGACGACAGAACAACCTTTGTAATATGAGGCACTTACAAATTTCCGTGGGCATGGGCAGGGTCGCTTAGAGCGATCGCTGAAGATCTTGTCTTCCTATAAACGCATCTCCCACCTTTGTAACGATTCTATCCAGGCCGTCGGGTTCTGTTAATTCTTAGGCATCCTAGGCTGAGCAATCCGCTTTTTTTCAACTGCTTGGAGGCACATGCTGACGGCAGGCGGCATGCTCTTTAAGGTGGATACCTGTGTGCCCAACTGCATCCTGTGAGAAGAGAATTGCCGCATAAACGAACCTGAAAATAACAGTTTGAGGCAAGTCCAGGTACGCTACGCCATTTCAGCTAAGGACCGTCGTCCGGATGAAAGTCCTCGACAATTCGAAGATCAAACCCAACGAGGATGTTCCAATTGTAAACGCCATTCCGATGGTGCCGCGCAAGTTGGAGCCTGTCCCCGCGGAAGTGGTCCCCGTTCGCCCGGCATTTTCGAATGCCGAAACCGCCATCATTTTCTTTCTCCGGCAGTTCCGCGTGTTATTGGGGGCGGCGCGGCTGTATCAACGAAACCATCCGCGACTGATGGAAATCCTGGCCTCCACGGAGCAGCAGTTACGAATCGCGCTGGCGGCACGCTCTCCCCTGGTGGTAGCCGTGGAGCCGAAGGGCATGCTCTTGCCGCACCAGGAAGGCAGCACCACCGAACTGCTACATGACCCTCGCGGGGAATTGCGCGCTCTTGCGGAAGAACTTCTGCGCAGCGGCATCTGCTCGATCCTGTTCACTCATCCCATCAACGTCGGCGAATTGGATCTAATTGCGCATGAAATCAGCCAGGTTCCGCGCAGCGCCAGTCCAGGCGATACCGCCTCGCGAAAATTGTGGGACAACTGGATCAGGAATCGCGGCGTGGTCGGAATTCGCATCAATATTCCTACTGAGCGGCGCGATTCCCTGTTGCTGGCGAGCCTGATGTCCGCGGTGCTGGCCTACGACAATGCGTCGCAACATTCCTCGTACTCTCGCGCGGCGCGGAAGATGCCGGAGGCGAGCTTCGAGCAGATTGCCGTCACGTTGCGGGTATTGGCAAAATTGGCGCCGCCCGATGATCCGGAGATGCAACCCTCGACCGAAGACATGGCCAGGCGCTTTCATTCCGTTGTTTCGGGAAGCGAACAGATTTGCATTTCCCTGATTGTATTCGGAGTCTCGCACGTCAAACCGCGCGAGGGAGAAACACTGAAGCCGTATCTGGAGAGGCTGTCGGACGAGTTGGTCCTGGCATTTGTGAATCAGGAATTCAACGTGGGCCGGACAACGCCGCCGGGGCTGGCGCCCCTGCTCGTCCGCCTGGACGAAGAGCGCGGGCAAGCGGACAACACCGGAAACAGCCGGCTGGGCGGGTCGCAGTACGACGAAGTGCGCGTGTCCGCTTTATGCGAAAAATTCTGGAATGCGCTGCCCGCCCAAGTGAAGGGGAAGGTCTTGCGGAGCCGCGACGCGTGGTGCGTGCCCTCGAGTGTGGTGGCTCGCTATCTGGAACCGCTGGCCCTGGCCGCCGAAAAAAAGAAAGCTGATGCGGCGGCGCGCGAAGGCCGCGCTGTCCTGCTAGCGTATGCGCGTTGCCTCGAATCGGAAGAGAGCAAGGCGCGCCGCACCGTGGCTGCGGGACTGGCGGAAATCGCGCCGCAAACGGAACGATTGTGGCCTCATCCCTCTGCAGCGGATTTCGGCCGGGGAATTGTTCAGGCCCTGCTGCGTGAAAATTCGCCGGGAATCGCGGGACTGCTTTCCGCGGCGGTCGAGAAGCTCGCGCGCACGTCGCTGATGCGGCGTGAATACACCGAATTCGAGCGAATCCTCGAAACGCTCGAAGCCGCGCCACGGGACGACGAACACGCGCATATTTCAACCCTCGTCGGCCGCATTCTCAACGACGAGCAATGGCTCTATCTGGTGGACGAAGCCCTCTCCCCACGCCCACTCAATCCGGTCATACCTCGCTTGGTAAAGAGGTGCCCGGACCGCTTGATCGACCGGCTGGGCTTGCTGTTGACCGCGGTCAACGGCCTGAATTCCCTGCCATCGATGGTGCGTTTGATTCACGGAGCGGGCGAACCTGTGCTCGGCGCTCTAGAAACCAGGTTGTACGAGGCGCGGCGGCAACGCACCGCGACCGCCATTCATCTGCTGGCTTCCGCGGATCCGAAACGTCTGGCAGGCGCGCTCCCCAGGGCGCTGGCGAGCTGGGAATGGAGTTTGCAGGACCTTGCCGCGACCGAACTCATGAAGTGGACGAATCCGCCCGTGGTAGCGGCGACGGCGCAGGCTTTTCTTGCCACACTGCCGGAAGCGCACGCCATGGTTGTTCCCTGCATGATCGATCACCTGGGAATCGCGCAGGAGACCGCGGCCGTCCCCACGCTGCTGCTGATCGCGGAAGGCGAGTATGCGGCGCTGCGGGACATTTATTTCCGGATCAAAGCCATCGAAGCCCTTGGGAGGATGCGAGTGGCGGAGGCCGCTCCGTTGTTGCTTCGAATGGTAAGGCAGCGCAACGGGCTGGCGCATGACGAACCGGCCGCGCTGCGTTCGGTGGCCGAAGAAGCGCTGAGCCAGCTTGAAAATCGGCCCTCTTCCACGCGAGCACAGCCAGCGGAAAGCGAGAGGACGAAACCCAGCGTGACACATTCACGGCCTCGCCGCTACCTTCGCGCGCGCCTGCAGAACCCGATGCCGGCGGTCATCACCGGAACTCGCGGCGGGTCCGCGCGCGTTCGTACACTCGCGCTTGGCGGAGCGTTTCTGGAAACCGATCAGCGCCTGGCGCCCGGTGATTCCATGCAATTGGAAATTCGGACCGGGCTTCGCAAGATTCAATCCACCGCCGTCGTGCGGAACGTTACGGCGATTGGAGCAGGCGTTGAATTCGTGCACCTGAAGCCGCGCGACCGCGAGCTCCTGCGACGTATCGTCACGCAGCTGCTCAAGTAGATTTCAACAATCCTAATTTCTCGCGAAAATCTGCTTGCGGAAATACAACCCAAATTCCTAACAACAGGGGCGCGGAGATTCCGTAGCGCCGGCGTCTCGCCGGCAAGTTTTAAGCTCTCTGCACAGGTGAAAAAAGCCGGCGGGACACCGGCGCTAAAACTTCCATCAGTCTTCTTCGGAATTGGGGGTGGAGAGCAAAGGCCGGGGAAATGTTTCGACGGGCTCTATTTGCGGGACTTCCGCGCTGCCGACGCCCATCTCCCTGAACTTGCGGGCGGAGGGAATCAGGCGGCTGTCAAAAGAAGCCACGGCATTGTTGTAAGCTTTGCTGGCGCGTTCCAGACCCTTGGCGATTTCGGAAAGGTGCTCGGCAAACTTCACCACGCGGTCGTACAATTCCTTACCGAGATCCTTGATGCGCTCCGCGTTTTCCGCAACCAGTTGCTGTTTCCACCCGTAAGCAACCGCTCTCAGCAGGGCGATGAGCGTGGTGGGGCTGGCGAGAACGACGCGTTTGTCTATGGCGTCCTCAATGAGCGTGCGGTCCTGCTCCAGGGCGGCGCTGAAAAACGATTCCCCGGGAACGAAAAGAACGACGAATTCCGGCGTGGGTTCAAACTGTTTCCAGTATTCCTTCCCCGATAAACCTTTGATGTGCTCACGGACCAGCCCGGCATGCTGCACCATGGCTTCGCGGTATTCGGCATCCGACTGCGCGCTGACAGCCTTGAAAAACGCGTGCAGCGGGACCTTCACATCCACCACGATTTGCGTGCCGCCCGGAAGATGGACAATCAGATCCGGGCGCAAGCGGCCCTCTTCCGTGTCGACCGATTGCTGTTCTTGAAAATCGCAGTGGGGAGACATCCCCGCCAGCTCGACAACACGCCTCAGAGTCAGCTCGCCCCACTTCCCTTTCACCTGCGGCTGCTTGAGGGAGTTGACCAGGCTCCCCGTTTCCTCCCGCAATTCCCTATTGGTTGTGGCCAGGAGTTGCACCTCGTTGCGAAGGCTGCCGTACGCTTCCTGTCTGGCGGATTCGACGCGGGCCACTTCCGAGCGCAGGTCTTTCAGCGCCGTTTCGAGCGGGTCCACCATGGACTGGATGGAAATCTTGCGCTGCTCGAGATCCCCTTCGGCTTCTTTCTGCAAGGAATCGAACTTCGATTTCGCGAGCTCCATGAACTGGTCGCTGCTGGCTTTCAGGGCCTCGCCGGCCAGTGCCTGGAAAGCATCTCGAAGTTTCCCCTGGGCGTCATCGAGCAAACGCCTCTGTTCGAGCAGATTTGATCGTTGCGCCTCAGCATCTTTCTCCGCGGAGGCTCGCAACTTCTGCTCTTCTTCAATTCTTTTCTGCGAAACTCGCAGATCTTGCTGCAACGAGTCGTTCTGTTTTTTTAACTCTTGAGCCGTGCCATCCAGGCTTGCCGCCCGCCTCTCAAGTTCCAGCCGCGCCACGCCCGCCGAAGATTTGGCCCAGGCCCAGGCAACGGCAAAACCTGCCGCCAGGCAAGCAATGGCAATCAGTATTCCGCTTCCTGTCATGAATACGCCTTAAGCGAAGGAGCTTGCGAAATTTCGCGTCTGCGGACGAGATTCTACCATGACGCAAGTGGCACAGGCTTCAGCCAGTGGGGTTTCGTGAGAAGGCGAAAGCAAAACCCACAGGCTGAAGCGTGTGCCACTAAAAAACCATGCGGGATTGTGAGTATCGTGGTTAGTTGAGTTCCCGCCAGGCGGAGTCCAGCAGCGAGGCGAGCGGAGCGGCGGGGTTATCGTCCAGCATGCTCTTGAGTTCGGCGCGGATTTGCGGCAGATCCTGCGGCGCCTTGTCAATTTTCAGGAGAACTTGATCGATCCGCGCGGGCCAGCCACCGGAGGCGATTTTCCGGGCTTCGGCCAGGCGTTTTCTGGCTGATTCCAGATCGGGCAGACTTGCGTCAGCGGAGATGAGCCTCGCCGAAACCGAATAGTTTCCCCCCGTGACAAACTGCACTTCTAGCGGCGCGGTATTCTGGTCGCCGCCGGATGTTTTCAGGCGCTGCACGTTGCCTTTCGGCAGTTGAATCACTTCCGGCGATCCGTTGCGAACCTCGAGGAGGAGCGGTTCGGTTGTGCCGTGCGCGCGCAGAATGAGTTTCCCGTTGGAACCTGCATTTACCGCTTCCGCGGGGCCGCTGAATTCGAGCATCACGGCCGAAACATGAAATTGGCCCGCCTCCATTCCGGCTACTGTGACGCGAAGGTTGGCATCACCAACGGGGACGCGCGGGCCAGGCAGCGCCACAAGCGATACCGGCGAGGACGCCAGGACGAGGCAAGGATCTTCGGACAGATAGACGTGATTCAAGTCCGCCGCTCCCCGGAAGCCGGAGCCCTCCAGGGTAAACCGGTCGTGGATGGCCAGAATGCGAGGGTAGGAATCCACTTTGACCACTTCTCCGGGCTTACCCGGCGCCACCTGCGAGCCGGAATCTTTCGCATCCCCCACGATTGCGGACGCGGTGACTCCGTTGCCTGAAAACTTCGCAACGAGTATGCCCGGTTGATCGGTAGCCTTAAACATGGCGCGCCCGGTCGCGTCGGTAGTGACTTCCTGGCCTCCCGTGAGTTCCACCGCGATGTTGGGTAATAGGCGGCCCTGGGAATCGAGGACTGCCAGAGTGGCTTGAGCACCGGCAATTACTTTGGGAGGGAGGATAATCAGGCGCGGTGCAGGGGAAGCGGGTGATTTGGGGGGTTGCTGAGCCGCCGGGGGCGCGGCGCAGACGCTCACCAGGAGTAGGAAAGCCAAGCCACAGCCCGGCACTCTAAGGCGAACCCACGCGCGTCCCATAGCAGGAATTCTACCGCGGCAGGGGCAAGAGAGAGAAATCGGCGGGAGGGGGGAATATTTTTTGTTTGTCCGGCCCATGTGCTGCCCGTATTGGACTCCCGGGAACGCCATTCTCCCGAATGGCGTCGTTGAATTCGCCAATCGGGAGATTGGCGTTCCCGGGTTTCAACGCCACGTTTGCGCGGCAGGTTCGGAATTTCGGGCGATCTAATTTCTGAAGGAGGAAAACGCAGCGGCGGGACGCCCTCGCCACAACCCGCAGCCTGCTGATTGCTTTCTAATGACTTGCGAAGAGCAAATCACAGGTCGTGTTCAACTATTGTTTGCCAGATGAAAGATCTTTGCTTCGAGGAACAGGCGATACAACTCCGGGTCGAGTTCCTTGCCCTTGACGGACATTTCGAGGATGCCGAGGGCGTGGTCGGAGGCGACGGCTTTTTTGTAGGGACGGTCAGAGGCGGACAGGGCGTCAAAAATATCGCAAATCGTCATGATCTTGGCCTGGACGGGGATCTCATGGCTCCGCAGTTTGTAAGGGTAACCCGTTCCATTCAATTTTTCGTGATGGGCCCGGACGATGCGCGGTATCTCGCGGATTTGTTTGGTCCACGGAATCTGCAGCAAGAAATTGAAACTATGAACGACGTGGGATTCAATCTGGAGGCGTTCCTCCGAGCTAAGGCTTCCTTTCGGAATGGAAAGGAAGCGGACTTCCTCCGGCGTGAGGACCGGCTTCTCGACGCCTCGCGGATCACGGTAGGTCTGCCTGGCAATTTCGAAGAGACCGTCAAATCCACTCTCCGCAAGTACGGTCGGCTCGTTGGCCTGAAGGACGGCCTCGAAGCCGTTTTCCATCTGGGCCCTGCGGAGGCGGTAGACCTCCTCGAGGGTCTTGATCCGCGCCAGAGCCTCCGGCCGGTCCAGTTCCAACAGGAGCTGGACCTTTTCGCGCTCCATGTTCGCTTCCATTTCCTTGTAGAGATAGTCGAAACGGTTGGCGATGATGTCGATTTGCTTGGGATAAAGCTTCTTGGACTTGATGAGCACATCCTCGCGCACCCCGACTTTTCCGAAATCGTGCAGGAGCGCGGCGTAGCGAATCTCCTTCATTTGCTCGGGAGAGAAGTGAATCGAGGCGTACGCGCCTGTATCGACGCGATCCACAATCTCGGCAAGTCCGACGGTCATGTCGGAAACCCGCAAAGAATGGCCTGAAGTCGTGGGATCGCGCTGTTCTATGGCTTTGACGGATGCCTGGACGAAGCCTTCGAACAGTTTTTCAATGTCCTGATAGAGGTGGCCATTTTCGTAGGCGACGGCGGCCTGCGAGGCCAGTGAAAGCGCCAGCCGGACCGCCCGGGGGGAAAATGGGCGCACCTCGCGAGCCACAACTTCCGCGTTTGTGAGACGCGCTTTGGGATGAAGTTTGCAGTTGATGAGCTGCAGGACGCCGATGACCTCGTCGCGTCCATTCTTCATGGGAAGCGTCAGCATGGAGCGGGTACGGTAGCCGGTTTCGTTATCGTAGCGCGGGTTGAAACGGTAAGGGCGATCGCGGGGTATGCGCCGGGCGTCGCGCAGGTTGATCACTTCGCCGTGCAGCGCCGCATACCCGGCCAGAGAATTCTCCTCCAGGGGAAGCTCGAATTCGGCGAAGGGAAATTGCACGCTGTCGTTTTGGGTCAGTTTAAAACGGAGATGGCGATCGAACGGGCCGGCGGACAATACATCCGGGCGCGTCTCCTCAACAAGGTAAAGAGAGCCCGCATCCGCGCCCGTGATCTCGCGCGCCTTCAGGAGGATCAAATTAAGCAGCGCCCCAATTTCGCGCGTTTGCGACAGGGCGATGCCAATGCGATTCAATTCCTCCATCTCGCGCTCGGCGCGCGCCAATTCGGCCCGCGCGGCGCGCTCCCGCTGCGCCAACTCGATATTGGCAACCGCGGCGTCTACCGTCCTGCGAACCAGGGCGGGGTTGGCTTTGCGAGGAATTGTTGCGAAGCAACCTGCCGCGTTCTGGCTGGCGCCGTTGCGCGAAACGCCGATTAGCCGGACGCGTGGGGCCCGCCTCACCAGGCGCCGCAGGGCAATCAGGTCGCCTGCGCCCAGATCGGCAAAACAGACGACAGGGAAATCACCCAGCTCCACAGCGGAAACCCGCCGGCCTGGCAAAGCAGGATGCAGCGCCCGAAGCGCATAACGGCGGCTCAAGGGACGGGCGAGTGGCGCGGCCGGGGAGTGCTCAAAATACCAGATTTGCGCGCGTTGCCGCATGAGAGAGGGTGCGGATGCTGCAGGGGCGGGATATCTGCGTGCTGTCCGCTACGAGCAGTATATCGAAATTGGCGGGTCGCGCCTAGCCAGTCCGGGCTCGAGGTGTGCTGAAATGATGTAACTTCTTACGTCACAGACTATTGCGGTCTCATTGTCAGTTTGCTAGTCTAAATTTCGGCGGACCAGTGAGCGTCGGGATAATCGAGTCTCGTACTGGTACAGGTTCGGTGTGTAATCGGTCTAAAGGTTTGAGAAACCTGGGACCCCACCGCCAGCCGATTGAGGCGCCTTTTGCATATTGAAGCCGGCGCGCGCACCGACCTTGGGCGCGTCCGAAAAAACAACGAAGACTGTTATTTGATCGAACCCTCGCTGCAATTGTATGTGCTGTCCGACGGAATGGGCGGAGAAGCGCATGGCGAGGTGGCGAGCAAACTTGCCGTTCAGACCGTCGTGACCCATTGCCGGCAGTCTGAAAACAGCCGGGCGACTCCCATCTTCGGGGAATCCAGCCCGGAGGTTTCCGAACGGACGAATCGGCTGGCCAGCGCGATCCATCTTGCGAACCGGAAAGTATTTGAGACGGCGGCCTCGAACTCCGAACAGAGAGGCATGGGAGCAACCGTAGTGGCCGCGTGGATCGAGGGGCAAAGACTGTCCCTGGCGCACGTGGGAGATAGCCGGGCGTATTTGCTGCGGGGCGGCTCGATGGACCAACTGACGGCCGATCATTCCCTGGTGGCCGAAAAAGTACGCGTGGGAATCCTGACGCCGCAGGAAGCCGATGCCAGCGAAATGCAAAGCGTGTTGACGCGCGCGGTGGGAACCAGCAGCACGGTTGAGGTCGACACGGACGAACAGATCTTGCTGGTCGGGGATTTCGTGCTGCTCTGCTCGGACGGGCTGACGCGGATGGTCAGCGACCCTGAAATCGCGAGCACGCTGCTGACCAGCGCGACCGCCCAGGAAGCTGTCGAGCGGCTGGTGGACCTGGCCAACGACAACGGCGGGGTGGATAACGTGAGCGTGATCGTTTTACGCGTCGTCGATAAATCGGAAAGTGTGTTCCGGCGCCTGAAGATATGGAACCGACACTCGGGGTAAGCCTGCGGCGTCGTCGACCGGAAAAGAACAGCCATGTCCAGACTGGTCCTGAAATTTGAAAGCGCGGCGCTGAAAGAGGTTCCCCTGGGAACACGCCCGGTGACCATCGGGCGGGCTCCGGACAATGATATTCAAATAGATAATTTAGCTGTTTCGAATTACCACGCGCGGGTGTACGTCGAAGCCGGCTCCCTGGTAGTCGAGGATTTGAACAGCCTCAACGGATCGTTCTTAAACGATATTCGCGTCGAACGCGCCATGCTCAAGGACGGCGACGCCATCCTGATCGGCAAGCATGAAATCCTGGTGGATCAAGCGCACGATGTGGCCGCCCCGCTGGATGGCATGCGCAAAGCCCCGGCGCCGCGCGTGAGTGAAACCATGATCCTGGATACTCACGAACGCCGCAGGCAGTTCGAGGCGGCTGCCGCGGCGGGCGAGCGATCCCAGATCTCCCCGGAACGTTCGCGCGTCCCGACGCTCACCGTGCTGAGGGGCCGCACCGATCAAAAAGAGTACCGCATCGCGGGGAAACTGACCGTAATCGGCCACTCCAAAATGGCCACCGTCCGGCTCCGCGGATGGTTCACGCCGGAAATAGCGGCGCAGATCAACAAGCACGAGGACGGCTACTACCTGGGCCGCGGGGACCAGGTGCCGAAAATCAATGGCGTCAGCATCCAGGGCCTGACGAAACTCAAGGATGGAGACTTGATCGAAGTTGGCCGCGTGCGGCTCAATTTCTTATATCGTGATTAACCTTCCGCCGCGCCCTCAGATACAATCCCCGCATCATGCCAGGAACTTTCACGGGCGGTAAATCGCGTCGCGCCTTGCAGGTCCCGCGCGAATGGTTGCGAGCGTGGTGGGGCCGGCGCGTTCCCTTTGCCATAAGCGTAGGGCTGACCGCATTCGCGCTGACGATTTACTGGGATACCTTCGTTCGCGACCGTCCGACGGCCGTATTTTCCTTCATCAACCGGCTGGAACTTGATGCGCTCGACCTGCGATTTCGTCTGCGGCCGGATCGCTTCAAGCATCCCGATCCGCGCATCATCATCGTGGACATCGACCAGCGTTCGCAGGAAATTCTGGGCCGCTGGCCGTTCTCGCGCACGCACTTTGCTCACATGCTCGATGCATTGCGCGAGGACGGCGCGAAAGTCGCAGCTTTCGACATCACCTTCAGCAAACCCGATGAGACGGCCGCGCCGATTCGCGAGCTGCGGCAAACCGTCGTCGAACGGCAAAAGAAGGGAGGGCGGACAGACCCGCGCGTGATCGCGGAACTGGACCGCCTGTCTAAAGAATATGACGGGGACGAACAATTCGCGCGAGCCATCGAGCGGTTTGGCAAGGTGGTCCTTGGAAATTTCTTCCTTTATTCCGAATACGATCTAAGAGGGGTCGATGACAAGACCCTGGACCGCTACGCCAACATCCTCGCCGACTTCCCGTTCCCGGAAGTGCGCGCAGCCAATCCGCAAACCGGGCAACGCGATCTCCAGAATTTAATACTGGGCTTCGACGCCCCTTACTTCCTGACGCCGAGAGGCACGCAGGCCAACATTGAGATTCTTAGCGATGCGCTTCGCAAAGTGCACGGCACGACCGGATTTTTCAATGTAGAGCCGGACCCCGACGGCGTCGTGCGGCACTCTCTGCTGGCGCTGCCATACGGCCGCACGAAGGATCTGGACGGCTGGGACCTCTACCCGTCACTCGACGTGCAGGCCGTGCGTCTCTTTGAGGGAGTGCCCGACGAGCAGATGAAGCTCGATTTCAGCGAAACAGGAATCACGGCTCTGGAGTTCGGCACCTCGCGCATTGTCCACCCCGATTTCATCGGACGCATGATGATCAACTACGAAGGCGACGTCAACACGTACCCGTACGTTTCGATCGCCGACGTCGTGAGCCACAAATTCCCGCCGGGAACTTTCAAAGGAAAGATTGTGCTGGTCGGCGCGTCCGCAACGGGAATCGGCGATTTGCGGTCCACGCCCTTCGGCGGAATCAACTATCCAGGCGTCGAGATTCACGCCAACGTGATCGACACCATTCTGAACCGGAATTTCCTGCTGCGCGGGGCGAATCAAGTCGTCGTGGATCTGGTGCTGATTTTCCTGTTCGGCGTGCCGCTGGGATTGTGGGTGGCGCTGGCGCAGCCCCGATCGATGCTGTTCGGCTTGCTGCTGCTCGTGCCATTCGGCCTAGGCGTATGGTTCGCATTCCTGCATGGATGGTGGCTGAACTTCATTATTCCCTCGGGAACTTTGGTGGCCAACGTGGGATTCGTCGCGATGTATCGCGCGCTCGTCGAGGAAAAAGAAAAGCGGCGCGTGCGCGGCGCGTTCCAGCAATACCTGAGCCCGGAAGTGATCCGCCGGCTGCTTGAAAATCCCGATCTGGTGAAGCCGCGGAAAACGGAAATTACCGTGATGTTCAGCGACGTGCGCGGGTTCACCAGCATTTCGGAAAAACTGGACGCGCAGGAACTCGCCGCGCTGCTCAACGAATATCTGACGGACATGACGCAAATTGTTTTCCGCCACGACGGCACGCTCGATAAATACATAGGCGACGCGGTGATGGCGTTCTGGGGCGCGCCTTTTGAAGACCGGGACCATGCGACCAAGGGCTGCCATGCCGCGCTCGAAATGATCGCGCGGCTCAAGGAGATGCAGAAAAAGTGGAGATCCGAAGGAAGGCCGGTGCTGGACATCGGTGTGGGGCTGTGCACGGGGGTCGCGTCGGTGGGCAATATGGGCTCGACGCTGCGGTACGGGTACACGGCGCTCGGCGACATCGTGAATCTTTCCTCGCGCATTGAGGGACTGAACAAGGAATACGCCACGCACATTCTCTTGAGCGATGCGACTTACGCGGCCGTGGAAGACCCACTCCTCGTCTTCCGGGAACTCGATCTCATCCGCGTGAAGGGAAAATCGCAGCCGGTCACGCTGTACGAACTGGTTGCCGCGCGCGGCACGCCGGAAGGCGACGCGCCCGATCTGGAGCAACGTCTTGAATTTTTCGCGCAGGGGCGCGCGTGTTATCGCGAGCGGCGCTGGCAGGATGCCCAAATCGTTTTTGAAAAATTACTGGAGCGCTGGCCCGATGACGGCCCCGCGCGAATGTACCTGAATCGTTGCAAGGAATATCTTGTCGCCGGCCCCGAGGAAAATTGGGACGGCGTCTACGTCATGACGCACAAGTAGGACGGGCTTCAGCCTGTCTGGTTTTGATCTATTTCAGAACGGGAAAAAAGTCAAAAGCAGACAGGCTGAAGCCTGTCCTTCTCATCCCGGCGGCCATCGAAAATCGCGGCCGCCCAGCAAATGCAGGTGCAGGTGGAACACGGACTGGCCTGCGCCGCGTCCGTTATTCAGTACCGTGCGATAGCCGGCCGTCAGTTTGCGCTCGCCTGCAAGTTTCGCGGCGACGAGTTGCAGCTTGCCGAGCATGGCTGTGTCTTCCGCGGTTGCATCCGATAACGAGACCAGATGCTTTCTCGGGCAGATCAGGATGTGACTCGGCGCCTGCGGCTGGATATCCTCGAAAGCAAAAATATCCGCGTCTTCGTATACCAGTTTCGAAGGTATTTCCTTTTTTCCGATTTTGCAGAACAGGCAGTCGTCCATCAGGGGCACCCCGAGTTCAGAGTCTACAGTTGAGGGTCAAGAGTTGAAAGTCCCACATCGCATTTACTTGATATCAAGGCCAGCCGGCTGGTCAAGCCGCACTACGAAGGTCTGAAATCCGTCGCTATTTTTCAGCTGCGCGGCGAGCTCCTGCGCGGCATCCGGGCTGGGGACCCGGCCGACGCGCACACGGTAGAAATGGCCCGCCGGCGCGTCATAGTCCTGTATGAAAATCGGCTGATAGCGCGCGAGCAGGCGCTCGCGCAGCCGCTCGGCGTTCGCCCGGTCCGTGAAAGCGCCGATTTGCACGGTGAATTCTCCCACGGCGGGATTTGGGCCGGAGAGCAACTCAATGCGCACGGGAGCTGTGCCGGTGCCGATCATGTCCAGCGCCACAGCCGCGGCGCGCGCGAGATCGAGAATGCGGTCGCCGACGAACGGGCCGCGGTCAATGACGCGCACTTCGACGTCGCGGCCGTTATTCAGGTTTGTGACGCGCAGGATGCTTCCGAACGGCAGCGTGCGGTGCGCGGCCACAAGCGAATTCATGTCAAAGATTTCGCCGTTTGCCGCGCGGCGTCCATGAAATGGAATTCCGTACCACGAGGCTGTTCCCTCTTCGACGAACATGCCGGGGACGAAAGGCGAAGTTCGGGTGGGGGGTTGCGCAACGCCCGGCGTGGAAGGCGGCCGGCCCGGTGCCGTTGCAGGAGCGGATCCCGGTGGTGGTGGCGGCGGAGGTGGAGCGGTAGTGATCGGCTGGCGGCCGGCGCAACCGGCCAGAAGGAATGTGGCGAGTAACAGAGCAATCAGCGAGGCTGAATGCAGGAGCGGCGCCAGCCAAGCGGGCAGTCGTTCAGTCACCCCAGGCACCGCTTTTTTTGAGCAATTGCAACGAATGTCCTTTCCAATTTTCTCGCGGGCGATTCTGAGTTGGTTGGGAGCCAGATTCGTGCGGAAAAGCCTCCTGTGTCGCCCCTGCCGGGGCTTGCTGGTTATCCCGTTCATGTTTTCCCACCGCTTCCGCGGTGGGCTACGATCTGCCGTCCCTCCGGGACTCCGACCAAAATGATTTATGCCCAAAACACGATTGCCATGAATTTCGCGTCTGCGCGCGATTCCAGCTATTATAGGCATGCGAAATTTTCCGAGCAAGGAGACGGCGTGCCACTTTCCGTTCGATGGCGCTACAAATTAGACCGCTGGCGCAGTCAGATTGCGGCCATGTTTCATTCCGAGCCGAAACAATTGCGCCCGCGGCTTTGCCCGGCCTGCGGGACGCTGGTCGGCGCGACGGCCACCAAGTGCCATCAGTGCGGCGCGAACATGACGTTT
>Ga0210409_10004024_pt1 | contig 16031 bp, 13 predicted proteins | sample IncBWH17MmetaG_FD_161649 | JGI IMG/M metagenome (GOLD analysis project Ga0210409, IMG submission 161649) | Forest soil microbial communities from Barre Woods Harvard Forest LTER site, Petersham, Massachusetts, United States - Inc-BW-H-17-M | ecosystem: Environmental > Terrestrial > Soil >...
CCCGGTCGCCACTTTACTCATGGATTGCTCCACTTTCTCGTTCGACTTGCATGTGTTAGGCACGCCGCCAGCGTTGATTCTGAGCCAGGATCAAACTCTCGTTTGAAACCTGAAATCTACTCCTTGCGGAGCAGACCGCCATGGCCCCGGGAAGGGACCACAGCTTATTTTGTGAGTACGCTCGGACTTGAGCCCGAACCTTTCCTACTCATAACTGGCACGTTCAACCTATTTGTCAAAGAACCGAATCGCCTTCCGCCTGAGCGGCGCGCCTTCAGTCCAGTCGAGATCACGCACGAATGCGAATCTCGCTGTCCTCGAAACCTTTTGAAACTACCGTTTCCGTCGTACTGCTGTCAACCCTAAGGAATCACAGGACTTCCACAACTTTTGCACAGTTGTGATCGACTCAACTTCAAGGGCGATTCCCGCGGCCAAAAAGGCGCGATCCAAAGGGATCGATTGCGGCACGCCTGAAGGCGTGCCCTGGTACGGGCTTCGCGCGCGACGAAAAACGACTCCCGCCCGAAAGAGGCCATTTTCGGCACAAGCCGAGGCGGAAGCGTTCAAACTTGAAAAAAGATCACTTGGAGGTTCTTGCGAGTGACGCTTAAACCCTTCGAGGAGCTTTGTCCCCGAATGCAAACCCCGTGGCCGGGGCTTAATTCAAAATAATTGCTTGTTTCTGTTTGATGCCGGACGCGCGACGAGAGTTGCAAAAACTCGTCCGACTAGCCACACACTGCTCTCGACGTGATTGTTTATAGCATGCGAGGTCCGGTTGTGCAAGGGGGTGGGTGATTAATTTGGGTCGGGGCTGGCTTTCGGCTTTCGGGAAAAGTTAAACTTCGCATCTGGCAAGGCAAGAGAATCTTCATCAAGGCCGAACGCGTCGGCTGAGGCTGTCTCACCGATTTCCTGGGTGCACCTTTCCGTAAAATCTGGCACGCTGCTCCGGATGACGGTCCTGGGGGTGATTTCGGATACTCACGGTCTGTTGCGCCCCGAAGCGGTGAAAGCACTGCGCGGCGTCGATCGCATCCTGCATGCGGGGGATGTAGGCGCATCAGAGATTCTGGAAGAACTGTCGCAGATCGCGCCCGTAACGGCGGTGCGCGGAAACGTGGATACTGGAAGTTGGGCTCGGAAGCTTTCTCTCTGTGAGGTGATCGAGGTCGAGGGTCTTTCGATCTACATGCTGCACATTCTCGATGAGCTCGATCTCAAGCCAGAGGCGGCCGGATTTGGTGTGGTGATTTATGGGCACAGCCACGTGCCGAGGTCGGAAGTAAAGAACGGCGTGCTCTATTTCAATCCCGGAAGCGCAGGCCCGCGACGGTTCAAGTTGCCGGTGACGGTGGGGAAGCTGATAGTCAAAGCAAAGAATGTCAGGGCGGAGATTGTCATCCTGACAGGTGCGGCTCGCCCGTGACGAGCCCTAATATTTCATGGCAGCATTCTGTCTGGCAGGCAATGGAGTCAATCAGTGCAACCGCCGTATTCGTCAGGCCTAATACCATGCGCACCATCGTTGCAGCGTACACACTCAATCACACAAATTAACAAAGATCGCGAGAATCCCTACGGCAACTTCCAATCGAGAGCGTAAATCTCCTGGGTGCTGATATCGCGGACCACCAAGGGCGAGCCGTCCGGCGTCAATCCACTCCATTCGCCCCACGACGAGAAAAACCGGCGGACATTTTTGAGGCTGACAACGCGCGTCACTTGCGCAGAGGGGATTTCGACGCGAAAGTATCCCGGATCCGCGGTGAATGAAGTGTCAAAACTTACGTACTTGCTGTCCCGGGACCAGGTCATGTAGCCGATGACTCCCATCTTGTCGGCCAGCTGGCGCCACTTCTGTGTGGTCAGATCGAGGAGCAACAATTTCAGGTTGTCGGTGCTCAAAGCGATCACCCAGCGGCTGTCCGGCGACCAGCGTGGGCAACAGATTCCGTCAGAGCCTGCCAGCTGGGTGACGGCGCGCGTTTTCACGTCCACCATCATGATCCGGGCAGGCCCCGGATCGTCGGGGAGCGGGAGCACACCGAACATCACCGTAGTTCCATCTTTCGACCAACTGGGATCGAGGTCACTCTTGCCGGACGTAAGCTGTTGCGGAGCACCGCCGTCGGACGGGATCAGATAGATCCTGCTTGGCTCCCCCGGCTTGAAGGCACTGAAGGCGATCTGCGTACCGTCCGGCGACCAATGTGGAACGGTGACCTGTAAGGGAGGATAGGTCAACTGCAATCGACTGCTTCCGTCGGGTTTGCTTCGCCACAAGGTGCTATCCGTGGAGTGAATGTAGACCACCAGCTTCCCGTCATGCGAGAAGTCTACTTGCGCTGCAGAATTGTCGGCCAGGAAAGGCAGGAAGGCATCGGACTTGGAATCGTAACGAACCATTTCGGCCCGGGGCTGCCAGCCCTGTGCGAAAAGCTTCCTGCCGTCCCGACTGGGGAGCGGGGACCCGAAGTTCAGCGGTCCGGTTGTGAGCTGCGCCGGCTCGCGGGCCACCTTGCGCCAGAAGGGATTTTGATCGGGCAACACCCAGAGAGTCGAGAGCCCTTCTTGAGTACTTTGAAAGACAAAATAATGTCCGTCAGCAGTCCAGTTACCGCAACACTCCTGCGGAGGACTGTTCCAGTTCGGGGAGAGCAGCAGATGTGCGTTTGTCCCGTCCGCATTCGCTTCCCACAGGGAAGACGCGCCGACGGTATTTTGCGCCACCGTGTAGCGGATGCGCGACCCGTCCGGAGAAAGTCGCATTCCGTTGACGATACCCATCGCGGTGAGCAGCTTACGGGCATTTCTACCATCGTGTTCCGAACGAAACACCTCGGATCCTTTGGCAAACATCAGGTTACCGTTCGGCAGCCAGGCGGCATCATGCCCGGTGATCTCCATCCGCCGCGGTGATCCGGCGGGAAGCGGTTGAAGCCAGAATTCCGAGTCCAATTGGTTGAAATGAGGATCGGTCAACAGAATCTGCGAGGAATCCGGGGCGATATCCAGCAGTATGGGATTGCCGAGGGGGGTTGGAATGGTGGCATTTTCGCCGCCCGCGATTGATACCTGCGACACGATGAAGTGATCGCCGGAGAATTCCCCAAAATATAACCTGCTGCCGTCGGTCGTCAGGCCAATTTTAGGGATTTCGTCGGAAGTGAGTTGGGTCGAACCAACGATCTTCGGTGGGGGGAGCGCTCCGCGAAGATAGAAGACCGCCACCGAGAGGAGGACCAGTGCGATGGCGCTGATGCCAGCAACGAGCAAGGGCCGCCGAGAAGCGGGCGCCGCAGCTCGCGAATGAGTGCCGGCAACCGCTTTCCCGGACTCGGTATCCCGCTTAAGACGCTTCAGGTCCGCGCGCATTTCGCCCGCGCTCTGGTAGCGCAACTCGCGATCCTTCTCGAGAGCCTTATTGATGATCCGTTCCAGCTCGGCGGGCACGTCGGGATTCAAGCGAACCGGGGTCACGGGAGCGCGATCCAGAATGGCATGAAAGATTAATCCGGAGGTATCGCCTCGAAACGGCAGCGTGCCCGTGCACATCTCATACAACACAGCCCCAAAGGAGAACAGGTCGGAACGACCGTCGAGTTCCTTCCCGCGTACCTGTTCCGGCGACATGTATGCGACCGTGCCGAGCGCAGAGCCGGGACTCGTCAGATTTTGCTCGGACTCCATGGTCGGGGCGCTGGTGGCAATGCTCTCCGGCTTGAGCGTTACCTTGGCGAGCCCGAAGTCGAGAACCTTTGCCTGGCCGCGAGTGGTGACGAAGATGTTCGCCGGCTTGATGTCGCGATGAACGATGCCCTTGGCATGAGCCGCATCCAAGGCATCCGCGATCTGGACGCCCAGGTCGAGCACGGTTTCAATCTCAAGTGGCCTTCCGGCAATTCGATGCCGCAGAGTCAGCCCCTCCAGCAGTTCAATCGCAATGAAGGTCCGGCCGTCTGCCTCATCGATCTCATAAATCGTGCATATGTTGGGGTGGTTCAAGGAGGATGCCGCTTTTGCTTCCCGCTGAAAGCGAGCTAGTGCCTGCGGGTCTCGGGCGACATCGTCCGGCAAGAACTTCAAGGCAACGAATCGACCGAGTTTTATGTCCTCGGCCTTGTACACCACGCCCATCCCGCCACCGCCCAACTTCTCGACGATACGGTAATGCGAAATGGATAGGCCGATCATTTGGCGCTGAATCTTATGTCGGTGAAACCTGCCAGTCAATGACACTGAGCAGTTGTGCCGGACCCTGAAATGGCCGATCGGATTCAGGACGCGGAACTGGTTGCGAAGTCCTGATGCGTCGTGCCATCGAGGCCCACGCCAAGGCGGGTGCATGGTTCATCTACAATCCAGATCTGTGTCCCTCCAATTTCAAATTGAAGCCACGAGTGGCGCTGCTCGCGCCGGGAAACTCATCACGCCGCACGCGGTCGTCGAAACCCCTGTGTTTATGCCCGTGGGCACGGTTGGAACAGTGAAGGGCATTCCGCAGGATTTACTGGAAGAGCTAGGGATCAACATTCTGCTTGGGAATACCTATCACCTTTACTTGCGGCCGGGAGTCGAGACGGTGCGGGAGATGGGCGGCCTGCATGGATTCATGTCGTGGGATCGGGCGATCCTTACTGACTCGGGCGGATTCCAGGTCTTCAGCCTGAACGAGCTGCGCAAAGTCACGGAGGAGGGCGTGACGTTCCGCTCACATCTGGATGGGTCGGCGCATTTTTTCAGCCCGGAGAATTCGATGAAGGCGCAGATCGGGCTGGGGGCGGACATCATCATGACTTTCGACGAGTGCACGGAGTTTCCGGCGGACCGGGAGCGGATGCGGACCTCGATGGAAATGACGGCGCGGTGGGCGGAGCGCAGCAAAAGATATTTCGAAGAGCATAAGCGGGAAGTGCCGTGGGGGAGTTGCCAGTCGTCAGTCGCCAGTCGTCAGGAAGAAACTGCGGCCGTCCCCAGGCAAGCAGGGGCGACGCAATCTCTGTTCGGGATCGTGCAAGGGGGAATGGATCTGGAGTTGCGCCGAGAGTCGGCGGAGCGGACCATCGAGATCGGCTTTCCCGGATATGCGATCGGAGGGCTAAGTGTAGGGGAGCCGCGGGAGGTCACGCGCCAGGTGGTCGAAGCGACGCTTGAACATCTTCCCAAAGACAAGCCGCGATATTTAATGGGGGTCGGGACGCCGGAGGAGATCCTGACCTATGCCGGACTGGGCGTCGACATGATGGACTGCGTGCTTCCGACGCGCGCCGCACGGCACGGGCTTTTATTTACCTCCAAGGGCAAGGTTTCGATCAAACAGGCGCGCTACGCGAAGGATTCCGGGCCGCTCGACCCGGCCTGCGGATGCCGGGTTTGCCAACGTTATTCACGCGCCTATTTGCGCCACCTGTATGCCGCTAACGAAGTGCTGGCACAGGTTTTAAATACCATCCACAACCTCAGTTTCTACCTTGACACTATGCAGAGGGTGCGGCATTCTATTCGACTTGGGGAAGGGACGCGTCCTCTTTCTGGTGTCTCGTCTCAACCAAAGCCGTAGGGTCCCCAGTCCCCTTTAACAAGCCTGAGGCTGAAGGATTACCCGGCCGGAATACACGAGTACTCCCGCGGTGACAATAAAGGGATCAGGGCGCCCACCGGCGTGGGTAGCGATGTTTGAATGATTTCGTCTTACGGGACTTCATGAGCACTTTATACGTTTTAGCGTTACAGGTAGGCGGCGGTTCCAGTATTGCGCTTCTCCTTCCCGTGGTTGGGATGTTCGCCGTTTTCTATTTCCTGCTGATTCTCCCGCAACAGCGGCGGCAGAAGAAGTGGCAGGCCATGCTTTCGGAACTAAAGACCGGCGACAAGGTGGTGACCAGCGGAGGGCTGCGCGGGACCATCTTCTCTATCAAAGACGACGCCCTGATCTTGCGCGTTCCCCCGGACAACTTGAAGTTGGAGGTCACGCGCGGATCGATCGTCACGGTGACGACGCAGGATGAGGCGGTGAGCAAGTAGTGGCGAGTACTGAGTCGCGAGTACCGGGTACTGAATTGGAAGTTGCGGAAGAAGGTAGAGGTCGAAGTTCTAAATCAGATTGGGGTTGTGAGCGTCATTTTCTGTCATGAATAAGAACCTACGCTGGAAAGTCGTCGTCATCATCGGAACGTTGCTGGTGTTTCTGTTTGGGATCTTCGGATTCCCCTGGGAGTGGTCGGGCAAGACGATTATGTCCGCCATGACCGATCGCATTCACCTCGGCTTGGATCTTAAGGGCGGCACCCACCTCATCCTGCAGGTGCAGGTGAACGACGCGGTGAACGCAGAGTCGGACCGTGCGGTCGAGCGGCTGAAGGACGACCTGCGCACCCGAAAAGTCGGCTACGCCGATATCAATAAGCCCGATCCGGCGAACGCGCCCGACAAGATCGTGATCAAGGGCGTTCCCTCGGAGTCCTCGGGAGACTTTCGCTCGATTGTGAGCGACCGCCTTCCCGAATACGACGCGACGTCGGGAGCGGAAAACTCCTGGGTGCTGACGATGAAGCCCCAGAACCTGTCGGACCTGAAGAATCGGGCGGTGGCGCAGGCGATCGAAACGATCCGCAACCGCATTGACAAGCTGGGCGTGAGCGAGCCCGTGATTCAGGAACACGGATTGGGGCAGTACCAGATTCTGGTACAGCTACCGGGTGTGGATGATCCCGCGCGCGTGAAAGAGATCATGCAGTCGACCGCCATGCTTGAGATTCGTCAGGCGCTTGGGAACGGTACCGCCTACAAGGACGAAGCTGGCGCGCTCGCTGCAAACAACGGAACTCTTCCGGATAATGCCGTGCTGATGCATGGGCGCAACATTGGAGCGTCCGGCGAAGACTCGGTTTATTTGATTTCGAGAGTGTCGGCGGTTGCCGGCCACGATCTGCGCGAGGCGCGCGTGGGCCGCGATCCCAACACCAGCCGGCCGGAAGTTGAGTTTGTGCTGACGGGAGAAGGTGGCCGGCGATTCAGCAACTTCACCGGCTCGCACATCAATGATTTCCTCGCGGTCGTGATGGACAACAAGGTGATGGAAGTCGCCCGCATCGAGTCCGAAATCAGCGACCAGGGACGGATCACCGGAAGCTTCACCGATCAGCAAGCCAAGGATCTGGCGCTGATCCTGAATTCGGGCGCGCTACCAGCCGGCATCAAGTATCTCGAGGAACGCACGGTGGGACCTTCGCTCGGAGCAGATTCGATTCGCTCGGGCGTGCAAGCGGCAGTAGTTGGAATGCTCGCCGTGCTGATCTTCATGCTGGTCTATTATCACGGGGCCGGAATCAACGCAGACGTCGCGCTCATTCTGAACCTGATCATCCTGCTGGGCTTCCTCGGATTCAGCGGGGCGACGCTCACCTTACCGGGAATTGCGGGTGTAATTTTGACGGTCGGTATGGGCGTGGATTCGAATGTTCTGATCTTCGAGCGCATTCGCGAGGAATTGAGGAACGGCAAGACGCCGCCCTCGGCGGTGGACCAGGGATTCGCGCATGCGTGGATCACGATCGTCGACACACACGTCACCACGATTGTGTCGGCGTTCATCCTGTTCATCTTCGGCACCGGACCGGTGAAAGGATTCGCGGTCACGCTGACTTTCGGTCTACTTGCGAACCTGTTCACGGCGGTGTTTGTGTCGCGAGTGATCTTCGATTTCGTGCTGGCGCGCAAGCAGCGCGGAGAAGCGTTGAGTATTGGGTAGTAGCGAGGGCGGGACGCCCTCATGACAGTCGGCGGGACGCCGGCGCTACGGTCATTCAATTCAGGAAACATGACAGAAAGGTTCTGAAGCCGCGTGGAATTTTTTCGGAATCCAAACATAGATTTTCTCGGCAAGAAGTGGTACTTTCTCGCCTTTTCGTTGGTGTTCAGCGTGGCGGGTATCCTCTCCATGCTCTTCTGGCACGGGATCCCGTTGGGAGTCGATTTCCGTGGCGGCACGCTGGTGTATGTGAAGTTTTCCCACACACCGAATAACGATGCTATCCGTGCGGCGTTGGACCGCGTGGGTCTGCACAACGCCAAGATTCAGAGTTATGGCCCGGCGCAGAACGACGAAGTTCTCATCGATCTGGCCGAGAGGGAAACGAACGAGGCGGCGCTCGACAAGGGGAAAGCTCAGATCATCGGCGCGCTGGAAGGCAATAACCCGGCCGGCAAGATTGATCTGAATAACGCCAGCTCTTTGACAATCAAAGACTACCTGATGCAGAAGGATCCGCAGCATTTGGGGACGGATGCCGATGCCAAGTACACCGCTACGGCGCAAGCCGTCGTCAATTACCGTGACAAAGTGAGGGGCGGGGTTCTGCACTCGCTGGATGAACTGAAATCCGCTACCGACCCTGCGACTGTTGCTTCGTTGCAAGAGGCTTTTTACTTGTCGGATTTTGGCGTACGGAACGTGGAGATTGTTGGCCCGCAGGTGGGAGCGCAGTTACAGCGGCAGGCCATTCTGGCGGTTGTGTATTCGCTGGCCGGGATGCTGATTTACCTGGGGTTCCGGTTCGAGTGGATTTACGGTGTGGCGGCAGTGGTGACGGTCTTTCACGACACGTTGATCACGGTGGGCGCGTTTTCGCTGACGAACAAGCCGATTTCACTCACCGTCGTGGCTGCCATTCTGACCCTGGTCGGCTACTCGAATAACGACACGATCGTCGTTTTCGACCGCATCCGCGAGAACATCAAGTTGATGAGGCGAGAGAAGCTGGCCGACATCGTCAATCGCAGCATTAATCAAACTTTGAGCAGAACGATCTTGACGGCGGGCCTGACGTTCCTTACTGTGCTTGCCTTGTATTTATTCGGTGGCGAGGTGCTGCACGGTTTCTCGTTCGCCCTAGTGATCGGGATCCTGATCGGGACCTACTCATCGATTGCGATCGCGGCCCCGATCCTGGTGGCCTACCAGGAATGGCGTAGTAGCCGCGGCAAACGCCCGGTCGCAATGCCCGTGGATACAGGAAAGCGAGATAAGGCAAAAGCCGGAGTGTAGGGCGGGTCGGCGAGGCGCACAATTCAAGGGAAGATTTCTTTCGCAGAGCGCCGACGAATTGCATCTTTAGGGTCTTGAAGCTGGGGCAGTTGCAGGCCGGGTCGGTGTCTAAATGATTGATTCCAGTAAGCACCGTGGCGATATTGGCCAAACGCCGGGTCACGGCCGAAATGTTGCAGTCGGTTGAGAGGTTTTGGGAGCAAAGAAGAAATGTCCGGTGTCTAAGAATACGTAGGGTCTGAAGTAGGGAGAAGCCTATGTTCGAAGATAGCCTTATTGAATCGGGCGGCAGGCTCAAAACGAAGCGCGGGGCGACAACCGCGATTTCATTCATTTTCCAGGCGCTCCTGGTTGGCGTCCTGGTCCTGATTCCGCTGATTTTCACTGAAGCTCTGCCCAAGCAGCAGTTGATGACCTTCCTGGTGGCCCCACCGCCACCGCCACCCCCTCCGCCACCTCCGGCAGCAACTCCCGTCAAGGTGGTAAAACAGATACAGAGCGACGTGGTCAACGGGCAGCTCCGCACCCCGACCAAGATTCCGCAAAAAGTTCAGATGATTAAGGAAGACGAGGCGCCTCCGCCGGAGATGTCGACGGGCGGCGTGGTCGGTGGCGTCCCCGGTGGTGTGCCGGGCGGCCAGATGGGTGGCGTGATCGGCGGCATTATCAGTTCGACGCCGGTGGCAGTTCCCAAGGTCGCAACGCCGCAGCGTGTCCGCGTTTCGCTGGGCGTTTCGCAGGGACTTCTTGTGAAACGCGTTCAACCCAACTATCCGCCGCTGGCACGGCAGGCCCGCATTCAGGGAACGGTGCTGCTGCAAGCGGAAATCAGCAAAGACGGCACCATCGAGAATCTGCGTCTGATCAGCGGTCACCCGATGCTCGCGCCCGCCGCGATTGAAGCGGTGAAGCAATGGCGGTATCGGCCGTACATGTTGAACGGCGAGCCGGTGGCGGTCGAGACGCAAGTTCAGGTCAACTTCACACTGTCCGGGGGCTAAACCCGGGCTTGTTGTTTAGCCGCGCTGGCGGTTGTAGAGCTTAAGCCCTCCCCATCCCACCTTCAAACGTGGCATGGGGCCCGGGCCAGGCGCCCGACGGCCACCGCGTTTTGATCCACCCAACGAAGATTGCCGAGAGGCTCCCACGATTGTGAGCTGGGAGTCGGGGCTGCGAGTCAGATTGCTGCTGTCTGTAGCACTTGGGAAGCAACACTGTTCGCGACAAAAGCAACTGAAGCTTTGACGAGTTCCTGAGGAGGAAAGCAACTCATGTTTGTAGCCAATTTAGCAAGTGCCGTGCACCATGTACCTGCCATGGCCGCCTGGGTCGTCCAGGAAGGTCAGGTGGGCTGGGACCTGGTTTCGCTGGTGAAGTCGATGGGAATCCTGGCGAAGATCGTGGTCATCATTCTGTTCATCATGTCGGGCTGGTCGATCGGCGTCATGATCGATCGCTGGATGGCATTCAGCGCAGCCCGCAAGCAGTCCCGTGCGTTCGCACCGGCCGTGGCCGGCGCGCTGCGCGATGGCAAGATCGACGAAGCCATCAAGGTTGCCGAGCGGAACAAGAAGAGCCACCTGGCGAAGGTCGTCACCGCAGGCTTGATGGAATTCAAGGCCCACCAGGACAGCCCGGGCGAGATCCCTGGCGAGACCATCGAAGCTTCCAAGCGCGCCCTGGAGCGCACCGAAGCGATCGTGCATGCCGAACTGAAGCGCGGACTGGGCGGACTGGCGACCATCGGGTCGACTGCACCGTTCGTCGGACTGTTCGGAACGGTGGTCGGTATTCTGAATGCGTTTAAGGGCATCTCGCAGGAAAAGGCCACCGGTCTGGCGGCCGTCGCCGGCGGTATTGCCGAAGCGCTCGTCACCACCGCGATGGGATTGCTGGTCGCGATCCCGGCCGTGATGATGTTCAACTACCTGACTGGCCGTGTAGAGGCCTTCGACGTGGAGATGGATAACTCCTCGAGCGAACTGGTCGACTACTTCCTGAAGCGGCGGAGCCTGCGCCGTTCCTAATTTGACCGGGCAGTAGCTGCGGTTGTGAGTTGCAAGGTCCGGCGCTGGAGATTTTCCGGCGCCGGGCACTCAGGCTCTCACGGCTGAAGCTTCTGGCGGAAGATTTTGGAACGCGCGGCGAGCGCAAAAGGAAAAGGTGAGTCTATGGCACTGGCAAAACGAAACGAAGGCGCCAAGGTAAACTCCGACATCAACGTCACCCCGATGGTGGACGTGATGTTGGTGCTGCTGATCATCTTCATGGTGGTCACGCCCATGTTGCAGAAGGGCGTCAGCGTGGACCTGGCGAAGGTAAACAATCCGGAGCAGATGCCGGATGCCGATAAGGAAGACGCGCTTCTGGTCGCGGTGATGCGGACCGGCGACGTGTTCTTCGGCAACGACAAGATCGCTCCTGATCAACTGACCGGCAAGATCAAAGATCGGCTGGCGAATAAGACTGACAAGCGGGTCTACATTCGTGCCGATGCACGCGCGAAGTTCGGCCGGGTGGTCGAAGTTGTGGACAACATCCGGGCCGCAGGCGTAGATCAGCTGGGACTGCTGACCGATCAACGCAAGGAGAAGGGCGCGGGTAGCGCGCCGGCGACCCCCACGGCAACGCCGACGGGCGGTCAATAGAACAGGAGATCGACCATGGGTATGGCAGTTGGCCCGAGCGGGGGCCAAAGCGCAAACATTAACGTAACGCCGCTCATTGACGTGCTGCTGGTGCTGCTGATCATCTTCATGGTGATCACGCCGCTGACTCCGAAGGGCCTGGATGCGCTGGTTCCGCAGCCGCCGCCGCCCAATCAGAAACAACAAAACACTCCTGATCGCACGATTGTTGTGCAGTTGATCGATCGCGGCGCCGGACAGGCGCCGGGCGTAAAGATCAACCAGGAAGATGCCAGCTGGGACGACCTGCAAGGCCGCCTGACGGACATCTTCAAGACGCGCGCGGAAAAGGTCATGTTCGTGAAGGGGGATGACAACATTCCATTCTTCGACGTGGCCAATGTCATCGACATCGCGCACGCTTCGGGCGTGGACAAGGTCGGCCTTATCACAGCCAAGATCGAGGCCGGACAGTAGACTAGCCAGTGGGCTGACGAGCTTCTCGCCGGCACGGACGCGAACGTCCGTGCCCCCGGGTTAGAATCAGAACGAAGCGAGCGCGATGCGCCCAGGCGATACCGCCTGGGCTGTGCTGCGTTCAGGATTTGCGCAATCCTTTGCACGGTGGTAAGGTCCCATGATTCCTGGTAAGGGAGATTCATAACGCAATGAAAACCAGCCTACGAGTGTTGGTACTGGTAGCGGCGGGAACGATGCTGTTGTCTGCCACGGGCTGCGCGAAGCTGCGCGCTCGCGACCAGCTCAACAAGGGCGTTCAGTCATACAAGAACGCCAAGTACGAGGAGGCCATCGATCATTTTCAGCAGGCCGTGACGCTTGATCCCTCGTTGATCAACGCGCGCCTCTACCTGGCTACGGCATTCGCGCAGCAATACATTCCTGGCGCGGACGCTCCCGACAACAACAAGTTCGCCGAGCAGGCGATCGATCAATACAAGGCCGTGCTGAACAGCGATCCCAAGAATGTGAACAGCGTGAAAGGAATCGCCTATCTATACCTACAGATGAAGCAGTTTGATAAGGCGAAGGAGTTTTATCGCAAAGCCACGGAGCTTGATCCGAACGATCCCGAGCCCTATTACTCGGTCGCCGTCATCGACTGGACCCAGACTTACCAGCCGCGCATGGAAGAGCGCGCCAAGCTCGGTTTGAAACCGGAAGAACCCCTGAAGGACAAGAAGGTCTGCGCCTCCCTGAAGGAAAAGAATATGACCAATATTCAGGAAGGTATCGATAATTTGAACAAGGCGCTGCAGCTGCGTCCTGATTACGATGATGCGATGGCATACATGAACCTGATGTACCGCGAGCGAGCCGACGTGCAGTGCGACGATCCGGCAGGACGCGCGGCCGACTTGAAGACCGCCGACGACTGGGTCGACAAGACGCTGGCCGTGAAGAAGGCCAAGGCCGAGAAGCAGCCTGGCGCGACCGGCATCACGATGGGCGATCAGAAGTAGAAGCTGTCTCCTCAGGAATCACGAAGCCCCTTCTCGGCTGGAAGGGGCTTTTTGTTTTGGCGAAGAAATTTCTTAAGTCCTCGTAGATATTGGTGTGACATGGCTCACACCCGATGGTGCCTGGCATCTGTAGGTTCGTAGCGTCGGTGCCGTGCGGAGCGGGATTGATGTTCAGTAGAATGAGCGTCGGCGTCGCGGCGCCGTGAGGCTTTCGCAGGATGTTCAAGAAGATCCTCATCGCCAACCGAGGGGAAATTGCGGTGCGCGTGATCCGCGCGTGCCGCGAGCTGGGTATTCAATCGGTGGCGGTGTACTCGGATGTCGATCGTGCCTCCCTGCATGTGCGGAAGGCGGACGAAGCCTATCATCTCGGACCAGCAGCGGCCGCCGAGTCCTACCTGAATATCTCCAAAATCATTGCGGCCGCCAAGCGAAGCGGCGCCGAAGCCGTTCATCCCGGATACGGGTTTCTCTCCGAGAACTCCCGCTTTGCGCACGCGTGCGCGGAGGCGGGGATCAAGTTCATTGGGCCGACGGCAGCGGCGATGGAGATGATGGGATCAAAGACACGGGCGCGACAGAACATGGAGAAGGCAGGCATTCCATTTGTTCCCGGAACTGCGCGCGGCTTGGAGTCGGTTGACGAAGCGAAGAGAGTCGCGGAGAAGATCGGTTATCCGGTCATGCTCAAGGCGGCGGCCGGTGGCGGCGGGAAAGGAATGCGGCTCGTGCATACGCCGGAGGAACTTAAGTCGGCGCTCGAGAGTGCAAAGAGTGAGGCCCAACGAGCCTTCGGCGACAACGAGGTTTACCTGGAGAAGGCCATCCTCAATCCGCGCCATATCGAGATGCAGGTGCTGGCGGATGAACATGGCAACACCGTCTATCTCGGAGAGCGCGAGTGCTCGATTCAGCGGCGTCACCAGAAGGTGCTGGAGGAGTCGCCATCTCCGATTGTTGACCAGAATATGCGGAAGCAAATGGGCGAAGTGGCGGTGCGGGTCGCGCAGGCCGCAGGATACACAAACGCGGGCACGATCGAGTTCCTGGTCGATGGACAAAAGAATTTTTATTTCCTGGAGATGAATACGCGGCTGCAGGTGGAGCATCCCGTGACGGAACTAACCACGGGCTTCGATCTGGTGCATCTCCAGATTCGCATCGCCGCGGGAGAGCGACTGCCATTCAAACAAGACGATGTCCGCCTGCGCGGACACGCCATCGAATGCCGCATCTACGCGGAAGATCCGGACAACAACTTCTTTCCGAGCCCGGGGAAGATTACGTTACTGTTGCTGCCGTCGGGCCCGGGCATCCGGCGGGACAGCGGGATGTACGAAGGGTGGACGGTACCGATTGACTACGACCCGCTGCTGGCAAAACTGATCGGCTACGGCACCGATCGCGAGCAAGCGACGTCGCGGCTGACACGCGCGTTGAATGAATATTTCGTGGGCGGAATCAAAACGAACATTTCACTCTTCCGTCGCATTCTGAATGATGAGGACTTTAAAGCGGGCCGACTCGACACTGGATTTCTCGATCGCCTGCTAGCGCGGCCTGCGGAGACGGTGGCCGCGGATGGCAGGGGTGCCGAGATCGCTGCGATCGCGGCTGGGCTGTTTGCGGTTCTCGAGCCCGGTACGCCGACGACGAGTAATGGAAGCGCGAGTGCGCCCAACGCAGAACAACCTACGAGCGCGTGGAAGAAAGCGGCCCGGTCGGAAGCGCTGCACTAACTGAGAGCGGCGTGAACAGCGGAGTCTGGGACTGACACCGTGCACTACGGACTCAGCAGTTTGTTGCTGATAGCCGATGGGTGATAGCTGACCTTGCTCTTGGGTTGGCTGATTGCCGAGAACTAACAGCTGTTTTTCATGACTTACGACGTCAACATTGACGGCAAGAACTACCGGCTCGAACTGAATCGTCTGGATGAGCGTTGGGAATGCCATCTGGATGGTCGAGCAATTGAAGTCGATGCGGTGCTGGCGAGACGCGACGTTCTCTCGGTGATCATCGGCGGCAAGGCCTACGAGATCAAGCGCGAACGCACAGCGATTGACATGCATTTATGGGTGGGCAGCGTCCGTTACGCGGCCCAACTGCGCGATCCCCGCTCATTGCGGAGCCGCGCGAGCGCCGACGACGGCAAGGGCCCAAGGAAACTGGTCGCTCCGATGCCGGGAAAAGTCGTCCGCGTGCTCGTCGAAGAAGGCAGCGAGGTCGAGGCCGGCCAGGGCATCGTGGTTGTGGAAGCAATGAAGATGCAGAACGAGATCAGGTCGCCGAAGAAGGGCGTGGTTCGCAAGCTCGTCGCCAGCGAGAATTCCGCAGTGAATGCAGGCGATGTGCTGGCGGTGGTGGAGTAAGGGATAGGACTGTCGGCTCATCGTACTTGGTCCGTAAAGGCGTGCGTCCATTCATGGCCTCGCACTTCGAAATCCTTGGCAGGAACCTGCCCCGCAGGCGAAACGTCCGCGATGCGAATCCTCATGCCGAGTGCTCCGTTTTTCAGGAGGTTGATCTGGCGCGCAATCTTCACTCCGTTGAAGTCCGCAAACTCGGAACGTAGAGTTTCGACTCCGCTGAAATACGTTTTTACCAGCACTCCTGCATCGTCAAACCAGTACCCTCGCGCCTGCTCTGGATCGAGTTGCCCTTCGGGACTCTCATAGCCGGTGAGCACACGCACGGCGCGAGCTCCGTTGACGGTGTCTCGCTTAATTCTCCAGTCCGACTCTGCAAATGTATCGGTGGCGGGAATCGGCTCCGTTACCCTCACCACGAAGCGGAGGAGGTTGGCATCGGGTCCGTCGGCTACCTGGTACGTCTTGTCTCCGTTGCGGGAGCGCGAATGTAACGGCTCTT
>Ga0210409_10004025_pt1 | contig 16031 bp, 12 predicted proteins | sample IncBWH17MmetaG_FD_161649 | JGI IMG/M metagenome (GOLD analysis project Ga0210409, IMG submission 161649) | Forest soil microbial communities from Barre Woods Harvard Forest LTER site, Petersham, Massachusetts, United States - Inc-BW-H-17-M | ecosystem: Environmental > Terrestrial > Soil >...
TGATTACACTCGAACAATTGAGAAGGACATCCTCCCTTTGCTTCGTAAACAGAACGGCTTTAAGGACGGAATCACATTCGCTGGTCCCGGCGGAGTTGATGTGACTGCAATCAGTCTGTGGGAAAACAAGAACGATGCCGAAGCTTACAACACCAATATCTATCCGCAGGTGTTGAAGGCGATGGCAAGATCTATCGAGGGAACGCCCAAGGTTCAGACCTCTGACGTTGTCACCTCGACCCTCCATAAGATCCCCATTTACGCAACAGCGTAGAACTGTGAGTCTTTTGATCCGGGAGGGCGGTTACCTACGCCTTCCCAAGTTCTATAAAGGCGTACTCTGCCGTCATATCTTTTCCATTGCCGCGGTTGCCTGAAACCTTTCACAAAACAGGTCAGTCTTCACGATTACGAAATCGACCGTGCCGTCTGCGCGTCCTGCGGAAGCTACGACGTGGAACAGCAACTGTCCATTTTTTACCCGGTCACGGTAAAAGAAAGCGCTTGATCTTCGACCGGCGGAGCGCTCGTCCCATTTGCACGATGAAGACAGTTTCAGTTTGACCAGTAAGGGCGGTGTCAGCGGAGCGTAACCGGGAAAAAGGACTTCGCAGCGCTTGAACTGTTGGCAGTGGGCCGCGTAGAACGGAAAAACGAAAGCGCCCCAGACTCAAAGAGTCATGGGACGCTCGTCGAACAGCCCTCCCCAGAACTGCTCAGATGACAGATTAGGTCGGCGGCTGAAAGTCGTAAATGGCACGGATGTGTTAAGTCCCGGCACAAATGGGCTATCGAGGTGGCTTACCCTTGGCGATTTCAAAGGAGATGGCAAGCTGGACCTGGCTGTGGCGAACGGCAACCATGACAATCTACTGCGCGTTCTGCCGGGCAATGGTGATGGCAGTTTTCAGAATCAGCTCCAGTACGCGACCGGTGGATTCATGATCGATTCCCGGCCCGGCGGCTTGGGGTTAAAGTTCTCACCGCTCCTCCTGGTAGCGCTGATAAAGCTCGGGGCGGAAAATGGTGTCGACCGTTCCGGTAACCGCGACTGAGAAATCCTTTTCAAAGGGCACGCCTTCGATCCCTTCTACGTTCACGTGCACCGTATACCTGGCGGCGTGCGTGTAGGTGTGCGTCACGGACGCCCCCTCGGCGCTGGTTCCGTCTCCGAAGTCCCAGCGATAGGCGAGTGCGGGCACGCCATCTGCGGCATTTTGCGCGGAGAACGCCGCCGGCTTGCCGGCTTCCATCTTCTCGGGAATGGCCACCTTCAACAACGGCGCGGACACGGGAATCGAAGTGTCAAGGATTTTTACCATTCGCACGGTCTGCGGCGGCAGGCTCAGCGAAAGGGAACTGACGTTTTCCGCAATGGACAAGCCCGGAGCCAAAACGTCGAGTATCTGGTTGTGCCCGGCCCCCAGCCCGAGTTCGGACAGCGAGAACTCGTGTTTCCGTTCTCTGTTTGTCCAGTTGAAGACGGCCAGAATCGCCTGCCGCCTGCTCTCCCGCAGCAGGAAGATGCTGGGCATTTCGTCCTCGGATGCATAGCTCATCAGGTCCAGAGGCGTCGCGGCGTGTGCATAGCGGGCCATGTTGAGGAGATCGCGATTCTTAACCAGGGCCATCCGGTCGGCGTCCGGAAACAGAGTGGGCAGATCGTCGCCAATCTCATACATTCCGCCGGAGACTGCTGACAGTGCAATCGAAACTCTTGCCCCGTCGAGCGTGAGTGGCCGCAACGCTCCGTGTTTCTGGCTTTCGGCGACGATCTGCCGGGAAACTGTGAAGGCATCGGGATCGCCAATGAAGAAGTTCCGGTTCATGTAATAGCGGGCTGCGATGCCGGGAGCCGCGTTGCGACTGGCTTCGAATGAATGCCCGGTGTCACACGAAATGCGGCCGGTATCGACGATGCCAACGGGATTCAGCAAGGGACTGCCGTCCTTGTCCAGGAGCACATCCTCTCCGACCGCCTCACGAATGATCTGCAGTCCAATGCGCTGCGCCTCGAGCGCCGTGGTGTTGGGACGGTAGTGATATCCCTCAATGGCAGTGTCGTCCATGAAATCCAGCTTGATATAGCGAATTCCCCAATCCTTGGTCAGCGTTCTGTAAGTGTCACGCAAATACTGCTGCGCTCCTGGGTTTGTAGTGTCGAGCACGTAAAGCGGATCCAGGTCGGTTTTGGTATCAGGCGCTTCGGTAACGAAACCCGCGTGGATGGGCTGTCCTTTAGCGTTGTGCACCAGCCAATCTTTGTGGTTGGCGTATACAGACGAACGCTTGGAGACCTCGAATGGCGCAGTCCAGATTCCCGGAGTCAATCCCAGTCCGCGAACCCGGTCTTCCAGTTTCTCCAAGCCGCGGGGAAATTTATAGGCGACCGGCGAAGTGTAGTCGCCACGCGCGTATTGATAGCCTTCGTCGATATGAAAGAAGTTATAGCCGAAATCTCTGAGCTGCGCGGCAAGGAACTGTGCGTTGGTGAGAGCGGCGCCTTCGCTTATGCCGAAGTAGTATGCCGTCCAACTCCACCAGCCGATGGGCGTGGGCGCGCTGACTCTCGCATGATGAAGGGTGCGGATGACCTCGCCATAGGATTCCAGTTGGGTATGATAATCCGACGAGAAACTTGCCATGACCCGTTCTGAAGCGAGACTCTGACCCGGCTCCAGGGGCAGGCTGAGCTCGATCTGGTCTTCTTTCGGTGAGTTCTTGATCGAATTCTGCATGGCTAGCTCAGTGGTCCCGGTGGAGTCCACTTCGTAGCCCGTGATCCTCGACTGCTTTTGATCGACGCGAAGATGCAAAACAGTGAGCCATCGCTCTGAAGTGAGAGCTCCGAGGAACCAGCTTTGGCGGCTCTGCCGGTTGTAGACGAGCTGGCTGCCCACCGCCACATGCAGCCCGCCTTTCGCTGGCGCGAGGTCATGAATCTCCATGTTCGGCCGGTCTTCGCTGAAGCTGTCGGACAGGATGCGATCCGAAGATGTCGGGCCGCCGAGGTCAACGAACGGTTCGACAGCTTCGAGGACGCGGATGCTTTGTACGGTCACTGGTGCCGCAGTACTGTTCCGAACCTGGACTTCGATCTCCGCGAATACAGCCTGTGATCGGAGCCGGATCACGCAGACCAGATCTGGCTCGGTGGGCTTTCCGCTGTGAGTCACTGTAAGCTGCGATCCTTCCCCCAAATCATCGGCGAACGAAGATTGTTGTAACTCGTGACGGGGGTAGTCGCTGGAAGACAGCCAGCGATGGTTGACTTGGGCCGCCACCCCGGCCGTGATCGCGACGTGTAGATTTTCTAAAGACTGCAAGGTGTAGGTGCCGCTTTGCTGATTGGCCTCAACTACAAGCTGCGCGTTCTCGATTCTTGCCGGGGCCGGAACGCTGGCGCCTGAACTCTGGAGTACCCCAGCCAGAAGCAATGTTGCAATTCCGAGCCGGAAGGGCAGACTGACTGGTCTTCTTGGCTGGCGTGGACGGCGTTGTACGGCTTGCACTAAAACGAAAGCAAACATAATCGTTCGTAATATACCCAAGGGGCAATTGCTGTCAAACCGTAATCGTTCTTGCTTGTCGAACGAACGTTGCGCCGCTCGAATTTATTGGGAAATCCCCGGCCGCGCGGTCGGCTCAAATTTTCTATTGACTCTGGCCAGATCGCAACTAATAATATCAAATCGAAATCATACGAAACTTGTCCAGGCACGCCAATTATGAGTTAGTTCGGGGAACCTCAAAATGAACCGATTCATGCGCTGCTCTTCTTCACGACAGTTCGGACATTCCATCCACTTTCGATCACGGCTTTGTATATTTGCCGTCGTGATCCTCGCCTGCGGCAGCGCGATCGCCCAGAAGGACGCCGGCAGCCTCGCCGGCTTGGTGAAAGACCCTAGTGGAGCGGTCATCGCCGGAGCGACAGTCAGGGTTGCTGACACCGAGCGCGGAACGGAACTCGCCACCACTACCAACGCGCAAGGAGAATTCGTCGTCACTCCCCTCAAAATCGGCAGCTATCAGGTGACCGCGGAAAAAGCTGGATTCAAGAAGACGGTCGCCGGCCCGATCATCGTGAATGTTAATGCGCGGCCGGTAGTAAACATAACTCTCTCGGTTGGCAGTATTCATGAAGTTGTGAACGTCAACACTCAGGCCCCGTTACTGGAAACGGAAACGTCCGATCTGGGGCATCTGGTGGACGGCCGGCAGGCAGAGACCCTCCCTCTCAACGGACGCAACTACGCGCAGCTTGCGCTCCTTGGTGCCGGAATTGCCCCCAGCGAACCGGGTTCTCGGGTCGAGACCAGTTACGGGTTCAGCTCGAACGGTGCCCGTTCTCTGCAGAACAACTACCTCCTCGACGGCATCGACAACAACTCTAATCTGGGGGATGTTCTCACCGGCCAGGCGTACGTCATTCAACCCTCGATCGATGCAATTCAGGAATTCAAGGTCCAGACCAACGCCTACAGCGCGGAATTCGGCCGCGGCAATGGCGCTATCCTCAACGCCGTGCTTAAGTCCGGAAGCAACAGTTTTCACGGGGATCTGTACGAATTTTTCCGCAATGATGTTTTGGACGCGCGCAATGCCTTCGACGCGTTCGGCAAGCAGCCCTACCACCAAAATCAATTCGGTGCTACCTTCGGCGGTCCCATCGTTAAGGACCGGACCTTCTTCTTTGTGGATTACGAGGGATTCCGCGTGGTGCAGGCCCTTCCCCAACTCTCAGCCATCCCTACGCCGACCGAGATCGGCGGCGATTTCTCTTCTTTTCTGACCACCACTGTGGCGCCCCAGGTAGATATGAACGGGAACGTCCTGTCGGGCACGACGGCGCTTGATTGCGGCGGGCACCCAACGTATTACGGAGAGATTTTCAATTCGCGATTAACCCAAGCGTCCACCGTGAACGCTAGCGGTTATTGCGGCGTGCCCATCGGCGTCGATGGAGCCGGAAACCCTACGAATATTTTCCCGAAGGGTTTGATTGACCCATTGGCGGCTCGTCTTTCCGCCCTATTTCCCGCCCCGAACGTCAACCTCAATGGCTCCAACTTCCTCGCGGAACCAAAGAAGACTTACAGCCGAAACAATGCCGACGTTCGTATCGACCAGAAGATCACGGATCGAGATAATCTTTTCGGAACGTTCAGCTACGAAAATCAACCCAGCTTCACGCCGTCTCCATTTCAGAACGAGCTCGACGGCGGCGCCTTTTCCGATGGCTATGAAAACGATTCCTTCCGTGCCATCGCGGTGAGCGAGACGCACGTCTTCTCGCCCAACGTGGTCAACGAGTTTCGGCTAGGCTATAACCGCATCAACACCCATCGCTTCCAACTGAACTACAACACAAACGTTTCGGCCAACCTCGGATTTCCAGGGGTTCCCTTCGGACCAAACATTGGAGGCCTGCCGCAGATCAGCATCAACGACGGCACGGCGACATTGGGAAGCGCCGGCTTTCTTCCCGCGATTGAGAAGCAGAACACCTACGTCCTGACCGACAACATCACTCTGGTTCACGGACGGCATTCCGCCAAGTTTGGTGCGGAGATTCGTCGTGAAGAGTTCACGTTGTTCGAACCTTCCGCCCCGCGCGGGACACTTGGCTTTGGCAGCGACTTTACTGATAACCCGGCTTCACCTACGTCGGGTGGCGAGGCTTACGCCACTTTTTTGCTGGGTGTTCCTGACTCTGGGCAGATGACCAGCCTGCACACAGTTGATTATCGCCGCCCGGTCTATGGCTTCTACGTGGAGGACGATATTCGAGCAACGTCGCGAATGACGCTCAATCTGGGATTGCGTTACGACTTATTCGCCACTGTGAAGGCCAGGAATAATGAGCAGGCAAACTTCGATTTTTCTTCCGCTTCGCTGATCGTTCCTGCCGGACAGACTGCGAACCTGACGCCATTTCTTGCCGCCAATATCCCGATTCAAAGAACTGGGTCGAGTGGCCTGATTCCCCCCGACCTGAACAACTTCGCGCCGCGCGTCGGTATGGCTTACCAAGTCACTAATAAACTGGTGATGCGCGCCGGATATGGCATTTTCTATGGCGGCGACGAAAATGGACCGTATTCGAATCCCAGCCCCGGATTCAATCCCCCGTTCTTCGTAACTCAGTCTTACGCAGTTCCATGTTTCTTGTCGTCGGCGAATCCGGCTTTGGGGAGTAATGATTGTTCGATTCCTGGCCTCAACGTGCTCGCGCAGGGCTTCCCATCGAATGCTCTGACTGATCCCAATACTCCGTTGCTTTTTGCCGTCAGTCCGAACCTGCGGACGCCCTCCACCCAGCAATGGCATTTCGGATTCCAATACCAACTTCCGGGACAGAGCGTGCTCGACATCTCCTATGCCGGATCGCACGGGAACAATTTGTACAACTATTACAACGGCAATCAAGCCGCACCGGATTCTGTGTTTTGCACCACTGCGCCGAACACGCCCGGCAACTGCCCAACCGCGCCACGTCGCCCGGCCAAGGTTTGCGACGACTCGGTGTTTCCACCCAACTGCAATGGAGTGTTCGACACCGCCATCAACCAGCTACGCTCCGACGGCTATTCGAACTACAATTCGTTGCAAGTGAGCTGGCAAAAGAATTTCTCCCGCGGTGTGCAGTTTCAGGCTTCCTATACTTACGCGCACGCTCTGGATGATGCCTCGAGCGCGAACTTGGGATCGCTCAACAATGGCGACTTTCGCGATCAGAGATATCCCTATCTCGAATATGGCAACTCCGATTTCGACGTGCGGCAGCGCTTCGTCTTCAGCTACATCTACCAGCTTCCTTTTGGCAACGGCAAAACCTTCGGCGGGGGCGCGACCGGCGTGCTCAACCAGGTCATCGGAAACTGGCAAGTCTCTGGTATCGTATCCGCGCAGACGGGCAATTGGTTCACTGTTACTGATTCGCTGACCAATGTTTCCAGCAGCGACGGCGGAGGAGGCGTGGGATTTTATGAGGTACGGCCCAACCTCGTCGGCAATCCTAACGGGAAACCCTGCATCCCGGGAACACTCTTCAATACCTGCGCCTTCGTGGACAACACGATCCCGTTCACCTTTGGCGATGCCGGACGCAATATCGTTCGCGGTCCCGGACTCCAGAACTGGGATTTCTCCGTCTTCAAGATGTTCCCGATTCGCGAGCAGATGCGCCTGGAGTTTCGCTCAGAGTTCTTCAACATCTGGAACCATGTGAATCCGGTTTTCGAGCCCGTGGGGCTGATCGGAGCAGAGCCGCAGCCGGTTGAATTCGGCACTCCGCAATTTGGGTTTGCGCAAGGCGCGCGTGACCCGCGTTTTATACAATTTGCCCTGAAATTCTACTTCTAACGCTGGATCGAATCTACGTCTTCGTCCATCCTTACATGATCATAAATCGCCAACTGTGTGTCTCGGGTCGAGGCAGCTCTTTGAACTCTGCCTCAATGATATCTCAACATCATGCGCGCGAAGGTGGCTGCTTCACCTGGTGACACCCGAGTCCAGGCTCATGTGTCAGGCGCAGCCTTCTGTATAATTTGCTGACTCTGAATCGTGCATCTTGCCCTGAGCAACCGGAGTATTTTTCATGCTGCTGAAAGTATTCAATGATCGAGTCACGCTGGCGCAAGCGGCAGCGCAGCAGGCGGCGACGGCCATTCGCCACGCTATCGCAGAGCGTGGCAATGCGCGGATCATCGCCGCGACGGCTGCCTCCCAGCTCGAATTTCTGGATGCATTGACGAAATCGCCGGGGATCGACTGGACCCGTGTGGAAGCTTTTCATCTCGACGAATACATAGGGTTACCGATCACCCATCCGGGGAGTTTCCGCAAGATGCTTTTGGAGCAATTGGTGCAGAAAACCGGAATTGCCCACTACCATCTGCTCGATGGGGATGCGCCTGATCCGGTGGAGGTGGTGAGGCGCGTCGGGAAAGAACTGGCGTCCACACCCGTCGATATCGCGTTTCTTGGTATTGGCGAGAATGGACACATCGCATTCAACGATCCACCCGCCGACTTTGTGACTGAGGAACCCTACATCATCGTGAACTTGGATGAAGCCTGCCGCCGGCAGCAGGTGGGCGAGGCTTGGTTCGCCGACATTTCACAAGTGCCAAAGCAGGCGATCTCGATGTCGGCGCGCCAGATTCTCGAAGCCAGGGAGATCTTGGCTGTTGTGCCTGACACGCGCAAGGCTCAAGCCGTGAAAGCATGCTTTGAGGGTACGATCAGCCCCATGGCGCCGGCGTCGATTCTGCGCACGCATCCTAACGCCACCGTTTATCTCGACAAAAATTCGGCCTCGCTGTTGGGACCGGCCTTGCAGAATGCGCTCCAGGATGAATCCCAGGCCATAATTAGCTCTTAACGCGCTCTTTACGAAGAATCACGCATGCTGACCGCCGGGAAGCCGATTGCTTCATTGCGCTGGTGGATCGGCGGCCTTCTCTTTGCTTCCACGGTCATCAATTACATCGACCGGCAGACACTGTCGCTGCTCGCGCCGTATCTCAGGATCGAGTACCACTGGACAAATTCAGACTACGCGAATATTGCCATCGCCTTTCGGGTGGCTTATTCGATCGGACAGAGCGTCTTCGGAAGGCTCATGGACCGTATCGGCACTCGCCGTGGCCTCACCCTTACAGTGATCTGGTATTCAGCGGTCTCGATGCTGACATCATTGGCCAGCGGCTTTTACAGCTTTGCCACGTTTCGGTTCCTGTTGGGTGCAGGGGAATCCGCTAACTGGCCCGCTGCAACCAAGGCGGTATCGGAGTGGTTTCCCAACCGCGAGCGCGCACTTGCGACCGCACTTTTTGACAGCGGTTCCTCTATTGGCGGAGCCGTCGCTCCCTTTATTTTGCTATGGATTTATTCTCGCTGGGGTTGGCGCCCAGCATTTATGATTCCGGGCATTCTTGGATTTATCTGGTTGATCGTCTGGCGATGGTTGTACTATCCGCCGGAGGCACACCGTCGCATTGGCCAGGCGGAACTCGAAATGATTGTTGCCGACAAGCACGAATCGGATGCGCCCCGGCAAGACCAAGCCCGGTCCGGGTGGAGTGACCTGTTGAGGCTTCCGCAGACCTGGGGCACCATCATTGCGAAAGCGTCCACCGATCCGGTCTTTTTCTTCATCACAGAATGGTTCCCCATCTACCTGGTTGCGAAGGGCATTGAACTGAAGAGTGGATTGATCGCCGTTTGGATTCCGTTCATCGCGGCCGATCTGGGTAGCTTCTTCGGGGGTGGCGTTTCCGGCTATTTGATCAAGCGGGGATGGTCTCTTGGCGCGGCACGCAAAGCGCTGATTGTATTTGGCGGAGTAGGCATGACTATGCTCATCCCCACGATTTTCACAACCAACCTTTACTGGATCGCTCTTTTGTTTTCAGTCGCGACCTTCACCTACGGAGGATTCACCACCATGGCCAATGTGCTGCCCTCCGACCTGTATAACAGCGAATCAGTGGCGTCTGTCAGCGGGCTGAGCGGCACAGGAGCTGGTATAGGAACCATCGTTGCCTTCAAACTCATCGGGTATTTGTCCGACGCCCGCCAGGCCACCGGTACTCATTCGTTCGACCCGATTCTGATGATCGCGGGGCTGGTGCCATTTGCCGGCATGATTCTGGTTTTGCTGTTAGTACGCAACACTCAGGCGACGAACGAAGGCCTGGTGCGAAGAATCTGAGACAGTGGCTACGCTCTTGAGGAACTATGGGATATAAGCCTTTGGAACTCGACGGCAGAGTGGCGGTCGTGATTGGTGGTACTTCCGGAATCGGTCGCACACTCGCACGCGGACTGGCCGAAGCCGGAGCCGACGTCGTCCCCAGCGCACGCCGGATAGAACTCGTGAATGTCGTTGCGGACGAAATCGAGTCGATGGGTCGCCGGTCACTTCGTGTAAGCTGCGACGTGGCCGACCGCGGCTCGTTGGCAAACGTTATGCAGAGCTCCGTCCAGGCGCTTGGGAAGGTCGATATCCTGGTTAACGCCGCAGGATTCAACCAGCGCGCTCCCACGTTGGACTTCTCTGAGGCCGATTGGAACCGGCTCATCGACACCAACCTGACCGGCACCTTGCGAGCGTGCCAGGTTTTCGGACGTCATATGATCGAGCGCAACTATGGGCGCATCATCAACATCGCATCCATGGGCTCATTCCTGGCGCTGTATGAAGTGGCGGCATACTGCGCGAGTAAGGCGGGCGTCGCCTCTTTGACGAAATCGCTGGCGATCGAATGGGCGCGGCATGGCGTTTGTGTGAACGCGATTGCGCCGGGCTACTTCCGCACTCCACTGACCGAGAAGTTAGTGATGGGCACGCCGCGCGGACAGGAGGTGCTGACCCGCACTCCGATGAAGCGCTTCGGTGAACTCGAGGAACTGATTGGAGCGGCGGTCTTCCTCGCATCAGACGCTGCCAGCTTCGTAACTGGCACTTTGCTCACTGTAGATGGTGGCTATCTCGCCAGTGGCGTAAATCAATGACTTCTACGTAGCGAGTCGCCGACTCTCAAGAACTTTCAGTGAAAAATAAACCTGAACGTCGCAGTCCGAACTCTTGGTGGTCAAAAGGTTCGAGTGACCCGCTCCCCATTATCTTGCAGGGCGCGGTAAAGTTGTTGCATCAGGTAAGTGAGCTTCTCTGGGTCGTCTTCCTGAATGACGGCTTGAGCGAAGTACTGCCATGTCTTCTGGGGGTCACGAACCATAGTGGTTCCTTCTTTCAAGGTATTCGAGCCGGTAACGTTTCTTCACCGCCCAAACCATTCATACCAACACGATTGATTTGACGTTCTGACTCCGGAAATCAACCGGGATTCAAGCACAACGTTTCATCATGTCCGACACTTCCCGCTTGATCTCCAACAAACGTCCCTTTCCTAACGCGAAAGCGGATTTCTCCAGCGCGGTGTGCTGATCCTTGCTCCAATAGCGAGCGGTGGTGATTCTTAGATCGCTTATTTCCTGTCTCATGCTGCCGAGACGTTCCGAAATGTAATTCGCATCCATCATCAGCTTGACCTCCAGTTGATTTCAAGCGGCTAGGTCCTTGGAAGCGTTTTTCGCGTTTGGCCTGCACTTCAACGCGCTCCGAAGGGCGTGCAAGGCATACATCGCATCATCTACAGCCTGCTCTTCTTCGATATTGTCTCCGACTGAGTGAAACAGTTCTCGCGAGCGGGTCACAAGTGCCGTTTCCGCCTCAGCAATTCGGGCGGAAACTTTGCTGGCGTCCGACTCAAAGAGCGCAGCCTTGTAAAGCTGCGGCCAAACTCTACCTGTGTTCATAACCACTCCTGGACAAAGTAGCAGTCGAAACTACGATGAGCGGGAGGCGATGCAACCGCCCCCCTTTTCGCTCAAGTGTTGGTCTATGCGGCCTTGCTGGGAGCCTTGGCTTCGAGGATCTTCTCGCCGCCAACATTGACCTTAATCTGCTTAGGCTTGGCTTCGGCTTTCTTGGCGAGCTTGATGTTCAGCACGCCCTTGGCGTAGTCGGCGCTCACTTGCCCCGGGTCCACCGAGCTGGGCAGGGTGAACGAGCGCGTAAAACTTCCGTATTGCCGCTCGACGCGACGGAAGTTTTCCTCTTTCTCATCCTTCTCGATTTTGCGCTCGCCATGAACGGTGAGGGTATTGTTCTCGATGCGGACGTCAATGTCTTTTTCATCGATGCCGGGGACCTCAAGTTTCAGAGTAATGGTGTGCTCGTCTTCGTAGATGTCCACCGGTGGTGCAAAACCCGTGGTCGTCAACGCCTCCTCCGGGCCTTCAGGGCTATACGACTCACGGAAAAGCCGGTTCATGCGGTCTTGCAGAGTGGGGTGCTCGCGGACAGGATCCCAACGGGTCATAACGGAGTTCCTCCTTCAAGAGGGAAGCTAAGAGGAAAAACTTCAGATGGGCTGACTTAGTTCAGGGGACCTGAAAGAGTAAGAAGAGGTAGCTTGCTCAATCACAATGCTAGGCTTGCGTCTTACAATTGTCAAACGTGGCAGTGCGAGGGTTGGATCGACGAACCCGAACCCTTGGGTGATGTGTTGGCTGGGGTGGCTACTTCTTTAGAAGCTCGTCTTCGAAATGACTTTCCACTTCTTCACAAAGCAATAGTGAGCTCGCCAAGATAGCCCATTTCGCTCCCACCTGCTAACGGCGCCGAGCCGCCAGGCTCTACAAAGGCACCTCAATTAGCGTAGGCCCCTCCCCCTCCAACCCCGCCCGTAGCGCCTTTCCGAACGCATCCAACGAACTGACCCGGATGCCTGGCACTCCCATTCCTTTTGCCAAAAGCGTCCAGTCAAGATCCGGACGGCCAATCTCAAACATGCTCGCAGCCCGAGGACCAGGGTTGCCCACTCCCAAGTAGGAATACTCACGTTTCAAGACGGCGTAGTCGCGGTTGGCGAACACGACCGTCGTTACGTTGAGACCCTCCCGTGCCATCGTCCATAGCGCTTGCGCTGTGTACATGCCGCTCCCATCGGCCGTCAGGCATAACACCCGTCGATCAGGACAGGCTACAGCTGCGCCCACGGCCAGCGGCAGCGCAATTCCGATCGAGCCGCCAGTGTTTGCCAGCCACTCGTGCGGCGGAGCTCCCCTGGTGGCAGCCATCAATCCACGTCCCGACGTCATAGATTCGTCGACCACGATAGAGTTTTCTGGGAGAATCGCGCCGAGCACCGCGGCCAGTCCCGGCAGCGTGATTTCCCCACTCGGCATCGGCGGCCTCTCCGCTTTTTCTACCAGCAGCTCTTTCCCTCGTATCGACAAGGCCAGCGCCACCGCGTCGAGTGCGCCAACGTAGTCTTCGCCGGGGCTTGCGAGTGTGTGGATCTGACAATCCGGCGAGGTGAATACACTATTTCTCCCTGGATAGGCGAAATACGCGACTGGGGCTCGGGTGCCGACCAAGATCAGCTGACGAAACTCTTTGAACTGCTCGAGCCCTTGCTCGAGGACGTACTGGATGCGATCGACCCTCGGGATCCCAGCCCCGCGTTGCCAGCGAGTGAAGGGGTAGGGAGCCAGCAATTTGGCACCTGTTGCCGCTGCGAGGAGCCCCGCGGTAACAAGACCATTGCCATAAAGCCCATTTCCGCCAATCAAGATCGCGGTTGGCAATCCTGACCGCAGCATCGCAGCTGCGCGTTCGATGGTTTGGGCGTCCGGCATCGGCGACTTAGACAACGCGGGGATGGCCGCGACGGAAGCGCCTTGGCTCCAGGAGACATCGGCGGGGACGATCAGCGTCGCAATCTGGCCAGGCGCAGTGCCAGCGGCAACGATGGCTTCAGCCGCGTCGCTGCCTATTTCGGCAGGCGAGCGAGAAGTGCGCAGCCATTTTGAATATGGTCGCGCGATGCCTTCGATGTCCGAGCTAAGGGGCGTGTCGTATTGCAGATGATAGGTCGGGTGTTGGCCAACCAAGTTGACGATGGGTACTCCCGCCCGGCTCGCGTTGTGGAGATTTGCGAGGCCGTTGCCCAGACCGGGACCGAGATGCAGCAGCGTGCACGCTGGTTTCTGAGCCATGCGAGCATAGCCATCTGCTGCTCCGGTCGCGACTCCTTCGAACAGACCCAACACACACCGCGTTTCGGCGATTCGGTCAAGGGCGGCAACTATGTGGATTTCCGATGTGCCCGGGTTTGCGAAGCAGGTGTCAACTCCTCCCGCGAGCAGCGTGCGAATTAGACTCTCCGCTCCGTTCATCTAATCATCTTTACAAACTCTCTGGAGGTTAGCAAAACGCTGTTCTAAGGGTGAGCCTAGCGGAGCGCATCGTCGACGAAGCGGGAGATCGCGGCTGCCAACTTCTCGTAGTGCGTAGACATGATTCCTAAATGATCGCCGGGCACTGTTTCCACTTCAAACTGATCTGCCAACTTGGCCCAAACTGCCGCCGGATCGGCAGGGAAGTCGGTGGGGATTTCGGCTCTGACAAACCTGATTTTGCCGCGATAAAACTGGGGCTCATATCGGGTCAGCGCCAAATAAGCGCACTCCCGTGCGCGCTGCATGGTCGGCGACAGCGACACATCGACCGGCGGTTGATAGGAGACTTTAGGGGCGGCGGCGCGGCGGCGGGAGGGCCGGACGATCAGAGAAACGGCTTCGCCCACCGGCAACTTCATCGCGGAAGTAGCGCGACGCGTCGTCAGGCGCGTCACCAGCCGTGCCCGTTGCGCGACCGACAGGTAGCGAATATCCGGGTAGGAGTCCAGCATGGCCAGCAAAGCAACCTTTTCCCCATTGGCCACTAGTTGCTGTGCCATTTCAAGCACTACCAGGCCACCCAGCGAGTAACCGGCGAGAAGGTACGGTCCACGGGGTTGCACTTGCCGAATCGCTTCGAGATAGAACTTGGCCATATCTTCGATGCGGTCGAATGGCTCTTCCATCCCATCAACCCCTTTTGCCTGCATTCCTTGGATTGGATGCGGCGTCCGAATATGCTTTATAACCTGGAAAAAATCGATCACGCTTCCGCCCAAGCCGTGAGTAAGGAAGAGAGGAGGCTCGGCCGAGCCATCCTTCAGCAATACCAGAGGTGGAAATCGCAGGTCAGCAGGCTGTTCCAACACCGAAGCCAGCGTCGCGATAGTTGGCGCAATGTAAATTGTTACCGGCGGAAGTTCTCGACCGCATGCCCGCGCGACTTCGTTGAACAGTTCAAGCGCTATCGAGGAGTCTCCGCCGAGATCAAAAAAGTTGTCGTCGACATCGACAGATGGGAGCTGCAGCACCCGCTGCCAGATCGGGCTGAGCATCTCGACCATCGTGGAAGTCGGCATAGGCTTCACCCTCAACCCTGCCGGCCGAAATCGCGAAAACCCCCGCCGATGGTGAATGGGCAAGCGGCCGCCAGAATTCCAGCTCCACAAGTCTTCGTCAAGCCGTCTCCGATTGCCAATCCATTCTCTCCGAGCTACAGGCTCTTGACTTCCGCTTCCGCTGATGCACTGGCATCGCAGCGGCTCATCGCGGCATCGATCGATCGCCGCAGCGCGACGGCCAAATGACCAACGAAAGGCTCAACCAGCATCATCGCCGGATTAACCGGTAAAATAAAGGTTTCCTGTCCCCCCTGCGCCAGCCGGTCCCATTTCAAGTCGGGCTTGCTGAATACCCGATACTGCTTCGCGGGGCGAATGTCAGTAACCACGCCGGAGTAGGATCTCGGGACATAGTTCCACGAGGCTAGATCGTTCGCTCGCCAGATTTGCCCCAGAGCCGAGTCCGGGGCCATAATACTTGATCCCTTGCTGACGCGGGAGAGCAGCATCCCTCGCCACACCGGAATCCTCTGCCTCAGTGCGTTAAGCTTTTCCTTCAGGAACCTGATCTTTCCTTCTGAATCTACACTGAAAAAACTGGCGGCGTGGAAGAACAATCGCTGGGTGGCGTGCGAGCTCTTGCTCCAGATCGTAAGAGGTATTTTGTGCCAGTTCATGGTATCGAACAACGCCAGCAGAGCCACAGGTTCGCTTTCCGCGTGCAACTGCTGGGCCACTTCAAACGCCACCGTTCCGCCCATGCAGTAGCCGCCCAGGAAGTACGGCCCATGAGGCTGCACTTTTCGGATCTCCTTCACGTAGAGAGCCGCCATCTCTTCGACCTTGGTCAGCGGCGCGCAACTGCCATCCAGCCCTTGCGACTGCAATCCATAAAACGGCTGGTCGTCACCCAGATGCCGCGAAAGATCTCGGTACATGAGCACCGTGCCGCCGGCGCCGTGCATACAGAAGAATGGAGGCCGCGAACCCGCCACCTGGATCGCGACCAGAGGCGACCAACCCGAGGCCGCCGCCTCGCCGCGCAGAATCTTGGCGAGCTCATCGATTGTGGGGGCTTCGTAAAGAGTGGCCAGCGGCAATTTGATCTTAAACGTCTTTTCGATCTGCGCGAACATCTGGACGGCCAGAGACGAGTCCCCGCCGAGATCAAAATAGTTCTGGTCGGGGCTGATGGAGTCCACACCGAGA
>Ga0210409_10004026_pt1 | contig 16028 bp, 16 predicted proteins | sample IncBWH17MmetaG_FD_161649 | JGI IMG/M metagenome (GOLD analysis project Ga0210409, IMG submission 161649) | Forest soil microbial communities from Barre Woods Harvard Forest LTER site, Petersham, Massachusetts, United States - Inc-BW-H-17-M | ecosystem: Environmental > Terrestrial > Soil >...
GCGCGTCCGAGATCAAGGGCGCCATGGTGCCGGCGAACACCGTGGTGGCGGCGATGATCAGCAGCACGTTGTTGAAAAGCAGGAACGACTCACGCGCGCCGAGCTCAAAGCCCGCCGAGGATTTCAGCAGCGGCGCCCGCCAGGCGTACAGCGTCAGCGCACCGCCAATCATCACTACGAGGAACGCGAGAATGAAAATACCGCGCGCGGGATCTGCCGCGAAGGAATGTACCGACACCAGGACACCCGAGCGGACCAGGAACGTGCCCAGCATGCTCAGGGAGAAGGTGAGGATGGCCAGCAGCAGCGTCCAGCTCTTGAACAGGCCGCGCTTTTCCGTGACCGCGAGCGAGTGCACGAGCGCGGTACCCACCAGCCACGGCATGAACGAGGCGTTCTCCACCGGATCCCAGAACCAGAAGCCGCCCCAGCCGAGCTCGTAGTAGGCCCAGAAGCTCCCGAGCGCGATGCCGCAGGTGAGAAACGCCCAGGCAGCGGTGGTCCAGGGCCGCGTCCAGCGCGCCCAGGTCTGGTCGAGCCGGCCCTCGAGCATGGCGGCGCAGGCGAAGGCAAACGCCACCGCGAAACCAACGTAGCCGGTATAGAGAATCGGCGGGTGTATCGCGAGCGCCGGGTCCTGCAGGATCGGGTTCAGGTCCCGGCCGTCCGGCATCGGCGGATCCAGGCGCAAAAACGGGTTCGAAGTTGCAAGCGTGAACAGCAGAAAGCCGAAGCTGACCACGCCGAGTACCCCCAGCACCCGCGCGGCAAAGCGCGGTGGCAGGCGTGTGGATCCGATCGCCACCGCCACCGTCCAGCCGGCGAGCAGCAGGATCCACAGGAGCAGGGAGCCCTCGTGTGCACCCCAAAGGGCTGCGACCCGGTAAAACAAAGGCAGCGCCGAGTTGGAATTGCCGGCGACGTAGCTCACGGAGAAGTCGTTGCCGACAAAGGAGGCAATGAGACAGCCGACCGCGGTCGCGACCATGACCGCCTGGCCGGCGACGGCCGGGGTCACGGCGGTGATCCAGCGCTCACGCCCCAGCATCGGACCTGCGATACCGAAGAACGCCTGCATCCCGGCGAGCAGCAGCGCGAGGATCAGTGCGAATTGACCTAGTTCGGGCAGCATTCCTAAGACCCCGGGTCCGCACGCGCCTCGCCGTGGCGTCGCTTCAATGACTTCGCCACCGCGGGGGGCATGTACTTTTCATCGTGCTTTGCCAACACCTCCTCCGCGACGAAGGTCCCGTCGGCGCGCAAGCGCCCCTGCGCCACGACGCCCGCGCCCTCGCGGAACAGATCCGGCAATACGCCCGAGTAGCTGACCGGCACATCGTGGGCAAAATCGGTCACCACGAAGCGCACCTCGAGGCTTCCGGGCGCGCGTTGCACGGTTCCCTCGGTCACCATGCCGCCGAGCCGGAAGCGCTCGCCGGTCGGCACCTGTCCTGCCGCCACCTGCGAAGGATCGAAGAAGAAGGTCACAGTCTTGCGGAAGGCGCTCAAGGCCAGTACGCCGGCGATGCTCACACCGGCCACGATGCCGATGACCAACCCCAGGCGCCGCTGCCGGGGCGTCATGCGCCCTCCCCCGGGCCCGCGCTGCGCCGTCGCGCGGCCTGCAGCGCGCGCGCCAGTGACCTGCGCGCCCAGATGATGTTGAGGACCAGCACGCCGAGCGTCACCAGGTAGGACGGCCAGATAAAGGCTGCGTAGCCACCCATGTCGAGAAAGGCTCTCATGTGCGCAAGGTCTCGCCGATCCATCTCGCCGCGCGTTCGCGCTGCAGAATTTCCGCGCGCACGCGCACCAGCAGCACCGCCGCGAAGAACAAGGTGAAGCCGAGCAGCAATACCAGCAGCGGCGTGAGCATCGCGGGCGGCATGGCGGGCTTGCCGAAACGCATCACGGATGGCGCCTGGTGCAGGGAGTTCCACCAGATGACCGAGTAATGAATGATCGGAACGTTGACCAGGCCCACGATCGCGAGCAGCGCGCCGGCGCGGTCCGCGCGCTGCGTGTCATCAAAGCCGGCCCGCAGCCCCATAAATCCAAGATAAAGGAAAAGCAGAATCAGTTCCGAAGTCAGCCGCGGATCCCACTCCCACCAGGTGCCCCACATGGGCTTGCCCCACAGCGACCCGGTCACGAGAGCGGCCACGGTAAACGAGGCGCCGATGGGCGCGCAGCTGGCAGCGACCGCGTGTGCGACTTTCATGCGCCAAATGAGTCCGACCGCTGCCGCGACCCCCATGATCACGTACACCATGAGGGACATCCACGCGCTGGGTACGTGCACGTAGATGATCCGGAAGCCCTCGCCCTGCTGATAGTCCGGGGGCGCGAGCACCAGCCCCGCGTAGAGTCCGCCGAGGATAAGGAGCGCCGCAGGCCAGGCGAACCACGGCGTGAGGCGTGCAGCCAGCCCGTAGAGATACGGCGGGGAGGCCAGGCGATGAAACCAGGTCCAGCGCATGCTTGCCATCACTCCAGACTAATGCGCACGGCGGCCGCCGCTGCCAGCGGCGCCAGTGTCACGGCGAGTACCGCGAGCGCGGCGAGCAGCTCGAGCGGCGCGAGGTAGGAATTGCCGGCGATCGCCAGCTCGGTAGCACGCGCCCCGTAGATCAGCACCGGCAGCGACAGCGGCAGCGTCAGGAGTGCCAGCAGCGCCCCACTGCGCTTCATGCCGAGGGTGAGCGCCGCGCCGATGGCGCCGATCAGGCTCAACGCAACCGTCCCGACGAGCATCACCAGGACGATGCCGGGGACGGCGGCTGCGGCAACACCGAGCGACAGCGCCGCCAACGGCGCCATGAGCGCGAGCGGCAATCCGGTGAGGAGCCAGTGCGCGACGGTCTTGGCGAACAAAAGCCAGGTGAGCGACTGACCGGACAGCGCGTACTGCTCGAGCGTGCCGTCGTAGGCGTCGTCGCGGAACAGAAACTCGAGCGCGAGCAGCGATGCCAGCAGCGCCGCCACCCACAGGACCCCGGGTGCCATGGCGCGCAGCCGCGCAAGCTCCGGAGACACCGCCAGCGGAAAGAGCATGGTGACCAGGGCAAAGAATGCCAACGGCTGGATCAGCTGGCCGCGTTTGCGGAATGCGAGCGTGAGATCCCGCGCCAGGGCCAGACGCGCAGCGCTCAGTGCAGGCGCCGCCGGTGTCGCTTGCCCGAAGGACGCCGCGGTGTTGATCGCCGCCCCGGCGGCGGCTGGCATGCGCGCGCTGCTCATGCGGCTAACTCGAGTATGCGCGCAGCGCGCACTGGAGCAGGAAGCTGCTGGTGCGTGGCGATGACAATCGCGCCACCCCGCGCGAGTTGCTCGGCCATGAGGGCGCCCACCACCTGCTGCCCTTCGGTATCAAGGTTGGTCGTGGGCTCATCCAGCAGCCACAGGGGTGCGAACATCAGGGCAAGCCCTGCGAGCGCCACGCGGCGCTTCTGTCCGGCGGACAGCGTGCGCACCAGGCGTTCACACCACGCGCTCGCGCCCACCCGCGCCAGCGCCGCATCGAGTATGGATCCAGGCACAGATCGCCTGACACCGATCCAGTAATGCAGGTTCTCGCGCGCCGTCAGGTCCGCCTTGAGCGGCGCTTCGTGCCCCAGGTACATCAATGAAGAATGAAATGCGGGCAGATCCTTGCGCACGTCGCGTCCTTCGCACAGTACGCGCCCTGCCTCTGGAACCATGAGTCCGCACAGCGTGCGCAGCAGAGTTGTCTTTCCCGCACCGTTGGTGCCAGTGACCTGCAGGCACTCGCCCCGTCCTAAAACAAACGCCACGCCCTTCAGCACGTGGCGGTCACCTCGCCACAACTGCAGGTCTTCGGCTTCGAGGTGGTTGACGGGCACGGCGCCGGAGTCTCGCAAATTCATCGGGTTAGCGCTACAACCACCGCCCCTCTTATGCGCCTTGCCGGCTGTGCTTTCTGCAGAATCGTGACGCTCTCCCGCGCGCGGGTGTCGCAATTGATAGACGCAAGGAGCGGCCGGCTGGTGCCGCACGGGGCGACCAGCCGCATCGCAATGTGCCCGGGGCCGGACTCGAACCGGCACGGGGTCGCCCCCAAGGGATTTTCTTACCGCTACAGCTTTCGCTGCTGCGTGCCTGCGCACGCATTTGTGGTCTGGACTTTACCTTTGCCGTCCCGAGAATACGCGTTGTGCGCACACGGATTAGGCAGGGGCCGTCAAGTCTCTACACTTTCCCTGGTACTAACATCGCAGCAACCGCCGACCAGGGCTTAGCTCGGTATTGCAGCCACCCTGACGTGCTGCTGTTCCACCGACTTTGACCCCATTCACGCCGGTCGTTTCCGAACCGGGTGCTCAATTTTCTCTAAGTCCCTTGCGTCTACCAATTTCGCCACCCAGGCACGGGTTGCGGAGCGATTGTACAGAAGGGCGCTGTCGGGGCGTATATTTAGGTCGGGGCAAGAATAAAGATGCGTCGCAAGACCCATATCATGGTCGTCGATCAGGAGGGCATCGTGCGCGACGGTCTATGCGCCCTCCTCCAGCGCGCCGAAGAACTGCATGTCGATGGCGCTTTCAGCAGCGGTCGCGAGGCGGTGCGCACCCGCGGGGACTTACGGCCGGACGTCGTCATCATGGACTTTCCGCTGGCGATGAAAACCGGTCCTGAGACCATCGCGCACGTGAAACGCCGCTGGCCCGAGGCGCGCGTGCTGGTGCTCTCCGGGAGCAGCGAAGGCCAGCTTATCGAGGCCGCACGACGCGCGGGCGCCGACGGCTACGTGCTGCGCAATGACAGCCGCGGCGAGCTCTTCGACGCCATTCACACCCTCGCCGCCGGCAAGCACTACATCAGTAAGTCGGTACTCGAGCTTCCGTCCCGCAGCAACGGGCGGCGCTCGCCGCACGCACCGCGTCGCACCGACACGGCAGGAATGCTTACGGAGCGCGAGCAGGAAGTCGTTGCCCTGATCGCGGAAGGCTATCGCACGCGCGAGATGGCGCAGCTCCTCTCACTCAGCCACAAGACCGTCGAGAGACATCGCACCAACCTCATGCGCAAGCTCGGGGTGCGCTCGGCCACCGGGGTTGTGGCCTACGCCATCACGCACGGCTACGTTGGTTTCTGAGGGCTTTCGGATTCGCCGCCTGCAGGGGGCGAGTGAACGCGACATCCAGGGGCTGAGCGATCTGCTCATCGACGTCGTGGAGGGCGGCGCCTCGGTGGGCTTCATGCTGCCACTGTCCCGCGCCAGGGCGCAGGCATACTGGCGTGCCGTCTGCGAGAGCGCGGCGCTCGGTGAGCGAGTCCTACTCGTTGCGGAGGATGCGCAAGGCGCAATCACCGGCACCGTCCAGGTGCTGCTCAACCAGCCCGAGAACCAACCGCATCGCGGCGACATCGCGAAAATGCAGGTGCACAGGCGCGCGCGCCACCGCGGGTTGGGGGCTGCACTTCTCGCTGCGGCCGAACGCGCGGCTCTCGAGGCCGGCAAGACCCTGCTGGTGCTCGATACCGTGACCGACAGTGACGGCCAGCGCCTGTATGTACGCGCGGGGTGGCAACGCTGCGGGGAGATTCCGGATTACGCGCTGTGGCCGGACGGACGGCCGTGCGCGACGACGATATTTTTCAAGAAGCTGCTCGGCTGACAGCCCCTGCGCTGCCGGAGTGGCGCATTGAAAGTGCCTGCACGGAACCGCTTTCGGTTCCGTGCAGGCGATCATGCACTCAACGATTTACCACCATAAGAAGTGGTACCAGGGTTGGTGCGCGGTCTGCGTGGCTGACGGCTTCTTGTCATTGGCGGCGGCATTGTCTGCCAGTGTCTTCGCAGTTACGCCCGGCTGCCCCGCGGCAGTCTGCGTTGCCCCGTCATCGCGCGTGGTAGCGCCGTGAACCGCACGGGCGCCATTCGCCTCGTTCATGGCCGTGAGTGTCCGTGACGCGTGTCCGCCCCTCATGCGATCACTGTCACTCCGCACGTCCCGACGATCATCGCGCACGTCGCTACGATCGGCACGCACGTCCCGGGCATCCGCACGCAGGTCGCGCTGATCTGAGCGAATATCAGCCCGGTCCCGCTCGATATCGCGACGGTCGGCCCGAATGTCGGCCTTGTCGCGGGCGATGTCCCGTTGCTCATTCGCTCCATTGCGCTGTGCCGCATAGTCGCGGCGCAAGTCGCGCTGGTCGGCGCGAATGTCGGCACGGTCCCGCTCTATGTCCCGTCGGTCGGACTGAATATCGGCCCGGTCGCGGCTCATGTCGCGTTGGTCCCTCGCGACATCGCGTCGGTCGTCCCTGATATCGCTGCGGTCCGCATCGCGGTCGTCTCTGCGTCCCTGGTCGCGAGCACCACGGTCCTCCGCGCCATTGCCGCGGTAAGCACCGCCATCCTGGTGCAGGTCCCGCCGATCGGCACGAATGTCGCGCTGGTCTCGCCGCACATCCTGGCGGTCTGTCTGAATGTCGGCACGGTCGCGGGCGATGTCAGCCTGGTTATTCGCGCCGTTGCGTTCCGCCGCCAGGTCGCGGCGCAGGTCGCGCTGGTCGGCACGGATATCAGCCCGATCGTGCTCGATATCCTTGCGGTCCTTACGAATGTCCGCCTTGTCGCGCTGCCGGTCACGGCGGTCGGCACTGCGATCGGCATCCTTTGTATCCCCATCCCGCGCGCCTGCCGCCGCGGGCGTGGCGCTGGTGCCGCTGCCGACGATGACGCCCTGTTGGGGTGGCTGGTTGTCCTGCGTCGGCGCGACGGTGGGTTCTGGCGGTGGTGGCTGGGGATTGGCATATACCCCCGGCAGCGCCGCCGCGAGAATTGATCCAACGGTTATGGCAATCAGGCTTCTGTGCTTCATGACACCTCCTTGGCTAAGTAGCCTCGACGTTGAACTTGTGGCTTCGGATGTCCGAACGCGCGTCAGTTATTGATTGCGCACCTGCGCAGCCCGATCCTCGGCGTGCGCACCTTCTTGCTTTGTGACGCGTTCCTGTGCGACGAATCCCTGAACCAGATCAAAAAAGCGCTCGTAGAAACTCGCATCCTGAATCGTCTCCCGTCTCACCACACCGAGGACTCGTGCAGATCCGGAAGGCATCGTGAGGGTTGCCGGCCCGATTCCCATGCTCGTGGACTGCTTCATCTTCTGCAGCTGACTGTCTTCGCGAGTCGCCGTTACGAACACGATGCTGGTGCCGTCGCGGTTGTCAGCACAGGTCGTCTGCAAGTGGTAGCTGACGTTCAACTTCGGCTCGGGCTGGAAATCCCTGGTCCCGGTCATGACGCCGCCGTCGCTGCTCCGATCCAGCATGTAACCCTGACTCAGCAGCGCGCGCTTGACGCTCCAACACACAGCGTCGCCCGATCCGGGGAAGGTCTTACTGAAGGGCGCCTGCGCGCTGATGCTGTCGCGCGCGATGTCGTGTTTCCGCGAAGCGCAACCGCTCGCGAGCACCGCAACACTCAGCAGGACCACGCAGTGGCGTACAGCGATTGCTTTCAAGGTGCTACCCATCTCTGCCTCCATTCAGGGCCACCAGACGGATGGCCCTATTGGATGTGACAGGTCACCACCGGTATGAAGTTCCCGCGGGGTTCGCGTATGTGCTGGATGGCCCGTCGGCGGGTCGCAGCTGTCGTTGTCGGAATAGTCCGACGCGAAAATCAATACCGTGTCGGCTCTGTGCGACGCGCGGGTGCGTGCAGCGAGGACCTCACGGCTCGATTTGAAACCGCGGCACCTGGGTCGGTTGCTTGTGTGACGTCGGTTGCAGCTACGGGCGGCCGGCCGTATGCAGCGACATCAACCATCCGTTCTGAGCGTAGTTGGCCTCCACTGTGTTGCTGGGATAGGATCGCCGCGCACAGCGTGATTCAAACACCGCGAGCCCAGCCGCGGCGATGGTGTCAGGGGAGGTAGTCATGCTCACAATCCACGCATGCGCATGCAGCCGTGCTCGCTGGAGGCGGTGCGCTTGCCTTCTTGCCGGCAGCGGCGCGCTCCTCCTGGCGCTCAGCGGCTGCGGTCACGGGCCCGGCACGCAGCCAACTGCCGCAGTGCCCGGCGAAGCGCCGGACGCTCGGCCGAAAGACGCCGCCCCCTGGGCAGGTGTCCCGTTGCGCGGCAATAACCAGGCGGCGCTGCGGGCTTACCTGGCGTCGGTCGAGGAAGTGAAACCGACCAAGTTCAAGGTCGAGTGGAACCCAGCTACTGTTGCCATCGACAAGGCGGCTGCCATGCGCTCGCTGCGTAGCGTAAGCCACGATGGCTCGACTTTTGCCCTCTCCTCCGCCGAGCCGGCGGTCGCGAAGCTCAAACCCGGCAGCATCCTCTGGATTTGGGACATCGCGATCCGCAAGGTGGACTCCGTCGAGACCTTCGGTGACGTCACTCGGGTACACACCACCGAGGTGCGGCTCACCGAGGCGATGCCCAATGCCGAGATTGAATTTCAGGCGCCCGTCAAGCTGCAGAACTACTACCCGCAGCGGCTGGTGGAAACATCGACCCCGCAGAGCGTCGCGCGTTGGCGCAGGCGCAGCGCGGGCTTCCTGCAGGTATCGCTCGCCGACCTGCCGCCCGAGGACCTTCCTGACCCGAACGCCCTCAGCGACCAGGTCGATGACGACTGGTACGACGCCGGGATGATCGCCAATGGCTACACGGGCACGAAGGGTGGCTGGACCTATTCGGTCGGCTACCACATGCGCTCCGCGGGTATCACCGTCGAGCTGCAGGCGCGCAAAGGCGATGTCGACGACGGTGGCGATACGGGCGGCAAGACCGACCTGATCCCGGAGTACAAGGCCATCGAGGTGAGTCGCAAGGAGATCCACGACGGGATCGACAAGGCGGAGCAGGAGCTGCGGGACGAAGAGAAAGGCGTCCGCCAGACAGACACTGACTTCCAGCAGCAGATGGGGCAGCTGCAGCAGGACCAGGCCAACCGCAACAACCCGGCCTACAACGGCCCGGGCCTGCCGCCGCAGGTCAACGAGTACGGTCATCCGATCACTGACCAGGCGGCCCAGCAACGTCTGCGCGATCAGTGGCAGAAGAAGCACGACCTGGAGATGAAGAAGCTGCAGGCCAGCGAGCAGATCCTGGGCGAATGGCGCATCAAGAAGGATCAGCTCGAGGCACGCAAGCGCGCCCTCAAGGCGGCCGCAGGGGTCGCCAAGCAGCTATTTGACGTGGTTTCCGACAACTTCGACGCGCGCTTCCGCGCGCGCGTGGACCTCGACGGCTTCGCCGCCGCCGCCAGTCTCGGATTCGCCAACGGCGACATCGACCTGGCCGCGACCCACTTCAAGAACCTCAACGGCGAGGTGCGAGCGCAGTTCGTCGGGCGCCTCGGCGCCCCCGGAAACCAGGCGAGCAAGATTCCGGTGATGCACGTGCCGGTGCAGTTCAACGTGCCCATGCCGGTGGGAGGCATCCCCTTCGTCGTGCAGGTCGGTGCGGACTTCCTGATAACGATCGCGCTATCGGGGATGCACGCGACCATGACCGCCGAGGGACGCGTCAACTTCAGCGGCGACAGCGGCTTCACCTATGCGAAGGGCAACGCCAACTACGACTCAAGTTTCAAGTCGACCGAGCCGCGGATCGGTGAGGTTCGGGGCGTCAGTCCGGGCGTGTCGGCGGTGGTTCTCGGAGTGCAGCTGCCGCGGCTGGGCCTGGGCCTCGGTGTGTTCGGCGTCTCCTCCGTAGCCTACGTCGACGTGGTCAACGTCATCACGATGACACAGGCTGGCTCGGTTGGAGCCGGCTTGCTGCCCGCCTGCAAACGCATCACCTACAACGCGATCGGCCACGTCGGTATCGAGACGAACATCGTGCCGCTGCCCTTCGCGAGCACCGAGAAGATCACCAACGCACTTACCCAGAAGCGCGAGATCTTCAACACAAGCAAGGAGACGCTCGATCCACCGGTCAAGGGCTGCCAGCTTGGACCGAACGGATGACAGCCGTATTTCTGAGGCGCCGGAGTCCGTCCCGCGCTCGCCGAGGGTTCGCCGCCCTCGGCGTGGCGGCGATTACATTGATTGCAATCTGCGGATCACCCAAAGCAGATGTGCAGCCGCTGCCTGAGACTCGAATCGTGTTCAAGCGCGGGGCACTTCAGGCCGAGGCACACGGGAAACTGACGACAATCAGGGACGAATTGCGGTTCGTCCTCAGGGCAAGCGCTAAACAGCATATGCGCCTTGCGGTAGATGCCCCGGGACCCACTCGCGGCTTTGTCACGTTTCCCAATGGCGAAGTGGTCGGCAGCCCTGGGTCCGATTTCTTCGACGATACCCTGCCTGCTGACGGTGACTATCGGATCAGAATCACCGAGAGTCCGATGGCTGAAGAGTGGCAGGGGCGCCTGACGTTGCACGTTCACATCGAATAGCCGGCTCGTGCATTGCTCAGCGGCGCTCGCCGCCGGCGATGCGGCGTGCCGCGGCGAGGCGGGCCTCGAGATCGGGCACCGCGCCCGCAGTGACTGGATTGGCTGCGAGGGCGGTCACGACTCTCTGCATCTGGTCCAGCGCGAGCGTCAGGCCAAAGCGCGCGGTGGTCTGGCGCAACGCGCCCTGAAAGCCCGGGTCAGCGTCGAGCTCGGTGTAGCCGAGGGCTTCCGCCTTGCCGATCAGGTCCTTGAGCACCACGACGGCACGGGCGGCGTTCTCGGGCGAGGCGAGGCTTCCGCGCGTGAACTGCTCGACCTCTGGGAGACTCGCGGCGAAACCGCGCAGCGCCCGTGCCTGCTCCGCGTTGCGCGGATGGTTCTGGTGCATCACCGCCTGCGCTGCCCCCATGATGGCAAAGGGCGCGAGCGCCGCATGCGTCAGCGCCGGGGCGCCGGAGACCACGCCGCTGCCGAAGAGCGCAGCGAGCGCCAGTCCGCCGATCCCATGCAGCGCATGCATGACCTTGCTCTCAAGCCGAAACACGGCGCCGATGATTGAGCGCAGCGGCACGAAGGCAAGCAGAGCTGCGCCGCCGAGCGCGAGCAGTGAGCGCGTCGAATCGCCTGCCACCGAGTAGTGCTCGTGGGCCAGGAACAGTCCGCCGGCGCCCAGTATCGCCACCAGGCTGATGATGAGATGCCGCAGTACGCCGGCGCCGCGTCCTGGTGCCTGCCCTTGCGCCTGCGTCGGCTCGGCGCCTTTGATGAGCGGTTCGTCTCTCATACGCACCCCCGATGACGATCTGGCGGGCCCGGCGTTGTCAGTGCGCGGCGTTCCTGCTTGTGGCTATTCAGTGCGCCGCGCAGGGGCGCACCAGCTCCACCCGGCGGTTGCGCGCGCGGCCCTCGACCGTCGCATTGGTCTCGACCGGACGTGTGAGGCCATAGCCTTTGGCGCTGAGACGCGTCGCGGGGACGCCATAGCGAGTCACCAGCGCATCGCGCACGGCGGCGGCGCGCCGCTCCGACAGCTTCTGGTTGTAGTCGGCCGAGCCGATGTTGTCCGTGTGCCCTTCGATGGTGAGCAGTGCCTCGGGGCTTGCCTGCACGAGATCGGCCACCTGCTTGAGCATCGGCTCGGACTCCTCGAGGAGCACCGCGCTGCCCGAATTGAAATAGACGCCGTGCAACTCCACACGGCAGGTCTTGCTGGCGAGCTGTGCCGCCATATCGCGTGCGCTGCCGCCGCCGCCACCACCACCACCACCACCGCCTCCACCGCCCGCAGCGTCGCCACCCGTGGGCCAGTCAATGCGGGTAACGAGATCACTCGCCGGACCCATCGTCCAGCGCAGCGTAAGCGGCCAGTCCGGGTTGTCAAGCCACCACACCTCGGCCTTGAGCGACTCATCCTGTCCGAATGTGAACGTGCCGGCGGCGTGAACCGCTGGCAGATTCACCCGCGCGCCGTTCACCAGCACGGCGACCGGCACGTCCTGCGGCTCGACCCGCCGAAGGTTGCCGCGATAGTAGTGGCGCGACGATCCAAACAGCATGTTGAAGAGCTGTCCTATGTTGGGGATCAGCGGCGCACCGCCCGGTTTGGACTGCGGCATCTGCGCCGCGGCCTTGCTGCTGTCCTGAGCGAGGGCGGCAAGCGGGTTCGCATCGGCCTTCAGGCCCGCGTAGGGTCCGAGCACGAACGGTACCTCGCTTCCGGACTTGAGCGCGAGCAGCACTTTCCTTGAGGTCTCCGAGAAGGTCTGGCCGGGATAGTTCTCCGGGTCCGTACTCGCATAGAGCAAAGTCATGCGCGATGACTCCGCGAGATCCTCGCTCCGCACGTGGCGCGGCCACGAGAGGCGCCGCGCGATCTCCTCCACCTTCTCATTCCCGGGCGCGCTCATTTTGATCTTGTAGGTGAGCCCCTCGGCTCCCACGCTCGAGAGAGTGAAGTGATCCTCCGTGTCCATGTAGCCAAATCCCGCGCCGCCAGCGACGACGCTGGCAAACACCGTGTTGGTCAGAATCAGCCCGGCGCGCGGCTTGATGTCGGTCGCATCGAGCGCGCGCGCTGGCCCGAGCGCGCCGGCAGCGAGCGCGGCGCAACTCCACCCCCACAGCCGTGCCGCGAACCTGGCCCGCATCCTCAATTGCTCTCGCGTCCGCCGATCGGTTTCTCGGTGAAGCCCTGTGGAATGGCGAACTTGTCCTCGGGAATCGACTGCGCCTCGGCGGAGGACAGCACGTTCTCCCTTTCGCTGCCGCCCGCGGAGACAACGTGCCACCGAACCGGGAAGCCGTTCATCTTTTCCATCCGCGTGAGACGCTCCGCCTGCCGCGCCAGCACCGGCACGCCGGACAGGACCTGGTCCACCGTAGCGAAGGCCTTCTTCATCGACGCCTCGAGATCGCTGCCCGCCGGCAGGCTCGAGGGAGGGACGACGCAGTATTCGGCGTACGGTTGGCCCGCGTGCTGCTCACTCCAAACGCGGCAGGAGTACTGACCCGCGTGCTCGCTGCGCCCGGTGTCGGTGAAGGTGAACTCGCCACCACCGCCTGACTGCTTCATTTGCGCCATGCGCGCCTGCATCTTCGCGCGCTGCTCGGGTGGCAGCCGCTCGAGCATGGCGTCCAGCTGGCTCGACTGTCCGCCGAAGAACTGCTTTACGCTCGCCTGGTCAAGGCGCGTGAAGGTCCGCTCGCGCGGGTTGACGCCCCAGATCACGCCATCGCGCACTATGTCGATGCGCGTGATGCTCCCCTGAGCGTCGAGCTGGTCGATGCGCATCATGCCGCGCTGGGCGTAGTAGACCTCGTGCGGCACGGTCTTGCCGGCGGAGTCCTTCGCATCCACCTTGAGCACGGTGCCGGCCTGGGCGGCGGCGCTGAGAAGCAGCGAGAGCAGCAGCACGGGTGCACGCATCATAGTCTCCTTCATGAGTGAGCCTTGAGCGACCCGGAGCGCGCGCGCCCCCGGGTCAGGTTTTTGCAAGCACCGCGGCGGCCAGTGCCTTCGCCTTATCAGGATCGACGAACTGCTCATTGATCGAGACCTGCACATCGCGCTTCACGCCTGCAAAATGCAGGCCGGTGTCGGAGACCGACCCGGCAGGATCCGTGCCCGGGGGCGCAGTGCCGGCGCTGCCCTGGCTCGGCTCCGGATTGGCGTTGCCCGACTCGGGCAGCGGGTGCCCCATTTGCTTCGCGACGTCCGCGGCGATCTGACCTACGGCCGCCGTGCCGATCCGCGCTACGTGGCGGTCCGAGCGCCACTGGTAATAGCCCCCGCGCCAACGAACTGTCAGCTCGTACTGCTGCGGTGGTGTCTGCGGCGGCACCGGCACCTCGTACGTACAGCCGTCCTGCCCGCGGCTGATGGGGTCTTTGGCGAGATGCCCGAGGATCGCCTCGACCTCGGTACGGCTCAGCAGCGAGCAGACATCCTTTGGCTGCGGACGTGTCTTGTTGAGCGCCTTCGCGGCGGCCACCCCGGCGCCGCCGTCGATCTTGAGCGGGTGATCGATGCGCTTGTAGGCGCCGTCGACCAGTGTTGCAGCCTGGCGGAGCGTGGCTGGCGAGGCGGTGAAGTCGATGGTAATGAGCTGATCGCCCCGCAGGCCCGAAAAAATGCAGCAGTTCATCGGCGTGAGCGAGGCCTCGTCCCATTCGCCTGCGATCTCCGTGCCGTCGTCGAGCCTGAAGTTCTTGCTGACGTTGTTCTTGATGTCTGCCGCGCCGCCGCCGGACTTGAGCAGATTCTTCACCATCCCGGTCATCGAAGCGGCCAGGGCACCGCCTTCGTACGTCACCTGGAGGTCGATGTAGCGGAAATTCGCCGCCTCGTACACGCAGCTCTCGCCCGTGGGGGTCGGATCCGCGGTCGCATTCGCCGAGCGGTACGGCGGCACCGCGAGTGGTGCGCCGAGCACCGCCTCGACCTCTTTCGGATCGAGGAGATTGCAGGGGTCGCGCTTGTCGTAGGTCTCGCCGGTATTCGATTTGGCGAAGGGCGGTGGCGGCAGTGCGCCGGTGTCCTGCGCCGTCGGGGAGGAATGCCGGCTGCAGCCAACCAAGGCAATGCCGATGAGAGCGGCAATTGCGATCCAGCAGCGGGCGAGACCCTGGCGGTCTGGCATTCTTTCGTGCCTCTGGAGGCTAGCTTAGCCAATCTCGCGCGCACCCGCCACCTGCTGAACGGATCAAACTCGACGCTGAAATCGAGGTCGCTGCTGCGAGGGATCGAACTTCGAGCGGGGCGGCGGCGCGCGGGCACGGGACGGTCACGGCGAAAGCGCCGGCGGCGCGCCGGCGCTTTAGGTCGACACCGGCGCGGCGCAGCTCTAATCCGAAGCTTTTGCAGCCTTCTCAATCAAGGCGGCTACATCCTTGGCGTGCGAGACGTAAACGGCATGGCTGCCCGCTAGTTCAACGGTTTCCGACTTGGCGCGGCCCGTCATGAAACGCTCAAGATCCGGATTGATCATGCGATCCTGCTTGGCGACCACCGCGTAGCTCGGTTTCGTCTTCCATGGTGCAGCCGTGGCTTTGGCCCCAAAGGCTTCCAGGGAAATCGGGACCTGAGAGATTGCCATGAAATGAGCAAGAGCCGGCGGCACGTCGGCCGCGAAATCCGTCGCGAAGGCCTCCGGCTTTACCTCCAGGTACCCGCCACCGACTGGTGCGATGCTGGTGCTCGCGGCGGGGGTTTTGCTGTTCAGTCCGGCCGCGCTCTCGCCGACATCGGGCTGGAAGGCGGCCACGTAGACCAGCGCCTTGACGGACGGGTGAACCCCGGCCTCGGTGATGACCATTCCGCCGTAGCTGTGCCCGACGAGCACGCAAGGCCCGGACCGGTCCAGCACCAGGCGCGTGGCCGCGACATCGGCCTCAAAGGTGGTCTCCGGCTCCTGAACGACAGAGACCGTGTAGCCATCGTGTTCAAGGATGGCTGCTACTGACTTCCAGCCGGATCCGTCAGCGAAGGCACCGTGAACCAGGACAACGCTCTTGACCGCAGCCTGCGCGGCAGACGCCAGCGCGATTCCCAACGTGGCTGCGAGGGCGAGTGCAGAGATTTTCATAATGATCCTCGTGGATTAGATCTGAAGAGCAAGCCGCACGGGCGTTAGGCGCCGGCGAAGATCGCCATCATTTGCGCGTTGAAAACATTGACCAGGCCGTGTTCGCGTGGGCCGGCATTAGCTCGCAGCGGCTTGGCCGCATCGACCAGGATCTCGTCGGCGTCGCTCCGGAGCACCGCGATGGCCTCTTCGATGAACCGCTCAAGCGGCATGGCCTGTTCGGCCTCCTGGCTGTTCATGAGTTCGGTGCGCACCCAGGGCGGCACGATCTCGAGCACGCGAACCGTCGTGTCCCGCAGCATGAAGCGCTGCGAGAGGACGTACGAATGGACTGCTGCCTTGGTCGCCGAATAAACCGCAGTGGCCGCCAGCGGCACGAATCCGAGCACCGAGCTTGTATAAGCGACGACCGCGTCGTCCTTGGTCTTGAGATGCTCGATCAGCGACGATGTCATGCGGATCGGACCGATCAGGTTGGTGTTGACAGTGGCAAGCAGCAGCGCGTCATCAATCTTTCCTGCCGCCTGGTCCGGCTGCATGATCCCGGCA
>Ga0210409_10004027_pt1 | contig 16025 bp, 14 predicted proteins | sample IncBWH17MmetaG_FD_161649 | JGI IMG/M metagenome (GOLD analysis project Ga0210409, IMG submission 161649) | Forest soil microbial communities from Barre Woods Harvard Forest LTER site, Petersham, Massachusetts, United States - Inc-BW-H-17-M | ecosystem: Environmental > Terrestrial > Soil >...
TCGATCCCGAACACATCCAGATCACCTTCGAGGACGTGGCGGGGATCGACGAGGCCAAGGGCGAGCTCACCGAGATCGTCGACTTCCTACGCGATCCCGACCGCTACGGGCGGCTGGGCGGCCGGATGCCACACGGCGTCCTGCTGTCCGGCGCTCCCGGTACCGGAAAGACGCTGTTGGCGCGAGCGGTTGCCGGCGAGGCGCATGCCGCCTTCTTCTCGATCTCGGCCTCGGAGTTCATCGAGGCGATCGTCGGCGTCGGGGCCTCGCGAGTGCGCGACCTGTTCGCCAAGGCGAAGGACGCAAAGCCTTCGATCGTGTTCATCGATGAGCTCGACGCGATCGGGCGCTCGCGTGATGGCCGCGGGTCGTTGACGGGCGCCAACGACGAGCGGGAGCAGACGCTCGATCAGATCCTGACCGAGATGGACGGCTTCGAGAGCGCCGAGGCGGTCGTGGTGCTCGGGGCGACCAACCGCCCGGACGTGCTCGACGCCGCTCTTCTGCGACCCGGGCGCTTCGATCGGCGCGTGGCGGTGCATGCGCCGGACAGGAGGGGGCGGCGGGAGATCCTCGACGTGCACACACGCTCCATCCCACTCGGCGAGCGAGTCGACCTCGAGGCCCTGGCCGCGAGCACCCCTGGGATGGTCGGCGCCGACCTGGCGAACCTCGCGAACGAGGCAGCCCTGCTCGCGGCACGGCGCGAACACGAGAGCGTCGAGATGATCGACTTCACCGATTCGCTCGAGAAGATCATGCTCGGCGCTCCTCGAGGCATCCTCCTGTCCTTCGCCGATCGAGAGCGGACCGCCTATCACGAGGCGGGACATGCGCTCCTCGGGATGCTCACTCCGGGCGCCGATCCCGTCCGCAAGGTCTCGATCATCCCACGAGGCATGGCGCTCGGCGTGACGCTCGCCACCCCGGACGCCGATCGAGTTTCCTACTCCCGCGAGGATCTGCAGGCAAAGCTCCGCGTGGCGCTGGCCGGTCGCGTCGCGGAGGAGATCGTCTACGAAAGCATCACCACGGGCGCCGAGTCCGACATCCAGCAGCTGACGGCCATTGCCCGCCAGATGGTCGGACGCTGGGGCATGAGCGACGCGGTCGGTCCCGTCGCGGTACTCCCGCCAGACGGAGCCGATCATTGGCTGCCTGCCGGCATCAGCGACACCTCGGAGGCGACCCGCAAGCTCCTCGACGAGGAGGTGCGGCGCCTCGTGGAGTCCGCGCACGACGATGTCACCGAGGTGCTGAGCGAGCACCGCGAACAGCTCGACAGCCTCACCAAGGCCTTGCTCGAGGCCGAGACTCTCGACGCGATCGACGCGTATGGGGCGGCCGGCCTGCCCTCGCACAGCCAGGTGCCCGTCTCCTGACACCGATCCGGGCCCGCTCCGCCCGCAAACCCACTACACTGTGTCGTACATGGTCACTCGCACTCCCGCTCCACCCCCGCTGCACGAGCTCGAGACGGAGGTCATGGAAGAGCTGTGGGAGCGCCGCGCGTCGTCGGTGCGCGAGATCATGGAGGCCGTCAACGCTCGCGCGCCGAGACCGCGTGCGTACACCACGTACATGACGATCATGACCCGGCTCGAGTCCAAGGGCCTGCTCGAGCGCACGCGGGAGGGCAGGACCGACTTCTACCGGCCCCTGTACACGCGCGGCCAGTACGCCGACCTGCGCGCCCACGCCGAGGTCGAGTCGCTCGTCGACCAGTTCGGTGAGCTGGCGCTCGGTCACTTCGCCCGACAGATGGCTCAAATCGACCCACAACGCCGCCGCGCCCTCCAGCGCCTTGCCCGCAGGAAGTGACATCCACCCGCGCCTCGCCCGCAGCCGCGTGTTCGGACTGCACGCCTCTCTCGGCGCCAGCGGGATGCTCGCGGCCGTTGCTTCGGTCGCGACCGCGATCGCCTCGGTGCACCACGCGGCAGGGGGCGCCCCCGAGCTCGAGATCTCGGGTCTCCGATTCACCTATCCGACGCTGAACCTCGCTGCGCTGTTCTCGGCGCTCCTCGCGGCGGTCGGGGTCGCTGTCGTGGCCGTCGCATTGCGGGCGAGCTGGCGCCAGCGGCGTGACTACCGCCGCTTCATGAGTCGCGTCGGCATCGTGGGGTCGCTCGAAGGCCACCCGACGGTCACGGTGATCGACGATTCCAGGCCGCTGGCCTTCTGCGCCGGATATCTGAGACCGGGGGTATACATCTCGCGCCGCACGCTGGAGGTCCTCTCGGATGAGGAGCTCGAGGCTGTGCTGGCGCACGAGCAGCATCACCGGCGGGTGCGCGACCCGCTGCGCTTCGCGTTCGCGCGAATCGTTGGCCAGGCGCTCTTCTTCCTGCCGGTACTGCGGCCGCTCGGCGACCGCTACCGCATGGTGGCCGAGTTGAACGCCGATGATGCCGCGGTTCGGGCCAGCGCCGGCGAGAAGGGGCCATTGGCCGCGGCCATGCTCGCCTTCGACAGGAGCGGGCCGCCGGAGGGGGCGGGCATCTCACCGGAGCGAATCGACTCGCTGCTCGGCGAGGCGGGCCACTGGCAGCTGCCAGTCTGGTGGGTCGCCGCTTCGCTTCTCGCCCTGTCGAGCGGCGCCGCGCTGATCTGGCGGGTCAGCGAAGTCGCGTCCACCCACGCGAGCTTCAATCTCCCCGTGCTCACTTCCCAGCCCTGCCTCGCGGTCCTGGCGCTGATGCTGGCGCTGATCGTCTGCATCCTCGTGCTGCCGCGGCGCGAGCAGGGCGCGCGTGTCGCCCGGATCCTGCACGCCCCGGCGTCGCACTGACAGCCGCTCGATAGGCGGCCTAGCCGGCGCCCGACGGGCGAGGCTGCCCCGCAGCTGGCGCGGGGGAGACGTGCTGCAGCTCTGAAATAGCGCGCGTGCGGCGACGGCGGCGTGCGCGCGGACGACGAGCGGACACCGCATCAGAGCGCCCGCTCAGAGGCTCGTCACGCGCTTGCAGTGCAAGCACCAGCCTCCGTGCGATCGCGTCATCGGATGACCTGACCGGCCGGCGGAGCAGCTGGTAGCCCGCATCACGCAGCCGGCCGTTCCACTCCGCCGGCCGTGGGCGCCCGGAGAACACGACTACAAGCGAGTCCGCCCGGCTGGTGGCGAGAACGTCGAGGACCTCCGAGAAGACGAACAGCTCGCGGCGGATCTCGCTCACCGCCTCGCGCCCCCCCGCGATGTGGATCTCATGGGTATGCACGGCACGCTCCGTCGATTGGGTTTGGATAGCGGAGCCGAGTCTACTACGCCGCGTAGTGGAACAGGTCCGCTAGACGCGTCGTCATCGGCGGGGGCTCATCTAAATCCGTGTGATCGGCGGGAAGGAACTGCACGCTGCGGCGTCGGTAGGTCATATACGACGCTGCGTAGGACGACGACACGTCGTAGTACGCCCCCAAACCCAGACAAGAGAGGTAAGTCGATGAGCCTATCCAGACTCTCCGTGCCGTCCGTGCTCGCCGGAGTCATCGCCGCAGCGGTGGCGGCTCCCGCCGGCTTCGCACAGACGACCCCAACCAACGCGCCTTCGCCGTCCCCGACGCCGCCGCCGACCACGACCGGCGCACCGGCCGCCCCGCCGGATGCGGTGATCGAGTGGAACCGGACGCTGCTCGCGATAGTGCGGACGAAGACTCCGCAGCCGCTGCAGCCGCCGACGATTCATGCCACGCGCGCCTTCGCGATGCTCCATCTGGGCATCTATGACGCCGTCGTCGCGGTGGAGGGCGGCAATCCCTACCTCCCCGAGCACATCCTCAGGAGATCGGCCTCGCCGACGGCCGCGGCCGACCAGGCTGCGCACGACGTGCTCGTCGCCCTGTACCCCTCCCAGCAGGCGTCGCTCGACAACGAGCTGAACGCAGACCTGGCCGGGATACGGGCTGACGGGCGCCGCGCGCGCGGAGTCCAGGCGGGAAGCGCCGCGGCGCAGGCGATCCTGGCCAACCGTGCGCAGGACGGATCGGGCGTGACCCCTCCGCTCTACTCCGTGGCGCCTGGGCCGGGGGTGTTCGAGCCGACCCCACCGGCGACCGCGGCGTTCACGCATTGGGCGAACGTCAAGCCGTTCGTACTCGCCAAAGCCAGCCAGTTCCGCCCGCCGGCGCCCGCGCCGCTCACCAGCAGCGCCTACGTCAAGTCCCTGCAGCAGGTCCAGTCGCTCGGGCAGAACAGCAGCACCACGCGCACCCCCGACCAGACGACGATCGGCACCTTCTGGAGCGGCGGGATCTGGGACTACTGGAACGAGATCGCCCAGAGCGCCTCTCTGGCCCACCACGACACGCTCGTACAGGACGCCCGGTTGTTCGCACAGCTGAACGTGTCCTTCGCGGACAGCGTGATCGCGTTCTATGACGCCAAGTACACCTACGACGTGTGGCGCCCGCAGAGCGCGATTCGCACCGGGTTCCCCGGGTTCACGGCCAACCCGACGTGGACGCCGCTGGGCAAAACACCCGCCGAACCGTCCTACCCCGGCGCCCACGCGACGATCAGCGCGGCCGGAGCCAGCGTCCTGAGCTCGTTCTTCCACAACGACGCCCAGGCCCTGACGGTCACTTCGGAGGTCATGCCGGGAACAACGCGACAGTTCAGCGGTTTCGCCGCCGCGGCCAACGAGGCCAGCGCAAGTCGCGTCTTCGCCGGCGTCCACACGCAGCTGGATGAGGAAGCCGGTCAGCAACTCGGTGTCTCGGTTGCCCGGCTCGTCCTCGACAGCGGCCCGCTGGCGAGGGGGCGCGCGACAGGAGCGCGTCACGTCCGCCACGCCCGCCACGCGTCCCGCGCCAACCGGCGCTGAGGCGACGGCCGGTGCCAGCGGCGCCTCTCCTGGTCGCCGCTGGCACCGCGCCCGCCGGGTGAATCCTCCCCTGGGAATACCTACTACAAACTGTAGTAGAATGATCGGCACGTCTCGTCTTCCGATCCCCTCCCAACACGGAGGGCGAGACGCCAAGCTTTGTCCAATCTCATCGTCAACTCCCTCCGCGACCGCGAAATCCGCCGAAGGCTGGCGCTCACCGTCCTGCTGCTGTTCGTCTACCGGCTGGGATCGTTCGTGCCGCTGCCCGGGGTCGACATCGCAGGGGCCCGGAGCGCCCAAGGACAGCTCGGCGGCTCGAACATCTTCGGCCTCCTGAACCTGTTCTCCGGCGGCGGACTGTCGCGGATCAGCCTGTTCGCGCTGGGCATCACTCCATACATCACCGCGTCGATCATCATGCAACTGCTCGGCGCCGTGGTGCCGAGCCTCATCAAACTGCGCAAGGAGGGCGAGGTCGGCGAGGCGCGCTTCGTGCAATACGTTCGCTACCTGACCGTTGCGCTCGCCGCGGTGCAATCGCTGGGATACGTGTTTCTCTTTCGCTCCGCGCAGACGCCTGGCGCGACACCGGTGTTCGAACGCTTCGACGCCCCGCACGTTCTGCTGATGGTGGTCTCGCTGACGGCGGGCACCGTCGTTCTGATGTGGATCGGCGAGCTGATCACCAAGCGCGGCATCGGCAACGGCATCTCGCTGCTGATCATGGCCGGAATCCTCGCGAGCCTGCCGCGCGGGCTCGAACGCTGGTGGACCAGTCCCGACGCCATCTTCAAGGTGATGATGCCGTTCATTGCGCTGGCGGTGATCGCCTCGATCGTGTTCATCCAGACCGGCGAGCGGCGAATTCCCATCCAATACGCCAAGCGCGTGGTCGGCGGGCGCCTCAGCCAGGGGGGCAGGACGTTCCTACCGCTGCGCCTGAACATGGCGGGCGTCATCCCTGTGATCTTCGCCGCCACGCTGATGGCCTTCCCCCCGACCGCCGCGCAGTACGTCCAGGCCGGCTGGGCCAAGAGCCTCTCGAACTTCTTCAACCCCAACGGGTGGCCCTTCGTGCTCGGCGAGTCGCTGCTGATCGTCGCGTTCACCTTTCTCTACACCGCGGTGACCTTCAATCCGGTCGATCAGGCGGACTCTCTGCGCAAGCACGGCGGCTTCATCCCCGGCGTGCGTCCCGGCCGGCCGACGGCCACGTTCCTCGACCGGGTCCTCGGCCGCCTGACGCTCCCCGGCGGGGTCTACCTCGCGCTCGTCGCCGCGCTTCCGACGGTGCTCATCGCCAGGACCAATGCCACGTTCTTCTTCGGTGGCACATCGGTGTTGATCGTCGTCGGCGTGGCGCTTGAAACCGTCAGACAGGTCGAGGCGCAGCTGACGATGCGCAACTACGCTACGTTCCTCAAGGAGCCGAGCGACCGCCACGCGCCGCCCCTCGCCGCATAACCACGCGGGCTGAGAGGTCCGGCGGTCCGCGTTGCGCGGCACGCCGGCGGGGCGGTGCTCTGCACCCAGGCGCTTCTCGACCCCGGCGCCTGCGATGCTGTGCGCGACTCGATGGCGCATCCGAACGAGCTCGAAGCGCTTTACGCCTTCCTGACCGCCGCGGCCGTGACCGCGGTGCTGACGCCGCTCACGATGCGGTTCGCAAGGGCCGTGGGCGCCATTGACGAACCGCGCGAGCGGGGCTTGTCCGAGCGCCCCACGCCGCTGCTCGGAGGGCTTGCGATCTTCGCCGGAGCGCTCGTCGCGATCATCGTCTGGCTGCCCGGCGGCTACTACAAAGACCATCAGCTGTGGCAGGGGGTGTTGCTCGCCGCCGCCGTGATCACGGTCATAGGCGCACTCGACGACCGCTTCGACCTGCCGCCCGGCGTGAAGCTGGCCGGCCAGGTGGTGGCGGCGGTGATCGTGGTGCATTTCGGCGTGGCGGTGAAGTCGATCACGCTGCCGTTCGTCGGCCTGCTGCACTTTCCCAACGCGGGGGTGACGAACGCCGGCCCGCTGCTGACGGTGGTCGGGCTCGTGGCGATGATGAACGTGGTCAACTTCTCCGACGGCGTCGACGGCCTCGCGGCGGGCGTCTGCGCGATCATCGCCGCGGCGATGGCCGTGATCGCCTTCGACCTGGGCCGCCAGCAGCCCGGGGTGCTCGCCGCGCTCACCGCGGGCGCGGCACTCGGCTTCCTGATCTACAACTTCCCGCCGGCCAAGAGCTTCATGGGCGACTGCGGCGCGAACCTGCTCGGCCTGCTGATGGGCGTGCTCGCCGTCGAGGCGGCCGTCAAGACTGCCGCCGTCGTGTCCTTCGTGCTGCCGCTGATCCTGCTCGCCGTCCCGTTCCTGGACACCACCTTCGTCGTCCTGAAGCGGCTGAAGTACAAGCAGCCGATATACCGCCCCGACAGCGAGCACTTCCACCACCGGATGGCCCGCATCGGCTTCTCGAGCCGGCGCACGATCGCCTACCTGTACGCGTGGACGCTCCTGCTCGCGGGCTTGGCGCTGGCGCTTCGCTTCATCCCCTACAGCGACCACAAAGGCCATCTCGACCTCGCCTGGACGCTGGTGCTGGCGGGCCTCGGGGCGATCGTCGTGGCGGCCAGCGTCTACCTCGTGTACGTGCTCGAGATCCTCAAGTTCAGGCGGCTGGATGCGATGCGCCTGCGACTGCTCCGCCCGGAGGCCTCACCAGCGGAGATCGAGCTGGACGTGGTGAAGGACTTCGAAACCGGTGAGTTCCAGGCCGTGGCGCAGCCCGGGGATGGCGGTGTGAACGTGGTAGGCGATGCGGGTGCTGGAGGGGCTGAGCACCGGGTCGGCAAGCTTCAGGTGGATGAGGATCGCGTAGGCGCAGAACAGCAGCGTGGCGGCACGCAGGCGCCGATCGTGGCTGACGGCCGCTAGGGGCAGCAGCCACACCGCATACCACGGCAGCAGCCAGGCCGTCGAGAGCAGCAGCGCGAGTGTCGTCCAGCCCGCGGCCGCGCGCCAGTCCGCTCCGCGCGCGGTCCGCCACAGCTCGATTGCGAGCACCGCGAGGAAGCCGGCGAGGAACAGGTGACGCCACCAGGTGGGGGTGCCGGTGAGCCCGACCAGGCGCGCGGTCTCGGCCGGGATGCTGTGCGTCGCCACGAGCTGCTGCTGCTCGCCGACCGCATTCAGGAATCCGAGCGCGTGAGATCCGAAGCCGATCAGCGCCAGCGCACCCAGCGCCAGCAGGCTCAGGCAGGCGCTCGCAAAGACCGCCAGACGATCGCGCCGCGGGGCGCCGAGAATCAGGAAGGGCAGCAGCAGCCCCGCAGTGAGCTTGACGCCCACTCCCGCGACGAGCGCGCCGGCGGCCGCCCTGAAGCGTGGGCTGGTTCCTGCGGTGAGCGCCAACGCGAGGGCCAGGACGAGGACGATCAGCGTGTCGTTGTGGGCGCCGCCGACGGCCAGCACGAGCAGCACCGGGTTCAGCCCGACAAAGGCCGCCGCCCAGCGCCTGGATGAGCCGAGCCGGCCGGCGGCCCGGGCGACCAGCGCGACCGCCCCGAGGCTCGAGGCGGCCGCCACGGCCTTGAAGGCCCACAGGGCGCCGGCGACGCCGAGCGGGCTGACGGCGTAGCTCGAGAGCGTGAACAGGGCGCCATAGGGGGAGTGCTTGAACGGCCAGCCGACGAACGGGTAGACGGGATCGGTGAACGCTTCGGCGGCCACGTGCGTGTATGGGTCGAGCCCGTGGAGGCTGCCCATGCGCGCGAAGGCCACGTATCCGAAGACGTCCTGGGAGATCAGCGGTGGGCCGAGCAGCAGGATCACGTCCGCCGCAACGATGCCCGCCGCCAGCGCCCACATGGGCAGCGCTCTTGCCGCGATCAGTACGAGCACGTAGCTCGCGCACAGGATCAGCACCAGCGTCTGGAAGCTGCCCCGCGTGATGCCGACGTCGAGGCCCTGCAGCGGCCCGGCCAACCAGCCGGGCCAGCCGCCCGAACGCGCGGGGACGTAGGTCGAGGGACGCGTCGCGGCGCCGGCCGCCAGCAGGAAGACGCTGGTGAGCACGCCGAGCAGCCCGAGCGCTCCGAGAGCCTGCAGAAAGCGGGCTGGAGGGTGCGTACGAGCCGCCTTCTCGAGCATATTCTGGGCGATCGGGGCGCGCGTTGTGGGGGTTGCGGCCTGTATCAGCCCATTGTTACGTCTGGCGAAGGTGCAAGCATTCTGCGCGCCCGGTAGCCTGTGGTGGAAGCTGCGCCCGTCGGGGAGGCCCGTTCGTGTGCGCACGCTCGCGCCCCAAAGCCAGCCGCGCAGGCGCGATCGACCCCTTATGCGACGTCGCTACCTCAAAGCCAGTTCTCGCCCGGACACGGGCCCGCGCCGGGTTCTCATCCTGTCTGCCGACGTGGGCGAGGGACATGCTGCCGCAGCGCGGGCGCTCGCCCAGCAGATCAAGGACGGTCCGGAGCCCGCAGAGGTAACCGTGCTCGACGGGCTCGCCGCGATGGGACGGTTGCTGCGGCCGGTCGTCGAGGACGGCTACCGCGTTCAGCTGCGCTTCGTCCCGTGGACCTACACACTGGTCTATTGGCTGCTGGAGCACGTTGCGCCGGTGCGAGCGATCACCCGACGCCTGCTGTGCACGTTCGGCTCGCGCCCGCTGGCGCGCACGATCGCCGAATACGACCCCGACGTCGTCGTGTCGACCTACCCCGCCGTGACGGTCGTTCTCGCGCGGCTGCGCCGCACGCGCGCCATCAGCTGCCCCACCGTCGCCACGATCACCGATCTCACGGGTCTGTTCTTCTGGGCCCAGCCGGGAATCGACATGCACCTGGTGATGTATGGCGAGTCGATGCCCTCCGTCGAGCGCATCGCCGGACACGGGAGCGTGCAGCTCGTGCGCCCGCTGATATCCGCCGAGTTCCTCGAGCCCCGCTGTCCGTTGACCGCGCGCCGCTCGCTCGGGCTGCCCGAGGACGGGCGCATGGTCGTCGTCTCCGGCGGGGGCTGGGGCGTGGGTGACATCGCCGGCGCCGTCCGCGAGTTCACGAGGGTGCCGGAGGTGAGCAGCATCATCTGCCTTGCCGGGCGAAACGACCAGCTCGCGCTCAAGCTGCGTGCCAGCTTTGCGGGCGAACCGCGGGTGCGCGTGTACGGCTTCACCGACAAGATGCCCGAGCTGCTGGCGGCGGCCGACGTACTCGTGCACTCCACCGGGGGCGTCACGTGCCTGGAGGCGAGAGCCGCGGGAACCCCGGTCGTCTCCTACGGGCTGCCCGTGGGGCATGCGCGCCTGAACACGCGTGCGATGGCATCGCTTCAGCTGTTGCGACTGGCCAACGACACGAACGAGCTTCGCGAGCACGTGACGGCGAGCTTCGCGGGCCGCGAGCCGGCCGACGGGCAGCAGGCGGCGATCGATCGCAGCGGCGATCCGACACCCGCCGCGGAGGTCGTGCTGCACACGCCGCGGCGCGTGCACCCGATCCCTCTCTGGCGATTGCGGCTCGCCGCCGCCGTCACGCAGATCGCGCTTCTGCTCGGGGTGGGCTCGTGGGTGATGTCGACCGATGAGGTCACGGCCCTCGCGGCGAAGGTCTTCGGCGTCCACGAACTCAAGCACGTCAACACCGATCAGCGGGCGGTCGGCGTGATCGTGCGCGTGCCGGCCGGCTACGTGCCGCTCGTCGCCGCGCAGCTCTCCGGCCGTGGCATCCACGTGTCGTTCGCCGACGACGCGGGCGTTCCCTCGCCGCAGCGGATCGCGAGCGTGCGCTTCCTCGGCGACGAGCTGATTCCGGAAGTGCCGGCTTCGGCGCCGCTGCGCTGGGTGCGCACGCGGGGCACGCTGCGCTCCCAGGCGCGTGCCCTCGGCCTGCCGCGGCGCTTCTACTTCCTGCAGCCCCGCGGCGGGCTGTCGGTCGGCCAGCTCGTCCTCGCCCGCACCGCCGGGGCGACGCCGGTGAGCGGCACCGCGCGCGTGAGCGCGACCGGGCGCCTGCCTCAGGGCGAGATGCGGGCGGGCGACGTGCTCGTAGTGGAACTCGACGGCTCGACGGCGTCGGTGGCCGGCCTGGAGCGGATCGTCTCGTGGCTCGGCTCCGACGGGCTCTCGGTGGAGCCGCTCGCACGGCTGACCTCGCGCTCGCCCGCCATCAGCGCGAGCAGCAGCGGCGAGCGTGCGAGCGCCGCGGCGCCGGCAACCAGCACCGACAGCGAGAGCGCCAGCGGAACCCCCCCGAGTGGGGTCGCCGTGAAGCGCTCGCCGAGCACGAGCGGCGCGAGCACGACCGGTATCACCGTCTGAGTGACGAACACCACCGGAGCGACCTGAATCGCCGGGCGAGCCTGCAGCGCGCTCATCTCGCTGAGCACGCCGAGGCCCGAGGCGGCGGCTGTCGAGAGCCCCCATGCGATCGCCGTCGCGGTGTGTCCCGCTTCAAGCGCGTCGGCGGTGAGCGCCGTGGCCACGCCGCTCCAACCGAACGCGAGCCCCGCTCCGATCATCGTCACCACCGCCGGGGAGCGGCCTACGGCGCTCAGCAGGTAGGGGAGCAGGCTGGCCACGCCCAGGCCGACCAGCACGAGCGTGATCGTCAGCCCGCCGGCGTGGCTGGAGGTGTGCGGCGGGGCGAAGAGCGCGGCCCCGACCATGCCGATCACGATCGCCCACACGCAGAGATGCTCGTAGCGCCCGGCGTGCTCGCCGAGCAGGCGCTCGGCGAGGAACATCAGCACCAGCAGCCCGGCGGCGAGCGCGGGCTGGACGACGACGAGCGGAGCCAGCATCAGGGCGACGATCTGAAGCGGCCAGCCGAGAATCGACAGGCCTGTGCCGGCCAGCCAGCGCGTGCGCCGGGCCAGGCGCCAGGCCAGGGCGAGCCGCAGGTGCTCCTCGTGTGGCGCCTCCTTGGCGTCGAGCGCCTGCAGGGCGATCCCTAGGCTGTAAAGGGTCGAGGCGCCGATAGCCGCCAGGATTCCCAGCACGAGTTCGACCATGTCCACCTACGATCATCGCAGCCCCGCTCCCGGGGACGGGAGCGCACTGGCCCGCGCGGCGATGGCCAGCTACCTGCTCCCCGGGCTCGCGCAGGTATGGCCACGGCTGCGGGAGGCGCTCGGCGTCGAGCATCGAACGGCGAGCGGAGCCGGTTACGCGCTCACCTTCGACGATGGCCCACATGCCCAGGGCACCGCCGCGGTGCTCGATGTGCTGGACGCCGCCGGCGTGCGCGCGACCTTCTTCCTCGTGGGTGAGCAGCTGAGGCGCAACCCGGCTCTCGGCGCGGAGATAGTCGCGGGGGGCCACACGATCGGCCTGCACTGCGACCGCCACCGCAACCTGCTGCGCCTGACGCCGCCGCAGGTGCGGGCGGACCTCGACCGTGCGCAGGCGACGATCGAGGACCTCACGGGCCGATCGCCCGGGCTCTACAGGCCGCCCTACGGCATCCTCAACGCATCGGCGCTGCGGCTCGCCCGCCGCCGCGGCTGGCGAACGCTCCTGTGGAGCGCATGGGGACGCGACTGGCAAGCTCGCGCCACTCCGGCCTCGATCGCCACGCTGCTCGCGGCCGGCGCCGACGAGGGGTCCGTGCTGCTGCTACACGACGCGGACGATTACAGCGCCCCGGGTTCCTGGCGTCGCACCGCGGCTGCGCTGCCACGCGTGCTGGAGACGCTCTCCGAGCGTGGCCTCGAGCCCGTGCCGGCCTGAGCTGCGGATAACATCGGTCGCTTGTCCACCGCCGTCTCGATCGACTCCAACGGCTCGGTCCCGGTCGCGCGGGCCGCCGGCGCGCGCTCGCCGGCTCGCGGGCGCTCGCGCTGGTGGGTCGAGGCTCTGGCGCTGCTGTGGCTGCTGTGGGTCTACGAAGCGATCACCAACTTCGCCCCGTTGCGCCTGCATGTCGCCGTCGCTCATGCCGAAGGTCTGCTGCACGCCGAGCAGGCGCTGCATCTGGATCCGGAGCACACGCTCGACAGCTGGCTCGCCGGGCAGCACACGCTCGGGGTGATCCTCTCCAACTACTACGACAACGCCCACTTCGTCGTGACCCTGGGTCTGTTCGGATGGCTGTGGTGGCGGCGGGCGGACATCTACCGGCCGCTGCGCAACTCGCTGGTGCTCGTGAACCTGCTCGCGTTCATCGTGTTCTGGCTGTACCCGGTCGCGCCGCCACGGATGCTCGCCGGCTTCACCGACGTCGTCGAATCCACCCACGCCTTCGGCTCTTTCCACGGTGGCTCGCTGGCATCGCACGCCGACGAGCTCGCCGCCATGCCCTCGCTGCACATAGCCTGGGCTGTCTGGTGCAGCCTGGCGCTGTGGCGAATGTCGGCGCGCCGCTGGGTGCGGGCGCTGGCGATCCTCTACCCGTGCGTCACGGCCTTCACCGTCATCGCGACCGGCAATCACTTCGTGCTGGACATCGTGGGCGGGCTGCTGGCGATCGGGTTGAGCGTCGCGATCGTGGCGTTCGTCGAACGCATGAAGGCGTCCCGCTCGGGGCGCGAGCCCGTCCCCGCCGGCAGGTCGGCGCAGGACGCCGCGCAGGCGCAGGCGAGGCCCCAGCAGCCCGCGTACCGCATGTCACAAACTTGTTACGAAGTCGGAGACCGGGTAGACTAACCGCGCCGCCGCAGACAGTTGAGGGACGTTTCGACGGTCAAGTCGCGAACAGCGCGATGACTTTCTCGTCTGTAGGGTGGACCTATCACATGCCAGACTTCGACGCCAACGAGGACCCTCCGACCCTGCCCGGAACCGGCCAGGGCGACCCGGCCGAGCCGGCCGACCACGGGCCGCCGGTGATGCCTCGGGCACGCCAGATCCCGGACGGTCACCTCGACCGTCCCGCCGACAGGAGCCTCGGACGCCTAGGGCCCTCCACGCTCGCGCAGAGCAGGCGAGCCGCCCGGCGTGCCTGCAACCGTGGCTGGCGCGGCTCAGCCGGGAGCTCGCTTCCTCGCAGACGACGCCTGTGGACCCTGTGCCACGGACGGCACCCTGGATCTCCGAGCTGACGTGTTCTTCGTCCGCTATCTCGACGTGTGCCTGGTGCTCGCGACGGGCCCGTTCGTGCTGGTCGGGGGCCTGCCGATGTTCGGCTACCTCGTCGGAGCGTGCGCCTGGCTTCTGACGCGTATCGGAACCGCGTTCGTGCACGAGCGCGCGCGCAACGCCAAAGACCCCAAGCTGCGGGCCGGGCTGCTCGTGGGAGGCATGATGGGCCGCGTCTGGATCGTCGCCTTCGCCGTCGTCCTCGCGAAGCTGGCAGGCGGCAGGGCCGACGGGATCATGGCGGCCGTGCTCGTCCTCGCCGCGTTCAGCGTGTACTTCGTGATGTCCCTGGTGACGCGAGAGGGTCCGATCGAGGGCGCGTCCGGCACGCGCGGAAGGCCGAGCACCTCATGAGCGCCGTCGCGCAGCGCCCCGCAAGCGCCCAGGAGCATCCCGCCGGCCAGGAGCATGATTCCGGCGTCGAGCCGGGAGGGCCGCCAAGGTCCAGCCTCAAACGGACGCTCCGGATCCTGTTCGGCATCTACGTCGCCGGATTGGTCCTGCTGGTCGCCGTCTACGGCTTCAGCGGAGTGCGCAACAAAAGCTATGAACCGCAGAACGAGTTCAAACTCGACAGCTGGGTGAACCTGGGGATCTTCTCGATCAACAAGGCCGTCCTCTACCTCGTCCTGGCAGCGATACTCACATCCACGACGATGATCTACGTCGCGCGGCGGATGCGCCAGCGCCCCAACAAGGTGCAGGCGGGCGTCGAGCTGCTCTTCCGCCTGATGCACGACAACATCACCGCCGGCTCGATGAGCGAAAGGATGGCGGCCAAGTGGTTCCCGTTCATCGGGACGCTGTTCCTCTTCATCCTCTTCTCGAACCTGATCAGCTACCTACCGCTGCCGACGAACACCGAGAACGAGATCACCGTCTTCGGCCTGCAGATCCCGTCATTTTCGCTCTACGCGGCCACGGCGAACCTCTCGATCCCGCTCGCGCTGGCCCTCGTCGTGTTCGTTTCCTACACGGTCGAAGGCGTACGCGCCAAGGGCCCGATCGGCTACCTCAGAGGGCTCATCCCGGGCGGGGTCCACGGCGCGATGGCGGTGCCCATCTTCTTCCTCGAGGTGCTGTCGAACCTGCTGCGCGTGCTCTCACTGACCGTTCGTCTTTTCGCCAACGTCCTGGCGGGCCATCTGATCATCCTGTTCATGGCGGGGGCCCTGGCCGTGATCCTGGGCTCGGCCTGGCTCGGCTGGTTCACGCTCCCGTTCGGCGTCATCCTGTTCGCGTTCGAGGTGGGCCTCGTGGCCGCCCTGCAGGCGTTCATCTTCGCCCTGCTCACCGCTATCTACCTCGGCGGCGCCGTCGCCGAGAGTCACTAAAGGAGCCAATCGCTGTGCACATAGCCCTTATCACCCTCCTGGCAGCCACTGAAGAAATAGCCAAGGCCGGCAAGTCGATCGGTCTGGGCGTCGGCGGCGGTCTTGGGGCCGTGGGCGCCGGCGTCGGCATCGGACTCGTCTTCGGCAAGGCGATCGAAGCGATCACCCGCCAGCCGGAGATGAAAGACGAGATCACGCAGCTCCAGTTCCTAGGGTTCGCGTTGACCGAGGCCTGCTTCTTCTACGGGCTCGTGGCCGGTCTCCTGGCCGCCTTCATCGTCTAGCGCCATGCTCGCCTCTCTCGCACACGGTCTCCTCACCCCGCTCGCCGCCAAAGGGAGCTTCCTGATCAAGCCGGGTATCGGCCTGATGGTCTGGACGCTGCTCGTGTTCGTGATCACGATGGCCCTGCTCGCCAGGTACGCATTCCCGGCGATCAGCGCCGCCCTCGAACGCCGCCAGAGGACGATCGAAGAGTCGATCGACACGGCCGAGCGCACGCGCGCCGAGGCCGACAAGATCCTCGCGGAATACCGTGAGCGGCTGCAGCTGGCCAGGGCGCAGGCCGACGAGATCATCCAGCGCGCGCGCCAGACGTCCGAGGCGCAGGAGCGTGAAGCCAAGGAGCGTGGTCAGGAAATCGTCACCGAGGCCTCGCAGCGCGCGCAGCGCGAAATCGAGGCGGCGACGAAGCGGGCGCTGGAGGAACTTCGCACCGAGATCGCCGACCTGACGATCACGGCGACCGAGAAGGTCACCCGCAAGGCGCTCGATCCCGACGATCAGAAGCGTCTGGTCGAGGAG
>Ga0210409_10004028_pt1 | contig 16024 bp, 16 predicted proteins | sample IncBWH17MmetaG_FD_161649 | JGI IMG/M metagenome (GOLD analysis project Ga0210409, IMG submission 161649) | Forest soil microbial communities from Barre Woods Harvard Forest LTER site, Petersham, Massachusetts, United States - Inc-BW-H-17-M | ecosystem: Environmental > Terrestrial > Soil >...
GAAATATTCCCACCGGCACCCAGTAGCTATGCGACATGTGGATTGCGAAAGCACTCATCGCGCCTCGCTCACGAGGTACAAGACCGGTGAGAGTATCGCGCCTCGCCTGTGCTTCTCAACCTGGAGCTGGCACGACTCTGCCTCAACGTCCATCCGCCATTCTGTTCGAGCATAGGGCAGTCGCAACCAGCAGCGAGCGAGAGGGCCGTGATCGAGAGCCGGGGAAAGGCGGCGCGATAAGCGAGGCCGTCGAGCGTGAGGAGTTGGTAGCCGCGAGGCCAAGCAGAAGCGCTGCTTCGAGGGCCATAGGAGCCATGGCATTCCAGGCCTCCTCTGCGTCCAGATGCCGATCAGCACCTTCAGTGGGCGCAGTGATCGTCCCCGCATAGTTTTCAAACGGCGCGGATGACCGCTTTGCGCCCGCGGCGGATTCCGGGCGTTGCAATGCCGCGATGCTTTTCGAATGGCTTACGGTTCCGACTGGGTCGAGGGGAAATTCGTAGCCCTTGTGCTCGAACTCCAGGCCATCACCGGGCGCACATCCATCGCACGCCGGATCTCGTCGGGCACGGCGATCCGTCCTTTGCTTGTGATTCGAGCCTTTTTCTTTACCGCAACCTGCAATATTCCCTACCTCGACCAGCCCCGCCTTCCTGGCTATCAGGGCTCGCTGGCAAGGATTGGCTGCCTGGGACCCAGACCAACAAGACAACCGGAGGAAAAAAGGAATGGGCGCCGGAGTTTCCCGACGCCCATTTTGTGAACCTTGGAAGGACTGCTCTGGAGAGTGAATCGAGTCCTCGACCCAGTCCTCAGCGTTGTGAGACACCCTCGCTCATTATCCCAACTTGCACACCGGGCCCGCGTCCGCCAGAAACGTCCCGTTGTTGGAAAACCACCCATGAATCCCAATCGACGGCGTCCCATAGAACCAGGAGAAGAACGCCAGCTCCTGGAGATGGTAGGTAAAACCGTTGGGCATCACGATCGGCGAGAAGTTGCTCCCACTCAACGGGTCGCCTACTTCCAAGTTGTTCTGGCATATTCCGATGTCCTGGCCCGTGTTTCCCCAGGCCGGCACGGGGTTGGTGACAAACGGATCGTTGATCCATTCACCCACCTCGTGTGCCAGCGTGTCCGTGTCCCCATTCCCGGGCCCCCCAAAGACTCCCGTCGTGTCAAAATCCGTCGGCGAATAAGTCTGGATCGGCAAGCCCGTAAAACTGTGGTAGCCAAGGAAGCAGCAGTTGAGCACGTTGGTGAGCGGCGTAACGCCCGTCACCACGTTGTGCGTCAGCAGGATGGGAAAGTTCGAGGGGTTCACCCCTTCGGCCTGCAAGAACGGAATCAGAACCGTCGCGACGTAGTTGTCGAACCAGTTGAAATCCACAATTCCCAATCCGTCGCAAGCATTGAATGGCGTCTCAGGAAGAGTCGTGCCAACTGCTGCCGGCACGTTTACCTGGACCGCCGGAAGAATCTGAACGGGCCCCACTCTCATGTGATAGTCGTCCCGGATCCCGTTCTCACCGAGCTCCTTCCAGAATTCGGCTCGCTGGAAGGCGTCGTGATACGTCGTGTGGCCCACATTTGTGCCCCCAATGGAATACGTGGCATCCCCAAAAACAGGCGATTGCGCCGTGAGCGTGACGGGAACATTGTTCGGTGCTGCGAAGCAACTGGTGGGAATGGTCGGGTCAAAGGTGGTGACGCCGGGAGTGGTGCTAAAGGTGCCCGTGCCTGGATCCCAGTTCACACCCATGGTGTTAACGGTGATGATCAGCGGCACGATAAACGTGGGGACGTGCACGTCCTTTTTTCCCCTTCTGGTGAATGGATTTGCACCCACCATTACGCCGGTGTAATCGTTCCCGTCTCTTGTGGACTGGACGTTGTAGGTGAACAAAGGCAGCATCGCTGCGTGCGTTGAGCCGCTGGCCGCCAACTCACTGTTGACAGCGGACAGATCCACATTTCCGCCTTTGCCAGGAACCGTGCGGTGGCGCACCTTCAGCTGCGCTCTGGCCTCCTGCTGTGCTTTCAATTGCTGCTGATCTTGCGCCAACACTCGCGGCGCCTGCCCGAACATGCACGCCGCGGCAAAGATGAAAAAGACAACCCGTTTATGCAGCACTTTGTTTCCTCCTCATGAAATTTTCTTGCTAGGAGTCTTCCGCCGCGACGAACTGCCAAATTCTCAGTCCTTCGCCCGAACGACAGCTCAGCACTACAGGGGGACACTCGTGTCAGTGCACGTCGGAGGCGACCAGCCTGAACCGTGGGGTGGAATGTGCTAATTTTTGCATGAACACGGAACTTGTTGGATGGAAACGAATTCCGAAACGGCCGCTTCAGATATGGATACAGGTGTTCAGGGATGGGGAGCATCCAGCGCGTGCGCCACGCCGCCGGAAGCAGGCCCCGGGAATTCTTCTGCCATTTTTCGCAAACACTTTGCACTCCGAAGGCGCCGGCCGTAGCGACACAACTGCTGCTACCCGATTCCTGCAGCCCTCGTCCAAGTCCCCAATAGTCGGGGGACAGTATCTCTATCGCGAACTAAAGACGAGTCATCTTGGTTCCCACGATGAGCAGATTGGCATAGCTTCGAAATCAGATCCCGAGACCGGTAAACAGTTATGAATGGCCCGGTTCATCCAGTACGAATCGTCCGTTTCGGCGAGTTTGAAGCCGATCTTCGGACGAGCCTTCTCTGTCGTCGTGGTCAGCGGATCCGCCTGCAGGAGAAGCCCTTCCAGATTCTTGCGCTGCTAGTCGAGCGTTCCGGCGAAGTGGTCACTCGCGAGGAACTCCGCCAGCGTCTGTGGCCCGCCGATACTTATGTTGACTTCGATGCCAGCGTAAACACAGCGCTCAAGAAATTGCGGCAGGCCCTCGGCGACCCCGCTGATGAGCCTGTTTACATCAAGACGGTGCCTCGCAAGGGCTACCGCTTCATCGCCGCGCTTGAAGTGGTCGACCGCCCCTTATCCTCCCCCACATTTTCCCCCACCCTGCCTGCGCCCCCTGCTGCTGCGGAACGCGCCGAACCGACCGCAGGCTTCTTCGTCCGCGCCGCGAATTACTCTTCCCACCCGCACTGGGCTTGGCTGCTGGCTTTGGCAACCACAGCGGCTGCGATCTTCCTGTTCGTTTACGCCGTGAAACGCAGCCAGCCAGTTTCCGGAGTCCGCGCCGCCCCAGGCAGGATCCTCCTGCTGGTGATGCCCTTTGAAAACTTGACTGGCAATCCCGGCGAAGAATATTTCAGCGACGGACTCACCGACGAAATGATCGCACAAGTGGGGCGCGAGGTTCCCAGCCGGCTCGCGGTCATCGCGCGGACCTCGTCCATGCAGTACAAGCGGAGCCACAAGTCGTTCGCCAAAATCTCCCAAGAATTGGGTGGCGTGGATTATGTGCTCGAAGGTAGCACCCGCCGTTCAGGTGCAGATGTGACCATCAACGCGCAGCTGTTCCGCGCGGCCGATGGCGCCAGCCTGTGGGCCGACACCTTCACCCGCCCGGCCGCGGACGTGGTTGCCATGCAGCACGAGGTGGCCCAGGGCATCGTACGTTCACTCGCCCGCGAATTGCTGCCGCCTCCGGCCTCGAACCCCGCGTTCGCTTCCACGGCCGATCCCGCCGCCTACGACGACTATCTGCGCGGCCTCTTTCAACTGAACAAGCGCACACGCGACGGCCAGCGCAAAGCCTTCGAATATTTCCGGCACGCGATTGAAAAAGATCCTCGCTTTGCGCAGGCCTACGATGCGCTCGGCTATTCCTATCTCGTTTCTGGAAGCTGGGGATTCATCAGCCCGCGTGAAGCGTACCCTCAAGCGGAGCAGGCCGCGCGGAAAGCCATCGAGCTCGATGAGTCGCTCGGGGAAGCCCATGTCACTCTGGGCGAAGCCCTCCACGTTTACGACTGGAATTGGTCCGAGGCGGAAAAAGAATACCGGCGGGCCCTTGAACTCAGCCCGAATTCCGCTCTGGTTCACAAAATGTACGCCGAATATTTGAGCCACGCTGGCAGGCCTGCCGAAGCGCTGACCGAAATCGAGCGCGCGCAGAAATTGGATCCGCTTTCTCTGATCATCGCCGATCAGGTCGGGCTTTACAGCATTTTTGTGCACGATTGGGATCGCGCCACGCGAAAATTCAAGGACGTGGTCGAGATGGACCGGCAGTTTGCGCCCGGACATTACTTCCTGGGCGTTGCCTATTACCTCCAGAACAAATATCCGGATGCCATCACGGAATTTGAAACCGCTAAAAGATTATCCAACGACGCCGCGGAAATGAGCGTGAAGCTCGCCTGCGCGTATTATCGCGCCGGACGCAAGCAGGACGCCCAGCAGATGGTGCTCGAACTCAAGCGCCGCGCCCGCCACGAATTTATTCCCTCGGCGAGCTTCGCTGAGATATCCAGCGAAATGGGCGACAAGGAACAGACCATCCAGTGGCTCGAAAAAGCCGCCGCGGAACATGATTTCTTGCTCATGGGTGTCCGCAGCTTCTCGGAGATGGACGGTGTCGGCAAGGATCCGCGCTTCCAAAAAATCCTTACCGCCGTCGCTTTTCCCGCACCCGACCCACGGGCGTCTTCCGCCCAACGCTGATCGACGCCGCGCCAAGCTCCGCCTCGGCCATCCTGCCCGGCGCCTTCGCCTTCGCTTCTCCGGACCCCGAAACCCAGCTCGGGCCGCTTGCAAGACTGTGCAAAATTGGACAGTCACGCCCCCCCGACGCCTCTAAAATGCTGCATCCAGCCGCGAGGTAGGAAGATTGGCCAAGAGGGTAGAGGCGAGGGGACTACGATGAACCACAAGTCACGCACCACTCGGACGCCCGTGGCGTTTCGGGTTTATCAACAGAGCAACGACCACAGACGCAGCCAGTTGGCGGAAGAAAGACACATTCTCGAGTTGATATCACTCGGCGCGCCGCTCCCGGGAATCCTAAACAAATTGTGTACCGCCATCGATGTTCAGATCGGCAACGTGGTCTCGCTCATCTTGCTTCCCGATGCGACAGAAACCCATCATTGCTCCGTTACCCAGAGCGCCACGCAGGTGGGCCTGCATCTTTTTGCCGACGTAGATATTCTCGCGCGTGACAAGGCTTCCTTGGGGACACTGGAGATTTATTGTTGCGATCCGCGAAGGCCCACACCGCACGAACATCGCCTGATGGAGCGCGTGGTGCACCTGGCGGCCGTGGCCATTCAACGGCACGGGGGCGAAGCGGAACTCGAGAGACCGTCGAAGAGCCCAAGAGATGAAGTGGATGTCGCACCCGAACGACCTCCATTCATCAATTGATCTTCCTCGGTGCCCGGCCACTGAACTTGGGACTACAAGAATCTGTGACGAGCCCGATTGCGCCAACATGTACAAAGATTTCTTCGGACTGCGCGAAAACCCGTTCAACGTCAACCCGGATCCCCGATTCCTGTTCCTGACTCCACAGACTCAGGAAGCTTTGGATGAGCTGACCTACGGGATACAGGCACGCAAAGGCCTGATCCTGTTTACCGGCGAGGTCGGGACGGGCAAGACCACTCTGCTCAACCGCGTGCTCGATTGGCTACGCCTGCAGAAGACGCCCACAGCGTTTATTTTCAATTCACACCTGGAAATCAGCCACCTGTTCGATTTCATATTGGCTGATTTTGGTATTCCGTTTGACGCAAGATTGAAAGGCAACGCGCTCATGCGCCTGAATCAATGGTTGCTCGAGCGCTATTGCGCAGGCGAGACTCCGGTGTTGATCGTGGACGAAGCGCAGGGCCTGCCAGATCATGTGCTCGAAGAAATTCGAATGCTGTTGAATCTGGAAACTCCAAGTGAAAAGCTTTTGCAAATCGTACTCGCCGGCCAGCCGGAGCTGGAAACGCGACTCCAGCGGCCCGAACTGCGCCAAATCAAACAGCGGATTTCACTTCGATGCAACACCCGGACGCTCACTCTCGGCGAGACTCACGATTACATCCGGGCGCGCTTGCACATCGCTGGCGCGAACGGCAAACCCGTCTTTGCCTCTGAGTCCATGGACTCGGTGCACTTCTATTCGCGCGGTATCCCGCGCGTCATCAACCTTCTTTGCGAACACGCACTGATCCATGCCTATGTGGACCATGTCCAGCCGGTGCCGGTCCATATCATTCGAGAGGTTGCGCGCGAATTTCAGTTCGACGACCGCAAGCCCGTCGCCCCCTTCATGGATTCCAGTACCGCCCTGGACTCCCCATTGAATGCCATTCCATCGCCATTCACGAATGTACCGCCTTCTGCGCCTTCGTCGGCGGACCCGGCTTCAGGTCCATTTGCAGTCCGAGACATCGCGCTCCGCCCAGCCAAAGAACCTCGACCGCTGGTTATGAATTCCGGATTGAGTCCGGAGCCTGGGGAAGACGTTGGAACGTTCAGATCCTTGGGCGCTCAGGCAGCGGGGCCGGCGGCCCACGGGTCCACGCGTGCCGAGGTGAATCGGCCCTCGGAATTGGCGGGGTTCTTTTCTGACCTCCGAATTCAGTTCGGCTCGGATGGGGCGATCAAACCACCCCCGCTCCCGGCTCTTCTGCAAAGGGTCGAAGAAAAAGAGAAGTTCGAGCTTTTCGGATCTTCCCGAATTCCCAGTCCCCCAAAGCTTTCGCGTCTGGCGAGAACAGTGCACGCCACGAAGTCAGGCTTACGCCTCCCCTTGCTGACGAAGACTCTTGGCGCTTACTTCGGTTTGCCCGGTTGGAGCGCGAGAGGGTGGGGCCGCTTGCTGTCCACCCTGAACTTTCCCGCGCGGACTCAATGGAATCTGATCTTTTCTCATCAGCCGAACCGAGCGTCTGAGCGCCTGCGAGTGTGGTATCGGCTTTGCCATGCCTGCAAGGACCGAGGTCTGATTCCGGTGAGCTGGATCGATTGGCCGAGAAAGAAAGCAGTCTTTTATCGCTGGTTGCAGCAGCCCTGGGATCCAAGCCAGTGGCGTTTGCCAAACTCGCGGCTATTTGAAGCGCGGCGAAGGATCAGCTACAAGAAAATGTGATCCCTGGTTGCCGTACGAGCTCGATCCCCTGCCTAACGCGAGGCTGTGCTTTTGGACTGAATCGGATCCGGTTGCGACGTCAGGCCGTAGAATCGGCGATCGCATTCCATGCACCGGAATGGACGCACCGGCACTAGGCTCAGTATGTAAGTTTCAAACGTTCCCTTCCGCTTCGACCGGCGAATGACTTTGCTCTGGCAATGTGGGCAAGAAACGCGCACCTAAGTTCTCCTCTCAAAAATAACCAATTCCGCTCGCTCCGATCGCTTTCCCCAGACATTTGGAAGGGCTGAAGAATCTCTGGGCTATATCAATTCTGGATCCTCCCCAACCAGGTTATCCCCGTGCTACTGCCACGTGCCCGATTCAACCAAATTGAGAGTGCGGGAAACTGTACCAAATTGAACAGTCCTACCAAGTGGGTCTCCCGTACATTTCCGGGGTCGGGGGTTCTAGGAATTCCAAGAATTCCTCTTATCGCCCAGGTTTGCAGGTGGTCGGCAGTCAGGGATTCGAGTCCAACTTAGATGGCCATCTCGGCACACACGGGAACCGGCTCCCATCAGCAGACCGCCGCTGCACGATGCAAATCTCACCGCCGGCGGGAACTCATGCAAATTCTGTTCGTTCACAGTGATTTAGCTGCTGTGGACCGCTGCCTGGATGAGCTGAATAGCGTGCGGTTCATGGTGAATTCGGAAACAGCACAAAATGCCAGAGAGTTCGCCAGGTGCGTGGCCTCGCAACGGTATGACCTGATCGTGGCCGAATGCCCAGGTACTGACCCCCAGGGGATCGAGACGATTGAACTTCTGCACCAGGCGAAAAAGGGAACACCGCTGATTTTCATAACCGACACTCTGCGGAGAGATGCTGCAAAAGAGTTCGCCGAAGATGGCGTCCACGATTGCATCGAAATGGATCGTATTGCGCGTCTTCCCATGGCTGTCCGGCGGGTTCTGGACGAAAAGAACTTGCGAGAAGAACGCGATCGAGTCGAAAAAGAACTGCGGCACTCGAAAGCGCACTACCGAGCCTTCGTCGAAAACTCGGCCTACGGTATGTGCCGTTGCAGTAAGGAGGGCAGATTCCTGGACGTCAATCAGGTTCTTGTGACCTTGTTGGGTTACAACTCGAAAGAGGAACTCAAGTCCGCAAATCTCGCCAGCACCACCATTCAGGATCCCATCCAGCGGGCGCAGTTGCTGGAGCGCTCCCCAGAGACCGGGCACGTCGAACCTCTCGAAACCGAGTGGAAGCGGAAAGACGGTACGACGTTGAGAGTCCGGCTCAGCGGGCGCAAAGTGCGCGGCGAGAAGGGCGCGCTGGATGGTTACGGAATCATCGTCGAAGATGTCACCGACCAGCGTGCTCTCGAGGACCAACTCCGGAAACGAGCCGCCAGCGACGGCCTAACCGATTTGGCCAATTACCGCCGCCTGGTGGACGTGCTGGATGACGAAATCTCTCGGTCGAAGCGGACAGGCCGGGAATTCACTCTTCTCTTCCTGGACCTCGACGGGCTCAAGCACATCAATGACTGCCATGGTCATCAGACAGGCAACCGATCGCTCTGCCGGCTGGCCAACGTCCTGCGCCTCTGCTGCCGCTCCATCGATACCGCGGCGCGCTATGGCGGAGATGAGTTTGCACTCGTCCTCCCGGAGACGGCAGCAGGGCCCGCAAAGCTCGTGGCGCGACGGATCCGCGAACTGATTGCCGAAGATGGCGAACAACCCAAGCTCACCGTCAGCATCGGCATCGCCACCTACCCCCAGGACGCCGAAACGATGGGGCCGCTTTTATACGCCGCCGACAGATCGCTCTATTCGATGAAGTGCCAAAGGAACGAGTCTTCCGCGCGGAAGTAAGTTTGGAATTGAGGCTGGTGACCGAATCCCAGACTTATCAGTGTGGTTCCCGCCCAGGCGGCGGCTTGCTAGAGGCTTGCTGGCAGCCCTCGCGGCCAGCTGGTGCCCATCTTTTCGATTTTAAGAGGAGAGAATGACGAGGCGGGCGAGCAGCACTCCCCCAGCCCTGGATACGAGTCCTTATCGCCCTGGCCTCGTCATTCGCGCGCGCATTTTAGGTTTTTGCGCCCCATTGAAACTGTCCCCTTTTGCACACTTCCACAACCATTTTTCAACCTCGCATGCGTACAGAATCTCAGTTTCAGGGAAGCAAGACGACCAGCGTATAAACTCCCAGCGTCGTCCCCAGGGGAATTTCGGACAGCGACAGCAAGGCCGCAATCAGCCCGAGCATCCGTCCGGGCCGTTGATCTGCCAGCAGAGCCAGCCCAGCCAAAATCCCGAAGACGCCACAAACAAACGATAAGACGATAATGCCAGTGTAAACGATGTGAAAGTAATCCATCAGAGCAAACGGATTGGGCACGCGACTGAGGAGTGCTCCAAACATCACCGTGGCTGTTCCGCTGAACAGAATCAGAATAATTCCCATGATCAGCCGGAGTATTCCATATCCTACCCAGCAAAGGCCCAGGATCCGCCGATGACCTCTCAAATTTCCCGTCGCGGAATCATCCAATGCCATTTTCACCCCCTGTTCGGGATTCCAATCCTCGCTCAGCCTATAAACATAGCGCGTTTTTCGGGATTTGGAAGAGCAGAACGGCCCTAGCAGGATATCGCCCAGCCGCGCACCCTCGCCTAAGTCACTCTTTCTCGCCGTCCACGGCCACATCCTAAAGATCCCCCTGGCCGGCTACTGTTCTGTTTCGCACAGTATTGCGCACCCGTTTTTAGTAGCTTGGACATGGCCCCTCGGTGCGCACGGGGGAAAAGTGTCTGGATTTGTTTATGAAGACAAAAAAAATAATTAAGAACGGAAATGCCGTCCCTTTCGATCCGCAGGTATTTCTCGATACCGCAGGCGTGGCGAGAAAAGTTGTTGAGTACCGGCGGCACGAATCCATCTACTCGCAGGGCGAGGTGGCCGACACGGTCATGTACGTCCAGAAGGGCGGCGTGAAATTCTCCGTGGTCAACGGGTCTGGCAAGGAAGCCGTGGTGGCCATGTTTGGCCCCAGTGATTTTTTTGGAGAAGGCTGCATGGCGGGCCAGACGCTCCGCATGGGCACGGCAACAGCCATTACCCCGACCACCCTTCTTGTGATCCAAAAAAAGGAACTGCTGCGTGTGCTCCACGCGGAGCATGAGTTGTCCGATCATTTCATCGCCTACATGCTCGGTCACAACATCCGCGTCGAAGAGGATCTGATCGACCAACTGTTCAATTCCAGCGAAAAACGCCTCGCGCGCACTCTCCTGCTTCTCGCCCGTTATGGCAAGCAGGAAAAGCCGGACAGCGTGCTTCCGAAAGTCTCGCAGGAAACGCTCGCGAGCATGGTCGGCACCACTCGGTCGCGCGTGAATTTCTTCATGAACAAATTTAGAAAACTTGGCTTCATCGAATACAACGGCAAAATCAAAGTCAATAAGTCCTTGTTGTCGGTTGTCCTGCACGAGTAAACCGATGCCCCGGTCTGCGATCGCTCGGAGACCACCGCAGCGTTCCCGACGGAGTCCCGGCAGTCGAAACAAACCCGCCTTGACATCCTATCCCGTAGTGTTAAAAGCTACCCCGCGGCGTCCGCTGACAGTCGCCACTAACAGGAGAGCACAATGAGGGGACTCCTCTTCGCCATCTTGATCGTCATACTTATCACTGCGCTCGGGCTCGGATTCGTTTGGATGGGTTTCATCAACATGCGCGCCGACGCTCCTCCTTCGAAATTTGAGTCCACTTTCCTCGGCCATGCCATGGACGCCAGCGTCGCGCGCTCGGCCCCCGACGTCACCAATCCCGTCACCTTGACCGAGCCGAACCTCGCCGCCGGCGCCCGCGTCTATCGCGACAATTGCGCGAGTTGTCACGGCGATCCTTCCCGTCCGCGATCCCCGTTCGGAGCAGGCTTCAATCCCCCCGCGCCGCAGTTCATGTTTGATGCCGCCGATATGCCGCAGAATCAGAATTTCTATATTCTGCAGCACGGCATCCGCTGGACCGCCATGCCCGCGTGGAAAAATCTTCTGACGGACCAGCAGATGTGGCAGGCAGTCACGTTTATCAGCCACATTCACGAACTTCCCCCCGCGGCCCTGCAAGTCTTCACCGTGTCATCCCCCAACTGACCTGTTCTCTGTTTGCAATTGTATTCGCAGATCCTGCGGGTCCTGCTGGCCATGAGGGCTGAAGGGAGCTCGCCGAACGGCTCGCCTCAGCGGTTGCCGCGGTCCACTCGCAACAGCATGCCGCTGCCAGAACGCACCTTCACATCCCCCTCCATCGAGCTCAAGTCAATTTCGCCAACCGGATCGGTTCGGCCCGCATGAGAGATCTTCAATCGAGGATAGCCGAATATCCCGCACGCATCTGAAGCGAAGAGCCACAGCGCTTGCGGCCGGTCATTCCCATCCACCGCGCCCCGGCAATCCATTCCAGCTCTTGCGCTCACGCGCGCCAGCACGCCGTCCGGCACCGGCTCTCCGACCACCCTCTCTCCGTTCACAACGTGCCCGCCTCCGCGGTAAACAGTCTCCTCGCCCCCAATTTGGACTGTGGTCCAGGCGCTGGAGGGCGTTCCCCGATCAGGCGTCCAGAACGGCAGCTCGGCCGCCTCTACCTCCAGCAGCGATGCCAGCGCCCTAAGATTCGTAACCATCGGGATTGTTTCTCCGGACCTAACGAGTTTGTCGAACTGGAACGTAATCTTCCCGGGGCTCCCGTTCTTCGCCGGAGTCACCCCCAGCACCTGCCCCACAACTTTAGAACCCGCGCGAATTTTCCGCCCCGAACCTAGCGGAACATCCTGCATGATTCTGGCCGTAATCACTTGCCCCGGCTTACTCTTCGCCGAGGAGATGCTTCCGTTCCAACGCACCGGAAGTATGGTCCCCGCAGGAATTCTGTCCTGCGCATTCAACCCCGCCGCTAACGTCAAAAGTCCCGCCCAGAATAGGCGTTTCATGGTCATCCGCCTCCCGCCCTAAATCATCAGAGTTTCGCGTTTCAGCCATGGTTGCAAATGAAGCTTTTCCGTTTCCGTGGCGGCGCGCCGATTTCAGGACTTACCATCCGGCCCTTAGTGTGCCGAGCCAGAACCGCCCAACCTGAATTTCCGTGTGAAGAAAACCACAGGCGCGCCGATGATGCAGGCGCAGCTCAGCAGCCAGAAACAATCGAGAAATCCCAGGAATGCCGCTTGCTGCTGGATGATTCGCGCTACCTCCGCTTTCGCGTGTAAAGCCGCGTCCGGCGTGGTGAAACCGTGGGCCGCAAAATATCGGGACAGGGCGCCCAGCGTAGCTCGATAGCGCGTTTGGGTTGCCGTGGCATGCGCAGCCAGGATCGAGTGGTGGTACTGCGTCCTTCGCGCAAGCACGGTTGTAACAAACGCGATTCCAACGCTCGCCCCCTGGTTCCGGAACAGGTTGGTCAGGCTCGAGGCTTTGTTGTTCTTGTTTTTCGGCAAGAAGGAATAGGCCAGTTGGCTTACCGGCACAAACAACGGCGCAATACCAAGCCCCTGAAGAGCCCTCAGCAGCGCCACGTGTTTGTAGTCCGTCCCTAGATCAATGCTCGCATACTTCCACATGGCCATGGCGAAAATGAGGTACCCGGCAAAAATGAGTGGCTTGACCCCCACCCTCGGCAAGATCCTTACGACGATGGGAGCAAGGGCCACGATGACAAGTGCGCCGGGCCCCAGAACCAGTCCCGCATTCGTCGCCGTGTAGCCGTACAGGGTCTCCAGCATCTGCGGGATCAACACGGTCGAGCCGAACAAGACAAACCCAAACAGGAAATAGTAAAAGTTCGCAATGGCGAAGTTCCGGTTTGCCAGCAGACGTATTTCGACCACCGGGTCGGGATGGTGCCACTCCCAGAACACAGCCACAATCAGTGAAACCAAAGCGATCGAGAAGAAAAACACAATAAAACGGCTCTCCAGCCAATCTTCCGTCTGGCCGCGATCGAGGACCACTTCCAGGCAGGCAAAGCCGAGCGCAACGAGAAAAATCCCCAGTCCATCCACTCGAAGCTTGCCGTCTTTTCGCGCCGCTTGGACTTCACGCTTGAACTCTGGAGGATCCGAAACGACTCGGTTCGTCAAGATCAATGACACCATCCCAATGGGAATGTTGATGAAGAAAATCCAGCGCCAGCTCCAGCTGTCGGTGATCCATCCGCCGAGCGGCGGTCCGATAACCGGTGCGGTCACAATCGCCATGCTGTACAGGGCAAACGCTGCCGCACGCTTCTCTCCGGGGAATGTGTCCACCAGAATCGCCTGCTCCACCGGAGCCAGTCCGCCCCCTCCCACACCCTGCAGAATGCGAAAGAAAATGAGTAAACCCAAGGAGGGAGCAAGACCACAAAGCAGCGAACTCGCCGTGAAGAGCACGACGCAGAGCATGTAGTAACGCTTCCGCCCAAACACGCGGCTCAACCACGCAGAAAGCGGAAGCACCACAGCATTCGACACCAGATAGCTGGTCAGGACCCAGGTGCTCTCGTCATAACTCACCGCGAGTCCGCCCGCAATATGGGGCAGGGCGACATTGGCGATGGCCGTGTCGAGCAGCTCCATGAAGGTCGCCAGCGTAACCGTGACCGCAACGATCCACGGATTGATGGCAGGCCGCGAGGCGGCCTCCAGGGGAAGCGAAACGGAAGCTGCGTCCGCGCTCATGTTGTGCCCGGCTTCTTGGATGCAATTAGAGACCGTTCGGTCTCATCAAATGCAGCGTATAATGCCATTGGCGACCAGACAGTCGCAGGGCGGTTTTGCAGGGGTACTGAAAATGCGCAAAGGCGAACACACCCGGCAGGAAATCATTCGGAAGGCGGCGCCCATCTTCAATCAGAGAGGCTACGACGGCGCGGCCTTGTCCGACCTCATGCGGGCGACCGGTCTCGAAAAAGGCGGGATTTACCGACACTTCTCTAGCAAACAGGCGCTCGCTGCCGAGGCATTTGATTACGCCTGGCAACAAACCGTAAACGCACGCATCCAGGATCTCGATACCATCTCGAATACCGTTGACCGGCTGAAGAAGTTGATTGCGAATTTTGTTGAGCGCCGCGGAATTATCCCCGGCGGTTGCCCGTTGCTCAATACGGCCATCGATACCGATGACGGAAATTCTGTTCTACGCGAGCGTGCGTGCAAGGCCCTGCGCGGCTGGCGCAGTCACCTCACTTCGATCGTCAGCGCCGGAATCAAAGCACGCGAAATCCGCCCCAAAACCGACGCAAAAAAGCTCGCCGCTCTCATCATTTCCTCCCTCGAAGGCGCCGTGATGGTTTATCGCCTGGAACGAAATGAGGAAGCCCTGCGCGCCGTCCAATCCCACCTCGAAAGGTATCTCGAAACAGAACTGCGCCTTCCCGCAAAAAACCAAAACAAGAACTGAAACCGAACGGTCTCTTATAGCATCGAAGTCGAGGGGGAGCAAAACGGCGATGCCAGCAGCAGACGCACGTAAACACAGTGGAACTCGCAGCCCCGTTCCCCGCAAAGGCCGGCGCCGGATCGCAGTCCCTGGGGCGCGCCGTCAAACCGTGATTGAACCGTAGGGAGGCACAACGCTTCGTCCTGAAAGCAGAAATTCGAAGGAGATTCAAATGGCAGACACCTACCAGGCAGTCGAAGTATCAGCTCCAGGGACGCTTCGCGTTGTCGAGCGACCAATCTCCGAACCCGGTCCCGGTCAGGTTCGGATTCGAGTGGAAGCGTGTGGAATCTGTCACACCGATGCGGCCACGGTCCTGGGCGCTTATCCGGGTCTGACTCTGCCGCGCGTTCCGGGGCACGAAGCTGTCGGCCGCATTGAAGCGTTGGGGGCAGGCGTGTCCCGGTGGAAAATCGGTCAACGGGTTGGCGTCGGCTTGATCGCGGGCGAAGACGGGGTGTGTGAATCGTGCAGGCGCGGGGACAGTGTGAATTGTCAGAACCCCGTGGTGCTGGGAGTCACTGCAGATGGCGGATATGCGGAAGTGATGATTGCTGAAGCGCGCGGCCTCGCTTCCATTCCTGACGAGCTCAATTCCGCACAGGCCGCCCCGCTCCTGTGCGCGGGCGTTACCACCTACAACGCTCTTCGCAATGCCGGTTTGCGCGGCGGAGATCTGGTCGCCGTGCAGGGGATCGGTGGCCTGGGGCATCTGGGTGTACAGTTTGCGCGGCACATGGGATTCCGTACTGTCGCTATCGGGCGTGGGCAGGAGAAGGAAAAACTTGCGAAAGATTTGGGCGCGCACAGCTACATTGATACTGCCGTCGACGATGCCGCAGCGGTATTGCAGCGTATGGGCGGGGCCAGAGCGATTCTCGCAACAGCCACCCGTGGGGATGCGATGGGGCCGCTGGTGTCCGGTCTTTCGGCTCGCGGGAAGTTCATTGTGCTCGGCGTGCCCCAGGACCCCATCCAATTGAATGCGTTCCCGCTCGTCTTTGGAGGTCGCTCGATTTACGGGAGCCTGACCGGCACGCCGATCGATAACCAGGACACTCTTGCCTTCAGCGTCATGGAGAATATTCGTCCGATGATCGAGAAAGTTCCGCTCGAACGGGCTGCCGATGCTTACGCCCGGATGATGGAAGGCAAAGCGCGGTTCCGCATGGTGCTGGTCACAGGGCAATAAAAACCCATGGTCCGATCACCGCGCGAACCCGGGAACGACTTGCTGCCATGGGCCATTGCCGCAACGGGGCGCCCTCGAGCGCCCGAAGAAAGTCGATCCGGGGGCCCGAGGTATCACCCGCGGCAGTTGACTTGCGGCCAATCAAGGGCGTCGAATCAGATCTCGATCCCTTCTCAGCCACAGCAAAGAGCAGTAGAAATCGAGAACTGAGGAGAGAACACATGGGCAAGCTCGAGGGAAAGATTGCGCTCATTACTGGCGGCAATAGCGGCATCGGTCTTGCGACGGCGAAGCGGTTCGTGGC
>Ga0210409_10004030_pt1 | contig 16017 bp, 15 predicted proteins | sample IncBWH17MmetaG_FD_161649 | JGI IMG/M metagenome (GOLD analysis project Ga0210409, IMG submission 161649) | Forest soil microbial communities from Barre Woods Harvard Forest LTER site, Petersham, Massachusetts, United States - Inc-BW-H-17-M | ecosystem: Environmental > Terrestrial > Soil >...
CAGTTGAAGGATGTCTACATCGCCGCGGCGGCGCGCTGCGCACCGCCGGGCAACAAGCCACTGCCTTCGGAAATCTTAAGCTGCCGAGAATATCTGGAACGTGAGATCGAGATTTTGCGACCCAAAGCGGTGCTCGCCCTTGGAAAAATCGGATGGGACGTGTTTCTGGGAATTCTGAAGCAGCGAGGCGGGATTCCCGCGCGGGCCGGTTACCGCTTCGCCCATGGTGCGGAGGTGGATCTCGGGACGGCCGGATTGCGATTGTTCGGCGTGTACCATCCGAGCCAGCAGAACACGCAGACCGGATTGGTGACCCCGGCGATGTATGCGACGGTGCTGCGACGCGTCCGACGCTTCCTCGAAGAAAATGCTGGGGAGATGTCGAGTCAGCGCACAAGAGGAAGAAAACCATAGCGCGGCAGCGACGCGCGGAGCACCGAATTTCGCTGAAAGAAGTGTCTGGATTGGATGGCAGTTTGGCGGCGCAGGCCGACAGGCATTATCGGAGAGCCGCCCTCCCCGGTTTCAATCTTTGGTTATGTCCGCTCAATTCAATGACATAGCGATGCTGGAGGATTCCGGCATTGGCCGGAGGTATGCACCAGCGAAGGTGTATTGCGAACCGTGTTTCGCAGGAGGAATAGGAATGACGCGCAAGAGCATCCGTTTTGTCGGCGCAGCGGCCGTGGCTACAGTGCTTGGACTTGGGTCGGCCCAGTTGGCAGTTGCACAGGACCAGCCACAGGACTCGCCTCCCGTGCCGCCCGTCGTGGAGCAACCAGCGCATTCGGCGGATGGACGGCGTCATGCCGACCTGCCGGTCGAAGCATATGCAGTGGTTCCCGGCACGAAGTTCCTGGTGAGGCTCGACGATGAACTGGACACCAAAGAAACGCGCGAGAAGAAACGCTTCAAGGTGACTACATTGGAGCCGCTGGAAGCGGGCAGTGGGATCTATCTTCCACCCGGCGCGCAGATTCACGGGCACGTGAGCCGCGTGGAGTCCGCAGGGGTTGCTGGGCGCGCTAAGATTTGGCTGACATTTGATGACATCCACACGAAGTTTGCGACCCTGCCGATTGTGGCGGAAGTGGTGAGCGTGCCCGGAGATCACAGCGTGAGAACGGGGACTGCGCAGAAGGAAGGGCTCATCGAGGGACGCACCAGCACACAGCAAGCAGCGGCGGAGGCAGCCGCCGCGGGCGCGGCGATGGGTGCGGTCCGGGGCGTTAAGGACAAAGACAAGAGAGAAGCGGTGGAAGGCGCGGCGGCGGCGGCCCTTGCGGCCTATTTGATAGAGTCGGGCCGCGGCCACGAAATCGATCTGCCGAAAGGCGCGAAGCTGGAACTCGAACTGGAGCGGGCTTTGTATTTGTTGAAGGAATAAAGGAATCGGTTCCATCACACACTCACGATGGGTCGACCGTAGAGCCAGGATTTGAGATCACGCCGAGCTGGGGCGCAGCATGCTGCGCCCCTACTTGTTTCCACTGCTTGGCAACGGGCTACGTGGCTTGTTACAGTCGAAGTATCCAGCCTATGCACAAACCAAATACGCCAAGTGTACTGAGAGAGAGGCAGAGCCGCATGGGCGACGACTCCAAAATGGCAGTGCGCGCGGTGGAAACCGGAGAGCGCAAGGACCGCGTGTTGATTGTTGAAGATGAAGACAACGCGCGAAGAGGGTACGAGCAACTGCTGCAAAAATGGGGCTACGAGGTTCTGGGCGTGGCTAGCGCCGAAGACGTACTGGCAAAGTTTGCCAGTTATCAGCCGGACACGCTGATCGCCGACGTCGAGCTGCCGGGCATGAATGGCCTGGATTTGCTGAAGCAGCTGGGCGCCGATCTTCACGATGTGCCGGCGATTATCATCACCGGCAAAGGGAGCGAAGAACGCGCGGTGGCGGCCATCGAAGCGGGCGCATTTTGGTACATCGAAAAGCCGTTGAAGGGGCCGGTATTGCGCGCCCTTTTGGACCGCGCGCTGGGGAAGGCGCGCGACGCCAGACAGTTGGCGGTGCTGCAGCGACAGTTGCGCGAAACCGGACGGCTCGGCGATTTGGTGGGCGGGTCAAAGGCTATGCAGGATGTGATGCGCATCGTGGAAATGGCCGCGCCCAGTTCAGCATCGGTGTTGATCACTGGCGAAACCGGCTCCGGGAAGGAGATCGTGGCGCGAACGATTCATAAGCTTTCGCCGCGCGCGTCGGGGCCGTTTGTGGCCATCAATTGTTCCGCAATTCCCGAAACGTTGATGGAAAGCGAAATCTTCGGCCACGAGCGCGGGGCATTCACCGGGGCAGCGGAGCGCCGCATCGGCTGCTTCGAACTGGCCGACGGCGGGACGCTGCTGCTGGACGAAATCGGGGAGATGCCCGCGCCAACACAAGCGAAGCTGCTGCGCGTGTTGGAAGACCGCAAGGTGCGGCGGCTGGGAAGCAAAAGCGAGACTCCGGTGGACGTGCGGGTACTGGCCGCCACCAACAAAGACCCGGAGGCCGCGGTTGGACACGGGCAAATGCGCCAGGATCTTTTCTTTCGCCTGAATGTGTTTCACATCCACTTGCCGCCGCTACGCGATCACAAAGAGGACATCCCGCTGCTGGTGGAATATATTCTCCATGACGTAAATGAAAAGCACGGCAAGCATGTTCGCGGCATCGGGGCGGAGGTGATGGACATTTTCATGAGCCACACCTGGCCGGGCAATATCCGCGAATTGCGCAACGTGCTGGAACGCTCCACGATCATGTGCGAAAAGGATATGATCACGCGGAGTTGCCTGCCCGATGAGTTTGGCAAAACGCAAGCGAAGGGGCCGAGTGATTTATCGAGCATCCGATTCCCGGTGGGCACGACGGTCGATGCGATGGAGCGCGAACTGATTCTGCAGACCTTGAACGCCACGGGAAACAACAAGACTCGTGCGGCCGACTTGTTGGGCATCAGCCTGAAGACTTTGCACAACAAATTAAAAGAATACGGCGGCGAACGCGCCGAAACGGTGTAGAGACGCGCGATGCAGCTACGGCTGCGTACGAAACTCACGCTAATCATGACGGGCCTGGTGCTGCTCGTGGTGACAGCGCTGTCCGCCGTATTCGTCGCGCAACTGTTCGAGCAGGTCCTCCAGCAAACCGATAGACGCACGGTCGAAATTGCCAACCAGGTCTTCGAGCAGGCCCGGCGCGCGGTCGCCGAAGCCGCAGCGCGCGGTATGCGTCCCGCGTCCAACGACCCGAACGACATCAACGAGTACGTGCAAAAGGCGTTCCGAACGAGCGAGGGGCTGCGCGCGCAGTTAAAGGCGGCTAAAGTAGATACCCCGGCTATCTATGAAGTGTCGATTACCAACAACGATGGCACGGTCCTGATCTCCACCGACGAGTCGTTGGTCGGGAAATTTCTGCCCAGGCGAACCAAAATTTCGCAACTGACGCAACGTGGCTACTTGCATCAAGCCAGGGTTCTGGCCGGCCCCCCACAGGTCTATGAACTGGACCTCCCATTCATTAATGGCGACCAGCCGTTCGGAGAAGTGCGCGTAGTCGTTTCGTCAGGCCTGCTGCTGAACGACATTTCTTCCAGCGTGCGCAAATTCGGAACCATCGTTCTGCTCGCTCTGGTCATCTCAACGGTGGTGGCCGCGGTAGTCAGCCGGGCGACGCTCGCGCCACTGAGCGATATTTCGGCGCAGCTCGATCGCATTTCCGCTGGGCAATACGATTCGCCGGTCACCGAGGCGAAGGGATTTGGATTTACTGGTGGCAGTGACGAACTAGGGCAGGTAAGTCGAAAAATTACGCAAGTCGGGCAGCAGCTTCGCGGCGTCCACGAAATCTTCAGCACCTTACGCGAGAACATGGATTCCGTCATGGCCGGGCTGGAGGATGGGCTGCTCCTTTTCACCCGCGATGCCCGTGCGGTGATGGTCAGCCCGGCGGCCGAGAAATTTCTGGGTGCGCCAGCCGGACATTTTCTAGGCCGCCGTGTGAACGAAATTTTTCCGGTGGGGCATCCGTTGCACGAAGTCTTGCATGTCGAAGGCGACGACCTGAGCGAAATCGCAGCGGAAACTGACCTGGACACCATCGGGGGAACCCGCCGTGTCGGCATCAGCGTGCAGGCCATTCAAGAAAATGGCGAGCGCATGGGTGCGCTGGTTACCTTGCGCGACCTTGACTCCATCGAGAGCATCAATACCCAGTTGCAAGTCAGCGAACGCCTTGCGGCGCTGGGAAGAATTACCGCGGGCGTGGCACATGAAGTGAAGAATCCGCTGAACTCCATGCGCCTGTGGCTGGAAAATCTGAAGGAATCACTACCGCCAGAGCCGGATAGCGGCTCGCAGCAGGCTGTTCAGGTATTGGACAAAGAAATCGATCGTCTCGACGCAGTGGTCAAACGCTTCCTCGATTTCACGCGCCCCATGGAGGTACGCCTGGAAGCCACACAATTGGCCGATGTATTGAAAGAAGTGGTCGAGGTCGCCAAACCGCAGTTGCAAAAAGCAAGAATACATGTAGCACAGCTTTTGCCCATAGACGTGCCAGAAGTTTATGTGGATCGCGCGCTCCTGAAACAAGCACTGCTCAATCTCGTGCTGAATGCCGTCGAAGCCATGCCGACCGGCGGGCAACTGCGCATGGTGCTCAGCCGCCGCGGCGAAATGGCCGAGATCACCGTGGGCGATACCGGGAAAGGCATTCCTCTGGAAAATCGTCAAAAAATATTCCAGCTTTTCTTTACAACGCGGCCCGGCGGCAGCGGCATCGGACTGGCCAGCACCTTCCGAATTGTACAGCTCCACAACGGTTCGATAGACTTTACGTCGGAGGTTGGCCGGGGAACGACATTCCGGATCGAGCTGCCGCTCGCGGCCTGACAATGACGGGAACTACTCAGCTCTGTCCGCATTCGCAGCAATGGGTCGTGCGATTTGGCATGGCTGCTTCATGCATGGTTGTCGTTGCGCTAAGCGGATGCGCCGAACGCCAAGTAAAGGCCAAGCCGTTTCCGTGGAGCACCTTTGCATACACGCGGCCTCTGGCACCGGCTGTTGCGACGTCGCAGATAGATGAGGACGACCCGTTGGAGGATGCAACCCTGGATGTTGCGCCGCCGCCTTCCGCGTTAGTAATCGCGCGCAGCGCACCGTCGCGACCCCGCGTGCCAGCGGGCAATTCTTCGCAAAACGACGCAGGTAGCAAGCCGGATGTACCGCAGATTGCGCCGCTGCTGACCGCTGGGGAAGCCAGCGCAGCCCAGCAGCAAACCAGCCAGAGCTTGAGTGTTGCGGAGCACAATATCGGCTCGGCCGATGGTAAATCGCTGAACGCCACCCAGCAGGACCTTGCGTCGAAAGTGCGAAGCTTCATGGCCGAAGCCCGCGACGCGGCGAAACTTGGAGATTGGACGCGCGCGCGAGCGGCGGCAAAAAAGGCTGAGGTACTTTCGCAAGAGTTGGCCAGCTCGTTGTGACGCGACTCGCCTCCCCAGGCACGGATCGAAGGCCCACGCAAGAAAATGATGAAAAACTTTGAGGTCATCATCGCCGGAGGCGGGCTCATCGGCGGAGCCATCGCGCTCGAGCTCGCGCTCGCCGGCTTGCGTGTCGCCATTTTTGAGCAAGGCGACCCCGGGCGGGAAGCCTCCTGGGCCGGCGCGGGTATCTTGTCGCCTGCGCCGGAAAATCCCGCGACGATTCCGCTGGTTCCGCTGGGAAAAGCAAGCATGGCCCTATATCCGGAGTTCGTGGCCCGCGTCGAGGAACTTTCCGGGCAAGATGTTGGCTTCCGGGCCAAGGGCACCCTCGAGGCGTTCTTTTCACGAGACGCCGCGCGCGGTCTGAGCACGCATGTCGCTCTCCATCACGGATGGGGATTGAAAGCAGAAGCGATCAGTGCGGAAGATGCGCGCCAGCTCGAACCCGCACTAAGCCCGGAACTCAAAGCTGCGGTGCTCCGGCCTGACGAAGCGTCGGTAGACAACCGCTCTCTGACTCACGCGGTTTTGGAAGCCGCGCGAAAAAAAGGAGTCGAGATTTTTGCGCAACGGGAAGTACAGGGAATTTGGCGGGAAAAACAGCGCTGCATGGGATTGCTGCTGAAGGATGAGAGAGTCTCCGCTGACTGGACTGTTATCGCCGCGGGCTCTTTTTGCGCAAAAATCGCGGGAATTGGCGCCTACGCGCCGGTGCGTCCGGCCAAAGGCCAAATGATTTCATTGCGCGACGACCGAACGAAAATCGAGCGCGTGCTGTGGTCCGACAAGATTTATCTGGTCCCCCGAAACGACGGCCGGATTTTGGCCGGCGCGAGCGTCGAGTACGTAGGCTTCGACAAAAACGTAACCGCCGGAGCGTTGGAGCAAATGCTCAGCAGCGCGCTCGAACTCGCGCCCGATCTTGCGAACGCTCGCATAGACGAGACTTGGGCCGGGCTGCGCCCCGACTCTCCAGATCACCTGCCAATTTTGGGACCGACCGACATTGATGGTCTGCTGATCGCGACCGGACACTTTCGCAGCGGCATCTTGCTAACGCCGGTGACTGCCCAACTCATTTGTGAATGGGTGACGCAGCAGCGCGTATCTGTCGATTGGGAACGCTTCAGTCCACTGCGCTTTGTGGAAGCACGCAAAGAAACCACTGCGTAGATGTATCAGGCGAACTACTCCGGACGAGCCGGCGGCGGCGTGATCGGCGAGGAGTCTCCCACGTGCCGGTATTGAATCTGATCGGAATCGAGCATCAACGAATGTTCTAGGACGATATCGAGCGTCGAGCCGCGCGGTAGCTGCGCCTCCGGTCCCCGCGTGAGCAGCACGGCGCCCAAACCGGCAAGCCCACCAATACCAGCTCCGATGCCCGCTCCTTTGCCGCCACCCGCGATGGCTCCGATTCCCGCGCCGGTTACCGTCGTCGTCGCAACTGTGGCAACATCTTTCCCCTTGCCGCCCTCGCCGGTCACCTTGCCTTCGGAATCCATCGTTTCCTTGCCGCCGGTGTCCGCGCTGCGGGGCGCGGCATTCAAATCAACCGTATAACCATTCGGAAAAATCAAGGTGTTCAGGCGCATGCGAAATTCGCCGCGCCCCTTGATCCGGCCCGGACGCTTGGATTCCAGCAATTCGCCGCGGAGATACGAACCAACGGGCACGACCACGCGATTATTCTGGGTGATGGGAAACGAAGTGCGGAAATAAAGGGAATCGCCGGCTTTCGCGCTGCGGGTGGAAATGCCGTTTTCCAACACTACCGCGACGCGGGTGCCCGCTGGAACGGTGATCTTGTCGTTCGGCCCGGCGCGCCTCTCCGGCGCAGGGCGGGCTACTGGAGCGACCGGTGCCGGCGCGGAAGTTTGCGGGCCTTCAGGCTGTTGCGCGAAGGCCACGCCGGACGCGGCCGCGAGGATCAAAATATTCAGGGCAGAAATAGCAGACGTGCGGTTCACGGCAACCCTCCTTGCTGTCATCCGATGCGAGCAGCATAGGTACGGATGCCTCAACTATACCCTGTTAGTTCACATAAGCGGGTCAATCTGTCAGACCAATCGAATTGACGCTCCAGTTCGCACAGTCTACGCTGTTGCCAGTGACAGGAGGGACGGGCATGGCGAAATTGGCGCTCATCTACGGAATGCGATTGGTGCCGGAGGAAGAGCTGGGCGAAATAAAGGACGCCACCATCGTACTGAAGAACGGACGCACAGCCCGGGTCACAATGCACCTGATTGAGGGCAGCAAGGAAGAGATCGAGTCGACTTTTCACCAATCGATCGAAGCCTTCTTTGATATGTATCCGGAGATCTAAAAACGCGGATTAGCGATTCCCGAAATTTTCCGGGTCTACGCTGGGATCGCCCAACGCGTCGTTGATGAGCACGGTCGATTGGCCAGTCAGCTCAAATCGCTTCCGGCACTTATAGCACGCCACTAAATCATCCAAACGCACCATGTACGAAGTGGCTTTGGCAAATTTTCTGCGGTCTTCTTCGCCCACGCCGCGCGGAAGCTCTTTTCTTTTCCTACACACTTTCCAGCGCACCGGCGCTTCGAATTCTCCGCGGCAGCTCGGGCAGACCAGCTTGACCTTCCGCGTCTCTTCCTTCTCGGTGTAAAAGGCTCTCTCGTCCATATTCACTGTGCGGGCGCACTCACCGCATCGTTGATTGTAACAAATTCAAGGCCCAGGTCACGCCAGCGCGGCAGCCAATGCTCGAGCGCCGCTAGCGTGCGTGTGCGATCGGCGTCCTGCTCATGATGGCTGCCGTCGTGGAGGCAAAGGATCTCGCCCGTACCGGAAGCGCGCTTTAAGGCGCGTTGCGCGCGGTCCGCGATCGGCTGCATTCGCCCGATTAACCATTCCGCGGAAGGCGCGCGCCAGTCCCCCGGCAGCAAGGTCCACATCACCACGCGCATCTTGAGTTCTCGCGCCTCCGCGGCCAGCAATGGATTGCGTAAACCAAACGGCGGACGAAACCACATCGGCGGCGCACCCAGCGCGTTTCTGATGGCAGAATGCGTCAAGCGCAACTCCACGCGTATTTCTGCCGAGCTCTTCCAAAACAAATTAGGGTGCGACTCCGTGTGATTGCCGACGACGTGCTCGCGCTCGGAAATTTCGCTGACCAGCTCCGGGCATTCGCGAATGTAGCGCCCGATCAGGAAAAAAGTGGCTTTCGCTTTGTAACGATCGAGCAGATCCAGCAGTTTCGGTGTGATCGCCGGGTTTGGCCCGTCATCAAATGTAATCGCCAGCTTACGCGGCGAGTTAGTGCGGCAGATGGTAGGACCAAACAGTTGCGCGCGCGGATGTACACCGCCGTAAGCGGCCAGTCCTCCCACCGCGGCAGCGATCGCGGGCGCGCCAATCAGCCAGGGATTCACGGCGGTATTGTCGCACGCGCATCGCGCAGATAGAAGTTTCGAAGCGCCTGATTAGCCGGGCAACTGGCGGCGACCTTTTAAGTCGGCGAGAAGCCGCTCAATCTCCGTATCCCGCTCCATCCGATGTAGACGCTCCCCGACATCATCGGTAATCAGCTCGACCTCCGCCGTAGCCACGGCTTCGCTGTGATGTACGCGCTCCTTCAGGCGATCGAACGTGGCCCCCTTGGCGTGATCGCCGACGGCGGCTTGCGCTCGCGCCGCCTTCCCAAGAGCCACGCTGCGACGTTGCCGGGCGAGCAGCAGGTCCCGCTTTGATCTCGCTTCGTCCAATTTTTGCTCCAACTTCTGCAACGCGTTTTTCAGCGTTTCCACTTGCGACTTCTGATCGTCCACCTGCTCGCGGAAGCTTTGCGCTAGGCGTAGCGCGGTTTGATAGCGATCGAGTGCGCCGCGAGCGAGATCGTCTTCGTTTTTGTCCACGGCCCGCTCGGCCTTGCGCATCCAATCGTTCCCGGTATCTTCGTTCTCCTTCAGTTTTTTCTCCAGCATGTGCTGATCCGCGATGGATACCGCCACCTGCGTCTTCACTTGCAGGTATTGGTTATCCATGTCGAGGATCACCTGCTTGATCATTTTCTCCGGATCCTCGGCGCGATCAATCATGTCGTTCAGATTCGCGCGAATCAAAGTGCCTACTCGTTCTAAAAGTCCCATGATCTTTCTCCTTTCAAAGCAATCCCTGATGTGAACGACCGATGTCCTCAGCGCAACATCGGCGAAATAGAAGCCAAGCAATGCTCCAGCACAAAACGCAGGTGACCGCCAATGTGCGTAGCCACCACGACGGCGACAATCACAATGGCAAGCAGCCACAGCAGCAGAAATTTTCCCCTCATCCTCATGACCCGTCCCCCTTCGAGTCTCCCCGCGCAAAGAAGTGCTGGGCAGATCGCGCGATCTGCCCAGCCCCACGGATTGTTAGGAATTATTCGGCAGCGAAGGCGGCACCGGCTTGGCCGCGTGGTCGCCGATCAAGCGCACCTTGGCCAGCAGCTCGGACATCTGCATGCCGGACAGCGCCTCGAAGAGCGCAGGCACTTGCGCCGCGATTTTGGTGACGTCGCCAGTTAGTTTGTAAGCGCCGGCCGCGTCTCCATTGCCCGTCGATACGATGGTCACTTTGTCGATTTTGCTGAGTGGCTCGGCAAGAGCGCGCACTACTTCGGGCAGCCCTGTAATCAGTTTGTCGACCACCGCTGCCTGGTTGTATTCCTGGTAGGCTTCCGCTTTGACGTTCATGGCCTTGGCTTCAGCTTCACCCTTCTTGAAGATGATCTCGGCTTCGGCCTCGCCCTGCGCGCGAATCGAAGATGCGCGGCCCTCCGCTTCGCTGATCAAGCGTTGCCGTTCGGCTTCCGCGAGCGTCTGGATGCGCTGCCGCTCGACGTCTGCCGCCTTCAACACGGTTGCGATTAGCTCGCGTTCGCGGCGCGCAATTTCCGCCTCTTGCACCTTCACCTGCGCTTCGCGCTCCACTTGCTGCACACGCACCGCTTCCGTGATCACTTGTTGCTGCTGGATGTTGGTTTCGATTTCGTAGGCTTTGTCCGCTTGTGCTTGTGCCTTCTTGGTGGCTTCCACATAAGCTGCTTTCTTGATGTCCAAATCGCGCTGTGCTTCGGCCTGCTTGGCTAGCGATGCAGTTTCCGCGGCAACCCGCTCCTGGTCGGCTTGCGCTTTGGCTACGGCAGAGGCGCGCGACATCTCCGCGCGTTTGATGGCGATGTCGCGATCCGCTTCCGCCGTGGCGACTTCCGCATCGCGCTTGATGCGCGCCACGTCCGGCCTGCCCATGTTGGTGATGTATTCGTTCTTGTCGCGGACTTCCTTGATGGTGAAACTCACCACCTCCAGTCCCATCTTGCTCATGTCATCCGCACACGTCGAACGCATGCGGTCGCCGACCATCTCCGGTTCCTTGACGATCTGCTCGACGGTGAGCTGGCCCATAATTCCGCGCAGATGGCCTTCCATCACTAGCCGGATCAATGCCTCACGCTGCTCCGGCCGCTTGGTAAGAAACTGTTCGGCGGCGGTGAGAATCGATTCCTTGTCCGACTTCACCTTGATCTGCGCCACCGCTTCCACGGTGACCGCCACGCCCTGATTGGTGTAAAGGTTCTGCTGCGGAGCGACGTCAAACGACATCAGCTCCAGCGACAAATCCTTGCAAGTCTGTACCATCGGAAAAATGATGGCGCCCCTTCCGGTGTAAACATGTGTGCCGCCCATTCCGTATACGATCAGCGCTTCGTGCGGTCCGGCCTTGCGATACATTCTGGCGACCACAATCATCACCATCAGCAGCACAAGAACCAGGAGCCCCGCACCCACCACCACTTCCATCGGCAACCCAAACATACGAACCTCCCTTTCCTTTCCGGGGACCATTGGCTTCGAACCTTAGTCCGAAAATCGTTCAGCGCGTGAATTCTTCCCACCGCTTCACGTAGGCAATGCCTTTCTCATATCGCTCGATAACCACTTCAGCGCCTTTTTCCAGCGGCTTGCCATCGTCACAGCGGGCGCCCGCACAGCGTCGCGCGCCTGCCAAGGAAAAAATAATTTCGCCCGTGCCGTTCTCCCGAATGGGCATGCTGATCGTGCCCACGTTGCCCTCGATTCGGTAATCCTCGCTTTTTAGCGGCGGATCCGAATGCATCAGCTTGACCATGAACTTGAAGACGACCGCGCCGGCCACCAGTCCAGCTACCGTAGAGATCGCCAGAGACGCCAGCGCAACCAGGTGCGCGTGCCGCGTCAGCAAATATCCGGTTCCGCCAAACCATGCCAGGAACGCCATGGCTGTGGACGCATTGAACCAGGAAACATGCACACCGCCGCGCAAACCTGCGCGCAGACCACCACCACCGTGGTGCCCCGCGTGAAATGGCAGGTGCATCTTGAAGGGAAGATGGATGTGGACCGCGCCCGCGAAAAACGACACCACGCTGAGCGTGAATCCCACGATGAAACAGAAGAGATAAAAATCAGACCAGGTCATACGGCACCTCGAGCGCACCCCGTGCGCGAGCTGGAATCGGGACGCAGACCGCTTACTCTAATTCGCGGATGGCGGCGGGTGCCCCCGGCCCTGCCGGCCGCCTTTATCGGCGCCCGCTTCGGGCCGCAGCACTTCGCCTAACCGGTCCGCCAAGCCTGGCGTACGGAGAATTTCACCCAACAACAGAAGCGCGCGCCGCGAATCTTCCACTTCGGCGATCGTCAGCAGCGCTTCGCTCAGCTCGGGGTCGGCGGAAAACTGCTCGACGCCCCCAAACAGCAATGAATCGATCTTGGCGTCCTCGGCCCGCAGATCAGATTGCAAGCCGGAGGTGTACCCTTCCGGGTCGTCCACCAGAAAACCCGGGTAAACCTTGAAGAATCGCGCCAGCAACTCCCTTGTCGTGTGAGTGAGGTGCGGCCGCGCGCCACTCTCGATTTGTGAGAGATACGCCTGGCTCAGTCCGCGGCCCAGTTCGCGCTTCATGGCCTGGGCCAGCTCAAACTGCGTCATGGCCCGGCCCAATCCGCGCAGAGAGCCTTCCACCGAGCGTAGGGAACGGAGTTTGTCGCCGAGGGTCATGTAAGGCCACCTATTGCTATTTGCAATTCTTATATCGCAATCAGCAATATCATGTCAAGCGCTAAATTAACCCTGTTTTCATACACTTACAGACATTGGAGTGTAGGGGGTCTTGCTCACCCTGACCCTCGAAGGGCGCCGCCTTCACGGTCGAACGATCAAGCCGTGCTAACACGGAAAGGATTGGCGCAAAGGATTAGCGGGGTTTATTCCGGACGACGTAAAGATTGCAGATCAATTCCCAATTGCTGGCACTTCTTATAGAGGTGGCTGCGCTCCAGTCCCAACGCGCGCGCCACATTCGTCATATGAAAATTGTGCCGCCGAATCTCCCCCAGCAGCACTTCCTTTTCAAAGGCTTCGGTCCTCTCGGCAAGTGTTCCCGAGTTTCCCGTCGATATTTCTCCAATCGCTGTGCCCGAGCCACCGCTCGGCAAAATCATTCGCACCTCTGCGGCGCCTACCGGTCCCTCTCCCGCCAACAACACCAGCCGCTCGACCACGTTGCGCAGCTCGCGCACATTTCCCGGCCAACCGTAGCGCCGCAATTCCGCGACCGCATCGTCCGCAAATATCTTCTCTTTCCATCCGTTTTGCGCCGCTACCTGCCGCGCGAAATGTTCCACCAGCTCCGGGAAATCCTCCGGGCGCTCGCGCAGCGGCGGCAGGGCCAAGGGGAAAACGTAGACGCGATGAAACAGATCGCGGCGAAAGGCGTTCTGCTTCACCAATTCTTCCAGGTTCCGGTGCGTAGCCACCAGCACGCGCACGCTTACGCGAATGGGCTTGTCACCTCCCACACGCTCCACCTCGCCCTCCTCCAGCACGCGCAGCAATTTCGCTTGCATGGCGACCGGCATGTCGCCAATCTCGTCCAGGAACAGCGTCCCGCCGTCCGCTTGCTCGAATTTTCCCGCGTGTTTCGTGGCCGCTCCTGTAAACGCGCCCTTCTCATGACCGAACAGTTCCGACTCGATCAATTCTGCCGGCACCGCCGCACAGTTCAATGTCACAAACGCATTCTCGCGCCGACCCGATTTTTCGTGGATCGCACGCGCTACCAACTCTTTACCTGTTCCGGTTTCTCCGAGGATGCACACGCGCGTTTCGCTCGCTGCCACCCGCTCAATTTGCGCCGCCAGCCGCCCCATGGCCGCTCCCGAACCGATCAACTCATGCTTGCCAAGCCGCTGGCGTAGTTCGCGATTTTCATCTTCCAGCCGCGACAAACGCAGCGCATTTTCTACGGTGACCAGCAATTTGTCGGTGGAAAGAGGCTTCTCCAGAAAGTCCAGCGCTCCCAGCTTCGTCGCCCGCACCGCCATCTCGATGTTCGCTTGCCCGGAGATCAGCACGATGGGCGTCTTCACGCCAGCCTTCTTCAAATCCTCCAGAAGCTCCAGGCCGCTCTTGCCCGGCATAACCACGTCAGAAAGAATCAAATCGAAGCTTTCCGTACGCAGTAACTCCAAGGCGCGGCTGCCGTTGTCGCACACCGTCGCTTCATGACCGGCCAAACGAAATGCGCGGGAAAGAGAAGCCAGAGTATTGGGGTCGTCGTCAACGAGCAGCAGGTGAGCTTTGCGCGGCAAGCATCGGTCCTTTACGCTGCGTTAGTCGCTTGCTGCCGCCAAAGTTTTCGGCGAATTCTTCGCGTCAGCGGGTGCGCTTTCCGTCGGAGCCGCTCGCTGCCCGGATTGACGCTGCGGCAACTCGATCTTGAAAGATGTCCCGCGTCCCTCGTCGCTGGTTACATTGATCGTTCCGTGATGATCGCTCACCACCGATTGCACGATGGCCAGCCCCAAGCCAGTTCCCTGCTGCTTCGTCGTGTAATACGGGGTGAACAGCCGTGAGCATTCTTCCGGGGTCAGTCCTTTGCCGGTGTCCTTAACTTCAATGCGAACGTTGCGTTCGCGCTCGAAGGTGCGCAGCGTCAGCGTTCCGCCGGCGGGCATGGCATCCAACGCATTCAACACTAAATTTTGAAAAGCCTTGTGTAACAGGTCCGCGTCCGCATCAATCTCCGGCAAGGGCTCGGTCAAGAAGAGTTCCGTGGTAATCGTGGGCTTTCCAACCGCGTTGAATTGCGCCTCAAACAGCCGCACCGCCGCGCGCAAAACCTCATTCACATTCACTTTTGTAAATTGAGGCGTCGGCATCTTCGAAAAATCACTGAACCGCCCCACGATGGTGTTCAAATTTGCCAACTCCGTCTTCAGCGTAGCCGTCGATTCATTAAACACTTCCAGGAATTGTTTGGCCTCCAGTTGCTTGGACCGCTGCATATTCTCCACGGTGATTTGCATCGGAAAGAGCGGATTCCGCAGCTCATGCGCCAGCCGCCGCGCCAATTCCCGCCAAGCCGCCACGCGCTCCGTTTGCACCAGTTTTTCCTTCTGAACGGCCAGCGTGCGCGTCATATCGTTGAACGCCGTTCCCAATTGCCCGATTTCATCCGTACCGCGCACATCAATCCGCGTGTCCCAGCGCCCTGTTGCCACCTCCCGGGCGCCTTCGGCCAACTCTTCCACCGGCCGCGTGATGCGCGACGCCACCCACAAGCTCACCAACAACCCCACTAGAATTGCCGCCGCCGCCACCACTCCCGCGATGGTCACGATACGTTGCGTCAGCAACACCAATTCCTTGCGCGAGCTGCCCACCAACAGCACCGCGAGCACCTCATTGTTTCGCCCCAGCAGCGGCATGGCATGGAAAGTCTCCGCGGAAGAGGCGTCCGCTTTCCAGTTGATCGTCTGCACGATCGTCTGAGGCTTCCGCTCCAATTGCTCGATCAGGGGCCGCAATCGTTCCGGCTCATCGGTGGTTCCGTTCACGTCCGTGAGCGCCGCCGATACAAACGTCGGCTCCAGGTTGCGGTAAAGCAGGGCCCGCATCCCCGACGGAAGGACCAGCGCCGCAAGAAAATTCTGGTCGAGGCGCCATCCGCCGATAATGTACAGGCTCTTGTCGTTTCCACCCGAGACGGTGCGGACCGCGGTCACCGACAGAACCACCCCATCCGGCAATTCTTCCTTTTTCAAGAACGCCGGCGTCCCGCGCCAATCCTTTCTTGCAGTAACCCAATCATTCTTGTAGCCGACTCGCCCCGGATACTGCGCCGAGGAAATGATCGTGCCGTCCCAGTTCACAAACTCGACGAAGTCCATCCCGTGGTCTTGCGACACTCCGATGGCGTCATGTACATACAGTGACTGGTCGGCGTTGGGCCGGGCCAGGTCCATGGCCACTCTCAGCGTGATTTCGCCATTGGCCACATTCTCGACTTGCAGCGCGACATCTTTGCCGCGCTGTTCAAATTCCTTGTTGAATTGCGCCACCAATGCTTCGGTGCGCTCCCTGTCGATCTCTTCGAAAGCGGCGCGCGTGTAGTGCGTCACGCTGTAGGCGACCACCGACACCGAGGCCAGCACCGTCACCAGGAAGACGAGAAACAGTTTGTTTCGAAAGGTC
>Ga0210409_10004031_pt1 | contig 16010 bp, 17 predicted proteins | sample IncBWH17MmetaG_FD_161649 | JGI IMG/M metagenome (GOLD analysis project Ga0210409, IMG submission 161649) | Forest soil microbial communities from Barre Woods Harvard Forest LTER site, Petersham, Massachusetts, United States - Inc-BW-H-17-M | ecosystem: Environmental > Terrestrial > Soil >...
TGGTCATACACTGACGATTACAGCGTTGGATGATCAGCAGGTGAACAACTATGGCTACTCAGGGCCGAACGTTTCAGCGGCTCCCTACAATCAGAAAACGAGCACGCGTCATTACGGGTTCGGACCTACGCAAGGAACCGGATCGGTCACGATCGGTGGAGTGAATGCTCCGATCACCTTCTGGTCCGACGGACTGATAAGGGTTACGGTACCGACTCTGACCACTTCGCAGTCAAGTTGCCGCATCGCGCAGAGAACCACGCCGCCGACAGTTGGCGCGTCCGCTCGCTGCGGAGAACTCTCGATCACAGCAGGGAATGGCAAGAGATCAGTGGACGCTGTCACCGTCACAATTGGTGGTAAGGCACCCACGCACGTGATCGCGAATCAATCCATTCAGTCCGCCATCGACAAAGCGGCCCCGGGTGATCTGATCATCGTGGGCGCGGGTACGTACAGCGAATTGCTGGTGATGTGGAAGCCGGTCCGTCTGCAAGGCGTCGGCGCTGCATCAACCATCATCAATGCAGATCCTCACCCATCCGGGAAACTGGATCCCTGGCGGAAGCGGATTGTGTGTTTGTTCGGACTTGGCGAGAGCGGCAGCCCCAGCTCATGGAACCGCAGTTGTGCCGGATCGGACTGGGTCGGCTTCAACGCAACAGCAACTAATCCCCAGGTAGACCGCCTGCCGCTGGAAGCTACAGTCGGCTGGGATGCAACCCTGAACGGCAACCTTGCAGAGCAATTACAAGAGCCGACCCTGATGGGAGCCTACGAGGGAGCGGCAATTACGGTGCTCTCCAAGGGCGTGCGCTTCCCCAACAATTCGAACCCGTTCGCGGCCGACACGTTCCCCACCGGCACCACCTTGCTTACGGACAACAATGCCAACGGTTTCAATTGCAATACGCTCTCGAGCAACTTCAACTGCAATCCGGCGCGAATCGATGGCTTGTCGATTACCAACAGTTCGCAGGGCGGCGGCGGCATCTTCGTCCACGGCTGGGCCCACAGTTTGGAGATCGCCAACAATCGAATCCACAACAACCAGGGAACGCTATCGGGCGGCATCCAGATCGGACAAGGAGAACATCCGGACGCGTATCTCGTGGGATCCGACATTCCTGCTCCTGGCTCCTGCCAGAGTCAGAATGGTCTGCCGACGAATACCCAGCTTCCCTACTGTTTCAATCGTTTCGTGAACATCCACAACAACGCCGTCACCGTGAACTCTTCCGAGGGTGACGAACTGTTCTCGGCTACACCGGCTGGTGCGGGGGGCGTTTCTTTCTGTACCGGCGCGGACGACTACAGCTTCAACAACAACTGGATTTGCGGAAACCTCAGCACGGGTGATGGTGGTGGCGTCGCTCAGCTAGGCTACGTCTGGAATGGAAAGATCCAGCACAACGCAATCCTTTTCAACGAAAGCACGAATCCCACAGTCCCGACGAACGGTGGTGGCCTTCTGATCATGAGTGCTCCGGACACAGATCCTACGTGCCCGGGCGAGCCTGACCAGGATTGCCCGCTGAGCGCGGGTGGAGTCAGCGACGGGACAGGTCCCGGACTGGTGATCGATGCCAATCTGATCCTTGGAAATGCCGCTGACAGCGGCGCGGGTGGCGGTCTTCGCCTTCAGGGGATCAACGGAGCGGAGGTCGGGTTCTTCCCTGATGGGCGCGCCACGACCGGCCGCAATGGTCATCCGTCGCGTTGGTACACAGTGGGAGTTACGAATAACATCATCGCCAACAACGTCGCGGGCTGGGACGGTGCTGGCGTCTCGCTACAAGATGCTCTCGCGGTGAATTTCGTCAACAACACCGTCATCTCTAACGACTCGACCGCTTCCTCTGGGGTGCTCTTCGACGCCTTCTTTGCTCCGCTGGCCGGTGCCCCCCGCCCGCCGGGGCCAACTTGCAGTGGAGCCTGCGACCGATCGGTGCCCCAGCCGTCGGGCTTGTCGGCTGCGCCGAACAGCGCAGAATTGCTCGCATCGCTGCCCGCAAGCATTACTTGTCCGGATGGTCACTCGCAAGGCAGCTTGAACAATGGATCCTGCCGGCGGGTTTCGTATCCGCTTCTGTACAACGACGTGTTCTGGCAGAACCGGTCTTACTACATCGGTGTGACCGGTCTAGGGTCGGCGGCACAAAACCAGAACCAACAGAACGTGGTTGCCTTGTTCAATTCGTTCACCAACACTGCTGCGCCGAGCCAGCCGCAAGCGGGTTCGACCACTGCGAATGGCAGCGGCTCGATCATCACGGGCGGGACCGGTGCTTGCACCGCAGCCAATTTCTGGGACATTGGTGTGCGGGGCGACCTCGCGCCAAACACTCACGCTTCAGGATTTACGCTCTCCCCCGCATATTCTGTACTGACGGATGCCGGCGATTATTCACCATCTCTGCATAACTCTGGATCAAACCCGATGGTGGTCAGCCAGTACTGCAATGGCTCCCGAGTTCCGCCAGAGTTGGGTTCTGCCGGCTACCAGGTACCTCCGGGAACGAACGAAAGCAACGTACCCGTACCAGTGTTTAGCCTGACCGCGGGTGCCACCGTGGATGAGGGCAACAACTGGATCAACATCAGTTGGGGTCCGTTGTCCCTGACGCACCCATTCAGCGGCACCACGCTTGGTAACTACTCGTTGGCGACGGGCTCCCCGGCGATCGACTACATCGGCTCAACTGCATCGACCTACGCATTGGCGCCGAGCAGCGATTATTTCGGCAACCCACGGAAAACACCGACGAATCCCTGTGTAGACGTCGGTGCAGTGGACATCGTCGCCGGCCTGATTTGCGGCGGTAGTGTTCCGACGGCTACCGTCAGTGGCACATTGGCTTTCGGCAATTGGGCAATCGGAACTGTGAGTTCTAACCAGAACGTGACAGTCACCAACACCGGTGGAGTTACATTGGCTGGTGGTACTTTCGTGTTCGGCGGCGGATCGCCGCAGCCCTTCTCGCGAGTGACGACCGGAACATTCCCGGCGGGCGCTCCCAACTGCGGGACTACTTTGGCCGTCGGCGCGTCTTGCACGATCAAGGTGGTCTTCGCACCGACTGCGGCGACGACCTACAACAGAACGCTAACGGTTGCCTACACCGGCGCTACCGTGACACCGACGCCAGTTGCCGTCACTGGAACCGGGGTCGCGTCAAGGGCACCGATGTCGATTTCCCCGAATCCATTGACGATCACATTGCCGACTGGCACTTTCACCGGCACCGGGCTCGTCACACTAACAAATACGGCGGCATCGGGGGGATCGCAAGTGAACGTTAGCAGTGTTTCTGTATCGGGCGGAACAGCTCTGACCTACTTCTTCAATGCGGTCATCGGCGGAGATAATTGCTCAGGAACCACCCTGGCGCCCTTGGGGTCCTGTACGGTCCAAGTCCGGTACACGAACATTACGGCACCGCGGGGCCAGGACCGGAGTGGGACCATCACCTTTACGGATACGGGTAGTGGCAGTCCCCAGACTGGAAGCCTAGTAGGTCACGCGAATCCATAGTTGAAGGCTTTCGGACCGCCCTAACCAAAATGCTGCTTGCGGAGACTCCGCAAGCAGCATTTTGCATGGTCCTCGGAAATTTCAGCAGAGCGCACTTCTGAACCAACTTTTGCGCGTCCACCGACAGAAAGTAACGAGGCGCCGTCTGAACCAAGATGCGAGACAAGAGATTTTGCGAGCACGCCCCAAAGCGGCTGATTTGGAGATTGTGATTGGCGACGGACTCTCAGTAACTGCAGTGGTCCGACAAGTAACTCTCCTGCTGTCCGCGTTAAAAGAAGGCGCTCGGCGAAAGAGGCCCTGTGCGCAGCCTTCGTGGTGCGCTACTACGGCGTCGGAGTTCGGAATGAGACTTGGAGAGCCACTGGATCCGAAGGTAAATTACTGGTTTACCCGGAGAGATACGCCTTCCCATTCCCCGGAAGCGTGGCGCACCTACTGCGCAATAGCCCCTTGCCGATCCAGGCGTTCAGCAAAGCGCAGGATCCTCGCACACAACGAGCTCGTATTCGCCAATACCCCAGGCTCGTTTGATGATCTTGCTCGGCTCGTTGACGGCGGTCTGAATCACGGCCTAGCATGGGCCTTGAAAGCGAGGATGTGTTGATCGGCCAGGAACTCGGTCATTACCGGATTGTCGCCAAGATCGGGGAAGGAGGAATGGGGGTTGTCTATCGCGCCTATGACGAAGTCCTGCACCGCGATGTTGCCGTAAAGGTGGTCAATAAAGACACACGCCTGGATTCTTCCGCCAGCCAAAACCTGCTCCAGGAAGCGCGTGCTTCTTCTTCTCTCGCTCATCCAAACATCTGCACCATCCATGAAGTCGGCGAGACCGCCGGCGAACTCTACATCGTGATGGAACTGGTCGAGGGCCAGTCCCTCCGCGCCATGACCGGGGAAGTGGGGCTACCGCCCGCATCCGTAATGCGCTATGGCGTGCAGATCGCCGGCGCCCTCACTCGCGCCCATGACCGCGGCATTGTTCATCGCGATCTGAAGACGGCGAACATCGTGGTGACTGCCGATGGCTTGGTCAAGGTTCTCGATTTCGGACTCGCCAAGCAGGTGGGCAGCGGGATTTTCCAGGGCTCGACCCGGTCATTCGCTACCGTCGAGGGAGCCTCCAGTGTGAGTGGCACATTGCCCTACATGGCGCCGGAGATTCTGCGTGGCGACCCGGCCGACTATCGCAGCGATTTGTGGGCACTCGGGGTGGTGCTCTATGAATCGTCCTCAGGACGCCTGCCCTTTGAAGGCCGCACCGGTTTTGAAATCAGCTCCGCCATTATGCGTGAGATGCCCAGCCCGCTCGGCCCTCCCGTGCCGCCTGGACTGTGGGGCGTCATCCAACGCTGCCTGGCAAAGGAGCCAACGCTGCGTTATCAACGCGCGGGCGAAATTCAGGCCGCTCTGGAAGCATTGCAGTCAGGTGCAATTGTTTCTGCGGATTCCGGCGCCGATATCACTCCGCCCAAGACCACGATGCTGCACAGCATTCGCCACGCGCACGTGAAGAAGGGGGATTTCCTCTTACTTGTGGGAACAACGAAGGGAGCGTTCATCCTGCGTTCGAACGCGCAACGCAGCCGCTGGGAGGTGGGCGGTCCGTACTTCCACGGCCACAACGTATATGCGATGGCCTACGATGGCCGTGGCGGCCAGCACCGCATCTGGACTTCGACCCAGAGCTACTGGGGTACCTTCATCCGATCGAGTGACGATTTCGGGAAGAGTTGGACCAATCCGCAGCAGGCCCCGGTTCGATTTCCCCCGGATACCGGCATCTCCCTAAAGAACATCTGGCAGATCGCGCTCGGGCCGGCCGATGAGCCGAACGTGCTCTATTGCGGCGTCGAGCCAGCCGCGCTTTTCGAATCTCGCGACGCGGGGGAAGGATGGTCGCTGGTTCGTGGCCTGTTCGATCATCCCCATCGTCCGCGCTGGGTGCCCGGCAACGGAGGCCTTGCCCTTCACACGATCGTCCTCGATCCGGCCGACAAACAGCGGATGTATGTGGCCATCTCGTCCGGAGGAGTTTACCGGACGAATGACGGCGGCAGTAGTTGGTCTGCGCAAAACCGCGGCGTCCGCGCCATGTTTATGCCCGACAAATATCCCGAGTTCGGCCAATGCGTTCACAAAATCACGTTGCACCCGGACCGTCCCGAACGGCTATTCCTGCAAAATCACTGGGGCTTGTATCGCTCGGACGACTTTGCCGAGAACTGGACCGACATTGCCAACGGGGTGCCCTCCGATTTTGGTTTTGCCATGATCATGCACCCGAGAAACCCCGACTGCGTATATATCGTTCCCGTTGAGTCGGACGAGTTTCGCTGCGCCTGTGACGGTCGGCTACGCGTTTATCGCACCCGCAACGGCGGCGCATCCTGGGAGCCGCTGATGCGCGGCCTGCCCCAGAAACGCGCGTACGAAACTGTGCTCCGTGATGCCATGACGGCGGATTCGTTCGATCCTGTAGGCATTTACTTCGGGACGCGCAGCGGGCAGCTGTTCAGTTCCCGCGATGAAGGCAGAACGTGGGCAAAGATCCTCGAGGGGTTGCCGTCCATCGTCTGCGTGCGAAGTGCCGTGGTCGAGGACGCCGCTGCCGGTTCCACCGCAACCTTGCCGAAGACTGCACTTGCGTCCTCCCCTCAGTCGCGACCTCGCTCGAAAAGCAGAACGCGTCGGTCGAAGAGCTGATCCATGCCGGTTACTTTCCACATTCCGGGTGCTTTGCGCGAATTCACAGCGGGACGTAATACCGTCGAGATCGCAGAGTCACCCACAACGCTGGCCGACGCCTTGTCGGCCCTGTGGGGCCTCTACCCGGGTGTTCGAGATCGGATCGCCAACGAGCAAGGGCAAGTGCGCGAACACATCAATATTTTCGTCGGTGACGAAAACGTCCGATACACCGGCGGACTCGCAACCAAGGTCAGCCCTGGATCCCAAATCTCGATCGTCCCCGCCGTTAGCGGCGGGTGAGACAACTCTTCCTGGCACGAGCGGAAAGACAACTTCATGGCCGAGTGCTGAAGATCGCGACCAGCGACTGCGATCGTTTCACGACCCCGCGGTTTCGAGCGGCGGCAGCGGGCGCAATCAAAACGAACTTTCGATCGGCCTGTCGTGGGCGGGGACGTTCGCTCCAAGCGATGATCGGTATCGAGGCCCGGTTTATTTGTTGGTGGATGGAGGATGCGCCTCGGCCTGCGAGGATTTCGTGGCTCCGTTCAAGGAAACAGAACGCGCAGTGATCTTAGGAGAAACGACGTGGGATAGCACGGGGCAAACCATCAACACCGACTTCGGCAAGGGGATGACGCTCAGCGTTAGCACAAAACGCGAATCCTTCCCGGATGGCTCTCAATTCGAGGGGATCGGCATCACCCTCACTGTTGGGGTCACGTGACCGAGGGGGACTTGGCTGCTGGGAGAGATCCGGTTTTGGAAAAGGCATTTGCCATGGCTCGGAGGGGAGATGCCAAATGGTAGTTGGCGAAACAACCCCATTTTCACTCATTGCCCCCCGATTCTGGCGAACAAACGACGCAAGCTTGTGTAAACGCCTTGATTTCAACAGTCCATCAAATTACATTGAGGTGCTTGAAGGGAATCAGTCTGCGACGGTCAGCGACTACGCTCGCGTTTCTGAACGCAGTCAACATTCGCGGGCCTAATTTGGGAGCGTGGATCAAGTTGATCGATCGGCAGCCGCACTTCGACCGTCGATTCCCGGCAATTCTGAACGACCTGCACTGACTGGCTCGTAAAGTTGGTGGGCAACAGAGCCTGGTTGCTATCGACATACTTTTCCAGATACGTGCGGTCGAAAATTGCACCTTCGGAGATCTCCCACGCAGCCCCCAGTTTCTCGGCCTGCTCGCTCCTAGCGAAGATCTGCAATTTCCCCATGTGAAACTGAGCGCCTTCATCCACATCGATGTCCAGCGCTACCGTGCCACTCGTGATACGCGTATGGGGAATCATTGTGATATCAATGTAGCCTTCTGCAAGGTACAGGTTTCTCACGCTTACGAGACCATGAGCGATCTTGTCCCGCTCGAACACGCTGCCCTTCTTTACGGGAAACTCCGCCAACAACTTCTCTGACGAAAACGCATGATTGCCTTTGAAGCGAATGTCTCCAAACTTGCAGCGCGGTCCTTCCGTCACTTCCGCCTCGACGGCCACCGGCTTCGGCACGCTCAACGGATCGTCCGCCTTGATTCGTACGTTCTTGACTGATGCCATGAAATACCCGCGGCTTTGAAACGAGGCCTGAATCCGTTCCCCCAGTTCCTCTGAATCATCATTAAAGCAAGTCCCAATGAATTCACTGGTGATGTTCGCGAGTTCGTCCGAGCTGAGGGTCCGTACGCCCACAATGCTCAAAACGTTAATCGACACGCCGGAAGTCTTGCTCGATCGCTCGTCCTTAATGCAATCCGCATAAGACAAAGCTGAAAGGAAAACGCTGAAGGCAAATAGCGGGATGAGCCGAATCATGCGCATTGCGGAACTCCTTACTCACCGCGTGACGGTAGAATTCCACGAGACTTTCATTCCCATCATTCTACGGGATTGGAGTCAGTTAACGTAAAATCCCGATATGGCTCATTGACCTTCGTGTTGAGCATCACCAACGCAGCCGGGTTCCACTTCGTGCGGAGTTCCGCACTTTTGCCAGCAGTCTGAACGCAAGCGCCATCACCGCCAAGGAGGTGAGAGCACGTGAAGGTTTCCTTGATTTTGTTTGTATCTGTCGGGCTCTTTCCTTTGCAAACGAAGCCGGTATATTGTCAGTCGGCTAATGACCCCAATCTGGTCATTGAACGAATCATGAAAACCGGCATGATTGAAGGCCACGACGCCAAAGTCATCGGTGCCATGGGTGACGCAGCGGCAGTCATACTAGCGAAGGTTCTTTCCGATAGGGACCTGCGTCAGCAGGACGTGGGTGGTGGACTTTGGATTTTGAAAGATGCGTTCGCTGGTGACCGATGTTTCTCGCTCGATTCTGATCGTAAGCCGTGGGCTGCATTGTTGCTTCTCCGGTATTTTGACCTGGCAACCACCGACGCGGAGGTGAAGAACCAGATTGCCGACGACACGAACGGCCTTGAATGCGGTTATGAACGGCACTTGCAAAGCGAAGACGAGAAGCGGCGAGCACTGCAAGGCGCGGGTGTCGTAAAACGGTTTTTGTGCAATCCATTCTGATCCGTCCCGCGCATCTGAACTGGGCCGACGAAGTGGTAAGTCGCGCCGGTATGTGTTGAATGCGAAGGGACGTCTCCCCGCTCTTCCGGTCCCGCAAACAGCACTAGACGTCCGGAAAGTGTTGGGGCAAGTAATGGCCGACCTCCGGGCTCGGAGGTTGGATACCAGAGTCGCCAGCGCGCTTGCTTACGTGGGGAATGTGATGCTGAGAGCCATTGAAGTAGGCGACTTTGAGGAGAGAATGTCCAGGTTAGAGAGCACACTGGGTGCCTCCAACGCGCCAGGTACGTGAGGAGGAGCGATTCATGCGGACACGAACTCTAATGGCCAGAATCGAACGCGCGGAGCAGGCTGCTAAAGTCAAAGCAAGGTTCCCAATTGAGTGCATCTGCTTCCCGGAAAACGAAAAACCATCATTTACATTCCCAGTTTTGGAGGAAATGGCGATCCGCGTCCTCTGCCCTCTCCACGGAGTCCGAGTGCAGAAAAGCTATCAGGTCTACGTTTCAGAGTGGTTGCGAAAAAAGCTACCGGACCTTTTGTGGACACATCACAGCGAGCAATTCCGACGAGCTTGGTTCGCGTCATTCCCGGAGACTTTGTGGCCGGCGGTGGAGGAGCGAACCGATGATGGCCATACCCTCCTTCGACTAAAAGATGGGAGTACGATTGTGACCTCCTGACGCGCGAACGTCAGGTTTACCGGGTATGCCCAACGTCATCGATGTTCGATTTTTTAATCATGGGGTGCACTCTAACGAAAATTTTTATTAAATGGATGCCGCAAAGCTTCAACGGGAGATATTGAAACTCATGCATCATCCCTCTCATTCCGCCGTAGAATTGCAGGAGGCAGTCTTCCCTCGGGAAGCCGCGCGGGTCGCGCGATTTCTTCGATATCGAGTTGCTGCGTAGCCGTCAGTGGGGAGTAATGCAGTGAAGCGGAGAGCGTTTGCTTGCTTCCGTTTTGTGGGTTGGACAGCGGCCGTTTTTGTTCTGTTACTAAGCTTGGCCCTCGCGCAAACAAGCGCCCAATCAAAATCGCGAACAGCCACCTCTGCCCCTGATCCTCAGCAGGGTCCGGTCGCGACCTTTCGAGCACACACCGACCTCGTCCTGATTCCAGTGACGGTCACCGATGCGTTGAATCGGTTCGTTCTCGGCCTTCGAAAAGAAGACTTCCATTTATTCGAAGATGGCGTCGAGCAGAGCGTGGCAAACTTCTCCGGCGAGGATGCGCCTCTCTCCATTGGCATGTTGTTCGATGAGAGCGGAAGCATGAGCTACAAACTTCACAATTCGCGCGACGCTGCCGCCCAGCTGCTCAACACTCTAAGCAAAGAGGATGAAGCGTTCCTCGTCGAGTTCTCAGATCTCGCCAAGGTGTCGGTCAAATTCACAGGCCGCACCGACGACATTCGAAGTGCCCTCAAAGACGCGCAATCCGGCGGTCTCACCGCGATGCTCGATGCCATCGACGCCGGTCTGGTGGAGATGAAAAAGGCAAAGAATGCCCGCAAAGCCATCGTGATTGTGTCGGATGGAGGAGACAACCGCAGCCACTACACGGCGGACCAGATCGAGTCCCTGGTTCGCGAAGCTGACGTGCAAATCTACGCGATGGGTGTTTTCGAACCAGCTTTCTCTTTGGGCCTGCCCCCCGAAGAAATTTCGGGACCGCGTTTACTGTCTGAAATCGCAACCCAAACCGGTGGGCGTGCTTTCGCAGCGGCGCTGCCGGCCGACATGCCGAGCGTTGCGAACCGCATCGCGGTCGAGTTGCGCAATCAGTATGTCCTTGGCTATTACCCCCGCAACAAAGTCAGAGATGCAAAGTACCGCACGGTAGAGGTGCACGTTTCCCAGCCGCCGTTTCTGGGTGCGCCTCTCAAGGTGCACTGGCGACACGGTTATTACGCGCCGGCCAAGTGATTCCCGCGTCTAGCGGTGAAAGGCTCCGTGCATACCAACCGTTCCAATGGGGTGAGGAGATACCGGATGCGGGGGAAGTGGATGCACCGGGCTCGGAGGAATTGGGCGCACTGGTCTGGGAGGAATCGGCCGCACCGGTGTGGGGTGGAATGGAAAACGAACTGGCGGCATTCCTCCACCACCCCGGCCCGGTCCCAGAAGCAGAGGCAGGAACGCATAGCCCGGAAGATAGATGGAGCTGAATCCCGGCTGATACGGGTCCGGGTAGCCGTACGTGCTGTAAAAGCCCGCCGACGCCGGAGGAACTCCCAGCATCGGGAAGTAGGTGAATCCGCCGCCCGCGCCCGCCGTCGATGCTTCGATCGCAGCGGGGTCCTGGATGTTCGCCGCGATCGCGTTGTCGGCGGAGATCGATTGTTGGCGTCCTTGAGCCCAGGTGCTCAGCGCGTCCTGAGGCTGGTCGATTGATTTCTCCGGTACCAGCACCGCTGCAAGGGGCAAGTCCATCCCTTTTCCAACCAGCAGCGCTGGATCGTGAGTGCCAGCCGAAACTTCTGCTTTGCCCTCGAGCACCCACAAGCGCGGCGGATCGCAATCGATGCGGTAGACACCCTGCTCGGGGAAGTGCACGCTCCACTTCTTATAGATGAGCGTCACCGAAGTGCCTGAGCTTGGCTCGGTCGAGTCGACGATCACCGATCCCGCCAGCAATTCGACGCGAGTATCCGAGAGTTCGTTCGCAATCATACGAATCGCGCTTCCGTCGCCCATGCGGAGAAAGGCGCCCGGCGTCAGCAACACTTCTGCGTGGCCTTCTGCCGTTCGGAGTTCGCCGCCTTGCGGCACACTTGAAAATTTTCCGGGACTCGGTGCCAGCGTCTGGTCGCCCAGGTACACCGTCCCGTCAAAGAAATGGACGATGCCGGAACGAGTTGAGATCACCGATTGCCCGAAGGAGGGAAGCGTTAACGCGCTGACGACCGAGAGGAGAACAACCGCGGACAACCGACCGTAAAACATAAGACCGGCCCTGGCACAAGTATCCGTCCATTCCAGACGAACGTCAAGACTTGGCAACGTAAACTCAATGTCAACGGGCGCGATCTGTTATATGTAGAGACTTCCGGCGCGGGGAACTTGCCGTCTCCCCTCAATCCGACAATTCAAACGGAACGATGCGGGAGCTCTCATGGTCTCTACGACCCGGCTTGCTGTCCTGGTTCTGGTGATCGGACTCAGTTGTACAAATCTTTCGGCGGATGCTGCGAAGGATGCCTGGAAACATTGTTCTCGGGCAACGGATAAAGAGACGAGGTTGCAGGAGTGCTCTCTCGCCATTGATGCAGGATCGCTTCCCAAGGATATCGTCGCCGACGCTCTCCTTTTGCGCGCCTCGGCGTATGCAGAACTCGGTGATCACGACCGGGCCATCGCCGACCTCGACCAGTCCGTAATATTAAATCCGTCGGCATTCCGAAGCTTCAATACCCGCGGATGGGAATACCTCCGCAAATTTGATTACCAGCGCGCGATGCAGGACTTCAATCTGAGCATTCAGCTGAACCCTAAGAATGACTATGCCTATAACAATCGGGGCATCGCTCATTTTCTTCTTGGCGATTTTGTCGCCGCGGAGAGTGACTTCGCAACGGCACTGAGCCTCTCTCCAAAGAATGTGCGAGGATTTTCGGCCCTGAATCGCATGCTCGCGCGCATGCGGCAGGCCAAAGAAGGAGCAAAGCCAGACCTAAGTGCCGTCAAGTTCGACGGTGATCTGAAAGAGTGGCCCGGACCGATCCTTTCTTACTACCTCGGGGCTAGCTCGCTTGAGGTCGTAGTGCAGAATGCGAACTCCAGACCCGAACCAGAAAAGCAGTGGAAACTTTGCCAAGCCTACTTCTTCTTCGCCGAGCGCGCTCTGATCGAAGGGAAACGTGACGAAGCCCTGGGCCTACTCCAGAAGAGCATCGATACCGACGCGGCGAACGATGTTGAATATGCCTGGGCTCAGGGCGAACTGCGTAATCTGCGCAACGTTCAAACAGGCAACATTCCTTGAGCTTAGGATCACTTACGAAAACCCCAATGCGCCCTAAAGCTCCTTTCATCTAGGGATACGCCTAAGACACGTTCACGTGTGTCGAAACCATTTCACCTGCGAACTTTTTGTCATTCATGAGCGACGGACTCGCATTCGCCACCCGCTTCTCATTCGGCGTGTAACGCCGGCGTCTCCCGTGGCGGGATGGGAGACATGTACTAGCAGTTCATCTGTCCCACTCCGGAGACGGTTTGGCCTCACCTCGAAGACTGGCTAGACCTCGAGCGTGCAGCCGCGGTCGAGGTCGCGTCGGAACAGGATAATTTCCCGGTAGAGTCGGGACCTTTCCTCTCCGGCAGAGCGCGTTCGGAAAACGTGGCTGATAGCGCATTTTGGCGAAGGCGTCAGGCAGCATACTCGCAGCGGAGCCGCTGCATGAATGCATCTTGGTCTAGTTGAAATCCGTTCATCGGAATGGTCGCAGCCAATCCATCCGGCACGTTCCCGACTCAGAGCGGGGTGTGTACGTGTCCCACGGGTGGGCGAGTGTGCGGACAAGCTCCACGCTTGGCCGTTATTCATCTGCGATAAGAGCCGCATGCGCTAATGAGCGCTCGTGCGGATCCGCGCGGAGGGCGTTCAGCAATGGTCGTCTCTACCGCGACCACCAACTACAACGAACCCCATGACAAACCGCCTGCAACAGAGGGCCACTCAGCTATCGAAGGTCTATCGAGACAGGATTACTGACAATCGATTTGGCCTGGTGCACGCCGCCACCATACCCGCCTTCATGATCGAAGCTTTGACCGCGTCTCGCCGATTTGGGATGCTGTCTCCAAGTAAAGCTCTGGTTTCGACCGCATCGAAGTGTCCCAGATCATCGTCATGGTGACGACTACAGTTGGGAACTGGGCAGACATAGCAATGAACAATCCCGGTCTTCATCTCGAGCGAGCACGGAATCATTCGCAAATTCGTGTGTCGCAAACCGGGCGCAAGCGGGTCATGGGGGTGACCTCCTCGCCGCGAGCATTGTACATCGAGGCAAGGGGCGTGCCGGTCTGCATTTACGTGCGTGCTTGACGGAGAACGTCAGACAAGAGCACACTCGTCGTGTCAAAAATAGCGCCACCCGCCACGCGCCGTCGGAGCAGAGTCTCCACATCGACTAGCGCAGATGTACCAGAATCATCTCTGGCCCGAAGGAGTCCGCCATGAAAAGGTTAATTTTCGGTTGGACAGTGTTCACGCTTCTTGTGTCTTTAAGTGCATTTGCTCAATACGGGCAGGACAACAGCGCCAAACCGGATACACAAGAAAACCAGCAGAAAAAATCCGAGAAGGGCACCAAGACCGTGACCGGTTGCTTACAGAAAGGCGACGAGCCAGGAGAGTTTTCGCTCCGAGCTGAAGACGGTAAGGTCTGGGAGCTAAAAAGCAGCAGCGTTAAGCTCGAAGATCACCTTGGGCATACAGTGACGGTAACGGGTTCCGCACATAAAGAATCGATGGCCGAGGAGAAAAAGGAAAAGAAGGAAGGCGAGGTCGAGAAGGCCGCGAACAAAGAAGAATACGGAGACATTCGCGTCAAGAATCTGAAGATGGTGAGCGATAGTTGCAGTAGCAAGTAGTGCGGAGTGTGGGATTACGTTGCGTTTTCGGAGGCCAGTGAGAGAGCCGGGTTGAGAAGGTGCGGATACAGTCTAGGCTGCTGGGGATGCAAGGCGGATGCGAAAAATTTCCTCAGCGACTTGAGCGGGTGTAGTCAACCGCACCTGCGCCTCCGATTCCGCCGAACCACCCAGGATCCGGCTCAGACTCAACAGGGCTTCACTGTCGCACGCAGCACAATGCCCGTTGTTCGCTTCGCTGATTAATTCGCAGTTCGCGCAGAGAACGGCATGTTGTAGGCGAACTAGGTTTGTGTTGTGCGAGAAATGAGCAGTAGCAACAGCAGGCATACTTCAACATCCCCTGGGTTAAGGTGTTTACCGTAAACGATAGAAATCGGATGACGCGAACAAAATCGAGCGGTGCAGTTCTCTTGCCAAAATGCAGTCGAGCCGAAGTGCTTTACTCCATATTGAGTTAGCAGAAGGGGCGGGGTAACGATTCGGCGCCGAGTGGAAAAACTTGCGCACGGATAGAACCACGCGCAATGCGCGAAGTGGAGAATCAATAGCGCACCCACATCGACTGCCTACTCCTCGTCGTCCGCTTCCGAAGTCTGCGAAGGCTTGTATTGTTCGGGCGTACGTCCGGCAGATCTCCGCGTTCACCCAACTCGTCTTCGTCCGGATGTTCGATATCACCCCAATAGCGCATAGACGTCGACCTCCGTCACGAGAGCACGAGGCCAGCTGAGCGCATGGCGGCTGCTAGTCTCGCTGCGTATCTATGCTGAACGACGAGCGCGTTCCCGAACCACTGCGCGTTAGGCTGGACGTTCGCACTGATCCATCGCTTGGCGCGAGGCGTGATCGGTGTGAACAGAACGATCGTTCCTTCGTTCCGAATGCGAACGTCGGGGTAGACTCTATTTACGATTTCGCTGGTCGGACCGCACCAGTCGTTGTTGTCGGGATCTGAACCCATCTGCGTGCTCCTGTGAATTGGCACGCATCAAGAACAAGGGGATAAGGAAAAGGAGAAAACACTCCTCACCTTCCACGCCGGAGCATTCTGTTTCAGAGGCGTCCCTACGTACATTCGTTCCTCTGCACATCCGAGCTTTGCGCTCGAAGCACCGCTGGGTTTCTCCGTCCCACGGTTGCTGGGCTCAGGGTAAAGATGAGCTGAGCCACTCTTGATGCTGGGGAGAGGATAGCGGAAGGAAATAAGACGAAAAATGTACGGGCGTAATCAGGATTGTTACTATTGGCTCGTAACTCTGTCGTTGCGGAAAAGTGATGAAAGCACCACAAGAACAAGCGAGACTGGCAAGATAGAGGGTCGGCAGCTGCGATCAGGCCAAGGACAATGCATTCCGCTATTCTTTATCCGGTGGTGGGAAATCGTAATCGGCTAAGACGCACTCAAACTGTTCGATTTCCGTCCGGGCGTCGTCGATCGTTATGTGATCGGAGGTGCGACCGCATTTCATGCAGTACCACAGGCCAAGATCTGGATCCCATCGAAGAGATTCGTGTTTTATCGTCATCGTGTCGCTGAAGAAGCCTAAGTAAGCGCGTCAAGAGGTGACCTGAACTCTTAAGTGCTGGGGCATTGCGAAGTAATAGCGACGCCACACTCGCCGCAGCGATCAGG
>Ga0210409_10004032_pt1 | contig 16010 bp, 17 predicted proteins | sample IncBWH17MmetaG_FD_161649 | JGI IMG/M metagenome (GOLD analysis project Ga0210409, IMG submission 161649) | Forest soil microbial communities from Barre Woods Harvard Forest LTER site, Petersham, Massachusetts, United States - Inc-BW-H-17-M | ecosystem: Environmental > Terrestrial > Soil >...
GTGCGTCCCGATGGCGGAATCACCATTGCTTATGGAAATGGAAATCTCTTCGGTCCCGCTCAATTCAAGTTTGTGAATTGCACGCCGCACGGCGCTCCCAACCCTCCAACCTGCGGAACGCCGACTTTGGTGATAGACGAACCAAATCCTGCCGTGGGCGTCCCCGGCAACATCACCGCTTTCTTTGAACAGTACCCATACCACGTGGATCGCCTGGAAGCCGATCACAAGACCGTAACCTCATTTTTGATTTATGACCAGTGTGCCGTGCCGCAGATCGGGGACTATTTTTGTCCGAAAACGCAAGTGGTACTGACCCATTCGACCGACGGTGGGAAAACCTGGTCTCCCCTCCAAGTGGTGGGGGGCGCCGCCGGTCAACAATTTCTGGCCAACATCGCGCTCGACGTTTCCACCGGAACGGTCAATATCGCCTATCTGTCCTCGCAGAATGACAAGCTCACGTTCCACACACAGATTTTCCTGGCGCAGGTTCCGCCCGGACAAACCACGGCCGCGCCCCCACACCAGATCACCCAGACTCTCTACACTGGCCCCTATGGCTGGGAAGAAGGGGCGACCGACCTTAGTGTGGCGGCTGGCGGTACCGGGAAGACGGGGCAGAGCCGCGTGTACATCCACTTCACTGGCAGCACGACGAAGGGAATCTATAACCACCAGCCGTTTCGCATCTATCACAACGTTCTGACGAAGTACGAGTATTAGGGCGCAGCTCAAGGTATCTCCGTAGGTCTGTCCAATGAGAAGGGGAAATAACATCATGAAAGCACTTCGGAATAGCATCCTTGGACTCTTCGCGAGTTTGCTCTGCGTAACTGCCTCTGCTCAAACCGGCGGATTCCCGCTGGTGGGTCCTTCAGGACAACTGCACGTCCCGCCGCAGGCTCAACACCAGCGTTCGTCCATGTACAGGTACCTCGCATCCGACGAAGGCAGGGCCTGGATGCAGGTTTCCGGCAATCCGAAATCAAAGGCTTTGAATCAGCGCTTCGGCGAACCCTCGCCCGCCGCCCTCGAACGGGCTCGGATTCTCCTGCACCAGATGAAGACCCAGCCAAGCCAGCTTGAGCCCGAGCCTGCTGCCAAATCGCAGCCATGCAACGCAGAGTCCGGTGCCCGCTTCAACCTGGAGCCGAGAGTCAACGCGGTCCTGCAAGTCACGCCGACCGCAGACTTCATTGTCAATGGCGCCGGCGCTGGCGCAGATCTGATCGTACAAACTGCGACCGATGCCCGCGGCAACCTTCCTCCCGGCGGCCCTTGGGATGGCAGTCTTAGCGGTTATTACGTGCATACCTCCAGCACGGCCGATTGCAGTGTGCAGTTTGAAGGCGGTTTGCCTAATTTCAATAACACCATGGGACTGGGAACCACCTCGGTTGTGGCAGATTCTGTGAGGGGCGCGGTCTTCGCAGCGGATAATCGGTTTGTGTATGGTGGGGCAATATTTCGTGCCGCAACCGCCGATTTGTTGAATCCGGCGAAATGCCCCCACGGCACTCACACGGCAGCGCAAGCCGAGTCTTGCTGGATGCAAACTCCGCCAGTGCAAATCGACCCTACCTACCAGAGCTCTATCTATCCGGTTCTGGCCGTGGATGAACGCAGCTCGGGTACAGGCGCTGGCGATGTCTATATCGTGGGTGAGGCCCAAACTATGTTCATCATGGCCTGCACCAATAGTCTCTCGAGCTGCAGCGCAATGGAGAACGTCGGTAACAGTGATGGTCAGTTCTATGCGTTTGTCCAGGCGCGCCCGGACGGCCTGATCACAATCTCCTACATGCAGGACGCACAAGGCGTAACTGAGACGGTAAATTTTGTCACCTGTACACCGGCTGGAGCACCCCAGCCTCCGGTGTGCGGAACACCCGTCACCGTTGCGACTGTAAACACTATGTACCTCAATGCACCCACCGGTATCGCCCCAATCGGCTTTTCCTACACCCAGCATGCAGACCGTCTCGAGTCCGATGGCAGCTTCACGACCTTCCTGGTCTATGACGCTTGCACCAACGTGTACACGGCGCCGCCTCCGCCAAATGATCCGCTAACCTATTGCGTAAATACTCGCGTATACGTGACTTTCTCGACCGACAACGGCCAGACCTGGTCAAAGCCGGTTTCGGTCGATAATAAAAACGGATTCCACACATTCCCGACCATCACCAACGACGCGTCCACCGGCACCGTGAACATTGTGCATTTAAGTACGGAAGGAGATTATTTCGAGCAAGAAGAACGCGTAGTCCTGAACCAGATTTTGCCAGGGTCAACCGCGCTCGGTCCTTCCAAGCCTGTGACCAGTTTCACCAGCAACGCCAATTTCGCGAACATACTAGCAGGCGGTCTGGATCTGTTTATGGGAGCCATAGCACGAGGCACCGGAATTTCCGGACAGAGCCATTTGTATCTGTCGTTCAACTCAATCGCGGTGAACGGAATCTACAACCGTGAACCAGTGCCCGAGATGAATAACACGATCAAACTGCTGACCTACTAGGGCGTAAAAGCCTTGGTCGCAACTGAACTGCCGGCGGACAAAATGAAAACAAAACGCCACCGGAGTCAATCTGAGGCACCGGCCCCGTCGGCTTCTAGGGTTGACTTAGCTGTCCCATCAAGATATTATATCTCGATAGATATTAGCTCCGTGACAATCAGCCCAATTTGGGAAGAGGAACCCCTAACTCCTTATTCCGTAATATTTTACGTGTAAGTCCTTATTCCTCAAAGATTTTGGGGATAGTCTGGCTGTAACTCCATCATTCCAAAAGATCGAGGGGGAGGGGGGTACCCCGAATCGCTACCAGCGCCGGACTCGACCGACGTCGACGTGGACGAAATCAGAAGCGTGGTAGTAGCCGACCCCACCGCGATGCAGTGCGAGAGCGGCATCGCGCAACTGGGCCGTGGACACGCCCGGAAGCCGGATATCAATCGCTTCCGCCTGCATGTGCAGACTGTGCTCGGCGACACCAGTGTGAGGGCTGCGGGCACGCAGAAACTCATTCGTGCGTGGCGTTCGATATCCGCAGATGACATCGATCTCGGCCGAGGGACGACCGAGGGAAGCGGTCAGGTCGTGCAGCAGGTCAAACACGCGCGGATCGTAGCGGTGGACGTCGCCAGTGCGATAGTCGCGCAGGTACTGGTCGAGACGGTTCAGCGCCTCCGGCAGGTATGTGTCGCCACGGCGGTAGACGATGTCGAGCCGCTCGTTGGTATGGGTGTGGTAGAACCGTAGACGGTATTCGGTGATTGGAAGTGGGTTGAGTTTCGCTCCCGATGCCGGAAGCACGGCACTTAACACCAACACAAGACGAAGCTTATTTATCAATGACTTAGATCCCTAAAGATAATTCAGCCGCAACTATCGCAATTTTATCATCTTCGAGCCGATTCTCTTAGTTACCAAACTCACCGCGCAGTAAACCGTTACAATGCTTTCGGAGATTGTCTATGTCCTCTCTCGCCAGCAAGACCTGCGTTCCCTGCCGCGGAGGCGTGCCTCCGCTCAAAGGAAAAGAACTGGAAGCGCTGCATCAGCAAGTGCCGCAATGGAAGATCGTCAACGAGCATCACATTACTCGTGCTTTCGCTTTCCCTGATTTCAAGCAAGCCCTCGATTTTGTGAACCGAGTAGGCGCGCTTGCCGAAGCGCAAGGACATCACCCCGACATTCTGCTCGCCTGGGGCAAAGCCGAAATCACTTTGTGGACACACAAGATCGACGGCCTGACCGAGAGCGATTTCATCATGGCAGCCAAGATTGATAGCCTCTGAAAGCTGACGCCTGAAAGCTGAGAGCTTCTATAATCTCTTCATGCTCGACGAGAACGATTTTCGCAAACGGGCGGACGCTGCCCTGGAGTCTCTCAAACAGAGTCTGATTACGGCGGAAGAATCCGCCGACCTCGAAGTCGAGGACCAATCGGGAGCGCTGCACATATCTTTCGACGATGGTTCCCGGTTCGTGATTTCACCCAACGCACCAGTTCGGCAAATCTGGATTTCGGCGCTGGCCACGAGTTTCAAATTGGACTGGTCGGACGCGAATCAGGATTTTGTGCTGCAGAAGACCGGAGAAGACTTGAAGCCCTTGGTCTCGCGCTTGATCAATCAGCAGTTGGGCGAAGAAACAGTCACGCTCGCTTAGTTGAACTAATACTATGCGCCCGCTCCCATCTTCTGCTTCAAGTGCGCGGCGATTTGCTGGCCGTGGAAGCGCCCATTTTCGATGAAGATTTCGTTTGTCCTGGAACCGGCCACAATCACGCCGGCCACATAAATTCCCGGGACATTGCTTTCGAGCGTCTGGGGATCGCAAACCGGACGGCATTGCTCGGACGAAAGCTCGATTCCCATCGAGCGCAGAAAATCGTAATCGGGATGGTATCCGGTCAGAGCGAAAACAAAATCATTCTTCGCGCGAACCACACCCTCAGGCGTGTAAATCACGACCTGATCGGCCGCGATCTCCCCAACTGAACTGCTGAAGTAGGCCTTGATTTCGCCGTTCTTGATGCGATTCTCAATGTCAGGCAGTATCCAGTACTTGACGTGGTGATGCAACTTCGCCCCGCGGTGCACCAGAGTCACGCGCGCTCCGTGCCGCCAAAGATCAAGGGCCGAGATTGCCGCGGAATTCTTGCCTCCGATCACCACGACGTCGTTGTCAAAGTAGGGATGAGGCTCACGGTAGTAGTGGAAAACCTTCGGCAAGTCTTCCCCAGGAATATTGAGGAGGTTTGCCAGATCGTAGTATCCGGTCGCGACGATCAGTTTGCGGGTGTGGTAATCGTAGATTCGTCCCAGCCGATCGGTGGTTGTGACCTGGAAATCACCGTCCCGCCCATTCACCGTCTTCACCCACTGGTACTGCGCGATCGGGAGACGATAGTGCTCCGCGACCTTCCGGTAATACTCGAGCGCTTCCTGACGCGTGGGCTTCTGGTTGGCAGTGCTGAACGGGATGTCACCAATCTCGAGCAACTCTGGCGTGGTAAAGAAAGTCATGTTGGCGGGATAGTTGAAGATGGAATTGACGACGCAACCCTTATCAATCGCGATGACCTTGAATCCGGCTCTCTGCGCCTCGATCGCACAGGCGAGACCAGTCGGCCCGGCGCCGATGACAAGCACGTCAACCCGAGTGTTGGAGCGTGACTCCGATTGCGCACGCGGGAGTGTGTCTGGAATCTGTAGCGCCGTCTCGGACATCTGTTTCGTCAGCAAATGATTGTTCCCAGGCTAGAGAACTACAGCACATACCAAGACCGTGTGGCTTTTGAAGGTACCGATTCTAGCATGCGGCGTGCTGGTACTTCCGGCCTCAAGACCGAGCGGCGGCAGCAGCCGAGGAACTCGGTCGAACTTCGCGCTCGATAGTCCGCGATAACTCGTCTTCCGCAATTTCGAGGTCATACGCAGATTGGAGATTCAGCCAGAAACGCGCGCTGGTTTGGAAGTACCGTGCAAGCCGCAGGGCGGTATCTGGCGTGATGCCGCGACGTTCGTGAACGATCTCCGCAACACGCGTCACCGGAACGTGGAGATCGAGCGCCAGCCGATTCATGCTGAGCTTAAGCGGCTCCATGAACTCTGCGCGCAGAATTTCGCCGGGATGGATGGGTGAAAGGCGTTTTTGAGGCTTAGCCATGCAAGCTCCTAGTAATAATCCGCGATCTCGACATCGTATGCGTTCCCTTCGCGCCAAACGAAGCAGACACGCCACTGGTCGTTGATCCGGATGCTATATTGTCCCTCTCGGTCGCCGTGCAAGGCTTCCAAGCGATTTCCAGGCGGCGCCACCAAGTCACGCAATTCCGTGGCGCTGTCCAGTTGCCGAAGCTTCCCGCGGGCATTCCGCTCGATCGCCTGAAATCGCCGACTCAGCTGCCGACGGTGAAGCCGCTCGGTTTCCGGGGAGCGGAACGACTTAATCACAAAAGTTATTCTATAACGTACAGCGTTTAACGTCAACCAGTAGATCCCGGTTTAATGATACAGAGCTTAGGTGGCCGATGTTGAAGACTGTTTGATGCTGACGATCATCCGGTCAGTTCGCTACCCCAGGCTTAGTTTCAGGTTGTTATAATCCGTAGTTAACTCAATCGTTCTGCCGTTTCAAGGAATCACATGGCCATCTCCGCCGAACCCACCACTCGCACCCGCATTGAATCCGACAGCATGGGACAGATCGAGGTCCCGGCTAACGTTTACTGGGGTGCTCAGACGCAGCGGTCGCTCCTCCACTTCAACATTGGGCGCGACGTCATGCCGCCGGAGATGATCCGCGCGTTCGGCATTCTCAAGAAGGCATGCGCGTTGGTGAACCAGGATCTGGGCAAGCTACCCGCCGACAAGGCCAGGCTCATCGTGCAGGCCGCCGACGAAGTGATCTCCGGCAAGCTCAACGATCAGTTTCCCTTGCGCATCTGGCAGACCGGCAGCGGTACGCAGACCAACATGAATGTCAACGAGGTCATCTCCAACCGTGCCATCGAGCTCACGGGCGGCGAGATGGGATCGAAGAAGCCGATTCATCCCAATGACGATGTAAACATGTCGCAGTCGTCGAACGACACGTTTCCGGCGGCGATGCACATCGCAGCGGCGGAGCGGGTGAAGAACGCGCTGATTCCTGCCATCAAGAGCGTTCATGATGCAATCGCAGCCAAGGCGAAGGAATTTCACGACGTGGTAAAGATCGGACGCACGCATCTGCAGGATGCCGTGCCTCTCACCTTCGGACAGGAATTCGGCGGCTGGGCCAGTCTGCTGGAGCGAGACATCAAGCGCCTGGAGCAGGTGCTGGGCGGCCTCTACGACCTTGCCATTGGCGGAACCGCGGTGGGCACCGGGCTGAACGCTCATCCTGAGTTTGCGGAAAGAGCGGCCAAGAAGATCGCTGAACTCACGGGACTTCCATTTCGCTCACACGGCAACAAGTTCGCTGCGCTTTCCGCGCACGACGAGATCGTGTTTGCGCAGGGTGCGCTGGAGACGCTGGCCGCGTCGCTGATGAAGATTTCGAACGATATCCGCTGGCTAGCCTCGGGTCCGCGTTGCGGCTTGGGCGAATTGACTATTCCAGAGAACGAGCCTGGATCTTCGATCATGCCGGGCAAAGTAAACCCTACCCAGGCCGAGGCTATGTCCATGGTGTGCGTGCAGGTTCACGGTGCGACCGCTGCAGTCGGATTCGCCGGATCGCAAGGCAACTTCGAACTCAACGTTTACAAGCCAGTCATCATCTACAACTTCCTGCATTCGGTGACCCTGATCACTGACGCTTGCCGCGGATATGTCGACTACATGATCAAGGGCATTGCAGTTGATCGCGAAAGGGTTGATTGGTATGTGAAGAATTCGCTGATGCTAGTGACGGCACTGGCACCAAAGGTTGGATACGACAAAGCTGCAAGGATCGCCCACACCGCGCACGTTGACAAGACTAGCCTGCGCGAGGCGGCGTTGAAGCTCGGACATCTCACGGGCGAAGAATTCGATCAGTTGATGAAGCCGGAGAAGATGACGCGACCGTGAACTGCGGTAGTTCCTACTTAGTCGGGATCGTAGACCGCATTGCCATAGCCTGCGCGGCGGATGTTATCTTGCATTTGTTCGAGCTTGGCCTTTTCCTAAGCGAGTTGACGTTGCAATTGTTCGTATTGTGCTTTCAAGTTCCGCCCCGTGTCGCACCAGTCTCTGTAGTACCTCGTGTAATAGGCGGAGGTCCAGCACGCTTGTGCTTCAGAATCCTGTGCGTATCTTACGCTCCAAGCAGCGAACCGGTTCTTGAGACTTGCGATGCGATTCTGGATGTCGACAACCTTGCCCTTCTGAACTTTGGCTTGATTTTTGAATGTTAATCCTTGGGCGTAGAACTGCCGCACTTTCCGTTTTTCGTCACGGGTCGTCTTATCTTCGATTAACTTATGCTGCGCTGTCGCATCGCTCGGTTCTGGCTCGGATTTGGCAGTCTCGGGCGAGTCGGCGCCATCGTTTAGATCGTCGTCCCCAATTACTTTGATCGGCGGAGCAGAGTCACGCGCTTGCCTCGATGCGCTGGCCGCGGCAGCCACCGCTGACGGCTTGATCGGCTTTGAGTTCGCTGGTTGCGAGGGGGCAGGCTGCGTCTCCGTTGATGGCTGAGTGCTGGGCTGCTGGTTCGTATGGCCTAAGGCCAAAACCGGCATTAGTAGCCATCCGAGCATCCTCAAGCGATAACCAGAGCGCATAGCTAAACATCTTATCGTCGGCTAACGCGCTTTTCGGGATAACGTCAGTTCCTGTACCTCCGGCGCAGCTCTCGAGAACCGCCTAGTCTGCATCCGCGATTGAAAGCTCCGGTTGCTTCCTAGCATCACTGGCTTTTCTCGGAATCGTGGTGATTGCAATCACGCTGATCAAGACGAGCAGAGCCCCCATCAAGGTACGAGGACCGACCGCTTCTCCTCCGACGAAATATCCGAGGGCGACCGCGACCACGGGGTTTACGTAGGCATATGTTCCTACTTTTGTTGGCGATTCATGGTGCAACAACCAGACGTAAGCGGTGAAGCCAACGATCGAACCCGCGACGATCAGATACAGCAGCGCGAACCAGGCCTTCGCGGAAACTGTCTGCAAGTGAAAACCGGCAAACTCACCCGAGAGAGCGGCGAGCACGAACAGTTGGGCTCCGCCGGTAAGCATTTGAGCGGCTGCGCTCATCGGCTTCGAGGCCGGAAGAGTGAGCCGGCGCGTGAGAATCGTGGCCACGGACCAGGTAAATGCAGCAACCAACAGAGCGAGAGCGCCGGCACGGTTGATGGGGACTTCTCCGAACGAGAAGGAAGGAATAGTTAGAACAGCTACGCCGCACAGGCCCGCCAGCAGAGCCAATCCGAGCCGAACCGTAAGGCGCTGAGTGCGCAGAAAGATGATCTCGAGCAAAGTAATAAACACCGGAATGGTCGCCAGCACAACGGCGGCGATGCCGGAGGGCACGCGCTGCTCGGCCCAGAACAGGCAGCCGTAGTCGACGAGGAAGATTAACGCACCAAGCAGCGTCGCTGACGCCCATTCGGGTCGGCTCGGAGATGGAGCGCCCTTGAACCGCATCCATCCGTAAAGGACAATGCCTGACACGAAAAAGCGGATGCCCGCCAACAGGAATGGAGGTAATTCGTGCACTCCGACGCGTATCGCCAGGAATGTCGATCCCCAGACAAAATAAATAATGGCGAACGCCAGAAGAATCTTCCACGAAGGTGGACGCGCGGCGGTTTCCAATGCGACCTCCTACAAGCAATTTGACACTACTCGCTTATAGATGGCTCAGTGATTTCCGAAGAACCATGCTTCGGTCATAAAACTTTTTGATGGACTCCAGGGCGTCTCTCTTATGGGCACGCAGTTTTTCCGAACATTAGTCCGCTTAACCTTGACACCCGGTCGGTGTCGATGTCTTTTGCTGCGATCAGTACATGGAAGCTTTCTCCCATTCCGGTGGGCGTGATGAGGTGCTTGAGCTGAAGCGCAACCTTGGCTCGTTCCTGCGGCAATCGGCATTCTTCGAAGGCATCGGCAAATTGATTGTGCTCGCCGATTCCCAACAGAAATTGAGATTGCGTCTGCAACGGCTGAACTTGCATTCCGCCTTGTTCGGCTGCCGCGGTCAGGGCGGTGAAATTGACGTGCGCGGTGATGTCCTGTTCTCCCGGCGCTTCGTAAGGATTCGCACTCTCAGAGTGCTGTCGATAGGCACTGATGGTGCCGCGATGCCGGCCCGCAAGTTGCTCCTGCCGAGTGTATCCGTAGTCAATGGCGATCATGAATCCGCGCTTCACCGCGGCCGCGGCCTGCAACATATAGCGTTGTGCGATGAGGGAGGCTTCGATTCTCTCTCCGTCTTCGGGATGAACGCTGTAACGGTCGAGGAACTCCAATCCCTCGGGAGATGCCACGTTCCAGGCCTCAACTAATCGTCCATCTTTCTCAGAAATGCGCAACTCGCCTTGCGGGCTCAGGACCTCAACTGGCAGCGCGTCGAAGAATTCGTTGGCAAAAACAATGACGGGGACTTCAGGGGCTAAGACCCTCGCGAGAGCGGCCTTATTCGGCTCGACGGAAGTCGTGCCGTTCCCCAGGGTCGAGCTCGCCGAGCAGAGCGAAGTCTTCCCTGCTGCGAAGTGCCGCTCCAAAGTCGCTTGCAATCGGTTTCGCAAAACGGGCGACGTCTCCACCAGCGTGTAATGCAGGACGCGAAAGAAGTCGGGGAACTTTTTCTCCGACCAGTCCAGCACATCCTGAGCAAATAGTCCGCGGCCTGGGCCAAGCTCCAGGATCTCGATCTGCGCCGGCGATCCTAAGGCACGCCACATCTCCTCGAACTGACGCGCCAGGAGGCGTCCGAATACCGCGTGCACGTCGCTCGATGTGTAAAAGTCACCAGCCTTTCCGAATTGCTCAGCATTGCGCGAGTAATAGCCCAGGTCGGGGTCGTACAGACACAGTTCCATGTAACGCGAAAAAGGAATCGGCCCGCGCTCGCGGATTTCATGTTCAATCTTATGGCGCAGGCTCACAAGCCTTCCCGTTGGCGCTCGACGCGGTCTTGGGGAGTGCGGATGAACATCTCGACCAGGTAATCGTGTAGGCAGTCATAGAGCTGGCGCTGGAAGCTCCATTCAAATTGCGGATGGTCCAGGTCGCGCGGGTGCAGATCGAAGTAATAGGTGTGTACCGGGACGTGTGGATTCCTGAACTGGATGATCAGTTCAACGCCATCGCCCTTGGCGCGAGCGTCGAAATCGAGCAGGGGGTGCTCGTAGAGACGCAGTTGAGCGAGAACGCGATCCAGGCGTGGATTAGGGGACATAGAAACCAAAATCGATTCTAAAGTAATTATTGCCGGCGTACAGGTACCCTGTACAATATGGAAAGAGGTTGACTTGACAGAGACAACTTATACCGCTTTGCGCCAGAGTCTCGCCTCCGTCTTGGACCGTGTGGCGAACGATCGTGAGGTCGTAATTGTTCGCCGGAGGGGCGAAAAGACGGTGGCTATGGTTCCAGCAGACGAACTCATGGGCTTGATGGAAACGGCTCACCTACTGCGATCGCCCAAGAACGCGCAGCGGTTGCTTACGGCGCTGAGGCGGGCCGTGGGACGAAAGGGCAAGCCGGAGCCGCTCGAAAAGCTGCGCCGGGAGATGGGACTTGGCCCGAACCGGTGAGCGCGAGGCGATATTCCACGCCGAGTTTCACCAGGACCTGCGTCACTGGATAAACACGGATCGCAAGGTAGCCATTCGGGCCTTCGAATTAATCGAAGCAGTGCTGCGAGAGCCTTTCACCGGCATCGGCAAACCGGAACCGCTCAAGTACCTCTTGGCGGGTTGCTGGTCGCGCAGAATTACACAGGAACATCGTCTGGTATATCGCGTGGCCGAGGGCAGGATCGATTTTCTCCAGGCTCGGTATCACTATTGAAGTTCATCACTCGTACCGCAACGCTTCGATCGGATCCAGCCGCGCGGCTTTAATTGCAGGCAGCATTCCGCTCACAATCCCGACAAAGCTCAGAATCACCGTGGACCAGACTAGCGTGCCCGTGTCGATTATCAGATGGATGTCTCCCTCGCTGGCATCATCGATGAACGCGCTCCACAGCGTAAGCGAACCCACCGACCAGGAAACCACGTACGCTAACGCCACGCCCAACAGGCCTCCCAACATGGTGATGACGAGTGCTTCAGCCAGGAACTGAAACAGAATGTGCCATCGATGCGCACCGAGAGCTTTCTCAACGCCAATCTCGCGCGTCCGCTGGGTTACGGACACGAGCATGATGTTCATTAATCCCACCCCGCCGATGCCCAGCGTCAGCATGCCAATGAAGCCCAGCAGAATCTTGATTCCGACCGTAATGACTGTGAGGTCGGCCAAATCTTTGTTTGCGTCAAAGACGAAAACCGCGCGCTCATCTTTCGGATCGAAGCCGTGGTGAAAGGCCATGGAGCTGCGTACGGCGCGGACTACTTTCTCGTGATCTCCCTCGTAGTCCAGGAAGATGCCATCAAGGTAATAAGTATTTTTGATGTCGCCCATTGCGCTGTAGGGAAGGTAAACCAGCGAATTCATGTCTTCATCGCCGTTCGAGATGGTGTGCTTGAGCACCCCGACGACCTTGTAGGAGATTCCGTCAATGCGGACGCTTTCGCCCAGGGCATTCTGACCTGAGAACAGTTTCTTTTTTACGGTCGAGCCAATCACGGCTACTCGGCTGTGAGTGAAGTCTTCCTGCTCTCCAAAAAATGCTCCGTCGCCAACTTCCAAGTCGCGGATCTTCTGGTAGCTGGAAAAGATTCCGTGAATGCCGTAGCTTCCGCTGCGCGTGCCGTACGCGACCTGACTTTGCTTATCCACCTCGGGAGAGATTCGGGTGAGCATTGGAACCTCAGCCCGCAGATAGTCGAGATCGTCGCGTGTCAAGCGAACTTGTGTACCCGCCTTGCTGCCACCAGCCTGCAACGAGGTGCGTCCGGGGAAAACACCGATCAGGTTGCCTCCGAAGGTGCGGAAGGCAATCATCAGGGCGTTCTCAAATCCTGAGCCGTAAGCCAGCAACAGCACGACTGTGGCAATCCCCCAAGCCATCCCCAGCATGGTGAGCAGCGAGCGGCGGCGATTGTGTCTCAGCGCGTTGTAAGCTTGAGTTCCGAGATCGCCAAACATCGTTACTCCTGTCGTAGGGCTTCCACCGGAGGAAGCAATGCTGCCTTGCGCGCCGGATAAAGGCCGGCGATGATGCCGGCGATCGAAAGCGACAAAATTGCGATGACCGCCGAGGCCGGCACAATGCGCGGCGTGTCAAATCCTTCTGGGGAAGGCAGTTGGGCAAGCAACGCCACGAAAGCACCAGAAATAGCCAGGCCAATTCCACCACTCAACGCGGTGAGGAACGCGCCTTCCACAAAAAACTGCGTCAGGGTATTGCGGTGGGTAGCGCCGAGCGCCTTGCGCAGCCCAATCTCCCTGGTGCGTTCCGTCACCGAAACCAGCATGATGTTAATGACGCCGATCGCCCCCAAGCCCAGAGTCACCAGTCCTACCACGCCCAGGAACCAATCCATCGCATCGAAGATCTTGCCTACGCGGATGGCTCCGTCGATCGTGTCCCAGTCCGTGAACGCGTCGTCGAGCTTGGGATCGAACCCATGGCGGCGGGCAATCACTGTGTGTACTTCCTTCTGAGCTTCGAGGTGCATCTCTTTTTTCAACGGCCGGTAGTTGATAAACGAGATCGCATTCTCAGAATTCTGCGTGGTGATTGGGAACAGCGTGCGCATGGTTTCCAGGGGAACGAAAATTCGCGCATTAGTGCCGTTCTCGCCTTCCTTTCCGATCTTCGGAATCACGCCGATAATTTTGAAGTCCATGCTATTGAGCAGAATCGTGCTGCCCACGGCAGGCTGTCCGGGAAACATGTTCTTGAGCATCTCGTATCCAACCACGGCGACGCGCCGATGCTGGCTGTTGTCGTCGTCATCGAACCAGCGCCCGGGATCGGTGGGGATGGTGCGAATCTGGTTGTACTCGGGGGCAACTCCGAAGACCTGTCCATTAGTCGTGCCGTAATCGCTTACCGCCCGAATGTCATCGCGTTCCAGCACCGGCGAAACCGCGCGCAGCAACTTAGCCTCGCCGCGAATGGCGAGATAGTCCTCATAGGTAAAGTGATACGCCTGCCCCGACTGATAGCTGCCCTCGACCGCCGGGATGCGTCCTGGAAAGACGAACATAATATCTTGCCCGAGGTTCGCCATTTGTTTTGTCTGACCGCTTCGAAAACCTTCTCCCAATCCCACCAGCAGCAGCAGTGAACCTACTCCCCAGGCAATCCCGAACATGGTCAGGAACGAGCGCAGCTTGTGTGCCCACAAGGTGGCAAGAGACTGGCGAACGATGTCGAGAAGCGTTCTCATGAATGTAGCGAGTTCCTCATGTAGGCACGAGCGTCCTCGCTCGTACTCTTGGGGTGACTCTAGCCGATCCAGCACGGGCGAAGACGCCCGCGCCTACATCTGATACGCATCTCGCCGCTTGCTGGTTCCCGTGATTCGGCCGGTCAGTAACTTAGACGACCTCTCCTGACAGCTGCCTTGCCTTTTTACAAATTGTTACAACTCGCTATCCGGCGGTCTGCCCTTCCGTCTAAACGGTCGTTTCCTCAATCCAGTTCCGTTGGATCTTCCCCGGAACACAACTTAGAAGCGGAGGGTTATTCCATGCTCAAACATTTGATCGTCGCCCTGGTTGCAGGGCTCGCGTTTGGAAGTTCGTTTAGCCATGCTCAATCCGCGCTCCTGGACTTGCCGCGAGATAGCCAGCACTCGGCGGTGACGCAGCGCATCGGAATCACCGACATCACCATCAGCTATTCCCGGCCGTTGGTAAAGGGCCGACCCATTTGGGGCAAACTGGTGCCGTATAACGAAGTCTGGCGCACTGGAGCGAATGAAAACACGATCATCAAGTTCACGGACGACGTCACGATCGAAGGAAAGCCGCTGGCGAAGGGCACATATGCGCTCTTCACGATTCCGGGAGAAAATCAATGGACGGTTATTTTCTCCAAAGTCCACACCGCATGGGGCAGCTTCACCTACAACCAGGCTGACGACGCACTAAGAGTGACCGTAAAGCCACAGGCGACGGAACTCCGTGAAGCAATGACGTTCGACTTTGACGATGTGAAGGCCGATTCCGCCGTAGCTACGCTGCGTTGGGAAAAGGTCGCGGTGCCTTTCAAGGTTGACGTGAATGTGCATGACATCGTGCAGGCCAGCCTGCATAACCAACTCCAGGGCCTTGCTCAATACACGTGGGAAGGATGGGACGATGCGGCAACCTACCTTCTCACGAGCAAATATGACCTGAATGAAGCCCTGCAGTACGAAGAGACTTCAATCCGAACCGAGCCACGGTTCGACAATTACTTGACCAAGTCGCAGATTCTCGAAGCTATGGGCCGAAAAGACGATTCCGAGGTTGCCAAGAAACAAGCGCTCGATCGAGCTACGGCCGCTCAACTGTATTACTACGGCCGGCAACTTCAGGGGCAGGGCAAACAAGATCAGGCTTTCGACCTCTTCCGTCAGGCGGCGAAGAAGGACCCCAACGACTGGGTGGTTCACGATGGCACGGCGCGAATCTATTCGTCCAAGGGCGACTACAGCGCAGCGCTCAAGGAAATCAAGATCACGCTGGCTGGAGCTCCCGAAAACCAGAAGATTTTCTTTGAGCCTCTGGTGAAGAAGTTGGAGGCAGGACAGGACATCAACAAAAACTAGTGGAACAAACGCCGATTGCTAATCGCCAGCCCTAGCGACCGGCGTTCTCTTCTCGTCAACCTTCACTTCCGGATACTCGTACACACCGCGTCCCGCTTTGCGGCCCACACGTCCGGCTTTCACGTACTGAACCAGCAGCGGAGCAGGCCGATATTTCTCTCCCAGGCTCTTATGCAAATACTCCAAAATCGAAAGCCGAGTATCCAACCCAACCAGATCCACCAGTTCGAATGGCCCCATCGGATGGTTTAGTCCGAGCTTCAAAGCTTTATCGATATCCTGCGCCGAGGCGATTCCTTCCTGCAGCATGTAGAACGCTTCGTTGCCGATCATGGCATTGATGCGGCTGGTGATGAAGCCGGGCGACTCCTTGATCACCACAACTTCCTTGCCCATCCGACGGCCGACCTCAGCGGCAGTCGCGAGAGTGTCGTCGTCGGTTTCGAGCCCACGGACAACTTCTAGTAGCTTCATTTTGTGGACGGGATTGAAGAAGTGCATGCCGACACATTTTTTGGCACGGTAGCTGACGCTGGCAATCTCGGTAATGCTTAGCGAGGAAGTATTCGAAGCCAGAATGGTTCCGGGCCGGCAGATTTTATCGAGCAGGGTGAAGATCTGATCTTCGACTCCATCTCCTCG
>Ga0210409_10004033_pt1 | contig 16010 bp, 12 predicted proteins | sample IncBWH17MmetaG_FD_161649 | JGI IMG/M metagenome (GOLD analysis project Ga0210409, IMG submission 161649) | Forest soil microbial communities from Barre Woods Harvard Forest LTER site, Petersham, Massachusetts, United States - Inc-BW-H-17-M | ecosystem: Environmental > Terrestrial > Soil >...
CAGTCTCGATGGGGCGGCCGGTAAGGTCTTCGGAAGGTTCCACACGCATCTCCCGTTCGCGCGGCACGGAAGAGATTCTAGTCTCCCAGGGCAGCGCAAGTCCCATAGTTCCCATTGCTCGCTCCTGGAATATAGACGCCACAAGGGTGCGAAATGTCAGGGGTGCGAGCTGGGAAATTGCCGCGGTGGACCTAGTCAGTTAGGGCCTAAGGGCTTGATTGCAATGGCGATATTCTGTGGCGTATCGAGACTCAGATAGATTTTCTTGTGTAGCAGGCTGTTTTCGTGGCCGATGATCAGGCACGTCTCCGGGTCATCTTCGGTGATCAGCAAACGCAGCCCAGCTCGGTCGCGAGGCCCATCGAATACCAGGTCTTTCGTGAAAGATTGGCCCGGACGCAGTGCCTGGCGCAAAGACACTTGCTCCCCGCTTGCCCCCACGAGCATGCGTTCTCCCTCGGGAGATTCCTCGTAGGCGTGTCCGCTGCTGTCGAGGAGAACGACCCGCCGGGAATTCGGCGTGAGCGGCCCATCGCCGCGGTTTGGAGAGATGGTGTGCTCGTCGAACCAAACCTTCAAATGAACAATGACAAATCGCCCATGCGCGGCAGCGGACCGGCCCTCCGGGCCGATCGAGGCAGCGGTCCGTACGCTTGAAACGGAATAGCCGATATGGCAATCGATTTCGCAAAAGTATTTCCAGGCTCCCACCGGCAGGACCCTTTCACTGCTTGCCAGCGAGACGCCACAGAGCAGAAGCACATAACAAGTAACCATTCCAAGCGCGGCACCGCCGCCAATGCGGGCGTACCGCTTGGAACGACGCGCGGCGCCGTAGAGCAAAACCACGATGCTTACGCCAGTAACGAATAGGGCGCCGAGGAAAAGCAACACAACGATGGGTGCCAAGTGAGGTGTACTCTCGGCCATTGTCCTGCTCCCTTCAAATGAGTCTATCCGGCAATTGCGTCGGGCAGCGCTCCTCGTGTTCGCTCGCGCCTGCCAAATTCGTGCACCGCGCATTCGAGGTCCGCGACCGTAAAGTCGGGCCACCTTTTTGGCAAGAAGACGAACTCGGCGAACGCGCATTCCCACAAGAGAAAATCCGAAAGCCGTTGCTCACCGCCGGTTCGAATGAGGAGATCCACCTCCGTGGAACCGCCACGAAGAACCTCGGCGAGGACATTTGAGAATGCCTCGGGCGAAAGCTCAGTGACCTTATAGAAGCGGCACGCTGCGTGGTAGATGGCTTCGCGCCCGGAATAGTCGATCGCCAGCCGAAGATGAAGCTTCGTGCCATTGGCGGTGGCGGCTTCGGAATCGGTGATGGCCTGGCGCAGCGTTGCGGGAATGCGGTCGCGACGTCCGATGACGCTCAACCGTACTCCTTCATCGACGCAATGGGACGTTTCCTCGAGCAAGTATTCGTGCAAAAGCCGGAGGATCGCATTCACTTCGGCCATGGGCCGCTTCCAATTGGCGGAAGAGAGCGCGAAGAGAGTGAGCGTGTGGATCCTCATGCGTGGCGCTGCCTCGATGATGCGCCGCGCGGATTCGGCCCCGGCGCGGTGCCCAGCGGAGCGCGGTAGGCCTCGCGAGGTGGCCCATCGACCGTTGCCGTCTGAGATTATGGCGACGTGCAGGCCGCTAGCGAGCGCCAGCTGGGGTCGGGCCGTCATGATGTGCTGCGTGGTCAGATGCTGCATGGTTTTATTACTTCTTTCTCCGCCGCGGGGAAAGTGTAGTAAACTACTCTGTAACGCAAAGTGCAACGCCAAAAAAATTTGGCTCTCTCAGGCCTCGCGCGTCGCGCGAATCAGCGCTTCCATGTGATTCAGGTAGCGCTCCAGCGTCCGCCGGCCCAACGCGGTCAGGCGATACTCCGTCTTGGGCAGCCGCCCATCAAACGATTTGGTGCACACGATATAGTCGGCTTCTTCGAGCTTGCGAGCGTGGACGCTTAGATTCCCGTCCGTGGTTTTCAGTAGGGCCTTCAGTTCATTGAACGTAAGTGAGCGGTTCACAGCCAGCGCGCTTACAATTCCTAGCCGAATCCGCTCGTGAATCAGGCGGTCCAGATCCGGAGAAACCGCTTCGCGCACGGAACCCCGCACGGCAGGCAGCGATGCGTCACGCTCGCGCGCGCGCTGGATTCGCTCCTGGTGTGCTGTCGATGACTTCGCCATACGATTGTCGTTATCCTCCGTGGTGCCGGGCAATCCAAATTCCGAAAGCGATCTGTAAAACGCCGAATCCCGCGCCCATAAATGCGTTTCCCCAAGCGGCTGGGGCGAAAAGTGCGGCCGTTCCGAGACACATGAGGCAAAAACCCATGACCGGAACGACGCGCACGGAAAAAGCGCCGCCCGTGACGATGGCAGTTCCATAAAGGAGGAGCCAAACGCCGGGAAGCGCGGCCGTCGTTCCGGCCGCGAAGAGCGCAAACGTCAATAAGCCGCCAACGATAATCGGCGGAGCGAAGCTAAGCAGGAATTTGCGTCCCGGGCCGGAGAAAAGAGCCGAATTGGCGCGGTGGGCTTTGGTGGCCGCCGCTGGCGCGGCGATCGCCACGGCGACGAAGGCCTCAACGAGCCAAACCGCGAGCCAAGCGCGGGCTGAAGACTGGCGAGCTGCGAGAAAGGCAGCGGCGAGCGCCGTCGTGCCCATGGCCACGCCGCCCCAACCAGGCACGGCCGTGAACTCCGCCGCGCGTTCCATGGTTTCGCGAATGTATTTAAGGTGATCGGCGGCGCGAGCGTCTATGGGGATAGGTTCGCGCTTCTTCGAGCGGAGAGGGCCGACGGCGATCATGGGAAAAAGGCTAACAGGAAAAAGGTCCTTCTGTCAAGTACTTTGTATTACAAAGTTGAAGGCCCGTGGCCACGCTCATGCCTTCCTCGGATAGCGACCCATGATCGCGTTCCAGCGAATTGCAAACACGTCCAGAAACATGTGAATGCTGTCGCGGAACATGTTTACTTTCGTAGCCGGCGAATGCCCCCACCGTACCGGGATTTCTATGGTGCGCAGTCCGTGATGGCGAGCCAGATAGAGCAATTCTGGATCGAACCCGAACCGATCGATGCGCTGCTGTTCGAACAAGACTTGGCAACGTTCACGCCGGAATGCCTTGAATCCGCACTGCGTATCGACAAAGGGTACTCGCAGGATCACCCGAACAATGGTGTTAAAGATTATTCCTGCGAACTCACGGAAACGCGACTCGTGCACAGTGATGAGGCTGCGGTCGAGCGCGCGGGAACCTATGGCCACATCGTAGGTTTGCAAGGCTTCCAGAAGCTTGGGGGCCTCTTCGATTGGCGCCGACAGGTCTGCGTCCGTGAACAGCACACTGCGGCCGCGCGCTTCAAGCATTCCGTGGCGCACGCTGAATCCTTTGCCGCGATTCACACCGTTGGAAATTACCCGCAGGCACGGAAGCGTCTTCTGAAAGGATTCAGCCACTTCGGCGGTGCGATCTTTTGAGCCGTCATCGACAACCAGGATCTCCGCGCTTCCGCCCAAACTCGGCAGATAGGCTGCAATTTGCCTAAGCGTGGCTGGAAGGCGCAGTTCTTCGTTGTAGGAAGGAATGACGATGGAGAGGTCCGGAGCCGCGGCGCTCATCGGGCCGGCGGTTCCTTCCATCCATGATGGCCAACAAGGGGCACGAAGCGGCACGCCTCGAGTGTGCGCGTCTCGTAAGAATTTCCGTGCCGTTCGACGCAGAGCAATTCCTGATTGTCCGCGTCTCCCACCGGCAAAATCAGCCGGCCACCGTCTGCAAGCTGGGAACGAAGAGGTTCGGGAACCGCAGGCGCGGCCGCCGCGACGAGTATCGCCTCGAACGGAGCAAAGTCCGACAGCCCAAGCGTGCCGTCTCCGCAGTGCACATGAACGTTTTTATATCCGAGACGATCGAGCCTGGCAGCCGCGGCGGAAGCCAACTCGGAGCGCGACTCGATCGTGAAAATGGTTCTCGCCAGGTGCGAAAGAACCGCTGCCTGATAGCCGCAGCCCGTGCCAATTTCTAAAACGCGCTCGCTTCCGCTCAGGCGCAACACGGCGGTCATTACCGCAACAATGTAGGGCTGCGAGATCGTCTGGCCCTCACCGATGGGCAGCGGCGCGTCTTCGTACGCCCGTTGGCGAAACTCCTTGGGCACGAATTCTTCACGGCGCACCGCGGCCATCGCCGACAACACCCCGGAATCGTGAACTCCGCGCCGCCGCAATTGCTTTTCAAGCATCTCCGCTCGCTGGACGACAAACTCGTCCTGGCCGGAATTTCCTCGAAGCGGCTCGCTAGTTTCGTTGTTGCGAATTAGCTTCATATGGATAGCGATGTCCCCTCATCTTCGGTCAACGCGGCAATGTCGTCTTCGACCCATCAAGCGTGCGAAAGCGCAGCGGCATGTTTCTCCCAAGCTCTGGTTTCGAGAATGTCTGAGATTTGGTCGATCGCCAGGTCGCATTCCTCTTCGCGATTGTAGAAATGCGGTGAAAGCCGCACGCCCGCTTTCGGACGATAATCCACGAGAATTTCTCGCGCCACAAGCTCACGGCATACTTCGGCGGCGTGCGGGCAATCCACGGAGACAGTGCCCGCACGCTCCGCCGGATTGACCGGGGTGTTCACGCGCCATCCATGGGCCTTCGCGCCCTCGAAGAGGCGCGCCGTCATGCGCATCGATTTTTCGCGAATCGCGCCTATCCCCGCCTTGTTGAGAATGTCGAGTCCCGGTTGGCAGGCATAGAGGGCGGGAATGTGCGGCGTGCCATTCAAGTAGCGGAAAGAATCCTCGCGGGCCTCGATGGCGCCGGTCTCAAATGCAAAAGGCCGGCGATGGGCAATCCATCCCGCGATCGCCGGTTGCAACTTCGCGCGCAAATCTTCTCGCACGTAGAGATACCCCACGCCCGGGCCGCCGCACAGCCATTTGAGGACGCCGCCGCAGGCGAAATCCACACCAAGGCCACGGACATCAACAGGGATTGTCCCGGCCGCCTGAAACAAATCGAGGATGACCTGCGCCCCAACGCGGTGGGCCTTCTCAATGATCGCTCGCGCGTCCACGATGAAAGCGCTTCGGAAGAGCACCTGGGAAATCGGCACAAGGAGCGTGTGCTCATCAATGGCCGCCAAGAATTTGTGGAGATCGAATCGCACCGGGTCGTTGCTGGGAACTAGTTCGACTCGCGCCCCGTTGCGCCGCTGCTCGTGATAAAAATACTGAATCGACGGGAATTCCAGATCGGTCATCACTACCTTGTTTCGTGGACCACGAAAGTCAAAACACGAACTGATCACCGCCTGAATCAACGTCACGTTTTGATGGAGCGAAATCTCGCCCGTTCCCGCGCCGATCAGCGGTGCGATCTTGTCGCCTACGTTGACGGCCATCTCCCACCAGCCCTCTTCCCACGCGCGCACTCCGCGCTGGCCCCAGGAATCGGCGTAAGCCCGCATTTCGTCATAAACGCCGCGCGGCATGGCTCCCAGCGAATTGCTAATCATATATGTCGTGTTGTCAAGGATCGGAAATTCGCCGCGCCACTTTAGCAGTTCATCCATTTTGCAAAGCTCCATCGGAAACCTTGTGCGACCGGACCTTTCTCCAGACAAGGTAGCATAGCGAAATGAACACAAGCCAGGGGACCCCCGCGATCAACGTGATGCGCAGACCGGGTACCCACCAAGTCGAAATCAGCACTGCTGTGAGTCCGGTAAGTCCGAGAACCGAGCTCCAGGGTCCGCGCGGAGCAAAGCGCATCGGCGGCTTTGCCCACTCCGCGGAACGGCGGCGAAATGCAAGGTGCGTGACAAAGATCATTTGCCACACAAAAATGCCACCGAGGAATGCCGACCCCACCATGTATACATAGGCTTTCGCGTGTAACCAATGATCCACGAAGAGTGCTGCGACCATCCCAGCGCTGGATACCAGCAATGCCGCCACGGGTGTCCCGCGTCCGCTCAATCGCCCCAGCGGCGCCGGCGCATACCCGCCGCGCGACAATGAAAAAAGCATCCGTGCCATTAGATACAAATTGCAATTGACGCTGGAGAGCGCAGCAGTAAGCACCACGAAGTTCATCACGCCTGCGGCCGCAGGAATGCCGACCGTTTCGAAAACACGCACAAACGGGCTTTCTCCCAACCCCACTTCATTCCACGGCACGATTCCGACAACGATTGCTAACCCTCCCACATAAAAAAGTCCCATCCTACCAAGCGTCCACCGCAATGCTCTGGGCAGCGCGGTTGTCGGATCTTTTGCTTCGCCGGATGTGACCGCCACAATTTCCAGTCCCAGAAAGCTGAAAATTGCCATCGCTACGCCGAGCCCAACTCCCGGCCACCCGTTCGGAAGAAATCCTCCATGCGCGGTGTAGTTGGCGATCCCGATGCGTGGGAATCCCAAGCCAAGCAGCAGGGCAGCGCCCAGAATCAGAAATACGGCGATGGTCAGCACCTTGACCATCGAAAACCAATATTCGAATTCCCCGAAGCTCGCCACACTCCGCGCGTTCACATAAACAAGTGCTGCAGAAAAGCCGGCAATCCACATCCACGACGGCACGTTTGGAAACCAATGTTTGCAATAGATCGATGCGGCTACGACTTCGCTGCCCGTGGCGATGACCTGCGCGAGCCAGTAGGAGTAGCGCATTGCAAAGCCTGCCCACGGATGCACGTACATTTCGGCGTAAACGCCGAACGAACCCGCCACCGGATGCGCCACGGTCATCTCGCCGAGCGCCCACATCAAACACAGCGCAATCGCTGCGGCCGCCAAATAACTGAAGATCACGCCTGGTCCCGCGAGTTTTACGGAAATGGCGCTGCCGAGGAACAGTCCCGTTCCGATCGCTCCGCCGATCGCGATCATCGAAAGCTGCCGGGGCGTCAGATTGCGATGCAGCCCTGCTTCGCGACTGAGAATTTCCTTGTGGGTATCGGTGCCCGTTGTCTCCGCCATGCCGCGGCATGGTAGCAGAAACCCATAATGGCCGCGTCACCTGAACGTCCGGACAGTTAAACGAGAAGCACGCCTGTACCGCGCAAATCGCGCTGTTTACCGCGTCGTTTCTTACAATTCCAACAGTGGCGGAAAGGCTCTGAAAGCTCTGCCGCGGAGGAAGTCATGAAGGCCGTCTTAGCACTTGTCATTATCTATGTTGGAACATTTTTCCTGGCTATCCAGGGAGCATCGCAAAATTCGGTCAGCGCCGCGCCGCAAGGCGCAGCAGCCCAGGACCAGGCAAACACGGCCCAATCCAAGCCTATCGATCCGGTCAAAGATGCCGACATTCGCTCCCTGATGGAGCTAATCGGCGCTCGGGACCAGATACAGGACGCGGTCACGAATTCCAGTGAACAGTACCGGGAAAAGCTCCTCGCGACCGTCCCGAACAATGACAAAGGCCAGGCCTTTGTTACTTCGTTCATCGAAGGCTATCAAACGAAATACGACGTAGGTCAGCTGAACGAGCAGCTCGTTGCCATCTACGACAAGCATTACTCCGACGACGAGATCAAGACCTTACTGCAATTCTATGGCTCTCCGGTCGGACAGAAGGCAGCCGCGGAGACCCCCAAGATCACTCGCGAAATCCAGGCCGCCAGCCGCTCCACGGGTGCTAAGGCTGCGAAAGACGCCCTCCAGGCTCTTAAAGCGCAGAATCCGGAAATCGCTCAATCGGCCCGACTCAACAACGGCCCTCGCCGCTGGCAGCCGGGAGCCCGCGCTCAACAAGGTGGCCAGCAAGGCCAGTCTCAGCAAGCTGCGCAACAGCCCGATCCACCGCAATTCTAGAGCTTCAACGATCGCGGCCGCCGGTTCTACTTAAAATGCTTTTTGATCTTGACGTCGATGCCGAACGTCCCGTTCTGGTCGCGCAGCGCCACAATCGATACATTCCTGTCGAGGTTGTATTCCACTTGAATAACCTGCTGCTGAGTCGAGCCAACATTCGAAACATACGTAATCGTTAGATCTCGCGTGATTTGTTGTTCCACCGTGACTCGCGCAGCGGCGTTCTGCGAGGAACCTGTAGAGCCGATTTCAGCAAGCCCCGGGTCGACCCGGAACCGCGTAATCCCAAACAATCGTTCGACGCGCCCTCCCAGTTGGCTGGACACGGCCTCGGAGAGAATGGCCGTAGCGCCTGACGAGGCACTCTGCGTCGCACCCGTCCCACCGCCGCGGATGCTGGCTTCCGAGCTCGTCTGCCCCAGTGCCAGCAGCGTGATGATGTCGTTGGCCGGCAACGGCGGATCCGAACGATAGGCCAGCGTTAACTTACTGGCGGGACCGTTGAAATTCAGCGTGATTTCGTACTGCTGAATCGTCGTCGTAGCTTCCACGTTTAGGACGGGGTCCAAGCGGAACGGGTTGGCAAAGTTCAAATCACCGCGCGTCACGCGATACCTTTGACCATGGAACGCCATCTCGCCGGACAAAATGTGAATGTATCCGAGGAGAATGGGGTGTTCCCACGTTCCGCGCACGCGCAGGTTTGCTTCTGCTTCCAGTTCTGCACTTGGCCATTCCATGCGCGCGTCGGGAGCGGAGACGGCCGCGATATCGAACTGCAAGTTTCGCAAAAACGGTGAACTCGTCAACGGTCCCGAAATAGTCCCTTTCGACGATACCAACACACCCGCAACTTCAAGGCCTTGCGTCATGGTCACCCGTTCAACGACGACTCTTCCCGAAAGTACCCCGGAAGAAGGCGTGCCCGTCAGTCGCAGGGAGCCTCCCACGAGCCAGCTCATGCCTTCGGGATAGCGGATGCGCACGTGATCCGTGCGCACCGTTACGTCATAACGCAGCGGACTCTCGATGTAGTTGACGCTGCCCGTGAGGTGCAGAGTGCCGCCGCCCGATTCGGCTGTGACGTTTTCAAAAAACAGCCGCGTGGAATCAAAAACCAAATCGCCCGTGATGTTGCTCATCCCGGTTGGAAAGTCAGCCACGCGTGCAGAGGCGCTGGTTATGTGCACTCTCCCGGTGATGCGCGGACGATCGAACGAACCTTCGAAAGAAGCGTTGATCTGAGCCGGGCCGTTCGCATCCAACGCAGGGACGAATCCGGTGAGCAGGCGCAGGTCCAGGGCGCCATTCAGCCGTAACCCCAGCGTGCCTCGTCCGGCAAATCGTACTTCGCCTGCAATGGCAATGTTTGTATCGGTTCCTTTGAATGTGGCTTGGTCGATTTCCAGGCTTTCTTTCGAGGATCGCAGATGGATCGGTCCGACGTTTTCGAGCTGCACGTTGGCGTAGTTCAGCGTCAGCTTTGAAAACTTAGCGTCCAGCACAAGTTTGTCCGGCTGCTTCAATTCGCCCGCCACGGTTATGTCGCCGTCAGCTACGCCGTGGCCGTTAAACTCTTTGACGTGCAACGCGGTCATCAAAAACGGGTCCAGATTCATATTCGCAATCGAGACTTTTCCGTTCAATGCGTAAGGGTCATTGAGACCCAATGTGATTTCGCCCGATATGCCTCCCGTGGCCATCGCCGAGCCAAGTCTTAGTTTCGCCGCGCGTCCGTCGGAAGAGAGACCTCCGTCGAAGCTTCCGATCACATCTTTCCCGATGCGAAAATCCACCACCCGGAATGTCCCGTCGCCTTGCAACGCGGATATTGGGCCGCTCGCTTTCAACCGAAGTGTGACGACTCCTCCGATCGGGAAGCGTGCGGACTGCAATCTTTCAAAGTTCTCGAGTGGCAGCGACGCTCCCACAAGATCCGCGGTTATATTCTGGTCCGCGAAACGATAGCCAGCCGTCCCCGTTACGATCCCCGGGCCGCGGCCGCTTTCCTTCCCTGGGGCGAACACCCGCAACTCCGCATCGGCAACGCGTATCTCGCCGGGCGACAAGTTGAGTTGGCCCCGCAGGCGATTGAAAGAGACGCCGAAGACTTGCCCCTCGGCAAGATCGAAGAGCCCTGTGACGGCAGGCTGTGCGCGTGTTCCGTGCCCGTGCAATTGGCCGCTCAGCACGCCTTGCATTGGATACTTCAGGCCAAGGAGCTTTTGAATTGTATCGACCGAGGCTTTGTCGAAGTTCACATCGGCCGTCCACTTGTTGTCCGGCAAAAAACTCCAATCCGTCAGGTCCAGATTTCCTTCGATCTCCGTATCCATGCCACTGAATCGCAACTTCCCTCTGGCGAGCGCGAGTTCCACGGACGAATAGTTAAAGTCGCCTTCGATGGCATCCAGCGCAACGCCGTTGTAGCGAACTCGCTCGCCGCGAACATGGCCGCTAAACGTCGCATGGCCGCTTGGTCCTGTGATTTTGCCGTCCCATTGCGCGCTTCCCGAGATCTCCTTAATCGCGTCCGCGGAACCTCGCTTGGCGTCACGTATCGCGTCGATGAAATCCTTATACGATGCGAGCGCTCCGGTTTCGAAATGCACATCCAGAGTGGAATTGCGCGGCGCCAATACCCCCACGATCGTTCCCTTAGACGATGGCGTTTCGAATTCGCCGGCGCTAATTGCGAAAACTCCTGAATCGAATCGGTAGTGGATCTGCCAACTTGCCGTCACCGGCACGTGCCCCGCTGCCAAAACCTCTGCCGGCGACCAATCCATCTTGCCGCCAAGCTCGAAATGCTCAAACGCATTGCTCCACGTTTCGACCGTGTCTCCACTTAGTAGCGCATCCCATTCAAGTTCATCGATCGGAAACCCCGGATGCTCGATGGCCGAAAACACTCCTGCGAGGCGAACCGCCTCGATGTGTGTATCCGCCCGGAACTGCACGCCCGCGAAGCGCAGCGTCACTTTTCCTTTCACCGTTCCGCCAAAAGCCTCGGCATGGAAGTCCGGCACCACAAGTCCGTTGTTGTTGATGTCGTAGCTCCCGCGGCTCGTCAATCCGGTAGCGTGAAAAATGTCATAACTCAGATGGATGTCGCGCCCCGCGTAGCTGCCCGTGCCTTTGTATTGGCCCTCCGCGAACGTTCCTTCTCCGCGTACATCAACGTGCCCTGTCGGTGTCAATGGCGAACGAAAAGTCTCTCGTATGTCCAACAATTCCACCCAGCCTCGATAGCGGAAGCTCCATTGTGGTTTTGTGAAGTCGGCCATGTTCGCCTGCACATCCAGGTGCGACCGCCCTGCGGTCAGCATTCCTTGCTCCAAAGCGAATCCTTCGCGCCACAACGTAAACTTGGCGGTGAGATTCGCAGGAACCGGCGCCATCCCCTGCGCGCTGAACCGTAGTTTCTGCCATTCCAGATTGCCCAGATACAAGGGATGCTCGAGCGTCCCGCCGGCGTCCAGCGCGAGACTCATCTCGCCACCTTCGACCGCCAGCGGCACTTCCACTTCGTTGTACCGGACCCAACCGTTCTCGATTCTCACGCTGCGCACTCGCAGATCAAAAAGCGATTCTCGCAGCCCTTTCCTCGAGCCACTCGATTGCCCGGGAACCGGCACGTTGCTCGATCCGTCTTTCGCCACTCGGATGTGCACCATCGGCTTCTTGATCAGCAGATCGTTGAGCGACACTCTTCGGCCCCAGAAGGAATCGATCTGTAATTTGGCCCGGACTTCTTCTGCCGAAAATAAAGGTTGCGCCCCCGGCGGCTCGTGCCCGTGAATCACCAATCCCTTCAACGTGGTTTCGAGGGACAGCCATTGGATCGAAATCGTTTGCAATTCCACCCTACCGCCTGTCGCCTTTTCTAGACCGTGCACGATCCATCGCTGCAGAATGGGATTTCCTGCGCCGCTTCCGAAGAAGCCAATGACGCACAGAATCGCGATAACCGTGAGCACCCACGGTGTGTGAATCACCCAATTCCATATCGGGTGGCGCTTCCGGACCTTCATTTCGCCCCTTCCGCCAGAAACTTCTGCACGTGCAGCCGGGCACGACTCTCTTTCAGCCAGCGATCCGATTGTTCGTTGATATCGCCCTGAATCAGAGCTTCTCGGATGATGTCCCGGGACGCCTCGAGCGTCGGCGGTTCCTGTCCACGCGCTCTTGCCCTTGGCACAACTGCAGTTTGATAAAAACCTACAATCGCTTTTTCATCGATCTGCACCGACGGCCGAAACCTCGAATCGAGGTAATTGCTGAGGTACAGCTGGGCGGCCACTACCTTGCGAACTTCCGAATCGCTCAGACCGACCTGCTTCCTGCGGGCCTCGTATTCCTCGGCCGAACCAAACGACTGCACCACCCGTGATATTGCTTGCTCGATCTCCGTATCTTTTGGTTCGGGAAACCGCGACAGTTCTGCTTCCGACCTCACGATCCACTGGTCGATCAGCCGATCCAGAATCGCGCTCTCGCTTTCGGATTTGCCGTCTAGCAGTTCCTGATAGGCCTTCAGTTCTAGAACGTCGCTCTGCAAGATGATGTCGTTCTCCACTCGCGCCGCGATGCGGTCCACCACTTCCTGCCCTTTCACAAATGCCACCGCAGCCAGCACAAAAAAGAACGCGCCGCATCTGAATTTCGGGCTTCGCCGCATCAGAACGTTGACCCCAAATTGAAGAAAATCTGAAGTCTGGGAAGCTGCGCTCCCTTGAAGCAAGACGGAGTCACTGGCGTGCCCGTCGTGCTGCTGACGCATGGCACCACGAAAAACGGGCGGTTGATCTGGTAACCCAAATCAATTCGAATCGGCCCCACCGGCGTCGCATAACGAATTCCCAATCCCACCGTGTGCGCGAAATAATTCAGCTCGTTGGTGCAGTTGAACACGCACACCGTGGGATTGGTCGCGCTTGCAGGCTGTGAAGGATCCTGCAAAGCAAAAACTGGCTTTGGCGAGTACGCGCGAAGGGTGATGTGGCTCAAGCGGCTATAAACATTTCCGCCGTCGTAGAACAGCGCTCCCCCAAGCGACGTGCCGATGTACGGCAACCTCATGGGAAACCGAAACTCCTGGTTGAGCGCCAGCAACGCCTGGCCTCCCACGGGGAAGCCGGTGCACGGATCACGCGGTCCGGCCTGATTCAACGCAAATCCGCGCAGCGACGTGCCTCCCCCAGCGAAAAACCTCTCAGGCAGCGGGATAATCTCCGGCGTCGGCCCGGGCTTCAGTGCCGTGCCGCTGCACTCCGCCGCTGTCGGCGCGGGAAACGACAGCGATTCCGTATTCGCGAAGGGCTCGAGAATTCCTATCCGGATCGACCGCGCGAAGCTGAACCGTCTCTTAATCGGATGGTACGTCGAGTTCTGGAAAAAAAGCCTCAGAAAGCTGGCGCTCGAACCGATGCGCGTGCTGGCGACGTTGAAGTCTGCGCTGTTGAAGCTCCCTTTGGTAGCATCCGCCGGGTTGTTTCTGGCGTCTCGCAGCCACGTCACGCCAAACTCCGACACCAGCGTCGGCTGTTCGAACAGAGGGATCTCTTCGGTCGTGAATTTCAGGTTCGAGACTAGCACTTTTCGGAACGCATATCGGTACAGCACCGTCGTGAATGGCGTCGCCTGGTCGGTCAACTGCATCGACCCCTCATACCGCATTTCCGTAAAGGTGTTGATATCCTGCGTTTTCTCCGTGTAAGCGGTTGCCTGCGTGCTGTAGTGCGAATTCCCAAATGTGTTTGGAATGGAATATCCCAACAGAGCGCGGTCTTCAATCGTGCTGCCGCGCAATTTCAGCGAAAGCGAATCAGCGCGCCCGGTCAAGTTAACCTTCGTAAACTCAAAAATCCCGCGCGGGGCGGCTTGTACCTGCCCGCCCGTCGGATTCGTGGTGCTCGCGAGTCGCTGCACTTCGAATCCCCCACCGTACGCCATCGTGTATCGCTTGGCTTCTTCCACCAAAACCACAATGTCCTTGTCTGGGTCTGATCCATCGGGATTCTGCGGTTCAATCGTCACGCGGTTAAATATCCCCAGGTTGTACAAGCGCCTCTGCGATTCCACCACATCGCCTTCGCGCAGCGGCGCTCCGGGCTTCACCCGTATTTCCCGTTCCATCACCCTGGTTCGCGTCCGTCTATGCCCGCTCAGAAGTACTCGCCGCACTCGCGTCTGCGGACCTTCCGTAATGTGATAGACCAGCCGCACCGGGGGTGCCTGCGCCACTTCGGTCTTCGCGCTCTTTTCCTTCTCTTCCCCTTTTTCCTGGTTCTTCTCGTTCCCAGAGGCCCCGTTTTTTGCTTCCGCCTTCCCGCCCTCCGCTTTTTCCGGAGTAACGCGTTCCGCCGTCGCTGTAAAACTGGCCTCCGGAAATCCTTCGTTGAAATACAGCGCCAGAATATTGTCACGGTCCGTCGTCACGTTGAAATCGGAGTACGGCTGCGCTTCCGTGGATCCGATTACTGCCAGCAATTCTTCTTCCCTGAACGCATGAACCCCCTCGATCGTCAGCGATGCAACAAGCGTCTGCGGCCCCTCCTGGATCACAAATCGTACGAACACGTCTCCTTCTTTGCCCTTGTAGTTGTCCAAGACTTCCCCACTTACCTTTGCATCCAGGAAGCCGTTCGCGTCATAAAGCCCGTGCATCGATTCCGCGTCCGAATCAACCAGACGCCGGCTGAATCGCCCGCGCGAACCGAATGCCGCTCCGTAAATTTGCAGCCGGCTACGCAGCAATTCCATGGTGAAGTAATGATTTCCGGTAATCTCAATTCCCACGAGGCTGTGCCGGGCACCCCGCTCGATGTGATAGGTGATCAGCTCTTCCGTGCCCTTGGTTTTTTGCTCTTTGCCCTCTACTTCCTTTGTTTCTGTCGTGTAACTCACTTGTGCGTCAAAGTATCCATCCCGCTCCAGCCGCTCCCGAAGATTGCGCTTTCCTTCCTCCAAAAGGTCCGTGTCCACCGCGCCTTCCTGATACACGGGAACCAATCTTTTCAATTCGCCTTTCGAAAATTTCGCGCCCGTCACCGCCAGCTGCACTTGCGGGCCTTCGGTTACTTCCAGTTCCAATCTCACCGCATTCTTCGCGGGGTCGTATTCGCCACGCCGGACTGTCGCCCGCGCGCTGAGCCGCCCTTTCTTAACCAGGAATTTCCGGATCCGGTCGGTTCCGCGTTGTATGCGCGCTGTCGTTACCGGCTGCCCGGGCTTCATCTTCAGGCGGGAAAGAAGTTCTGCGTCGCGGTAGGCCGTGCCGTTCTTCAATTCGACGGCTTCCACCCGCGCCCGCGGCCCCGGTTTTACGTGCACTAGAATATCCATCTGGTGAGTTTCGGGATGCGGCTGGTTTTCTGCCGTAACTTGCGCGGTATATAGACCTTCTTCCTTCAGCACTCCGCGAAGTCGTTCAAGTCCCTCGTCCACATTCTCTTGCCGGAACGGCCGGCCCAGTGCCAGCTGCATGGCCGCCGCCGCCGATGCATCGGTAGGTGGTGGCGTCAGCCCCTCGATCAGTACTCGATTGAAGAAGAGATTCTCGCGAACCAGGAAATCTAGCCGAACGCCGCTGCCGACCGGCGTTGCTACTGCTTTTAGATCCGCGTAGTCTCCCGTCCCGTAAAGGGCGCGAACGCTTCGCGCAATCCGCTCTCTATCCGGCGGTTTCCCGATTTCCACGGCAATTCCCGATGGTGATTCGGACAGCACGCGCCCATCTTCTGTGACAATTCTAACTGCCACTACAGGGCTCTCGGTCCCCGAGGTTCGTGCCTCTTGCTCCGCGTGTGCCTGTGCTGCACCTCTCGCTGCTCCCAAAAGAAGCGCGAAGACCGCAATCGTTCGTAAACTTCTGCCCCACCTCGATTTCATGCCCACTATCGCTCAGACGAAGCGTAGCACAAGGGCGTTGCCCATCCCGCTATCTCTAGCGTTATGATGAGTGAAGAGGGACGATGACCCAAAAGAATCTGACTGGCCCGCTCTGGCGAGCGGCAATTCACGAAAAGTACTCGCGTCAAACGCTCTTCGCTCCGATTGGCGAAGAAGGCCAGCAGCGCCTCCTCGCTTCGAGCGTGGTTATTGTCGGTTGCGGCGCGATCGGTGCGGCCGCCGCGGGTCTGATCGTGCGCGCAGGAGTCGGCCGCGTACGGATTCTCGATCGCGATT
>Ga0210409_10004034_pt1 | contig 16009 bp, 18 predicted proteins | sample IncBWH17MmetaG_FD_161649 | JGI IMG/M metagenome (GOLD analysis project Ga0210409, IMG submission 161649) | Forest soil microbial communities from Barre Woods Harvard Forest LTER site, Petersham, Massachusetts, United States - Inc-BW-H-17-M | ecosystem: Environmental > Terrestrial > Soil >...
GGTGAGCGCGTCAATAAGGCGTGGGGCGTTGTGGCTCGGGCTCGACGTCGTCGCGTCGTAGGTTCTGTTCACTTGCATCCAAACTTGCCATGAACCACCTGTCCCTGGCGAATTGTCAGCGGTGCGCCGATTTTACCGGCAGTCACGCGAGGGAAAGTGTGGTGAGTCGCACTTTCCGAGTTCATACGATGGCTGTGAAATGATCGGATCCGTTTTGCCGAGGTCGATCGAATGCCACAGCGTGCAAGAGTCTTTGTCACATCCGGCTGCTACAGGAGTCTGAGAGAGGGCCGGACAGTGAGATTGCCATCCAAACGAGCGGAGATTTGCGATTGCTCGTGACGCCGGCGTATCGGCTGTTCGCCCTTCCAGTGAGGTATGCGTGCGATAGTTGTTGAAGTAGGTGCTGAAATCAAGTAGCTTCTTTTCGAGATCTGATCTGACGTCGTCCAGAACAAGTCCATACCCTACGTTCCCCTGTCCATTCGTGGAACGGCTAATCGGCACCCTTCGCCGAGAGTGTTTGGATCACCTGTTGACGGATCCCGCATGAACGCCGAAACCAATGATCCGGCGCGTATATTGATCCATGACCATCAGGACCCAGTGGGTCCGCAGCGTTGCCGACTCGCACCGGAACAGATCCACTGCTCTCCAGAGGCTGTCTTTCATGTCTTTTAAGGGCCCGCGGCCCGTGAACCTCATGAAAATCGCCGAACCTCAGGCAAGCCGGACCTGGTGATGTTAAGTCTTTTGATTTCAGCACGGTTTGATTTGCGCCCAGGGTTTTTCGACTCTGTCTTTTTAGGGCCTGCGGCCCGCGAAACCTTATGAAAGTCGTGTCTGTAACTGTTTTGTTTTCAGCACCGAGAGGCGACTTTCGAGCCTGTGGCCCAGGAACGTCAGCCAGAAGGGACCACCGGAGGGCTGTCCCGGCCGGTAGTGATGGCCGAGAATCCTGCGAACCACGTGTTTGTCGATTGGGATGTGGAACGCCAAGGCGATCTGTTGTGCGATTCGCGGACAGCCCCAATTGGGATTGTGCTGCCTCATTTCGACGACCGCACGGATGAGTTCTGCGCTCGGTCCTTTCGCGCCGGGCTGCCGTCGGCGATTGGGGGAGAACAGCACGCGGTACTTCTGCTTGCTCAAGGCTTTGTGAAGTTGCGAACGTCTGCTCCGTTCCGCAATCGTTCTGAAGCCTTCAGTGGAACGTACCAAGAGTGCTATCAAGCCGGCGAGGATGCGGTCCGACGTGCATAAATTCGGCGATCGTTGCCGTGAGCGAGCCACGATCAAGAGTTGGTGCTTGAGGATAAGGGACTCCGCAACTATGGAACGGACGCCGACAGGACCGAGCAAGCGGGCCAGGGTAGCAAGGAAATGAATAAAAAGAATAACCAGATTGCTCATCGCAGAATCGTAGCAGGAAGGGAAATCCTAAGGAAATATGGGCAAAACAACAATTCGCCAGCCACAGGCCGAGGGCTTGGTCTGATCAGAATGGAGCAGCGCTTAAGACTAGTGAATGGAACATTTTCGGTCGATTCGCAACCCGAAAAAGGCACTACAGTCCACGCTAGCGTGCCTTTGCGCTCAGCAAGTGTGATGCGTGCAGCCGGGTAAAGATCGAGCTGTTTCCAGATGGCTAGATCATGCTTCAGCGGATAAGACAGCGGAGTGCTCCGCGCATATCGCTGCATATGGCTCCCCTTTGAGTTCTTCGGTCATTGGGTACGCGCAGCGCAGGCGAAAAGAGTGCGTTTGAGCTAGCTCATTCCACAGCTGTTCAAGTTCAATGGCGGCCTTCATTCTTCCGTCAGCACAGAGAAGCGCAACCATCTCCCCGAACAATTCGACTCTCTTGTGCTTGATCTCAGCGCAGCGAATCAGCGGCGCAACGGTGGACAGGAATCGCTCGCGGCCAGGTCCCGCATTTTCCATGAATTCTGAGAGGGCCTCGGCGGCATCCAAAAGGAGAAAGTGCTCTTGCTGAGCGGCAGCAGCAGTATCCACGCCACGTGCCTGCAATCCCTGAAGAAGACCGTTGCGGTGGGACTCGGTCGCGACCACGATAACTTTACTCCCGGCTTCTAGAGCGGTCTCGACAAAGAGGGTCAGACCAGCAAGAAAGGATGCATCGTCAGAATAGAACTCAACCTCGTGGTTGCGAGCGACTGCCTTTTTCTCAGTGCCAGCGATGGGAGAACCTGCTTGTGTACGAAATCGGGAAGTTTGCGGGTCCGTCGCGTCGGTCGCGTCGGTGAAAGGGTGACCCGATAATCCGCTACTGATATACTGCCTGCCCCCAAGAACCGCTCCCACAGCCGCTAACAGTTCGCTACCAGCGTGCGTCTTAACCACGTAGCCCAATGCACCCAAGGCTAGAGCTTCCTGCACCACATCGCCAGAAGATTCTTGGCTTACAAATAGTATCTTGGATTCGGGGGAGAACTTGCGGATTCTTCGAGCTGCTTCAATTCCATTCAGCGATGGAAGTCCAATGTCGAGCACAACTAAGTCCGGTTGCAGTTCTTCGGCTTTCTGAACCGCTTCCAATCCGTCTGCGGTTTCCCCGACGATCTGCAATCCGGACCTTTTCCTCAGCGTTGAACAGATGAAGCGCCGAAACGGTTCGTAATCCTCTATTACGAGCACTCTCACTGATGATGGTTCCAAGCTGTCCCCTTTAAAGTAACCCTACACTGAGAGTCTAGTTGCTAGTTGTATTCATGATCCCGTGTTCCACAATTCAGGTCGTTGCCCGGGAGATTATGACAGATTGGGTGGACGCGGGCGAAACTAGCAACAGCCGCAATCCTTCCCGGCATGGCTTCCCGACCCTCCCAAACAATGAGCGGCAGAATCGTAAAATCCGCAATCGGGTCTGCCCACTTGACGCGCCAGATGGCGTTGATCGCCTGTGGCTGGCGAATTGCTATTTCGCTCATGATTTCTTAGGATTCCCCGTCCGGCGAGCTTTACTATCGCAACAGCGATAGCAAGATGGCGGTGGACGTGTCGACTACCCCAACATTCTCGGCCGGGCGTCCCAGGAAGCTGTGGAAGGGGCACTACTCGCACGGCATGAGTAGCTCGTGCGGCGCTCCGGGGGCTACTTCCTCCAACTTCGACGTGACCGCTGACGGCAAGCGTTTCCTAATGATCAAGGATGACGACCAAGACAGTGCCACATCCAAGCAGATCGTTGTGGTGCTGGGTCGGGCCGACGAATTGAACCGCTTATCCAAAGCCTAATCTGTGTTTCGCGTCAGCACTGCGGCCGCTGTAGTTGCTGGATTCGCTCAATGGCAGAGCCGTGGGTATTTCACGCAAAGTGTCAGATCAACCTCCAAGTCGGTAACTGTAGATGTACTCCGACCTGACACATTTGCTTTTGCGCCCGAGTGACGGGCAAACCTTCCCTTACGCGCTTTGGGAAGAGTTGCCGACCATTCGTCAGCAAAGACGCACGGCTGCTCGCGCGGTGCGCGCCGTCCGCAGTGCCCATGGTGCACCAGCTTGTCAGCCGTGTGCTTCAATACTAATCGTGCTCGCGTACCCACTCCATCGAGAATTTGAAGCCCTCCTCGTCTCGGCCTTTGGGCACCAGGTCGAGGAATGGGTAAGCGCGGTTCAACGCCTGCCGGTTCCCAAGTCGTCCGAATGCCCGGCCTTCCGGCGAGACTCGCCGTAACCTTTGGGCGGTAACTCCGTTTATGCTATTGAGTCTGCGTGCCTGGAGAGCTGGTTGGCGCCCCTGAGTCATGAGCCTGACGAGCGAATCCTCGTCGAAGCCGCACAGCGCGATCCTTCGCGTTTCGCCGAGCTCTACGAGCGCAATTTTGATCGCGTGTATGCGTACGTCTCGCGGCGCGTCCCGGAGCACTTCGCTGCCGAGGACGTCACCGCCGACGTGTTTCGCCACGCGTTAACCAATCTGGACCGGTTCGAGTGGCGCGGGACCCCTTTTGTTGCATGGCTCCTGCGCATCGCGGCAAACACGATCACGGATCATTGGCGGCGCACATCCCGCGAGCAACCCCTGCGGGAAGCGGATGGGCCCGAGCCAACTCCAACTGATCCTGGAGACATCGAGGATGTCGAGCGTCGTGCTCTGCTGTTTCGCCTCGTGCGGACTTTGCCGACAGACCAACGGCGCGTGATCGAAATGCGTTTTGCCGAGGAGAAAGCGATTAAGGAAATTGCCCGCGAATTGAATCGCAGTGAAGGCGCGGTGAAGCAGCTCCAGTTCCGCGCCATTCAGAGTCTGCGCGTTCGGCTCCAGGAATCGCGGCAGAAGAAGTCGGGTGAAGCAAATGCCTGAGCAGGATTACGCCGAGGATCTCAACCGCATCATCGACGCGATCATCGCCGATCCGCGCGCACCTCTGTACAGTGAAGGCGGGGCGGAGCTTGCTTCTCTCGCGGGTATAGCCTCCAAGTTGCGCGGCTTGCCTCGCGAAGATTTCAAGGAACTTCTCAAGTCTGAATTCGAAGGGAGAAAGCCCATGTCTAGCGTTGCCAAACCGGTTGCGGAGGTTCGTGCGACCGCCTCGCCGCGGATGACGTTCAAAGACGCTGCCAAGGCCATTGAGTTCTACCAACGTGCCTTCGCAGCGCGCGAAACGTTCCGGTTCGAAGCTGGCGGCCACATCGCGCATGCTGAGATCGCGATCGGCGACTCGATCCTGATGCTGGCGGAGGAATGGCCGGAGGGTGGACGTTTCAGCGCCGAGACGCTCGGCAACTCGCCCATTTGGCTGTCGATCCGCGTCGAAGACGTCGATGCTTTTGCCGAACACGCGATCGCAGCCGGCATAAAAGTGAAGCGGCCAATCCAAGATCAGTTTTATGGCCATCGGGACGTGTTGCTAGCCGATCCGTTCGGATACATCTGGAACGTCTACACCGTGAAGGAGGAGATGTCGGTGGAAGAGATGCACCGACGGATGAGGGGGATGAGTTCGGGGCCTGAAGGCGGAAACCTTGGTGCGGAAGCTCACCTGCAAAAGGGGGTTAATCCGATTCGTTCCGGGTTTCAGCTGGTCACACCGTACTTGGTCGCACAGGATGGCGAGGCTCTTCTGCGGTTCGCCAGGGAAGCGTTCGGAGCCGAGGAAACTCTGCGCTCCACCGGCCCCGCAGGCGGAATCCATGGCGAGGTTCGCATTGGCGATTCCATGCTGATGCTCGGCGGCGGCATTCCCGGCCACGAGTTCAAGGGCCAGCCTAATACGACGGCGTTGCACGTCTACGTCGAAGATACGGATGCGGTATACGAGAAAGCACTCGCTGCTGGCGCAGCTTCGGTCGGCGCGCCCCAGGACCACGAGTACGGCGAACGCGGGGCGGGTGTAAAGGACTTGGCCGGCAACTTCTGGTACATCGCCACGCACAAGGGTGAGAGCTTCACTCCGAAGGGGCTGCGCACTGTGAACGCCTACATGCATCCGCTGCGTGCCGAACCTGTAATCGCTTTTCTAAAGCGCGCGTTCGATGCGGAGGAAATCGCCAGATACGCGTCACCCGATGGCGTCATCCATCACGCCGAAGTTCGCGTGGGCGATTCCGTTGTCGAAATGGGCGAGGCGCATGGACCGTATCAGCCGATGCGGTCTATGTTCTATCTTTATGTTCCTGACGCCGACATCGTCTATCGCCGTGCGCTTGCTGCGGGCGCGAAGTCGGTTCAAGAGCCTGCCGACCAGCCGTACGGGGACAGGAACGCCGCCGTTCTCGACGCTTTCGGAAACACGTGGTACATCGCAACCCAGGTTCGGGTCCCGCATGCGTGACGCAGCGACAACCGAGGTCGGAACCCGAAATGAGCGCCAGCGCGAAACACCTGGATTGTCGAGGGATGGCGGGATTCTGAGCCCGTACCGCCGTGAAAAAAACTAGCTTCCGTCCCGAATGAATCGGCAGGACGCAATATCGAAAGTGACGTCACCAATTGCCAGGTTGCTTTGATCGCGAAAACTCGCGGCAAACTGCCGGAATCGCCAAGCATCGGAAAAATTGGAAGCTAATCCGAACGAGACCCGAATGGAACCTGCGCTCTTATGACCGCGTAACTGCAGGAGTCTCAAAAAGCTTGGCAAGGTGATGCCAACTCCATCCTCGAACCCTGCCCGCATGTCGTCTTCGGTCAATTCTTCTGCGATTTCGCCGGTTCCCGGATTACAGAAACAACCCGTACGTAAGGAAATGTTTTCCTGATTGGCAAGCTCCTCGACGCGGCGATAGTCGAGTAAATGACCGTCCGGATCATAGAAGTTTATGGTCACGGTGCCACCACGCGCATCGGTCGTGACGGGTCCGTAAATGCGGACCATGGCGTTGCCGTTGCTGTGACGCAAGCCCAGCAACTCATCGAGCAGCCATCCGGTCAGGCAGCGCACGCGTTCGCCGATATTTTCGATACCGACGGATTCCAGGTAGCGCAGCCCGATCTCCACAGCCGGGATAGAGAGATAATTGATAGTCCCATCCTCGAACGCAGCTTCATTGGCCACGAGCGCATGTGCCCGGCCTTGCACGGACGCTAAATTCACCGTCCCGCCCGCAAACCACGGACGCTTCAATTTGATAAAAGCAGAACGGCGGATCAGTAATGCGCCGACACCAGTTGGGTAACCAAACATCTTGTAGAAGGAAACGCACGCGAAATCCGGACGCACCGCACTCAGATCGAGACGGTTGGTGGGCACGAAGGCAGCTGCGTCCAACAGGACGTCCCACCCCTTTCTCTGTGCATGCGCGACCAGTTCCAGGGGGTGCTTGACCCCCGAAAAATTCGATTGGGCAGGAAACGCAAATAAGTTGTGCTGGGACGTATCGGCCTGATCAAACAGCGCCTCCAACTGTGCTTGGTCCACGCGCAGGTCGGGCGCTGCCAGAGGTGCATAGTCGATCGCCGCGCCCCGGGCGCGCGCGAACTCACGAATACCGTTCACTGAATTGTGATTGTCAAATGTGAGCAAGAGCCGGCCGCCCGAACTAAAAGAGAAGGACTCACCAATCAGTTTCAATGCGGCTGTGGCGTTCTGCGTGAAGACAACGATGTAGTCGTCTGGGGAGGCATTGAAATACGTCAGCAAGTAGCGTCGCGTGCGTCCGATGTGGTCCGTTATTGCCACCGACGTCGGGTTGGAAGAATGCGGATTGCCGAAAACTCCGGCCCGCAAGATCTCCACATGCTTCCGCACCTGAGACTCACCGTAGAGAGCCCCCCCGTATAGTCGAGGTACACCTGACGCTGTTCATCGAGGCGGCAGTATTCAATGGAACGCAACCCATCGAGTACGTAGGTCTTCGAATAAGTGGGATACCGCACCAGAAAATCCGCGTACGCATCCTCAACTCCCATATCCCCGCGAAGAGGAACTCGTTCTTCGGTCTTCATTCTGGATTCCCTTCTGGTACGAAGTATACGCCTGGGGCGGCACTCGCCGCTGGGGACGTCGAACGATGCTCCGGCATTTCTATGACAAAGCCTGGGCGGATCGGACCGGCAGGTTTCGGGCTTCGCATCCTACGATGCCGCCGGCAATTTCACTAGGCGGCGAAATCCGCAGCAGGGCTTGGCAACAAATTCGCGGCCATGGGCGACCAGTAACGGCCCGCGCCGTAGATCTCCCTCAGGGCCAGCACTCGCCTGCAGTAGCTTCCTGCGACTCGTTAAATAAAAAGAATCGTCCGTGACTTCAACGAATCGGCAAGGAAACTAGCGACTCCGCCGCACTCCAGGCCGGAGACCAGTTCCGACTCCTTGATTCCCATCACGTCCCGAGACATCTCACAGGCGATCATTCGCACGCCCAGTTCCCGCGCCAGGGAGACCATCTCCTCCAGCGAGCTGACTTTCTTCTCCTTCATCATGGACCGCAGCATCTTGGCGCCCACACCGAAGTAGTTCATCTTCGAGACAGGGAGGCTTTTGCTTGATCCCGGAGACATAACGGTCATCATCTTTTGAAAGACGGTCTTGCCAGAGAGTTGGCTATCCTTCTTGAGAACGCTCAGCCCCCAGAAGGTAAAACCTAACCCGAGCGATTCTTTGCTGCAAAAATGAGCAAAAAATGCGGGAGAGCCAATCCAGATGCGGGAAAACAGAAGGCGGTCACGATTCGGCCGTTTCACCTGCTGGGTGAGGGCTCAAGACCGCTGAGTTCGCGCCGATGGCGGGACCGCCGAGCGCGCTTCTTGCATTTCGAGTTTGCATAGCTCGAGGGCCAGCGTGACCCATTGCTGGGTGAGAGCTTTGAATTTCTTGTAGGCGGCGAGCTGCTTGCGCACCTCGGGAACAAACTGCGGACGAACGAACTGGGTGGTGCTCTTGCCGCCGTGCGTGTAACTGAGCTGGTAGAAGGGGCCATGTTTTTGAGGCCGGAGCGGATCCACACATTTACAACCGGGTTTCTGGCAGGCGGAGTACTGCTCGGATAGAGATCCTGGTCGCATGGGCCCGATCTTCAGGAGTTCGGCCTTTACCTTTTCAATTTGAGCTTCGAGCTGTTCTTTGCGCATCGGTTTTTTATATCACATGTATCAGATAGCTTGCTAAAGCTACCTGATAATGGTACGGTGTTACCGCCAGCGAAACCACTCTATACAAGGAGATCAACGCATGCAGGAAACCGCCAATGCAAAGATCCACAAGCTGGAAGTGACTGACGATACGCTGACCAGCCGCGGAGGGCTCGCATTTTTCGTGAAGTATGTGGAGGCCATCGGCATCGTGGAATTGTTGCTGAACAAATTTGCGGGGATCAAGAAGAGCATCAAAGGGGTAGCGGTGCGGAATCTGTTTTTGCAGGTGCTGTACTTCTTCTTCGACGGCACGAGCCGACACTTGAGTTATTTCGATGAGTTGCAGCGGGAGGAGGGCTACCGGGCAGTGGTAGAGATGCCGGCGAAGCACATGGCCTCTTCGCATGCCATGAAGCGGTTCTTCCGGGCCTTTGCCATTTTCCATGCCGGAGCCTTCCGCTGGGTGTTGCAGGAGTTGTTTCTCTGGCGCTTGCGGCGGGAGAAAATGCGGGTGGTGATGCTGACGCTGGACACCATGGTGATGGATAACGATGAGGCCTTGCAGCGGGAGGGGTGCGACCCGACCTATAAAAAGGTCAAGGGATTCCAACCCTTGCAGTTGATTTGGGAAGGCAAGATCGTCGATGCCATTTTCCGGCGTGGCAAGCGGCACAGCAACTACGGCCGCGATGTGGAGAAAATGATCCGGGGCATGGTGCGCTTGATCCGGACCCGCTATGATGCCTCGGTATCGATCATCGTGCGGCTGGATGCCGGATTTTTCGACGAGAAGAATTTTGCGCTGTTTGACGACCTGGGCATCGGCTTCCTAGCAACGGGGAAGGTCTACGATGCGATCAAGGAGAAGGTCCAGGCCATCCCGAAGAAAAAATGGAAAGAATATGACAACGAACGGCAAGTCTGGAGTTATGCGCGCTTCTCCTACCAGTGTGAGAGTTGGAAGAAAGCCTACCGGGCGCTATACACGCGTCCGCAATACGAAGACCAACAGCGGTTGCTAGAATTTGCGCGGCCAGACAACATCATCCTGACGAATTTAGTTTCCGGAGAATCGGTTCTGGAACGGATGCCACGGAACCTTCGGGAATATTGGGAAGACGATGCCACCCTGATCTACCACCATCACCAGCGTGGCGCCGATGAGTTGCCCCATCGTGGTCTGAAGGAGTTTGGCAGCGAGCAACTTCCGTTCAAGCGGTTTGCTGCCAATCAGGCCTACTACTACCTGATGTTAGTGAGTTTCTTTTTGTTCGAGAGCTTCAAAGAAGATAATTTGAAGGACATCTTGCCCATCCACAGCTACGCCACGACACTGCGGCGCAAACTCGTCGATTTGGCAGCCAAGGTGGTGAGGACCGGTCATGAAGTCATTCTGAAAGTCACCCAAGCGGTCATGGATAGCTTGAAACTCCAGATCCTATGGACGCGCTGCCAAAACGCCGTGCCCATTCCCTGCCAACCTAATCACTCGTAGACCGATCGCCAACTCGACCAAGAACTGCGTTGGGGTGTCTCGCAACTTCTTCTGATCCCAGCCTTGACGAGCAGTAAGTTCCTTTCAATGACGTTTTGATCTGACTCATTCGCTCTGCCGCTCACGATCGAACCGTTTCTCTCTGGCGGTTACACCAAAACCAGGCTGATTCTCGTCTTCCCAAGCCAAAACTAAGCAACAATCAAAAGAATCGCTCGATTTAGGTAAAAAACATGCTCACCTGCTGGCCCATGGCCGCCACACCGGTAGCAATCACGAAAGCAGCAAGGACCCGATCCAGATCCCCCGAAAAGACGACAAGGGCGACCCGGTCCTCCGGCGCCTGCCCCTCGACATACGTAAGCCGCTTCTCGAGATCCCGGACCTTTTCCTCGAGCACCTGCATGCGGGACGGCTCTGCTACGAGTTTTGCTTCGGCACTGCTGTTCATATCGTTACTCCTTACGTCGTTCGCTTCACGTAGTGAACGTACACGTTGGCGCCGTCTACGGACTCTGTCTCCTGGCCGACCAGCTCCACATTCTTGGCAATCTTGGCCCAGCCCTGAAAGTCCGCGACCGAGCCTCGGTCGGTGGCCACCACCTTGAGCACCTGGCCAGGCTCAACCTTCCCAATCTCCTTCCGAGCGTTGACCAGCGGCATCGGGCAGTTCAGGCCGCGCGCGTCCAGCAGCTTGTCGAAGGCCTGGCTCATTGTTTGCCTCCACTTGAAACCGCGTATGCTTGCGAAAGCGCACAAACGTTCTTGCCCAGCTCGAGCGTTGCGGCGTCTTGTTCGGCTGGCGCAAGCAATCCCGCATTGACGCGCTTGATGTCCACGTACTCGGGGCTGAACTTCGGGAGGCTCTCAAGTAGGTAGCGAACGAATCCTTCTTCGCTTTCCCGCTGGAGCACGGCGAGGCCTTCGTTCCGTTTCTTCAGATCGTCGAGCGAGCCGTCACCACCTTGATGAATTCTTCCTTGCCCATGGCTTGCAGCGCGTAATTGATTCGCCGTTTATAGAAAGGCATCGAGTCGGGATGTCCGGAATCGAACCAGCAGATCGATGCTGCACTGATACCCGAGAGCACAGTTCCGTTCTCGTAAGCAGACTTAATAAGTTTATCGACGCCCAGACGACACCAAACGCGCATCATTTGCAGCGTGTTTCCACCGCCAACGTAGATGATGTCTGCCGACAGGATCTTTTCCCGGATCTGCTCTTTCGAAGGCTGCTCCTTGATCAGCAGGAGGATGTCCGTCCGGCACTTCAGAAATTTGCCGAAATACTCCTGGACACGCTTCCAATATCTTTCGGAATCCGAACTCGCGGTTGGGATAAAGAGCAGCTTTGGATTCTTTTTGTTCGAAAGTCGGATCGTTTCTCGATCGAGCGAGGCGGTTCCTCTGTTCTTATCTCCCCGCCGCCGATGGCAACAATCACCTTTTGCATCTGTCCATCTTACTTCGAGTCGAATTCGGGCGCTCCGCGCGGATTCCGGGCGGATGACGGGCTACCCTTCCATAATCCGATAAGGGAAGGGTTGCCGACCATCGTAAGTGAATTGCATTCTTCTTGCGCTGATCGTTTTCCATCTGCTTAAACCTGAACCAAAAACACGCAGTCCTGCTTGGCTCACAGATGCTGACAACCAGCCTGTCTTCCGTCCGCGATTATGAAAGGTCTGCCCCTGTTGGTATGATGCATATGAATCGCTCGCATATCTCCGAACTTGGCGTGCGCAAGCGTGGGAATTATTCTAATTCGGCTTTCTGACCATCCGGAGTAACTATGAACGGGTTCTGGGAACGAGTAGTTATCGCTTTTCGGTGTTTCTTTTCAATCTTGTCCCACGGTGACATTCCCAACGACATAGTACAGAAGTGGATCAGCCCTGCCGGCCAGGTTCCTCAGACACCAGCAGCTCAAGCTGCGGTCCCTCGTCCCATGGAGATGGAGCGGCCAGCCTCGGAAGCATTTGATCGCGCCGTGCAGATGCTTGCGCTGCTACAACGAGACGGGCGGCTCATCGATTTCCTGGCAGAGAATATCTCCACTTATCCCGACGCGCAGCTTGGAGCCGCTGTGCGTACGATCCACGAAGCTTGCCGCAAGGTGCTCGAACATTATGTAAAGCTGGAGCCGATTCTGAACTCCGAAGAGGATCAACCGGTGACCGTGCAAGGCGGTCTCGATCCGGCAGCCATTAAATTGCTAGGCAATGTGACAGGAGCGCTGCCGATTCGCGGTGTGTTACGACACAAGGGCTGGCACGTGAAGGAGGTGAATCTGCCGCCGTTGCCGCAGGGTTCCGGCCGGATGGTGATTGCGCCGGCTGAGGTTGAACTTTCATAGCGGCTGAGGCACATCTGCCACACAGATGTGGATTTGAAAAAGGAGATTTTCGTTGGTGTCCAAATACATTATCGGTATCGACCTAGGGACTACAAATTCGGCGCTGGCGCGCTGCGACGCCACTGCTTCCGAAGAGAAAAGTCAAATCGAGATCCGCAACATTCCGCAGCTTGTGGATGCGAACGAAGTGGCGGAACGCACCTTACTGCCATCGTTTCTCTACATCCCGGGCGAATTCGATTTTCCCAAAGGCAGCCTGGCCTTGCCTTGGGAACCCGAACCGAAGCTTGTGATCGGCGAACTGGCCCGCAAACGTGGCGCGGAGAGTCCCAACCGCCTCGTCGCCTCTGCCAAATCCTGGCTCTCTTACGCTGCTGTGAACCGCACTGCGCCGATCTTGCCTTGGCAAGCACCCGCGGAGGTGCCCAAGCTATCACCGGTCGAAGCGTCATCGCAGTTCTTGCGGTACTTGCGCACTGTGTGGGATAGAGGCGAGGCGGGGGAACAGGGGCAACTGGCTCTCGCGGAACAGGACGTGCTCCTCACTGTGCCCGCTTCCTTCGACGAAGAAGCACGCGAGCTGACCAGGTGCGCTGCCGAACAAGCCGGTTACGACCATGTCACGCTGCTCGAAGAACCTCAGGCCGCCTTTTATGCATGGCTGGAAAGCCAGGGTGATGCCTGGCGTCACCGCATCAAAGTCGGCGACCTCGTTCTCGTGTGCGATATCGGCGGTGGAACGACTGATTTCAGCCTCATTATGGTTTCCGAAGAGAATGGCGAACTGACGCTGAAACGCGTCGCCGTTGGTGACCACATCCTGCTGGGCGGCGAGAACATGGACTTGGCGCTGGCGCGCTTTCTGCAGCAGCGCCTTGAGGCTTCAGGCAATCGCATCGATATGTGGCAGTTGCAGGTCCTATGGCATCAGTGTCGAATGGCCAAGGAAAAGCTGTTCGAATCGCCCAAGACGCAGACTCGCCCAATCACATTGTTGGGCAAGGGGACGAAACTCGTCGGTGGCACCATTAAGACGGAACTGGCGCGCGAAGACCTCCGTGAGATCCTGGTAGAAGGATTTTTCCCAAAAGTTGCAAGCGACGAACTGCCTGCCCGCCAGCGCCGTGTTGGCTTTCAGGAGTTGGGCCTGCCGTACGGGGCCGATCCCGCCATCACCAAGCATCTCGCGCGCTTTCTCTCGGAACAAGTTCGCAACAGTCCCGAGGCAGCGGGCATCCGCCGCGGTGGCAGCGGGCTTGCCTGTCCCACGCACATCCTGTTCAACGGCGGAGTGATGAAAGCGGCGGTGCTGCGTGACCGCGTGGTCGAAGTGCTGAACAGCTGGTTGCGACAAGAGGGATTCGAGACGCTCGGGACGGAGCAGATCCTGGAAGCTCCCGACTTGGAGCACGCCGTTGCGCGCGGCGCGGCCTATTACGGGAAGGCGCGTCGCGGTCGCGGCGTGCGTATCCGCAGTGGCGTCTCGCGCACATATTACATCGGAATTGAAAGCTCAATGCCAGCAGTGCCCGGCATGGAAGCCCCACTCAAGGCGCTCTGTGTCGTTCCCTTTGGCATGGAGGAGGGCACGGAAGCCACGATTCCCGACAGAGAGTTTGGACTCGTGGTTGGTGAACCCGCCGAGTTTCGTTTCCTAAGTTCCAGCGTCCGTAAGCAGGACCAAGTCGGCAGCCTGCTCGAAGACTGGGGTGACGATATCGAGGAACGCAGCCCCCTGCAGGTCACTCTCAAACTCGATGGCCAGCTGGGAAAGATCGTACCGGTGCGGCTGGAGACTCGCATCACCGAACTCGGCACCCTCGAAGTCTGGTGCGTATCCCGCGACGGCCACCGCTGGAAGCTCGAACTGAATATTCGGGAAAAGACCAAGCGGTGAGTCGTCAGTGTCTTCTCGTTATCTGATTGGAATCGATCTGGGCACGACAAATTCTGTCGTGGCGTACCTCGATACTCAGAGCACCGCTGATGCGGCGTTGCTTATTCGTGTGTTCCCCGTGCCGCAGTTGGTGGGACCGGGCGAAATCGGCACGCTTCCCTCACTTCCTTCGTTTCTTTACTTCCCCACCGAGGATGAGTTGTCTGCCGGCGGCGTGAGCGCTACCTGGAATGAGCATCCGCCAATGGTCACCGGTGTGCTCGCGCGCGAACAGGGAGCGCTTGTGCCCAGTCGCCAGGTGTCATCCGCGAAGTCGTGGCTTTCCTATCCTGGCGTGCATCGTCGCGCCAAGATCCTGCCGGCGCAAGCGGAACCGCCGCAGCCGATGATTTCCCCGGTAGAAGCATCCGCGCGCTACCTCATGCATCTGCGCGACGCCTGGAACGGCGCAATTGGGACTGATGAAGAAACCCGTTTCGAGCATCAGGAAATCGTCCTCACCGTTCCTGGTTCGTTCGATGAGGAAGCGCGTGAGCTGACGGTCGAAGCCGCACGCAGTGCCGGGCTCGAGAAGTTCACTCTGCTCGAAGAACCATTGGCCGCGTTCTATGCGTGGATCGCGGCAAATCGACACGTGCACGCCGGGAGTGATGAACACCTCCGCGATGGCGAACTGGTTTTGATCTGCGACATCGGCGGTGGCACGACTGATTTCAGCCTGATTCATGCTCGCCTCGTCGGTGGCGAGTGGCAGTTTGAGCGAACAGCCATCGGAGAGCACCTCTTACTGGGCGGCGACAATCTCGATTTTGCGCTCGCCCGCTACGTGGAGAAGAAGCTCAAAGACGTCGGACTCACGCTTCGACAGCGTTATGCATTACGCCGGACCTGTTGTGCGTCGAAAGAGCGGCTGCTGAATGACTCGTCCTTACAGCGCGTTCCAGTCACGATCTTGGGTAGCGGCCGTGCTGTCATCGGAGACGCCCTCAGCACGGACCTGACCCGCGAGGAAGTCCTACAGGTTCTGACGGACGGCTTCTTGCCACTCACGGCACCTCATGAGATGCCGGCAATTGGCACGCCAACAGGATTGCGCGAACTCGGCCTACCCTACGCCAGCGATCCTGCCATCACCAAGCACCTTGCTGCATTTTTGACCCAAGCTGCTGACGCCATGGATGGCGCGTCTGCAAATCAGCGAATGGCTCGACCCGATGCCGTGCTCTTCAATGGTGGCTTCTGCGCGCCAGCTGTGACTCGCGACAGGATTGTCGAGGCCATTTCCGCCTGGTTGGGCGGAACACGAAGCGGCTGGTCGCCCAAGCTCCTCAACAACGACGAGGTAGATAGTGCTGTTGCTCGTGGTGCTGCTTACTACGGCCGTGTACGACGCGGCACCGGTTTGCGCATCAGAGCCGGCAACGCTCGCACCTATTACATCGGGTTGCGCTCGGACCACGGTCTCCAGGGCATCTGTGTTTTGCCTGCCGGGGTGGAAGAGGGTACCACACTTCCTCTGCTCGATCGCGAATTCTCTGTGCTGGCTAACCGCCCGGTGTCGTTCACGCTTTACAGTTCGCGTACACGGCACGATGCACACGGCGAAGTCGCTGCACTGGACGAAGCGAGCGTACATCGTCATCCTCCGCTAGTGACCTTGCTGCGGTACGGAAAGAGGCGTGATGTGTACGTGACAATACGCCTCAGAGCCAGTTTCACCGAGGTTG
>Ga0210409_10004036_pt1 | contig 16003 bp, 12 predicted proteins | sample IncBWH17MmetaG_FD_161649 | JGI IMG/M metagenome (GOLD analysis project Ga0210409, IMG submission 161649) | Forest soil microbial communities from Barre Woods Harvard Forest LTER site, Petersham, Massachusetts, United States - Inc-BW-H-17-M | ecosystem: Environmental > Terrestrial > Soil >...
CTCCCGAGGCTCCGCATGGCCGAACCCCTGACTCCAATCGAGCGGAAAGTCTATCACTACCTCATCGACTTTCTTGCCGAAAACACATACCAGCCGAGCATTCGGGAGATCGGCAAACGCTTTCGTATCAAATCGACGAAGACGGTGTCTGATCTCCTTCAGTCGCTCGCCGAGAAAGGGTATATCGAGCGCGATCCGTCGCGATCGCGAGGCGTGCGACTTCTAGGGTTTGCGGCCGCGGGGCGTACGCAGCCCGTGCCGGTTTACGGGAGGATCCACGCGGGGGAGCCCGCGTTGGCGCCTGAGTATCGGCAGGGGTACTTGACCGTTGACAGACGGTTTGTGCCGAATGACGACGTGTATTTTCTGCGCATCAAGGGCGACAGCATGACAGGGCGTGGGATTCACGATGGCGACTACGTCCTCGTGAATCCGTCGGTCCGGGCCAGTGATGGGCAGGTCGTTGCGGCTCGGCTCGGAGGTGACGCTACGGTCAAGACGCTTACGCATCGCGGGGCTTCCATCGTGCTGGAACCTGCCGGGAGCGGGGAGCGTGAGGTCGTCGTTGGGCCGCATGATGATTTTGCGGTGCTCGGGGTCATCTGTGGGGTGTTCCGGCCGCTGTATGACGCGGAGGCGAATCCGGAGACCGCTACGCGGCGGCGTATGGAGGATGAGGAAGATTCCGAGGTGGCGACGGCCGGCGTCGGCAGTCCGGCCGACGCCGCCTAGAACTTCCTCCTCGCGCTTCGCGCTCGTCGCAAAAGAAGAGGGCCGGCCCCGTGATCGGATGCCGGCCCTTCTTTGTTCCAAGAGAGGGCCCGCCCGTGATCGGATGCCGGCCCTTCTTTGTTCCAAGAGAGGGCCCGCCCGTGATCGGATGCCAGCGGCCCTTCGTTTTTCCAGTAACGCCCCGTCCAGCGCGACGAGCGCGAAGCGCGAGGAGGTAAGTTCTACGGCTGCGGGATGACCGGCTCGCGCGCGCTGCTGTTCGCCAACGTCGGCGCGTTGTCGTCCTTGGGCTTCTGATCCTGCTGCATCGCCCGCTGGCGATCCCGGCGCTGCCGCTGCTCCTTCACGGCCTTCCGGAACTCATCCTCGTTGAGCGCCTGCTGCGCGTGATACGCGATGTCAGAGTGCATGGCGTTCAGCTGCGCTTCGCGCTGGGACAGTACCGGATTGCCGGTCGTGTTGAGCGGCAATAACCCGAGGATCGCGGTCGGCAGCTGCACGGGCCCGAGCTTGATCCACTTCTGGTTGATGCCCCAGTCCTTGTTCTTGCCGAACGTCCAGTCGCCGGGCTCCCGCTCTTTGCCCAGGGCGGCGAGGCTGTCGTTGTGCTGCTGGACCATGCCGGCGACAGCCGAGTCGAGGCGCTGCGGCACGGTCTTGGGCGCGGTCGGCACCGCGGCGGGTGGGACCCACGGACGTGGGTCGGAGTAAATGGGCGCCACGCCCTCCGTTGCCCCGCCCTGGCCGACGATCTGACCGGCGCCACCCTCCGGCTTCGCTGGCGACGGCGTCGCGTTCGTGGGCGCCGTAGGGAGCGCGCTAGGGACAGCCTGCGGTGCGACGATTTCCTTGGGCTTCGTCTTGGACACCGGCCGGTTGTCTCCACCGGCCTTGCCGGGGTTCGTCTGCGCGCCGGTCTTGGGCATCGCAACGAAGCCAATCCGCTCGACCACAGGCGGCTCGCCACGGGTCAGATGCAGCCAGTTGGCGGCCGTGTGCGGCATGATGAGCAGGAGCACGAGCCCCGCGCCCAACACGACGTGCAGGACGAGCGAGAGCGCCAGTGCCGCTGAGGGCCGCTGCCAGCGTCGCATGATGAGCTACGCCGCCCGCGCCTCGAACGATGCCAGCACGCGGCCCGCGCGGCGCGCGGCCTCACGCATCCGTTCGGGCGGCACGATGAACGACACGCGGAAGAACCCCTCTCCGCCTGGTCCGAACGCGGAACCTGGCATGACGATTACACCCTCCTTCTGCAGCAATCGGTCACCGAAATCCGCACTCGCCACTCCCTCGGGCAACGGGATCCATAAGTACATAGCGGCCCGCGGCACATCGCAAGCAAACCCGGCCTCACGAAAAGCCGCCACTGCCGAGTCGCGCCGCTCCTTGAACGTTGCCACATTGCCCGGCACGAACTGCGCCCAGCTCTCGATCGCGGCGACCCCCGCCGCCTGTACCGCCATGAACTGGCCCGTGTCGATAAAAGACTTCACTTTGGCCAGCGTTCCCGCCACTTCCGGCCGCGCGACCGCCCATCCGCAGCGCCAACCGGTCATGTTGTACGTCTTCGACAGCGAATGGAACTCGACCGCCACCTCGCGTGCGCCATCGACTTCGAAAATGCTGGGTGGCACGTACCCGTCGTAGGCCAACTCGCTGTAAGCGTTGTCGTACACCAACAATATGTCGAGTTCCCGACAACGGCGAACTATGTCCTCCAAGTAAGACAGAGGGGCCGTGGCCGCCGTGGGGTTATTCGGGTAGTTGAGATACAGGATTCGGGTCCGCTCGAGCACGGCGCGCGGAACGTCATCCAGGTCGACCAGGAACTGCGTTCTCGGTCTCAGCGCGTACGAGTACTTGGTCGCGTCCGAGAGCAGCGTGCCGCCCATGTACGAGTTGTAGCCAGGCTCGGGTACGATCGCGACATCGCCGTGGTTCAAGTAGCCAAATGCCAGGTGCGAGAGGCCCTCTTTTGAGCCAATGAGCGGTACGATTTCCTTGTACGGGTCGAATTTTACACCGAAACGTTTTTGCATCCACGCGGCCGCCGCCTCGCGGAACGGCGGATAGCCAAGGCCGAAACCGTAGCGACTCAACGCAGGCTCGCCTACGGCGGCCCGCATGCGCTCGAGGGCCGACGGTGGCGCGGGGAGATCGGCGTCGCCGGCGCCGAGATCAATGACATCGACACCCCGCGCGAGCAACTCCCTCTTCTTCTGTGGGATCGTCGCGAGCGGGTAGTCGGGAAGCGTGGAGAAGCGGGTGCTAAGGGGCGGCATCAGGCGACGGTGTTCCGTACGTGACTGATCCCGACCACTTCTACTTCGACGACATCGCCGGGCGACAATCGGCCCACGCCTTCAGGTGTTCCCGTCGCGATAACGTCACCGGGCTCGAGCGTCATCACGCTTGAAATGAACGCGATGAGCCGCGGAATCGCAAATACCATGAGGTCCGAGCTGCCCCGCTGGCGCTCGATCCCATTGACTCGCGTCACGACTGTCAGCGTTGTCAGATCGCCACGGTACTCATGCGTGTGGCCGATCGGGCAGAACGTGTCGAATCCCTTGGCCCGGGTCCATTGTTTGTCGGATTTCTGAAGATCGCGGGCCGTGACATCGTTCACGGCGCAGATACCCAGGATCGCGTCCGCCGCTTGCGCTTCGGTCACGTGACGCGCTCTCGCGCCGATCACGACACCGATCTCGCCCTCGTATTCGACCTGTTGCGACTGCGGCGGCAGTACGATCCGGTCGCCGTCAGCGATGATCGACGACGGGGGCTTCAAGAAAATCAGTGGCTCGGTCGGGACCTCATTGCCCAACTCGGCGGCATGCGCGCGATAGTTCCGACCCACGCAGACGATCTTCGTCGGGAACGTGAACGATGTCATCGCGCAAAACTAGCGCTGTCCGCGTAGAAACGCTGTATCGCCGGCCGGATGCGCGCCCATGGAGCGATCAAGCGGCATGCCGGGGGAAGCGCCGCGAGCAAGATCCGGCCATAGGATTTCGTCACGAGCCGCGGATCCGCGACAATCACCACACCGCGGTCGGTCGTCGACCGGATCAGCCGACCGAACCCTTGCTTCAATCGTAACGACGCGTGCGGCAGCATATACTCGGCGAACGGGTCGCCCTTCCGCGCCGTGATCGCCTCGCAATGCGCGGCCGTCACCGGCTCGCTCGGCACGCGGAACGGCAGCTTGGCGATCAACAATGCGCGGAGCGCGTCACCCGGGACATCGACACCCTCCCAGAACGACGCGGTGCCGAGCAACACCGCGCGGCCGCAGTCGCGAAAGCGATTAAGCAGGACATCCCGTGGCTCCTCCCCATGCACCAAGAGCGGCCAACGCTTGCCCCTCATTCGTGCCGCGATCTCACGGACATCGCGGTGGCTCGTGCACAGCACGAACATCCCACCGTCCGCGGCGTCCGCGAGATCGGCTACCAACCGGCAGACGGCCTCGAAATGTCGGGCCGCGTCGACATTCGGCGGCGGGACATCGGTGGGCACGGCCAGGATCGCCTGGTGCGGGTAGTCAAACGGCGACGGGAAGACCGCCGTTGCGGGCCTGGTCGACATCTCATCAACGCCGAGGCGGCGCGCGAGAAACGTGAAGCCTTCATTGGCGCTGGCGAGCGTCGCGCTCGTCACGATGGTGGTCGCGAGACGCGCGAAGAGATCCTCGCGAAGGATCGGCGCGAGGTCGAGCGGCACCGTCGAGACGGCAACATTGCGCTCCGGTCGCTCACCCGCCCTTGGCGGCGCGCCCCTCACCTCCACCCACCGCACGCTCGGCGGCGCATCTGGCGGAGGCGCGAGGCCTATTCGCAATGCGTCACCGGCCGTCTCTAGGCGTCGACCGACTCCCCGAATTTCGTTGAAGAGCGGGGCGACGACTTCATCTCTCGCGGCCTCTCGCTCGTGGCGTTCGCGAATGACTCGCAACGACTCGTTCAGGAGCTCGATTTCCCGCAGCAGGTCTTGGAGCGCCGTCGAAAGACCAGCAGCCCAAAGGGGGTGTTCGGCGAACGATGACGTGAGACGTATCTGTCCACCGCCCTCCTCGGCGATGAATTTTTCGAGCAGATCAAATACGTGCTCGGCGTTGCGTTTGGCGGCTGCCGCCGATGGGACGAGACGGCCTTGAACCAGGTCCAGGGAGGCTGTGCTCATCAGGTCACTTTTGCGACTCAACCTGGCGACGAGCGCGCCCAGGAGCCCCCTTCCTTTTCGATCGAGTCGGCCGAACAAGCGCTGCAATCCTCGGCGCGTGACGGCCGAGCCGAGGTGCGCGGCGGCGGCATCTTCGAGATGGTGGCCTTCGTCGACGACGAGTCGCGTGTAGGCGGGGAGTACGGCGGCCTCTTGCCAGTTTTGCTGGACTCGACGTACCGCGACATCGGACATCAGCAGGTGATGATTGACGACGACGATGTCCGCTTGGGCTGCTTCCCTGCGTGCGCGGAACAGAAAGCAGTCGCTGAAATGCGGACACTGCATGCGCGAGCAGAGGTCCGGTTCGGCCGCGACTTCATCCCATAGCTCGGAGCGAGGTGGGGTCGGCAGGTCGGCCAATGAGCCGTCGGACGTTCGCTCGGCCCAAGCGGAGAGCATGCGCAACTCGTCTTCGACGCCCTTGTCGAACAGACCTCCGCCCGTCGCGCGCACCACCTCGAGGCGGGCCAGGCACAGGTAGTTGCGCCAACCCTTCAGCAGCGCAAAACGAACTGGCTGGTCCGTGAGCGCACGCGCCAGAAAGGGGAGGTCTTTGCCGACTAATTGCTCTTGGAGATTGATCGTGTTCGTCGAGACCACGGTACGCTCACCGTTCGCCGCGGCCCAACGCAGCGCGGGGATCAGGTAGGCGAGCGACTTGCCGACACCGGTGCCGGCCTCCAGGAGACCGACCCCGCCGTCGTTATACAGCCGCGCGATCTCGACCACCATCGCTTGCTGACTTTCCCGGTGTTCGTAGCGCGACAGCGTGGCGGCGATCGGGCCAGCGGGTCCGAGCGCGTCACCCACGGCCACCGGGTCGAGCGGCGTCCGCTCGGCCGCGCGCGGCACCTCCACGACCACGTAGAGTTTCGTCGCGGCATTGTTGACGATCGCGAATCCCACGCCATTGTCGTAGATGCGCGCCGCGACATCGAGATCGGCCTCCGACGGCTCCAGGTGCCCCGACGGATGATTGTGCACGAGCATCTCGCCGCGGTTGGCGAAACCCGGGAGCGCCAGGACGCTCGCGACGTCGCCTCGCGCGACGACCCGCGCGGTCGCGACGCGTTGCTCGTCGTCCAGCCCGCAGACGAAGCACACTTCCCGACCGCCGGCCAACGTGATCGCGGCCCGAATGGCGGCGGCCGCCGTCGGCGTCAGGTCCGTCACGTCTTGAGCGGCTTTTTCTTCGCGGCCGGGAACAACACGTTGTTGAGGATCAGCCGATACCCGGGCGAATTCGGGTGCAACGACAGATCGGTCGCTGGGTTGCCGATCGCGTGCTGGGGATCCTCTGGATCGTGTCCACCCAAGAATGTCCACGACCCCTTGCCGGAGTCGCCATGGATGTACTTGACCCACGGCGCGCCTTCTTCGTTCGCCAGCACGACGTTGGCCGATTTGAGCGTCGCCTTCGTGAAGCTCGTCGTCACCCCATAAAAGTCCGGAATCACGGTGCGATGGTTTTGGACCAGCATCGACGCCACCGGATCGAACTTCGCCGCGAACGAGAAAAGCGTGAACGCGCCTAATGGTTGTTTTCGCGACGGGACATTCGCCTGGTGGCCGTCGATGTCGCTCATCGCATTCACCAAGGGCGACGTCTCCAGGTGGGCGTTCTGAAACGCCAACGCGCGCGACCAGTCCATCTTGGCGTCCGCGTTGGGATCCATCGGCGTCCCATCGGAAAACGGTCCGTCGATGTCGACATCATGCCCGGCCAACGCGAGATCCAGCGTCTCCGTCGCCCCGCACATCGCGAACAAGAACCCGCCACGCTGCACGAACGCCCGGACCTGCTCGGCCACACCCTTCTTGAGCGCGGGCACCGTCGGAAACCCCAGCCGCTTCGCCGCGTCCTGATCGCGCACGACTTGTTCCATGAACCACGGCGCGCCGCGCGAGTTGATGTACAACTTGTTGAACTGACCGGTGAAATCCTCGTGAAAGAGGTGCACCCAGTCGTATTTCGTGAGGTCGCCCGCGATCACCTGCTCGTCCCACACGTTGGTGAACGGGATCTCGGCGTAGTTGAGCGCCAAGGTGACCGCGTCATCCCAGGGCGGCGACTTGGGCGGGCTGTACACGGCGATCGTCGGCGCCTTCTCGAGTACGATGCTGTCCATGTTGCTCGAGGCGATCTCGCCTCGCGCCGCCTCGAGGTCGGCATCGGCGATCGGCGCCACCGTGACGCCGGCGAGGGCAGCGCGGCGGCGGACCTCGGGAAGGTCCGGCAGCAGAAAGGAGCCGCCCTTGTAGTTCAGCAGCCACTCGCCTTTGCCGCCGGCTTTGAGCGTGTTGTAGGTGAGACCGTACGCCTTGAGATGATTCTGCTGGTCGTCGTCCATCGGCACCAGCAGCATCGGGACGGCGCCGTGGTGCCACAAATCGACGCGAGTCGCCCGCGCCAGCGCCGCGGCTGCCATTCCGGCGAGCAGTTTCCGTCGCGAAACCATACCAACAGCAATCTAGGAGGTTGCACTCCCGCGCGCGGCTTCGATCTCGCGCCGGGCTTGCGGCACGAGCGCGCTCGATGGATATGTCAAAATCAGATGCTCCCACCGTGACAACGCGCCCTGCACGTCGTGACCGCGGGCGAGGGCGCGGCCCCATTCCAAGTCGGCTTCGGGTGCCTCGGGCGCGTCCGCGTATTGCTCGACGACGCGCTTCCACAGCGGAATGGCTTGCGCATCCTCGCGTCGGGCCGTGTGGAGCCGCGCCGCCGTCGCGAGGAGCAGCGGCGCCGCGTCGCGCACGACATCGCTCGCGGCCACGAATTGCGTTGCCGCCGCCGTCGTGTCGTTCCGCGCGAGATCGACGAATGCGTGGCCGACGACGGCCGCCGTGTCCGCTCTCGTGCGGGCCAGGAGCGCGAGCGCGGTGACGAGGTCGGTCGTTGGCGCATCGGCTTGACGGAGCGCCGTGCGCGCCGCGCCGAGATCGCCGGCGTAGAGCGCGAGCCACCCCGCCAGCTCGCGATCATCGCCGAGACCGGCCGCGGCTACCGCGGTGCGGGCACGGGCAATGTCGCCGGACCGCACGTATCCCCACGCTACGTCGCGGGCCAGGCGCGCTCGCGCGGAATCGTCGGCGAATTTCGCGTAGGCGCGGAGCGCGGCGTCGGCATCGCTCGCGCGTCCGAGCGCCGCCAATGCGCGAATCTTGAGCGGAAGCGCTACGCGCGCGGCGGTGCCGGAATCGATCCCGGTCGCCAGGGCGCGATCGGTGAATGCGAGCGCCGCGGGCGCATCGCCAGCGCGAAGCGCGGCATCGCCGGCGCGAATTGCCAGGCGCGCGAGCGCTGGTGGCTGGACGCGGGAGGCGTTCGCGACCGCCGCGAACGCGTCGCGCGCGGTGCGCCAGTCGCCCTGGGCCGCAGCGGCGTCGCCGAACTCATCCCACGCGGCAATGGCCGCCGAGTCGGGACGCAGCGACGACAGCGCCATCCAACCATCGTTGGCCGCGCCCCAGGCCAGCTCGACGGTCGCGAGCGCGCGACGCGCGCCGAGCGTGACCGGTGGCGCCAGGAAAATCGCGCGGACTTTGTCGCGCGACGCCGATGGGGTTGGGCGCAGCGCGTATGCCGAGCTGGCGCTCAGATCGGCCGCGCTGTCAACGACCGTGCGCCAGGCTCGCGCCGACGCGTCCCAGAGGCCCATCGTCGCGCGCAGCTGCGCGGTCTCGACGAGGAACTCGCGGCCGCTGCCGAGCGCGCGCTGGGCGCGGTCGAGGACGGAGTCCGCGGATTGTGGGCGGCCTTCTTCCAGGAGTGCGCGAGCGTAATCGCGATATGGCGTGGGATCTTTTGGGGCATCACGCACCCAATGTTCGAAGGCGATCCGTTCATCATCCTGGCGGCCGAGCATGCGGAGTGCGCGGAGTTGCACTGAGCGGAATAGTGCATCTTTCGGCCGCTGTGCGATCACGGTGTCCAGGACCGGCAGCAGGGAGTCGGTGTGGTTCAGTTCGGAGAATACTCGCTCGAGACCTAGCACGGACGCGGCCGTGTTTCCCCCGGCGTGCAGCGCCTTCCGGTACTGAGCGGCCGCCTCGGGCCAGTCTCCTCGTTGCTCGGCATCGTAACCTGCCGACAGGGGCGAGGGATCCTGCGCGCTGAGCCGGGCTCCTAGGATCGCGAATAACACAGCGCCGCTGACGCGGCGACCGCCTAAGTCGCATTGCCTGAGGCACCAGCGCGCGACTCCCAGCACCATCGGGCAGTATCGCCCGCTATCACTGCGCATTGATGCGCTTGAAGTAGTCGATGACGAGCTGCCGCTCCTCAGCACTCAACCCGCGCAACTCGTTCCAGGTCGGCTCGCGGAACTTGGACGCGCTCTTGCCCTCGACCGGCGTGGTGCCGGGCACGAAGCCTGGGCGGTCGACGGCCGCCTGCGCCTGACGCTTGCCGGTCGAATCGCGCTCGTCTTGCTCGAGTGTATGGCCCGCATCGAGCAACCGGTGATACAGGCGCTGCTGGCGGCTGATGGTGCTGGGATCCGGACCACTGCGGGCGAGCGCGGCGGCGATCTCGCGCGCTTCCTTTGCGAGGGCATCGGCGCGACCACTGGCGTCACCGCCGCCGATCGCGTCGAGCGACTGCGCAACGCGCCGTTGCCGCTCCGCCAGCGCCTGGGCCTCGGCGCTTGGCTGGCCATTCGCGCCGGGCATGAGGGAGAGTCCCTGCGATTGCGAGTTGAGCTGGCCTTGCTGCTGGGCCAACGCCTGCATCTGCTGCAGCATCTCGGCCAATCCCGACGCCGAGGACGCCTGATTCGCGCGCTCGCGGTCGCGCACGAGCGCGGCCGCGGCTTGGTTGAGCGCGTCCGCCGCGTCGCGCATCGCGCCTGCGGCTTGCTGACCGGTGCCGGTCTGACCACCGGGCTGGGATCCGCTCATTTGCGAGTTGGCTTGCAGCTCGCCCGTGGCTTGTTGAACCTTGGCGCGGGCCTCGCCCACGGCGCGCTGGGCGTTGCCGGAGATCAGCGCGGACTGGCGGCCTGCTTTTTGGAGTCGAGCGTTGGCCTGGTCGACTCCTTGCTGAATCGCGCTTTGATCGCTTTTGAGGCTGGAGGGGTCACTGGTGCCCTGCTGCGCTTGTTGTGAGAGGGACTGTTCCTGCCTCGCCATCTGCAGCGTCTCTTGGATCGAGCGATCGAGCTCTGACGTGGTGGCTGATTTCCATTCTCCTATCTGCGCGCTTCGCGCGTCAGATAGTTGTTGCGCGGCTTGGCCCATCTCCTGGGCGGCTTGTTGCGCGGCTTTTTGCGCGGCTTGCTGGCCGCCTGGCTGTGATTGTTGCGCCTGACCCTGCCGCTGTTGCGCGCCCGCTTGCTGCTGCCCACTGGGTTGCTGCTGGCCGTTCGGTTGCTGTTGCCCATTGGGTTGCGGCTGCATGCCCGCCGCGCGATCCATGGCTTGGGCAGATGCATCAACGTGCGGCTGCGCCTCGCTGACGCCTTTGGCACCAGTCTCGGCCTTCTCACGCGAGAGCCGCTTCGAGAGACTGTCGACGGCGTGCGAGAGATCGCGCGACCGGTCGGCCAGCTCCTTGGCATCGTTGGTATTCTGTTGCCCACGCGACTGCTGTGACTGCTGCGGTCGCTGACTCAGCGCACTGTCGCGATGCGCCAGATCCTTGGCCTCGTCATGCAGCGTCTGCATGGAGCCTTCGAGCGCCGCGCGCTTGAGCACATCGACCGTGCGCTCGAGTTGCTCGCGGAGCTTCTGCTGCTCGCGGGCGAGGTCACCGAGCGTCTGCCGCTCGTCACCGCTCTGTAGCGACTGGGCCGATTGATCGAGCTTGTCGAGCTGCGCCTTGAGCTCGGGCGTCAGGGCGTCGCGGAGCAACTGCTGCGCCTGATGGAGCTCGTTGGCCAGTCCCGAATCGAGGGACCCGGCTTGCTTGAGCTGCTGCTCGAGCTGCTTCGCTTGCTGCTCGAGCGACTTGACGCGATCGGCGAGCTGCCGCTGCTCCTGCGCGAGCGCCTTCGCCTGCTCGGCCGAGGCATAGGAGAGCGACTGCTGTCCCGACGCGCCGTTCGACGTGCCACCATTCGGCTGCTGCTGCCGGGATGACGCCTGCGGCGACCCATTTCGCTGCCCCCGTGCTCGTGAGGCGTCATTGGTGCGCTGCTCGAGCGAGTGCTGGGCCTGGGCGATCGATGACGCCGCGGCGGCCGCCGAGTCCGCAGTCGAGCGCGCCAGCGTCCGTTGCTCGGACACGCTCGGCACGCGGAGGATCAGCTCACGACTCATCCCCGTCTGATGCCACGGCGAGTTGTCGGTCGCGACGGCGACGACATGCAAGGCGTCGCCCTGCCCCAGTCCACGCTGGCTCAGGTCGAGCACCGACGACCCGCTCCACTGCGCCGGTGTCGGCAGCGTGATCGTCTCGCTCATCACCGGCGAATTGCTCCACGCGGTGCCGTTCGTCGACGCGCGCCAGGTGCGCACGGCGATCGTGGAGAGGCCGTGATCGTCGGACGCCGACAAGGCGAGCTGGATGCGATCGGTTGGTACGACGATCGTGTCGCGCGCCGGTGAGACGATCTCGATCTTTGGCGCCGAGTCAGGTACGACTTCGAGCTCCAGCGGTGAAGGGAGATCGGCAATGGCGCCTTCGGTGCCAATCGCTCTCCAGGCGTAGCGACCGCTCGCGCCGAGATTCGCGCGGAGCGAGCCCTCGAACCGATGGCCCGTGACGCCAAGCCGGCTCGTATCTGCGCCCCGCACCAACATCACGGAGGACAGTTCGGTCGAGGCCCGGCCATTGATGGCGATGCGAGTGCCTACCGGGACGCGCGCGACTTCGCCAGCCGGCAGCGCTTCGTCGGCGCGCTGGAGGTAGGCCGGGTAGATGGCGCGCAGTGCGATCCCACCCACAAACGGCTTGTCGCTGACGCGAACGAGCACGGTGTCACTGGTCGCCCGTCCGTCGGCGGCCACTAGCGCAACGTCCGCATCCATGGGACCGACTGCCAGCCGCGCGGCGCCGTCGTCGTTGACCGGATACCAGCGCGCCGCCCACTCCGCCCCGCGCGTGCGGGAGTACACGGCGACGCGATGCCTCCCTGACGCCGTGACACGCACCGTCGTGCGCTCGCCGCGCAGGACGTCCGCTGGGGCGTCGATCACGAGCCGTGGCAGGAGGGTGCCGCGCCACGCGCGGACGGGATGGAGCATGGCGTTCCATCCGTCGGGCGACCATTGCGCCAGGGCCACGCACGCCGCGATGCCGAAGGCTGCCGTGAGGGCGCCGGCGAGCGCGCGCCTGCCGGCGCTCTTCTGCGTCGCGGGCGCGAGGGCTTTGTCTTTGAGACGGGCGACGAGATCGGCGGCGCCACGACGGCCGAGGGCACCGGTGTGCTCGACCTCGAGCGCGCCTTGCAGGGCGCCGGCTCGGAGCGCGCGCTCGCGCTCGATGGTGCGGGCGACGGCGACGCGGGTGGCGTAGCGGCGGAGCCAGGCCACCGTGAGCGTGATACCGGCCGCCGCCGCGCCGATCGCCAGCGCCCAGACGACGAACGGAATGAGCGGCGGCAGATCGAGCCACCGCGCGTCCCCGAGCAGGGCGATCGCCGCCGCCAGCACCAGCGCGACGCCGGCCGTGGCGAGCGTGCCGCCCCTGGCGGTGGTCGCCCTCGCCAGCCGTCCCCGCTCGCGCTCGACCAGCTCGGAGACGGTCATGAGACCGGGCGGCTCGTCACGGCGTACACGAACAGATTGACGCCCATTCGCAGGGCGGCTTCGTGCAACGCCGGCGGATCATCGTAGGTGCCAACGTCCTCCCAGCCATTTCCGAGGTCGCTCGAGAACGTGTAGTACACCGCGAGTCGATCGCCGATAAAAATACCAAACCCCCTCGCGGGCTTGCCGTCATGTTCATGGATCTTGGGCACGCCCTTTGGGAAATCGTAGACGATGTGATAGATCGGGTGCGACAGTGGGACGTCCACGAGCGGCCGGTCGGGGAACACGCGCGCGATTTCTCTCCGGAACGATTCGTCTATACCGTAGTTGTCATCGACGTGGAGGAATCCGCCTCGCGCGAGGTATTCGCGCAGGCGGACGACCTCTTCGTCGCTGAAACGGATATTCCCATGACCCGTTGCGTGGAGAAACGGGTAATCCCAAAGGCGATCATCCAGCAGCGTCACGCGCGCTTCCGTCCGCTCGACTTTGAGCGACGTGCGCTCGGCGATCGCGGCGAGCAGATTCGGCAGGCTCGATGGGTTGGCATACCAGTCGCCACCACCGTCGTATTGGAGCCGGGCAACCGTGAGGCGGGTCTCGGCGCTTCGCGCCTTCGACCCACTGGTCCACGCCAGGGTCAGTGCCGCCGTCACCAGCATTGGGACTGCCCTCACGCTTCCTCCTCTTTGTGCTCCTCGTGCCCTTCGTGCGCCAGCCGATACGCGGTGTTCCGAGGCACGTCATACTCGGCGGTCAGCATCCGCACGATCTCGCGAGGCGCGACGCCGTGCGAGCGAAGCGAGCGCGCGCGTTCGCGTACGACCGTTTCATCCGGGGGAGACGCTACACCGCCTTCGATTAGCACAACGACCTCCCCTCGCGGCGGATGCTCTTCGTAGTACGCCGCCAGCTCTTCCACCGTTCCGCGCCGGAGCTCCTCGAACTGCTTCGTCAGTTCCCGCGCGACGACCGTTTGGCGCTTTCCACCGATTTCGGCGAGCGTTGCGGCGACACGTCCGGGGGCCTCATACAAGATCGTGAGATGCTCGGCCGTCGCAATCCGGCCGATGAGGGACCGGCGCTCGGCGCCCTTCCTGGGCAGAAACCCGTAGAAAGTGAACCGATCGGCGTCGAGCCCGGCGGCGACGATCGCTGCCAGCAGCGCTGACGCCCCCGGCACTGGCTCGACTGGCACGCCAGCCTCGATCGCCGCCCGCACCAGTCGGGCGCCCGGATCGGAGAGGATCGGCGTGCCCGCGTCCGAGACGATCGCCAGCGTCGCGCCTTTGACGAGCTCGGCGACAATGCCGGGTGCCGCTTTCGCTTCGTTGTGCTCGTGGTACGCGCTTGTCGGTGTCCGGATTGCGTAATGATCCAGTAAGATCCGGGTGTGGCGCGTGTCCTCGCAGAGGATGCGGTCGACGGTCTTGAGGACGTCGACGGCGCGGAACGTCAGATCGGCGAGGTTGCCGATCGGGGTGCTGACGACATAGAGCCGCCCCTCTACCACGTGATGGGCCAGGGCAGCTTCTGAAAGAATCCCGCTGATTGGAACGCGTGGCGCCGCTCGTGTGTCACGCTACGCAAGATCTGCTCGGGGCGCGTGGTGTCCAGGTCCACGGCCGCCAGGATAATCTCTGTCACCCATTGGGCAATCCCGGCCGTGAGCGCTTCGGCGTCGACCACCGGGTCAGTCGGATCCGGCGCCTCGGGAAAGGCCGTGTAGGCGGCGAGACACGGATGGTCCGGGACCAGCGCCTCCCGGGCATACTCGGCCACCGCCGGCGCACCGGGGTTCCCCGCTTCGACCAATCGCTCGACGAGTGCCCGCGTCAGCTCCCGGTAGGCTTGGACGAGGCCCGGGTTGGCCTGTACCGGCAGTGGTGGCGGGACGGGCCAGCGAAACACGCCGAGTTGCTCGCGATGGGCGCTCTCGCTGAATGGGCGACGGGCTCGGAGCACCTCGGGCTCGTCGGTCTTCGATGGCCCGCAGGCCAGAAAGCAGCGCTCGACGAGGCCATCCCGCAGGAGCACGTAATTGATCGCGCCATCGTCGACGATCTCCAACATCCCGTCGAACGTCGTCGCGCCGAGGTGCGCGAACAGCGCGTCCGGGTCGGTGGGGTCGAGCTCGGCCGGCCAAGCGGTCGGCTCTTCCATCTGCGAGAAATGCATGCAGGCGAGCTGGCGGTCACTCGCCTCGTGGAAGCAGATCTCGCCCAGCTCCGGCTCGGCCGGCACGAGATCGACGGCGTCGGCGATCGACAGCGCGCGGTACCCGTCGTCGTCGAGCGCCATCGCGTTCACAACCTCGCCGGCACGGATGTACAGGACGAGGAACTCCTCGGGGAGCCAGATCGCGACGTAACCGTAGACTCTCGCGGCGCGATCTCGCTTGGCGTCCGTGAGCAGGTTCCGCACGTGGACATACGCCAGTTTCGTCCGCGCGAGCAGCACGCGTTCGCACGGGAAACGCAAGCTGGCGGCTCGAAGGGGCATGCGGGGCGAGGGGTGTCGGCCGAAAATAGACGGCCGAGACAGGAGGCCCGCAACCCGTGTGCTTCCGGGGACCTACTCTCCTCGCCGCTTCGCAGCTCGTCGCCCCCGCGCCCCGAGCCGCCTGCTCGATGGCCCGGCGCGCGACTGGCACCGGGGCCTCGTTCAGAGCGACGAGCCGCGAAAGCGGCGAGGAGTATTTACGCCTTGGGGATAGCCGCCCCGGTGGCGGCGCCGTTGGCGGCGTATTGCTTGAACTTGGCTTCCAGCGCCGGTTTCGGCAGCGCACCAATGATCTGGTCAACGAGCTTCCCGTCCTTGAAAAACAGGATGGTCGGGATCGACCGCACATTGAACCGAATGGCCGTCTGCTGATTAGCGTCGACGTCGAGCTTCGTCACCTTGGCCCGCCCCTCATACTCGACCGCCAACTGGTCGAGAATCGGCGCGACCATCCGACACGGCCCACACCACGTCGCCCAAAAATCGACGACGGCCAACCCTTCGTGCTTTTCCACTTCGTCCGCGAAACTCGTATCAGTCACCGCAATAGCGTTCGACATGTCTCACCCTCGTAGATTATGACCGCATGGCCACCCGTATCGCCCACATCGGGATCGCCGTTCGTGCACTCGCCGATTCCGTACCGTTCTACCGTGACGTCATTGGACTCCCCGTTGTTCCGCTCGATGATGCCGACGGCGCGTCGATCATCGGGCTTGCGGCTGGCGAGTCGCTCGTCGAGCTCCTCGAGCCGCGGGAAGCGGGCACTCCGGTCGCCAAGTTTCTGGACTCGCGGGGGCCAGGAATCCACCACATTTGCTTCGCCGTCGACGACCTCGACGAT
>Ga0210409_10004037_pt1 | contig 16001 bp, 10 predicted proteins | sample IncBWH17MmetaG_FD_161649 | JGI IMG/M metagenome (GOLD analysis project Ga0210409, IMG submission 161649) | Forest soil microbial communities from Barre Woods Harvard Forest LTER site, Petersham, Massachusetts, United States - Inc-BW-H-17-M | ecosystem: Environmental > Terrestrial > Soil >...
GGCGTCGTCCCCTGCACGGTCATGAGCATGATGAGCAACGAGGGTATGTCCAGCGCCTGCGAAGTCGATATCGCCGGCGTAGTGGGCATGCACGCGCTGCAACTCGCTTCTGAAACTCCCAGCGCTCTCCTCGATTGGAACAACAACTACTCGGACGACCCCGACAAGGCCGTCTGCTTTCACTGCAGCAATCTACCTAAGCACTTCTTCCAGGACGTCCGCATGGATTTCCAGGAAATCATCGCCGGAACGGTGGGCAAGGAGAACACCTTTGGCACCTGTGTGGGAAGGGTCAAAGCAGGTCCGATGAGTTTTGCCCGCTTCTCGACCGACGACCGTGAAGGAAAAATCCGCGGGTACGTTGGCGAAGGAACCTTCACCGACGATTCTCTCGAAACCTTTGGCGGCGCCGGCGTCGTACGCATCCCCCACTTACAGAAACTCTTGCGCTATATCTGCGAGCGCGGATTCGAACATCACGTCTCCGCAAACTTTTCAACCGTCGCCGCGGCGGTACACGAAGCCGCCACCCGCTACCTCGGCTGGGACATGTACTGGCACCGGGCCTAAGGAGGACAACCGTTGTAATCGTCACCTCGCAAAACTAATGCGCGAGTTTCGTGTCCATATCTTCCAGAGCGATGCCTTTGGTTTCCGGCATCATGAACATCACATAAAGCAGCTGCAGTACCATCATCCCGCAAAAGAAAGCGAAAATTGGAGCCCCGCCAAAACGGTCCGCCAATGCGGGGAATACATTCGCAATGATCGCGGCAAACATCCAATGCGTGAAGCACCCGAACGACTGCCCGGCAGCGCGCACCTCATTGGGAAAAATCTCCCCAATGAAGACCCAGATCACCGCACCTTGCCCCACGGCATGCGAAGCAATAAACGCAAATACAAAAATCGTCATCCCTCCAAACGAGTTGCGGTAGAAAGCCAGGGCGACAAGACCCAGGGAAACGATATAGCCAATCGAACCGATGTACATCAGCACCCTGCGCCCGAAGCGGTCAATCAGCGACAATCCCAGCATGGTGAATACAAGGTTCACCAAACCAATGCCCGCCGTGGAAAGAAGCGCACTGGACTTGCTCAACCCTGTCATTTCAAAAATCCGCGGCGCGTAATAAATGATGGCGTTAATGCCCGACAGCTGATTAAAAAAAGCCAACAAGAAAGCCAAGAGTATCGGCCAGCGGTAGTGCGCGGAGAAGAACGCCTTGCTGGGACTGGCCTCGGCGCGATCTCTCGAGGCCAGAATCGAAGCCAACGTCGCGTCCGCAGCCGCAGGGTCGATCTCTGCCAGAACGCTTCTAGCTCCTTCTAAATCGTTCCGCTTCAGCGCCAGCCAACGGGGGCTCTCCGAAATCAATAAGGTAAGAACCGTGAAAATCAGAGAAGGGATGGCCACGATGCCCAGCATCCAGCGCCAGTCGTTGGGACTATTCGTGCTTTGCAAAAGATAATTGGAAACGTATGCGATCAAAATTCCGAAAACGATATTGAATTGGAACAGCGCCACCAGCAAACCTCTCCTGGAAGGCGGTGCAATTTCCGCAATGTAGAGCGGAGAGACCACGGAAGACGCCCCGATGCAGAGTCCTCCAACCAAGCGGAAAACCATGAACACATAGATGTCTTGCGAAAGCGCCGAGCCCAGTGCCGAAATCAGGAACAAAGCGCCAACCCAAAATAAACTCATCTTGCGCCCCAGCTTGTCAGCGAAGAACCCTCCAGACATGGCTCCCAGGACGGTGCCATACAACGCCATGGATACTGCCAAGCCATGCGTAAAATTGTTCAAATGCCAGATTTTCTGGATGGTTTGTTCCGCCCCTGAAATTACCGCGGTATCTAATCCGAAAAGGAACCCGCTTAGCGCAACCGTCAGGGACCACAGAAGAAGCTTGTGTTTTTTCATAGCGGGCGAGCTTGCGCCGGCAAGTACGGTGATTCGGACATATAGACTTATGCCTCTCCGTCGCCCGAGAGCCTAGTCTTCCCACACCACGGTGTCAACCGCAGGGCGTGTCGGTAGTTCCTTGCGGTTGGTTCCCAGTTGCTCTTGATTATTCTGATGCCCCTCGCGTCAGAAGCTGAGCCGCAGCGACATCTGAATCTGCCGCGCGCTGCCGATCGTCTTCGTGACCTGTCCCAGGCCCGTCGGACATTGATAGAAGTAGCCGCTTACAAATGGATTTCCGCCATTGGACGCACAGGCTGTCGGAGAGGGCACTGCATTCGGTGTATTGACGGTAGACGGGAACGGGCTAAAGCCCAGGTTCTGCGAAACATTGTCTATGGGTATGTCAAAACTGGGATGGTTCGTCAGGTTGTAAACGTCGAGGCTGTACTTCAGGGAAAACCGCTCCGTTAGTTTCGTGACCTTCACCAGCGAAGCATCAGCGCGCTTCTGCCACGCCTGTCGGAAGATGTTGCGTTGCCCCGAAGTGAAATTGGTTTCGTAGACGTCTCCCGGGGGGATTGCGCCGTTCAGGTCGCCTGGATTAAGCAGCGGTACGGTGAAACAGGAAGCTTTGAGCGCGGGGGAATTGAAGTTGTTTCCAATTGCGCCAGTGACCGCGTTCTGCGGCGTGCAACCGGCGGCAAAATTGAGCGGCACAATTGGATTGGTGATTCCGTCGTTGATGCTATAGAAAGCGCTTCCCACCGCGCCCGAGTAATCAATCACGCTATAGGGCTGCCCGCTTTGAAGAATGATCACGCCTTGGATGGCCCAGCCATTCGCTACCTTGCCGGTAAAGGAATTGGCTGACGCCAACTTCGGCAACTCATAGTGATAATTGAAGTTGAAGACGTGCGTGCGATCGAAATCCGATGGGCCATAACCATCCCGCAGATTGAGCGGGTTGTTTCCGTTGTAAAACAGGCCCAAAGCGCTTTGCTCGTCAAGCGAGCGTGAGAACGTGTACGAAACGCCCGCCTGAAGTCCATGGCTCAGCCTCTTTTCGACGTGCGCCTGGAGCGCGTTGTAAGCCGATATCCCGACGGCGGTGTACGCTTCCGACTCGCCCGCGTACCCCATGTAGGGTACACGCAAGTCGACGTTGCCGCCTTCGGACGTAAATTGCATCGGCTGGGATGGCTGACCATTGGCCGCGGGCAGCATCATCGTACAGCCGAGAAATCCCGGGTTGCCGCAGGTCTGCACGGTGTACCCATAGGTGTAAGACTGCACAAAGGGCGACGCGGTCGGGCTCGCGCACACCTTCGCAGTCCCGCAAAGTGGATTCCCCGGCGAAGCAATTCTTGCCTGGTTAAACGGAATGGGGATAATCTCATGCCGGCCAAGGCCATTCACAAATCCGATATCTATCGCTAGATCGTTTCGCGGCTGCCACTGAATATCGAGCGTGCTGTTCATTGTGTACGGAAGCTTGTTGCCCCGCGCGTAAACGCCCAAGTAGAAGGGTATAGCGCCGCCTTCAATTGCGGACCCGTTAGGCAGGATTACACTCGACGGATTTCCCGTGGGTTGAGGACCGAGTGTCGTGCCCCAGGGATTCGAGAGCGTGGTTGTGCACGACTGGAAGGTTCCGGGGAACGTCGTGGGGCAAAACTGCGTATTCACGAAAGGCTGCTGTTGGTTGATCCCGAATGGACCGCCTGCCGAAATTGTCTGCGTAACGCCTGGGGACAAATAGGAATACAGCTCGCCGCGGTCATAGTACATCCCCCAGCCCGCGCGGACTACGACTTTGCTGTTAAACATCTTGGGGCTCCAGGCCACTCCAAAGCGGGGAGCAAATCCCCACTGGCGTCCGGTCAAAGTCGTGCTGCTCACTCCATTTTTACCTGCGACGATGAGACCATTCGAAGTGACCGTGTCTGTTGTTGGATCATAGGCATACTTGGAAGGATCAAAATTCAGCAGTTTGCCATTTTTCTCCGTCAGACCACCGTCCCAATCGAAACGCACTCCCGCAGTAACCGCTAGGTTAGATCGCAGCTGGAATTTGTCCTGGAAATACTCCCCATTCTCCTTGGCTCGCCAGTACCGATTGGCGTCGCCAACCAGAAACAAGGTTCCGTTGTAAATATAGTCGTCGTTGAGTACTCCCTGGAGGAACTGGTTGATGGATTGCGCAGCAATCATCCCTAATTGGTTTCGCCGGTCCCGCGTATTGAGCTGCGTGTAGGCAAAGCTGCTGCCGAACGTCACCGTGTGCCTGCCCAGTGTCCAAATGGCATTCGCTGATGGATTGAATCGGTTCTGAAAGACGCCTGTTAGCGCCCCTTGCGAAGATCCTCCGCCTCCTATGTTCATGGTGTACGGGTAGGACGGAAAGGCCGCTCCGGCCCACACCACGCTAATTCCAGGAAAAACGGGCGAGCCGAACGTGTTTATTGTGCAATCGGCGGCGGTTGCGCCAGTGAGGTTCATACACGCGGACGCGAACTGGGACACGGAAAAGGGCTGATCGATGGTGGAGTACGCCTTTTCTCGAATGAACCCAAAAACCTCCGTAACGCTCAAGTTTGGTTTTACCAGTTGCGTGTGGCTTAGCGAGACCACCTGGCTGCCGGCATCCAGGTGCTGCGAAAATCCTCTAACCATTGAATAGGCGTAAGGAGCAATGGTCGGGTCGTGCTGGTAATAGTATTTTGCGAAGAGGGAATGAGATGAATTTGGGTTCCAGTCCAGGTTAGTGACCGCTTGATGCGCAAAGAAGTGTGCTGTCCCCGGCACTTCCACATCCTCCGGGAAAGCCTCCACCATGGCGCCTGACGAACTGGGGTTGTTGACCACGGCGTTGGGGTTCGCCGAAGGAATGAGGTAGCTGCCATTTGGCAGCTTGTAATTGAACAAGGTATAGGCAATGGGATTGATATCGCCTGGCGCGGTGCCAATCGTCGGGTTGACGGTCGAATCGTTAAGGCCAAGCGAACTCGCCAAGTTGTTGCTATTCGCAATCGCCGCAAGGCACTTGGCCGATCGGTCGGGACAGGAAGCCGCTCCCAGGTTGGGCGGCACAAACCCCCGGGAGATTCCAATTTCTTCGTCGGAAGCGTGGGTGTGCTGATACCCGCCATAAAAGAAGAGTTTGTCCTTCTTGATTGGCGCCCCGAATGCTCCCCCCGCGGTATATCGATGGAGAGCCGGATTCTTCTCGTTCGCGGGTATATTGGGATCGGCATTGAAGAAATACGGGTCGGCGTTCAGCCAATTCGTTCCGCGATGTAGGTAGGCGCTCCCGTGGATATCGTTCGTGCCGGAGGAGGTGCTCATATCGATGTGCGCGCCGCTGGTCGCACCTTGCTGTGCGTCGTACATCGAAGTATTTACCCGTACTTCCGTAATGGTTTCCGGAGCTGGGGAAGGAATCGATTCACCGATGGCAAGGTATACAGACGCGCTACTTTGCACCGGAACGGAGCTTAGGGCGCTGGTACTCCCGATGCCCGTGTTATTCACAACCCGCGCCGAAGCCACGTTGCTGGTGCTTTTGCCATTAAATAGGTTCCTGGCATCCACGCCGTTTAGCAGGTAGGAGTTGCTAGTATCTCGCTGGCCATTGGCCCAAACCGGAGCGTTTCCGAGCCCCGCGTTCGCTCCGGTGCCGGATGACAATTCCGCATTCACGCCGGGGGAAAGAAGAGCCAGTCCGGTGAAGGAACCGGTGGGCAATGGAACCGAATCGATCTGCAATTTGTCCATCACGTAGCCGTTGGTCGTGTCAACGGCGTTCAGCATCGGCGTTTCTTCTACCGTTATGGACTGATCTACGTTTCCGACCTTCAATTCGGCGTTCACAGTCACCGTTCGGTTGGCCTGCACCAGGATGGAGGGAATGTTTTGCGCCTGGAAGCCTTGCAGTGTGAACGTCAGCGTGTAAGGTCCGATGGGCAGGTTCACGAACGAGTAGGCTCCGTTCGAATTTGTCGTCTGCGTGCGCGTCAGCTTCGTCTCATCGCCGACCAAGGACACTATCGCACCGGCAACCGCACCTCCTGAAATATCCGTGACCGTGCCGGTGATGCCACCCAACGTTTGCTGCGCTTGCACTCGAGGGGATAGGACGAACTGGATGCAACAGCACAGGAAGGAAGTGACGACGAAGACGGAATACGTGTTTCTCTTGCTCTTAGTCATTCGCAACGGCCTCCTGAAATTGTCGAGATACACTTGGCCGATTAAATCCTCCCAGGACTCTCTCGGAACAGCTGTTTAGTAAAACGATTCTCCGGCCTCTCATGACCCTGTGGCCGGAACGCAAAATGTTGGGAACAAACTATTCCAATTTCACGGCAATGGCGATGAATTTTTTGATTCGAAATAATCTGTTTTCCTCTGCCTGTGGAAAACTCAACACAAATTCCTTTGCAGTGGCGAAGCTTGCTGCGCCAATCCTCGGCCCGGCGTTTGAGAGTCTGAATTGCATCCGTGGATCAAACGACTTAACTCTTGACTAGGGGCGCTTCTTCTCTGCGCCTTTGCAGCAGAAACCAAACCATCCCCGCGCACAAATACGCGAGATAAATGAACGGCAGCTTCCCGTAAGGCCCTTCCGGAATCGGATAAAGGTTGCCGATCAACGCCAGCAGCATGGCCGTGAACGCCAGCCACGGAATGATCCGCGCTCCAGGCCGATACGCCCCGTGGTCGCGCAAATAGCGCGGCAAGGCCACGCACACCAATGCATACGCCACAATAAATCCGTAAGTCGCCAGCGAACCCATCCAGCCATACACATCCAACCCGCTCGCGCCACGCGCCGCCAATACCGCCACCGGCGCAACCGACGCGATGCCCGTCACCATAATGGCTCGGCCCGGCGTCTCGTGCCGCGCATGAGTCACGCGCAACGAGCCGGGCATCAGCCCGTTGTGCGCCATGAGCAACAGCACGCGCGCCGCCGCCGTGATACACGCCAGCGTTCCTGCAAACATGCTCACCAGTACGCCAATATCAATGAGCAACCCGAGAATCGGCACGCCGCCGACACTCGCAAGCACACGCATCGGCGCTTCGCTTTTTCCCAGGTCTTGCCCAACCGTGCGGAGCCCAAGCACTTCGGTGTAAGCGCAAAGAATAAAAACAGCGCCTGCCAGCAGCGCGCTCTGGATCACCGCGCGCGGAATTGTTCTCAACGGATTGCGCGCTTCCGCGCCCAGCGTCGTCGCACTCTCGAATCCCACGAAGCTGAAGAGCGCCAGCACCAACCCAAGGCGCAGCCCGCTTCCCGTCATCCCGCGCAACCGCAGCTGCGTCCAATCCAAATGCAGGCCATGCCGCAACAAAACGAGCGAGACCACGGTCACAATCAGCGTCACGGAAACCGCTTCGATCCACAGCATCAGCCGCGCCGAAATTTTTACGTCGCGCCATGCAATCCCGATCGATATCGCGGTCACCAGCAACGCCAGAAAAACGGCCGAAGCGATGCGCCCGGTGGCATCGTGAAGCAGCAGGTTGGCATAGTGATAGAAACCGCCGATCACGCTCGACCCCGTCGCGATATACGCGAGCAGCAAGCTCCAAGCCGCCGTGGCCCCGAGCGACGGAGGAAGAATCATCGAAGCATAGGTATAAAGCGAACCAGGCGATGACGAGTACCGTGCGAACCGGCTGATGCACAACGCCACCAGAAGGATCGCGGCCGTCGCCAGCACATAAGCGAGCCACGTTCCGTTCCCCGCCAGCGCGCAAACCAGCGGAATCGTCGCTGCCGGCGTCGTCGTCGGCGCGATCGTGGAAACGGACTGCGCCAGAGTCTCCATCGGGGAAAGCGCATCGCGGCGCAATCCGTAACCGCCAGAATGTGAACCCGTTTGGTTAGGCGTTTCCATCAAGGGCCGTTCCTCTATCGTGCTCAAATTCGAATGAGAATAAAGGCGGCTACGATACAGGTCTCGTAGATTCGGTGCAAGGTGAAACTGCGGCCAGGAAGAACTTCAGTATCTCTCGTGCTTATCAATAATCGTTCGAACGAAACCTACGCTGGAACAAAAAGCCCGTCACAATCCAGCTTCAAACGCTCGGAAACGCCGCTCCAGTTCCCATTGCTGGCCAGCCTTTTCATTGGGTCCCAGAAAATCAGCGCACCGCGAAGAAAATTTCTCCGCCCCTAGCGGATCCTGCGAGCAAGCCGGCACAACGTGATTGAACTCATCCGGCGCGCTCCACAAACTCGCCCCGCGCAAAAAACTGTGCTCCAGGCTAGTGCGCGCCATCTTCTTCAAGTCCGCGTAACGCAAATCGTACGTCTGCACCGCGCGCATGTATTCGTGCGTCATGTCGATGCGTGAAACGCCCTCATCGTCTGTTGAGAGTGCCACCGGCACTCCAAATTGCCGGTACAGCGGAAACGGATGATCTTTGCCGCTCACTCCCAAAATCATGTCGTTGCTTGTCAAACTAATTTCCACCATCACGTGCTTCGCCGCCATCTCTTTCATTAGCGCGTGCGGCTCGTTCTCGTACATGATGTCGACGCCATGCCCAATGCGTTCCGCCTGCGCCTGCTCCACCGCCAGCCGAATGTGGCAGCACAGCCCCTCGTACGGCACAACCCCTGGAGTGATTTCCCCCGCATGCAAGCTCAAATGCGTTTTCGGATACAGCGCGTGAAGGAACGCCACCATGCGCATGTGTACCGCATAGTCGTTCATCGCCGTGTACCCGTCCTCCGGCATCACATAATTAATCCCCACAAAGCGCGGATCTTCCGCTGCCGTCTCAAAGCACAACAGCGTTTGCGCAAAAACGACCTGCTTCGGCAACCCCCGCAAAACCTGGCAGAGGTAGCGCACCTGCACTCCGCAAGTGGCCATCGCGTCTTTCTGCCCGCAGTGCTCGCGCGTGCGTCGCAGTGCTTCCGCATGATCCAACGCCGCGCTGGCCGGCGCGACTTCATCGCGAATCCCGCGATCCAGCAAATCCTTGCGGAATTTGCCGAAGTCCTCCTGCCAGCCAATCTCCATCGCCAGCTTGGCCGTGTTGGGAAACTCCGGCGTGTGCATCAACTCCAGATACTGCTCGTTCTGCGCCGCCGCTCGCGTCGCCACCTCATCGATCCACTCGCCGAGATGCCGGTGATCCGTCCCCCCGAATTTCCCAAACGCATCAAAAAAATGATCGTGCCCCGTCACCCCCGGCGAAGGCACGAATCCGCGCATCGAAAAAGCATCCACCAGCGCATCAAAGAGGTGCTGATCTCTATAAGCCGCCGCCGCCGGAACCTTTCCTTCTCCGCAAGCGGGCTGCTCCCCGCCACTATCCGAAGAGCCCGGTGCCTTCGCGAAAGCCATCTTCGCCACTTCCACGCACAAATGATCTTCCGCCGCCGCACGAATCCACGACTCCGCGTAAACCGCTCCGCTCAGATGATTGTGCAAATCTCCGCCCTTCGGCATCCCCAGCAGAAAGTGCCGTAGCTGCAGGGGATTCTGCCGCGCCGCTTGCAGATTGAGCTCGGCCTTTTGTTCGGGGTTTTTCTGTGCCGTCGAAGCAGGCGAAGCCTTCTCTTGGGCCAAGCCAAGCGCAGCGGTCATCAATAAAAGAGCCAGGACGCACAATGAACTGGAGTACGAAACTTTCCGCAAAGGACTCAACTCTGCATTCTTCATGATGTTTTCCTCCAGCACATGTCAATCGCCCAAATGCACCGCGCCACAAGCTGTGATATAGATTCCCATTCGTTCGCTGCACAGCATATCAGGCAGATCAAGTGTTCGGGGGCCTCATGAGCAAGCTCAGGACTCGATGCGTTCTACTTTTGATGGTGCTCGCCGTTTTCCCGCTGCTTCTTTCCCCCCAAACCACGCCCCCCACAAAGCCAATTCAAATCAAAGTTGTTGTCGTCGCCATGTTCGAACGCGGCGAAGACACTGGCGACACTCCCGGCGAATATCAACTGTGGGTCGAGCGCGAGCACCTCGATCAAATACTTCCTCTCCCCGCCGGCTACCACCATGTGCGCCTGAACAAAGACGGCGTCCTTGGCATCCTCACCGGCGTCGGCACTGCCAAGGCCGCTGCTTCCGTGATGGCCGTCGGCCTCGATCCGCGCTTCGATCTTTCAAAAGCCTACTGGCTCGTCGCTGGAATCGGCGGAGGCGATCCCGCGGATGTCTCGCTGGGCTCCGCAGTCTGGGCCGAACACGTCCTCGATGGCGATCTCGCCTACGAAATCGATGCCCGCCAAATTCCCGAAAATTGGCCTACCGGCTACGTCCCCCTGCGCAAAGCCACTCCGTACGAACAACCCGTCCGCAAAGAACTCGAAGGCGAAATCTACACGCTCAATCCCGAACTTGTGAACTGGGCCTTCCGCCTGACAAAAGATGTGCCGCTTGCTGATTCCGATTCGTTGCGCACTTCGCGAGCCCGCTTCAAGGAATTTCCGAACGCACTGAAGCCCCCGTTCGTCACCCACGGCGACACCCTCTCCTCCAGCACCTTCTGGCATGGCTCAAAAATGGACGAATGGGCCAACGCCTGGACCCGCTACTACACCGGCGGCACCGGCAATTACATGGTCGCGGCCATGGAAGACACCGGCACCATGCAAGCCCTCACTCTCCTGAGCCAAGCCGGCCGCGTCGATCTGCAACGTGTCCTCGTCCTCCGCACCGTCAGCAATTACGACCGCGAACCCCCCGGCGCCACCGCCGCCGACAGCCTCAGGACCATGGTCTCCGGCAATTATTCCGCCTATTTTCCCGCCCTGGAAGCCGCCCAAATCATCGGCGACAAAGTCGTCCGCGACATCGTCGAGCATTGGCCCGCCCGCGAGTCCACTCTTCCGCATTGACCGTCGCAGTTCTCCCGGCCGATTCCGTCAGGGCACGGCGTCAGCCGTGCCGAAACGCACCCAAAATAATTTAGAGTCTTGCACCAACCACGAGTCACGAATCAACCGGTCACCTTCCCCCCACCGTTTGACACGACAACACTCCCGTCCTATAGTGACCCACCTTTTATTGTGGTAAAAAGGAAAACCGTTTGCTAGAGCGCATTTTCCATCTCCAAGAAAATCACACCACCATCCGCCGCGAACTCCTCGCTGGCCTCACCACCTTCATGACCATGGCTTACGTGGTGGTCGTCAACCCGCGCATCCTTTCCGAAGCCGGCATGCCCGTCGAAGGCGTTCTCTTCGCCACCTGCATTTCCGCCGCAATCGCCACGCTCATCATGGGCCTCTGGGCCAACTATCCCATCGCCCTCGCTCCCGGCATGTCCCTCAACGCCTACTTCACCTACTCCATCGTCCTTGGCCGCGGCGTTCCTTGGCAGACCGCCCTCGGCGTCGTCTTTCTCTCCGGCCTGCTTTTTCTGATCCTCACTCTCACCAACATCCGCGAGCAAATCGTCAACGGCATTCCCAACTGCCTCAAGTACGGCACCGCCGCCGGTATCGGCCTTTTCATCGCCTTCATCGGCCTGCGCAACGCGAAAATCATCGTCGCCAATCCCGCCACCTTCGTCAGCATCGGCAAATTCTCCGACAAGGAAGTGCTCCTCGCCGCCGCTGGATTAATTGTCATCTCTATCTTGATGGCCCGTCGCATCGGCAGCGCGATTCTCCTCGGCATCGTCGCCGTCACCCTTGCTGGAATCCCGCTCGGTCTCGCACACTGGCCCGATCATTTTTTCTCGCTGCCGCATCCCTCCGGAACATTTCTCAAACTCGATCTCCGCGCCGCCACCAGCATCGGCTTCGGCGAACTGATCTTCGTCTTCTTTTTCGTCGATCTCTTCGACAACGTAGGCACGCTCGTCGGCGTCTGCGAAGAAGGCGGCTTCCTCCGCGATGGCAAACTCCCCCGCGCCAGCCGCGCGCTGCTCGCCGACGCCTTCGGCACGATGTTCGGTGCCCTCACCGGCACCTCCACCGTCACCAGCTACATCGAAAGCGCCGCTGGAGTCGCCGCCGGCGCCCGCACCGGCCTCGGGAACCTCGTCATCGCCGCCATGTTCCTCGTCGCCATGTTTTGCGCCCCGCTCGTCGCCGCCATTCCTTCTTACGCTACCGCTCCCGCGCTCATCCTTGTCGGCGCGCTCATGTGCGGCGCCGTCGCCCGCGTCACGTGGGACGATTTCAGCGAGGCCTTCCCCGCCTTCATGACCCTCGTCGCCACGCCGCTCACCTTCAGCATCGCCACCGGCCTCAGCCTCGGCCTCCTGTCCTTCACCTTCATCAAAGTCGGCACCGGCCGCCACCGCGAAATCAGCCCCCTCATCTGGGTTCTCAGCGTTCTCTTCCTCCTCCGCTACGCCTTCCTCGGCTCTGAATAACTCAAGCCGTCAGTTTTCCGGCATCGCCAAATTACCCGCGCCACCAACAGTGGCCTAGTTTCCGATTGCTGCGTTAGGCAGGCGCGTCGTTACTAGGGCGATGCAGGGGTGAGGGGAAAGCTTGACCACAGAAGGAGGGGAGGTTAGCGTCAGGTAAATACCGTATGAAGTTGCCGGACAATCCAATGAACCCTTCGATTGCGCCGATCACCAGCAACGACGCCGACCATGGCGTCGCCGAAATCCGATCGAACCTGCGCAGGGCGGAGCGCCGCGCACTGTGGATGTGGGGCAATGCTGTCATCATCATTCTGAGCCTGGCGGCGCTGCTGGTGTCGTTCTCGGTTTCTCTCTATCTAAAAGGCGCGAAGACTATTTTCGGATGGGATCTGAGCCTCGCGGTGCGCGTACTCGTAGGGCTGGTGTTGGTTTTTACCGCGCATATGATTTATCAGCACTTCAGGCTGCGCACCATTCAAAAAGAACTGGCAGAGCAGCAGATTGAGGCCGAAGTCTTCCGCCGTCTTGCCATGTACGATCCACTAACCGGGCTGCACAACCGGCGATTCGCAGAACAGCGCCTGCGCGCGGAAATTGCGCGGTCGGAGCGGCGCGGGCTCTCCATGACCGTGGTGCTGCTGGACCTCAACGACTTTAAGAAGATCAACGATGGATACGGACACCTGGTGGGCGACTATGTCCTGAAAGAATTCGCCAAGTGTTTGAGCCATGCCACGCGCGGCTCCGATCTTGCTGTGCGCTGGGCCGGGGATGAATTTATGTTGCTGCTGCTCGATTGCGAAGTAGAACAATTGGCGGTGGTGCTCAAGCGGCTCGAAGGATTTACAGTTGTAGTCCACGGCAAGACGCTGGCAGTTTCGTTTTCCTTGGGATGGAAAGCGTTCGAGCCCGGCGATAGTTTTGAAGGATTGATCGAAAAAGCCGATCGCGATTTGTATACCCACAAAGCCGCAGCTAAGTCGCCCAAAGAATCGTTAACCGTGCCGGTCTAGTCGCACTATCGGCTCACAAATTGCAGCATGGTCCGTCCATTGATTGACATGAATCTTGCTTTTTAATAGGGTCGGAATCCCGTGACCCGAAGCCAGCAGCCTGCATTGACACTCTTTGCCGTCGGAATGATCGGTCTCGGTATCCTTGCCCTGGTCTATGGCGATTTCGCATTAGTGTGGCAGCCCGTCGCCGCCTGGATCCCAGGCCGGACGGCTCTCGCCTATGGTTCGGGCCTCATCATGCTACTTGGCGGTGCTGGGCTCCTTTTAACCGCCAGTGCGGCATTCTCGATTCGCATCCTGTTCCCATATCTTATAATTTGGCTCCTGCTGAAGGTGCCCGCTCTTCTGGTGGCCCCGCAGATGGAAGCTGTTTGGCTCGGCTTTGGAGAGCTTGCCGTTCTTCTAAGTGGCGGATGGGTTTTGTTTGCCAGGCTGGCCGCGCTGCGAGAGGGATCGCCACTCACATTCGCCACGGGCGAGAAGGGCATCCGCCTTGCGCGGATACTCTTTGCAGTTTCTGTCCTGCCGATCGGACTCTCCCATCTTGTGTATGTGAAGGAAACCGCCGAATTGGTGCCAGCGTGGCTTCCTTATCGCGTTGGCTGGGCTTACCTGACTGGCGCCGGACAGATCGCCTGCGGTCTCGGCGTGCTCTTCTCGATCTTTCCGCGGGTGGCCGCGAGGACGGAAGCAGGCATGATCAGCCTGTTTACGCTTCTCGTTTGGGGTCCTGCGATTTTTGCCGCCCCGAAGACGCGGCTGCCGTGGACGGCGTTCTTCATCTCCTGGGCCATCGCGTCTGCCGCCTGGGTCGTAGCCCAAAACATTTTGCCGAAGCTGTCTCCCAAGCCCGTGGTTTGACCGCAGATCCTATCGACATTTCAACGTTAACGCTCGACTAGTCTGAATGTGTAGGTCCACCAGCACTCCCCGCCGCAACATCAGTCTTCATCCCCAGCGCCTTCAAATATCCCTCGTTCACCCGGCACTTCTGCAGTCGCACGCTCTCCAGCAACTCCGCAAACGCACGCGTGATGGTCTCCTGATCAGGCCGCGCCTTCAGCCGCTCTTCCACATGCCCCGTGCCGCGCGGCAGCTTTGCGAACTCCACGATCTTTCCCCAATCAGCGGGCGGGATAATGTTGACCACCACCGACGGTTTTCCCATCCTCTTGTACGGCCAGAAGGCCCATCCGATGTTGTTTTTCTTCAATGTGTTCACGAATTGCGCGATCCACTCGTCAGTATTCTCCCCGGACTCGCCCATCCAGATCGGCACATCATAGCGTTCGCGAAAGTCAACGTATTGCTGGATCCCGTTCTCATCCGGCGGCGACCAATATTTGTGAAACGTGTACGCCACGTTTCCATCGAACGGTTTCCCGAACACTGAAAAGTTTGTGTCCCACCGCGCCCCACCCAGAAAAAGAATATGGTGAGCATCCACTTTTCGTATTTCCCCCGCCAATTTTTTGTACAGTGGCTCAAGCTTGGGATTCAAAGGCGCCAGCTTGGGAAAATGGGGAAGCGGCTCATTCAGCAGGTCATATCCGAGTACCATCGGCTCATCGCGATAGTGCGTCGCCAGCCGCCGCCAGATGGCTACCAGGTGCTCTTGCTCTTGGGGACTATCGTATAGCCAGGGATATCCCGCGCTGTCATCGATGTTCGCGCCCGTCTGTCCGCCCGGCGCCGCATGCAAATCAAGCATCACATAAAGGTTTTCCGCTTTGCACCACGCAATCAGCCTATCCAGCAATGGAAAACCTTCCGCGTCGTCGCTTTCAAACAGGCTGTAATGCAATGGAACTCGAATGGCGTTGAACCCCGCCCGGTACAGCAGCGCAATGTCCTCCCGCGTAACATAGTTCTCGCGCCACTTCTGCCAGAATGCCGCCGACCCTTCCGGCCCAAGGAGCTCCAGCACCAGCGCCCGAATCTCAGTGGGAGATTGCGGCCCGCCCTCGAACAGCCACATGTACCCTTCCGGCACCATCCAATTCCCAAGATTTGTCGCCCGAACAAGTAGCGCCTTGCCGCCCGCATCCACAATCTGCTTGTGCTCGGTGTGCGCAAACTGCGCGCCTGCTTGCACTGTCCATACCGACAGAAGCGCCAGCAACACCACAAGTCTGAACTTGATCATGTTTTTCTCCGCCGGAAAGCCTACACCAAACTCGCGGCTTCTGGCAGTTCGGATGTTCGTCCCGATCCGATTTTGCCATTCGGGCATGGTCACCAAGTTTAGGTCTACAATACGCTGCGTGGATCACCATACAGTAGCGATCGTCAGCATTACAGGTACTTGTCTGGATGTGCTGGGCAGTCTCTATCTCGCCTACGACCTCTTGGGTGGACAACACGGTCCGTTACGCCTGCTTACGCGAGCGGTAACCTACTCCGTCGTCTTCGGCCTCGGCTACGGCCTCGGCCTCGGTCTCTTCTTTGGCCTGGCTTCCGGCATCGCCACCGGTATCACCTTGTCGATTGAATTCAGTCGCGCATCTCGCGGTCTGGATCATTACTCCTTGCTTTGGGAAGGACTGTTTTCCGCCATCCGGGGATTCGCTTTCGGAGCCGGACTGTACGGCATTGTGGGCTTCGGATTCGCCATCGCATTTGCCATTCTCATTACCGCCGGCCAAGTGTTGGCCTACTCTCGTGGCATGCGTCCCGCCACGGATTACTCGGCGTCTCGCCGTCCACGACTTTCG
>Ga0210409_10004038_pt1 | contig 16000 bp, 15 predicted proteins | sample IncBWH17MmetaG_FD_161649 | JGI IMG/M metagenome (GOLD analysis project Ga0210409, IMG submission 161649) | Forest soil microbial communities from Barre Woods Harvard Forest LTER site, Petersham, Massachusetts, United States - Inc-BW-H-17-M | ecosystem: Environmental > Terrestrial > Soil >...
GGGAAGATCTCGGTAAGCAATCCATCGATGGTCTGGAGGTGGTAGGCACGCTGGAGACGGGAGTCATCGAGAGCGGCGCAATTGGCAACAATAGTCCAATGTTGGTGAAGCGGGAGTTTTGGTATTCGCCCCAACTTGGCATCAATCTCATCAGCAAGCGGCAAGACCCGCGATTCGGCACGCAGAATTTCGAGGTTTCCGACATTGTTCTCGGCGAGCCTGAGGCGCGAATCTTCGAATTGCCCAGCGGTTTCAAAGTCATCGACCTGCGGAGAACGACGACCTCTTCCTCCCCGGCTCAGTCTCCCAACTAACTTGGCAGCCGAGGACGATACAAGACCGGTTATTGTCGCCGAGAACCCGCTCATATTCCGACCGGGGTTGTGAGTGTAATCGCCTGTGGGTGTTGAAAAACCCTGTGATTGGGTCGGACCGTGTGCGAGCTGTGTAGGTGCTGCCCATTTTCTTTTTCTCATTTCTAAGTAGTGAGAAGCTGGGGCGCTTTCGGTGGGCCTAGGAAACGCACCAATGGCTTGATATTCTGTGCAACCGCAGCCAGGAAGAACTGCTCGCGCACGAATTTTATTCGTCGTAGACGCAAGCGACGCAGCCCGATTTGATTCTTCAGTTCCGCGAACAGGGCTTCTACTTTCTTCCTTTGCCGCTGTACCTTGGCAAACTCGGGCGTGTTCGCTAACTCCCGTGCGCGTTGCCGCGCCGGTTCGTGCTGATGGATAACCAGGCATCGGAAAGCCGCCCTCGTGCATTGCGGTCGGAGCGCGCACGGGCCACACCGTTTGCGGGTCCCGATGTAAATCCAGGCGTGATTGCGATGACTTTGGCCGCCGTAGTTCAGGGGCTGGCCGGCGGGGCAGAGATAGCGATCGTGTTCCGGTTCGTAAGTGAAACGCTCGGGACCGAAGAAGGGACTCCTCTTTCTGTGGATACTGTCGCGGGTCCGCATATAGGGAGTGATGTTACGATCCGCTAACCACTGTAAGAACTCCCCGTTCCCATACGTCGTGTCGGCTGCCACCGATTCGGGCGCTCGTCGTTGCCATTGCGTAAAGCGAGTGAGCATGTCTTGCGCGGCCACGGTTTCCTGGCTCATCCGGGCTGCGGTCGCCTGCACTCCCACGATTACGCAACTGTGATTGTCGACCAGATAGTTGTCGTAGTAACCGAGACGCGCCGGTGTGCCCCCTTTGGTCGCGTAGGTGGAATCGGGATCGGTCGTCGATACCTGATCCTGCTGGTGCACTGGCTCTTTCACAGGGTTTTGCTCTTCCACTTCCCGCAGGTACTGGCGCACGGTGTGGTGCACCTGCGCTGCCTCCGCCAACTGCTCTCGCGGAATGCGGCTCTCCTTGGCCGCGTTCGCTTCCACGAAGCTGCCATCCACCGACAGATGCTTCCCCTGTACCAGTCCAACTTCCACACACTGGCGCACGATCTGTTCAAACAGCTCCTCGAACAGCTTCGATTCCTGAAACCGTCCATGACGGTTTTTCGAGAACGTGGAGTGATGCGGGATCTCCTGATCGAAGCCCAGACCAGTGAACCAGCGCCACGCCAGGTGCATGCGCAGTTCCTCCACCAGTTTCCGCTCTTTCAGCTTCTCGCGCACGAAGGCAAAGCTGATGTGCTTCTCAATCAGCCGCAGCAGATGAGTCTCTGGAACCTGATCTTCCAGGCGGAAGTAGTAGAACAGAGCTTCGGAGCGGTCGTGTTGCCCCATCATGACTAGCAAACCTCCGAGAATCGCGATCCACAGCATGGCAAGCAACCCGTTCGCTGGTGATGCCGAACAAATAGCCGATCAGCAGAATGCGGGTACCGCGAGCGCCAAGGCAGACGCTGCGCGTGCTTGCGCTACAGGCCGGAGCGGTGCTGGCCGCAATGGCACCCGTCTACTTTCTGAACCTGTAAACTTCTACTGTCGCTAAATCGCCATTACACTCATTGACCTATACTCACCGTGTCCGAAGTTTTCGGCAAGGAGAGTTGCAATGAAGATCAAGAGTTCCCTACTCGTCCTGATATTCGCTCTGGCGCCCGCGATGTGGACGCAGGACAAACCCCCACAAGCACCTCCCGGCCCCGCCAGTGGTAACCAAATGCGGGCCGAGCATCGCCAAGAAATGATGGAGATGCATAAACAAGAGATGGAGGCCGTGAGAGCCGACATCGAGAAGATGAAGTCCTCGCTCGCTCAGATGAAGGCTAACCTCCTCACGATCAAGGATCCGAACGAGCTATCACGCTGGCGAGACAATGTGGATATGTGGGAAACGGTGATTACCCACATGGACCGAATGCAAAGGAACATGGAATCGACGGGGCCCGGCACGATGCACGGCCATGGCATGGGCGGCCCGCCTCCTACTCCGCCAAGCGAAAAGAAACCTGAGTAAGCGCACGAAGTACCGTCGCTCGCAAGCAGGGGACGACCCAAAGCCTTCGCGTTCTACCTGCGGAGGTTTCCCATTTATATAGGTTCGCCAAAGCCAAGGCTACAAGCCCACGAGCGCGCCCAATCACTGGTTTGAAGCTGTTGACGTAATATCACGATTTCACTTGGCCGGGATCAGATCGAACTTGCCAGAGCTTTCGGTATAAAACAGGGCGCCTTCTTTCTTGTCGCCGCCGCTCCAGTGTTTATGCCCTCCGGGGACGCGGAGAAAGTCGCCCGGGCCTACGCGTTTCTCGCCGGCTTCGTCCTTGTAGAGATAGGCACCTTTAATGCCTACGATCCATACATCGGCGGTATGGGTGTGCCAGCCAGCATCCCATCCGGGCACGAATTTCGTGTACGTGCCAGCCGCGCCGGAATTTGGGTCTCCCCACAGCGTCGCGGAGGAAACACCTGCTCTGCCGGCATTCGGCAATTCAGTAAAACTCGCATGATTCGGATCAGCGAAGGTAACCTTGTCCCCTTGCGCCTGAAGGCGGCCAGTGGACCATGCCACGATGAGTCCCAAAGCGATTGCCAACATCCACAATGATCGACGCATACATCCTCCTTAGTCTTTTATTGATTGTTAGTGAGGCGGACGCATTGTACACCTCGGCGAGAGCGAAGGATTGGAGCTCCCCACCGTCAATAGAGTGGTTTACGATAAATCGCCATATCACTCATTGAGCGGGTCAGCCAAATGCTCAATGAGTGCTATCGCCTGTTTACAACAGCTGAGAATTTCATTGGGGCTGCGGCAGCCCCACCCGGTGCAATAGGGCGGCATACCGGGGGTCGGAGAGAACACTGTCCCAAAACGGGTCTATCGCGAGAAAGAGCATGCCCGCTGAACGTTCCTCGTAACCCTTTTCCAGCAGACGAAAAACCTCGTCTTTCTCGCCTAGCCCCGCATAAATCGTTGCGAGCTGATAGAAATCAACATAGCTGTGCGAGGACAGTCCCTCAACTTCTTTGGCGATCTTTAGCGCATCGGCACGCCTCCCCGAAACGGCGTAAACCCAACCCAGGCCGTCAGCAACCAACTGGTTCTCCGCTGCGACAGTCTTGTCCTGATCGGCAATTTTGTCGTACTCGGCAAGGGCTTGGGGATACATACGTTTCGACGCGTACGACCAAGCCAGCTGAGCGCGAATGAATGCAGCGTTCGGATATAGATCAAGAGCCTTCTGGAACTGAGGAATCGACTCGTCGTATCGGTGCATAATCAAATACGCGTGCCCCAAACCGCCAAGTGTTTGCGCTGTGATGGGGTCAAGGTCCTGCGCTCGCTTTAGCTCGGCCAATTCGTCAAATCGCGCCCTCGTGAACAGGCATTCGGCGTACCGGTGGTGGGAGGTAGCACTGTTGGGGTTCAGTTCGATAGCTGCCTTGAAATCTCGCTCGGCGGTTGGCCAGTCCCAATCGTAAAACCACTCAGCATAGGCCAGGGCGGCGTGGGCTTCGCCGAGCGTATCATCCAGCTGCAACGCCTTCATTGCTGCCGCTTTCGCTTTCGGAAGAGTCTCGCCGGGTGATAGATAGTTTAGTCCCCCTCCGAGCCAATTGTAGGAATCAGCCACACCCACGTATGCCATAGCGTAGCCGGGGTCTTTGTCGATTGCCTGCTGAAAATACTCGATGCTCTTTTTTAGTCCTTCGGCTGCACTTTGGTTCGCGAGATAACGACCCTTCAGATATAGCTGATAAGCCTCAGGATTTGTCGCGGACCGCTTCGCCAAACGTGCCTTGTCTTCGCTTGTCAGCCGTAGCCGCAAGTTCCCGGATATAGCAGTGGCGATCTCCTGTTGGATGAAAACAACCTCTGAGAGCTTGCGGCTGTACTGCTCGCCCCAAAGCTGTTTGTCCTGCTGTGCGTCCACGAGTTCGGCGCTTACCGAGAGGTCGTCGCCACGCTGAACCACTCTGCCCGTGACTAAAGCGTCGACGCCAAGCTCTTTCGCCACCTTCCTCGGCTCGATGTCACGCCGCTTGTAACGGAAGGCGGACGTGCGCGAGATCACTTTCACATTCGGGAGCCCCGACAGCCTGTCGATGATGCCCTCCGTGATGCCATCGCTCAGGTATTCCATGGACGGATCCGCACTGACGTTGGCAAAGGGTAGTACCGCAACTGAGTTGATGTCCGTGCGATTGCTTCTGCCAAAATAGAACGCTGCCGCCGCGATGACTGCTACCACGGACACGATAGCTATCACACCCATCAACGACGGCCGTCGTGACAAGCGGGGGGTTGCAGCACCGCTCGATACTGCCACAGACTTTCCCGTTTCCGTGTCGCGCTTCAGACGCTTGAGATCAGCCTTAATGTCGGATGCGTGTTGATACCGAACCTCGCGGTCCTTTTCCAGCGCTTTGCCGACAATCTCTTCTAGCTTCAGCGACACGTCAGGATTCAATCGGATTGCTGGCGCTGGGGCACGATTGAGAATCGAGTCAAAGATCAGTCCCGAAGTGTCGCCACGAAATGGGAGTGAGCCTGTGCACATTTCGTAAAGCACAGCGCCGAACGAGAACAGGTCGGTTCGGGCATCCAATTCCTTTCCCTTGACCTGCTCTGGCGACATGTATGCGACCGTTCCGAGCGTCGAACCGGGACTGGTCAGGTGTTCCTCGGATTCGATGGTCGGGGCGCTCATGCCAACGCTCTCCGGTTTGAGCGTGACTTTCGCCAAACCAAAATCCAGAATCTTGGCATGCCCGCGCTCGGTGACAAAAATGTTGGCAGGCTTGACGTCACGATGAACGATTCCCTTCGAGTGGGCGGCATCGAGTGCGTCGGCGATCTCAATCGCGAGAGCCAGTAAGACATCGCCCTCAACTGGTTTTCCCGCAATAAGGTGTTTCAGGGTTGCACCATCGAGAAATTCCATGGCGATGAAGGACTGGTCACCGTGTTTGCCAATCTCGTAGATCGTGCAGATATTCGGGTGGTTCAAAGCGGAAGCTGCACGGGCTTCGCGACGGAACCGTTCCAGCGCCTGCGGGTCCTTGGCTAGGTCTTCAGGGAGGAATTTCAGGGCGACAAAGCGACCAAGGTCGGTGTCCTCGGCTTTGTAGACCACACCCATCCCACCACCGCCCAGCATCTCGATGATGCGGTAATGCGAGATGGTTTGTCCGACCATGGAATCGGGGCAATGTTAGGCGCGGGGCGAGGGCAAGTCAATGAAAGCCGAGGAGTTGGCGGTATCTCGAAGGGATAGCTGGCGTAACATCGCGATTACACTCATTGACGCTGCCCAAGACTCACGACGCGAACCCCACAACGGCGAGAACCAAAAGGCATAGGAAAGAGCAAACGAAGGTTGGCGTCTCCAGCGGGCCTTTACCTACGATACCGGCGACTATCGCGAACAGTGAAGTCGCGAAGATGATTCGATGGGCCAGCATCGAGATGGGATGGTAAGGCGTAAGGCTGCTGCTCACGGTCGCATAGACCATCAGCAGGAGGATAGTAATCAAGGAAACGGTACAAGCTGAAAACCCGAAGGTTGTGACGCCACTGCGCCACTTTGATAGCACCAATTTGGTCTCGGCTCGAGACCAGCGAAGCCACGTTCTGCCGACGTAAAAGCACAGTGCAAGCAGGAATGCGCCGAAAAACACGTCTTCCATGTGACAAACCTACTCCGACAGATTTTGGTGGTCCAGTTACTTTGGCGCAGTACATCCGAGCGTCCGTGGTTGACGAAAAATCGCGATAGCACTCATTGATCCAATTGAGGGGGGAGTGTGGTTGCTGAGTTTTCCTGAAAAAGCGGGTCCCCTGTGAACCCTCCGGGGAAGACGCAATTCCAATTGACGAGACTAGGCGATTACACTCACAACCCTCGCCATGCGGCGGGGCGAAAGATCGCGAAAGTAGCGATGGCCCGGAAACTGGCGGTCGAGTTGTACTGGATGTGGCGGCGGGGATGGGACGACAACAAAATGCAGCAGCTCGGTTCGCACGCGGGAGAGCCCGGAAATCGCCATGGTGTGCAGTAAATCACCGCCGTAATGATTGGGTATCCCGCTCCCCTTTACCGGGGAGTTCGAAGTAGTAATCATGATCGAGGTTGCGATCGAAGAGATGGTTGGGTCGGACTGAGTTCCTGACCCGAACGATTAGAAGCGAGCCCAAGGTTGGCCTGGCAAATCTCAATCAGAGCGAGATGGCGCTCTTCTCTGAGTACATGCCGCAGTGTGCTTAGAAACGTGCTTGACACCGCCGACATTGTAAGAGATGGCGATTTTTCGGCAACAATCAATGCGGGCCGCTGCCAGGGCGGTCCACGGCCTCATGGGAGAGGCCGGATCTTCAAACCGAACTCATAGCACAGTCTTCAGACGGAACCAGAAGTCTTCCTCACCATAATATTGCCCTTGTCGGAGTGGACCTCCAGGTGTTGTCCTCCGCCATTGATCGGTCCTCGCACTCGCGATTGCTGACCGCCGCCAACCATAACCATTGGGAAATCAAGACGGACATTCCCATCCCCGCTTTGAACATCGAGATCCGTAGAGAAGTCTTCTGGTAGGCGAAGGTCAACATTTCCATCACCCGTCCGCACCGCCCAACCGGAGCTCATTTTGGAGCCATGATTTATTTGCGCGGCAATATTGCCGGTGACAGTGTGAAGACTGGCAGCAGAGAGGGTGCCGTCCACCTGAAGATCTCCGTGTCCACTCTCGACGTCCAGGGTCCCCCCGATACCAAGCGCCTCAATGTTGCCTTTGTCGGTGCGCAGAATTAGCCTACCCTCGGCACCTTTCACCAAGATCGACCCATTTCTCGAATGCACATCTACATCGCAGTCCGGAGGAATCTTGAGCTCAAGCACGGTTGAGTCTTGGCTGAGGCCGGCTCTCGGGATGCGAACGTCAAGTTCCAACAAGTTCCCGGCCTTGCGATCAGTAATCGCATCAGAAGAAATTGTTCTGTCTGTGTAGAGCACCGCCTCGATGTCTTTCCGATCCGATGCGTAGACACGCACATCGGCATTGCTGCTGGCGACCCGGATTTCTGGCTGACCCTTCAGACTGAAACTCTTGTGCCAGGCGACCGAGGCGGGAGATGGAAACGCTAGGGAGAGCAGAGTGACCGCCGATAGCAGGAACATACCTCACCTCCTAAGCCAAGGTACGCAATACGAAGATAAAAGTTCCCGCTCCTCCGAAAGCCTTGGTACATTCCACCGCCCTAGGCGACGCGGCAAACAGCCAAACGGGGTAGGAGGCTGATTAGCAGCTTCAGGCGCGACTTGGCGCATTTGACGAAACTCTTCGACAGACTATCCTTCCAGTAGTCCCGAAAAGGGGAGTCCTGATGAAAGCTATTGTTTATCACCGCTATGGTTCACCCGATGTTCTCAAGTGTGAAGAAATTGAAAAGCCGACCGCTGAGGACAATGAAGTCTTGATAAAAGTCCGTGCAGCTTCCGTCAATCCAGCTGACTGGCACCTCATGGAAGGCAAGCCGCCCTTCGCTCGCCTCCTGTTCGGGCTGCGTAAACCAAAGATCACACGACTCGGCGTTGATGTGGCCGGCCAGGTTGAAGCAGTTGGCAAGGACGTAACCCAGTTCAAACCAGGCGACGAGGTGTTCGGGGCGTGCCGTGGGGCGTTTGCCGAGTATGTGTGTACTTCCGAGTCGTCATTGGTCACGAAGCCCAATACCGTGACTTTTGAGCAAGCCGGTTCTGTAGCAGTGGCGGGACTCACCGCATTGCAGGGTCTGCGCAACAAGGGACAGATTCAGCCGGGGGAGAAGGTCCTGATTAATGGTGCGGCGGGAGGCGTGGGCACGTTCGCTGTGCAGATCGCCAAGTGGTTCGGCGCAGACGTGACCGGAATATGCAGCACAAGGAATGTGGAGATGGTCCGATCGATTGGTGCGGATCGCGTCATTGATTACACCCAACAGGATTTCGCCAAAAGTGGGCAACACTACGATCTGATTTTCGATCTCGTGGCGAACCATTCGTTGTCAGCACTCAGGCGCGTCTTGAATCCCAAAGGGATATACGTCGGGGCCGGAATAGGACCCGGCGGATCAATGATCGGTTTTCTCGCTCGTGCCACGCTAACAGCGCCTGTGTTGTCCCGGTTCGTGAGCCAGAAGTTCGTCATCTTCATTACGAAAATAACCAAAGAGGACCTGACCGTCATGCGCGATCTCATGGAGTCGAGAAAGGTAACACCGGTCATCGAAAGGCGTTACAGGTTGAATGGGGTCTCGGAGGCCATCCGGTATTTGGCCACAGGACACGCCCGAGCAAAACTAGTAATCACTTTGGAATAACAACAAAACCTCACAACGCGCTTTGAACTCATGGATCGGACACCGCCAGGTGATTCGGGTGTCACACTAGACCTCGTCGCGGCACAATGAAAGGCTCAGTCCGGCTCCCGGCTATTTGAAGCGAGGTTGCTGCCCGTTGTCATTTCGTATCATGCAGCGGCGCATGAGGCTGCGCATTAGGCTCGGCATGGTGTGTCGCCTGCACGAATACGTAAGACAGCAAGATCGCCAGAATGCCGAGCCCGATGTACAACATGGTTGCACTACCGTGTTCGCCTCTACAGTCCATGCTCGTTCACGCGTCCGTCACTATTGAATTGGTCTAACAAACTCCGTGTTGTCCCTCAAAAGCTGCCTCAATTCTCGGCTGATCTCGGACATTTTTCTTCGTGCCTTGAAATATCCCATTTGCTCATGACCGCTAATCTATGCCGCTTTGGAACACCTGCAATCCGGGAAAATACTTAGTTTGCGATGTGAACAAAGTTAAATAACATGAGGGTGCAACATTAGACGGTCGTGTGGGCAATAGTCCGGTGAAGAAGGTCACGGTTCATTGGAATCAGATGTTGAGTGCCCATGTATAAGCTCGGCTACAGCGGAAGGAATGATCGTCTAAACCAACTTTGCAATACCCGCCTCTCGTGACAGCCTTCTGAATCTCGTGGAAGATGAGCAGGATTAGCCAGACATTCGGTAGGATCTTGAACACGACAGCGACCATCACGCGGAGAGACACGAACTCGAGAGTGCGCGAGCTTGAGGAAGAAGTAAAAAGGAGTGGTAGCTCAGTCACGTTTCCTTCACTGAAAAAGGCTTATGCTGCTCCGCGCAAGCCCATTCCAGCTACAACCAACTACGGGAATCTACCACTGCCGGACGTTCGTACATAAGTATCCAACTTCTAACGCACTGTTGCCTCTGCGTTATTCGGAGCGTACCGCGTTATTCGGAGCGTACCGCCGCTTGGAATGTTCCGATGCTTCAACCAGCCCTAGTCGTGGTCGTGATCGTCCCAATCGTGTTCCGTGCGCCAGCGGTGCTCGTGTTCATCCCACCACCGATGCCGCTCGCGCCAACAACGCTCCCGCGCCTCGTGCAGTTCACGACGCTCGTGATCCGCCTGCGCGCTGCGTCGTCCGTGTCTCTCGATTGCCTCGTGGAGTCTACGATCCGCGTGAGCGATTCGGCGCTCACATTGGTCGATGCCTTCTGCCTGAACGCGAGGCACTGCGGCGCAAAGCAGAGCCGCCGCGAAAACGACTGAGAAAAGTGATTTTCTGACAGTGATCATTGACGCCCCTCCAATTGACCCAAGCTATCTAGGCGGATCTTGGATGCAGGAGATCAACTAGAGGTTTCTGTAAGGTCCGACCCCGAACGAAGTCAAGCCTTCCACGTAGCGCTAAAGTTCTCACTTGCCGTCGTACCTTACACCCTCGATGCATGAGAAATGAACCACCAACAAACAAAACAAAGGATTGGCATGTGTCGTGCTTCACCGTTGCACAGTGGAACGGAGGGCACGACTTGGAGGACAAAGAGAGGTGGACGGAGTTATGCGAACAAGCTGCGAATGAACAAAACCCGCAGAAACTCCAGGCGCTGATATTGCAGATCTGTGTGCTCCTCGAAGCCAAAGAGCGTCGCCTGAAAGACAAGAATCCCACTATCCCGCCTTCCGCTGAAGCAGAATAGTTTCCATAAAAGAAAAAGCCCCAGGCTCGGTTAAGTCATGGGGCATTTTTGGGCGTCGAAGTGGGCTTCTTTGACGGAGTCACTCGATTCTAAGACGGTTCCGAAGCGCTAGCGGTTGCCCGAGCCAGCCCCTTTTGTCTCGACGTCCCTGCAACCTTTTAGCGCCTAGCATCCATCTCAAACCGCGTTTAGGGGGATTTAGCAATGCCAGACGAAGAAATGGACTTGCTACGATCTGTCCTAGCCCGGGCCCATGAAGAGCCTCAGCCCTTCCTTTTGAGGCTAGTTTTAGCTGCTAAGGATCGTGTTTGGTCGCGCACACGGCAGCCTAGCATTCCGACGCGGCAAAAATATCAGGTGTTCTCCATCGAGCAGTCCCGAAAAGCTGACAGGTAAGATCTTCAGAAATATCTTACGATGTTAAGACTTTAGCGGGCTCGCCATCGTTCCAATGAAACACCCTGTCATCAGATGGAATCCCATTATTGGGGAATGGTTTTGCACGAAGTGCGGTCGGACTTCCGATCACATCAATGTGGCGGATGCGCGTGCAGAATTGGACCAGCACGATTGTGAGATTCCCGCCGTAGAAATGCCTGAACCTCTGGTTGGCGACGAATCATCCTAGATCATCCTTAAAGGACCCGTTATGAACTCGGAACGAGGCGGCTGCCGATTCGTCGTTAAAACTGATCAAGGCACGCCGATGATCCAACTGGAATGGTTTCACGACACTGTGTCTCGCCTGAAAGGCTTCAACGTCGGATTTGAGGTACTCAGTGGGACGACACTGGATCAGACAAGAAATCTGGTGGACGAAATGAATGAAAGGATTGTCGGAGTGATTGTCACGCCGAAAGGCTAAGCATTGTGCACTAACCAGCCTTGTCAGGCGACTCACGTACACGGTTTGGATTCTGCTTTCCTATGCTCGTTCTCATCGTATTACTGGCAGCGTGGCTGGTCTTTCGAGCGATAGGAGCGGCTGGTGTGAATGTTTTCGCCTCATGGCAGCATTCCGCTCTGTACGCCTTGGCCGTGATGTTCGTCTTCACCGCAACGGCTCATTTCAACAAGATGAAACATGATCTAGCACAGATGATCCCGTCATCTTTTCCGCGCCCCCTGCTGATCGTGTACATCACTGGTGTTTTGGAACTACTCGGAGCGGCGGGATTGGTGCTCCCGCAATTTTGCCGGAAGTTGTAAGCCGCCGGGGATTATAGATTTGACCAACCGAGTGGGGCTGGTTGGTGTCCTTCGGGGCGGAATGCTTCTGTTGACTACAACGGTAAATCCCAGCTCAAACGGCAACCGGCATCCATCTCGTCAATGTTCGGTTTAGGGACAACACGCGGCCGTCCGTTGAAGGAGCTAACCCATGGTGCCGGGTAGCCCTCAATGGAACCCGCTTCCGTTATGAATGATCAATTTGTACTGGAACCACCTCTTGGTGCAGGCACAACATCGCGATAGCCGAGGAGTCCGCTATTTAAGAGCTCAACAACCCAGACGTCTCGAAGATACGGTTGAGTAACTAAAAGCGATAAACTCGTTGCAGGAGAAGCCATGACAGACGACCCGAAAAACCAACCGACGAACGACGCGTATCTTGGAGACATCACACGGCGCGACTTTGCAACCCTCTTGGTGGGCGCGGGCCTCGCTGCTACGGTACAGTCGGCTACGGCCGTAGGCCTTGAAGTGGTCGAAACCGACGTTGAGATCAAGACTCCTGACGGACCTTGCGACGCCGCATTCATTCGCCCCCAAACGGGTTCCCATCCGGGAGTGTTGATCTGGCCCGACGCATTCGGCTTGCGGCCCTCTATGCGCGCAATAGCCAGACGTATTGCGTCTGAAGGTGACGGATATTCGGTTCTTGTGCCCAATCCTTTTTATCGTGTGTCCAAGGCACCTTTTACGGATGCCTCCAATTTCAACTTTCAGAATGCGGATGATATGGCGAAGCTGCGGCCGCTAATGGCGTCGGTAAACGCGTCCGGCAATGCCGAGAACGATGCCGCCGCTTACGTTGCCTTCCTCGACGCGCAAAAAGAAGTGAACAAGGCAAAGAAGATCGGAACCCAGGGTTACTGCATGGGCGGAGCACTGGTTGTGCGGAGCGCTGCGCACTTGCCCGATCGGATTGGAGCGGGCGCATCGTTCCACGGCGGAGGGTTGGTAACCGACAAACCAGACAGTCCGCATCTGCTCGCGCCGAAAATAAAGGCCCGTATGTATTTCGGGATCGCGTCCAACGACGACTCGAAACAACCAGATGCCAAGTACAAGTTGAAGGAAGCCTTTGCGGCCGCGAGGGTTCCCGCCGAAATTGAAGTGTATTCAGCCCAGCATGGCTGGTGCGTGCCGGATATGCCTGTCCGGGACGGCATGGCGATTTATAACAAGCCCGAAGCCGAGCGCGCCTGGGGGAAACTCGTCGCCCTATATAAAGCGGCCTTGGCCTAAATCGATATCCGATCTACGTGCGACTAAGGCATCCAGCAGAGTGAGGAATCGCTTCAAAGCCCTGGCGTCAACGTTAATGTGAATGGCTTCGCCCCGAATCGTGCGGACGATCTCTTCGCGCCTGACAGTGCTCCCGTCTGCCGACCAACAGGGTGAGGAGCCCCATCGGGATTTCTCCAGTTTCATGCGCCGCCCAGCCGCCCGGCCGGATCAACTTGAGGGAGGTGAGGTCTAGCACGAGGCCTGCACTGCCTTCTCGTCCGGCATGGAACTCACTCGCAAAATTGGGGTTTACATCCTTGCATACAAATTTCACGAAAAGTTCAGACCCGCTCCGTTGACGGACAGCCCGCAGTGTGTCAATCTGCCGCAGTTCACGATTGTGTCCCCCACGTAAGAATCCGGAGGAAACATGCAGCAACCTGGGCGCACAGCTAAGGAACGCGGTCTTCTAGGCTGGACGGTGCCACGGCAACGGGACAATTGAGAATGCCACGCAGTGCTGGCCTCGTCGATACCGTTTTTGCTCGGTGCGGTTTGCAGGAATCTGAGAAAAGGCCCCTTCCATTCATCCGGATAGCCACGCTGCCCGTCGGCAAGGCCAATGCGTTCAAGCAATTACGCTAAAAACTCACATTGGGCAAAAAAACGCAGTACCGGTGGTGTCAGGGGGCTTGCCAGCTCAGTGATCCGTTGCCGTGTAGCTTGAAAAGCCAAAGTTGCTGTCGCCACTGCCGCAGGTGGATGGACTCTGGAGATACAGCAATGTGGTGAAGTTGCCTAGTGGCCCGTTCCATCTTACGGATATTTATGTAGGAGCTACTGTCATTCCTATCACCCACATTGACTTCGTAGAGCTTTGCACTATGCGCGGATATATTCCCTCGTAATAATATTTCGGATTCTTGATAGCAGGGCCCAGTAGCCATTCCCATTCCAGGATTGCCGCTTGCAAAGGCGCTGTCCGTAACCTGGCCTTTCTGCACACCATTGAAGGATGAGTCGTTAATTGAGGGAAGTACCTTATGGAAGTGGCTGGGAATGAAAAGGTCTAACCTTGGCCAGGTGTTCAGTATGCCTTTTCCGCTGGATAAACGCAAGAATGCAGCAATTCGCACAAAGCGGAGGGACTTCCGGGTGCCTCTCAGCGACGCTTGCCGCTCGGGTTCAGGTCCCTTTTAATGCGAATCGCCGTTTCCGGCGTCTAAACTATGTTGTGTGACGCGTGTCTACGCACGATTTGAGCTTTTAATTCGGCGGTCCGCAGATGTTATCTCTCTGTATCCTTCTGGCGTGTTCTTTCCTGGATTGAGGGCTGCCCGGGAACTAGCTGATGACATAACGAGGTCGGCCTCGCGATCGGAATGGGGCAAGAGTGGGTAAATGCCTCAGCTGCTTGCTTGATGAAAGTGGAATCGGTGGTCGCTGCGCGCCGGAGGGTAGCCAACGCCCTGAGGAGCGAACGATTTTCTGGAAATCTCTTGCAGCGGCGTCTCAGTGTCGCGCGACGACAACGATCATGAAGGTTCCAGGCTTAGCTACCGGACGACCGGTTGCTCCCGGTTTCTGTTCCTCGAACTCGGCTGTGGCCAGATACACTTTATGCATCTCTGGGTCAACGTCCATTGTTCTGGCGCCGACTGGAGTTGTCACTGTTTGCTGGACCTCGACTTTGCCTGGCGCGGTCTCGCCCGCCACTTCAAGCTTGCCGTCTCGGCAGCTCGCAAACGCCTGAGGACCGTCGAACTTCGTAGCATCCACGCCGGCACCGATGGGCAGGTCCGCGAGCACCTTGCCGTCGTCAGTACTCATCACAATCAGCTTCTGCGGATTTCGACATCCGATAAACAATCGCCGTTTCTCAGTGTCGATTGATAGCCCCACCGGTGCGCCGCCGGGAGCGACAGGCCAGTGCGCTAATACTTTCCTTGCTTTGATGTCGACCACTGCGACTTGGTTCTTGTCCTCCAAGTTCACATAAACCTTACCGGCGCCGTCGGAGGCAAGAAACTCAGGTTTGCCGCCCAAGTCAATGGGCGGATCGATGGACGCTGTCTTTGGATCGGCGTCGGGCTTGAGCGTCATCAGCACTCCGTTGTCGCCTGAAACGACCAGTACAAGCCTGCTGGCTTTGTCGAAAATGATGCCGTCAGCGTCGGGTTGCGCTGCGACCGTTCCCAGGACAGCATTCGTCTTGAGATCGAAAATCACGATTGCGCCGCTCCCGTCACTGATGAATCCTCGTCCGACCTCGGGAACCAATGCAACCCCATGGTTGTGCTTCTGGCCGGGAATGTCCGCGAGCGTCTTCCCCGAATCGGCATCGATCACCATCGTGTGCGTGCTTCTGGGGACGTACAGGCGGTGATTCTTGGCGTCCATTGTGACGTAGTCCCAGCCGCCGTCACCACCAACAGGAAAGGTCTTTTCGACCGCCCAGGTGCCCTGCGCGGCAACGCGGCCGCTAAGCGTGCACAAGACCGCTGCAATCAGAAAACCAGCAAGTACATTCCGAGAGCACATGAGATCCTCCCGTTAGACGTGCGGAATCAACTTCCATTGCGCATTATTCCCCGTGGTCTAAAGCCTTCTCGTCCGGCTGACCTGAACTTCTGACGTCTTCCATCGCCCAGAAGAGACTCCGTCGTGTTCCTTATATCCATTCCCGGAAACCGCCCTAGAATAACGAATCAGGATGGAGTCTTAGTGATGTAAGACTATACTATCAAGTGGGAGCATCTTAAGTCCTGCCGTTTTCGTTCCGGGCTGTTCATGAAGGAAGGCATCGAGACACGCTGGTGAAGTGGGCCCACGCGATACAACCTGCGCGCCGGCGGAGGCACCGTTCTAGCACTGAACGTCAGGTTCTCTAACCGGCCCGCCTGTTCGCTCGAAAGCAGGCCCAACATGAGTGACCTGTCTGGGAGAAACTTTAATGCCGGTTCGACGCATGCTTTGGGCAGTGTTGTTCGCTGTTGGATATCTGGGCTCGATGGAAGCTCAAGAGGCTCCGATTCCTCACCTTTCCCCAGGCTCCGCGCGTAAGCCGCTGTTGGCGCCTAGTCTTCCGA